>ERZ1066122.717-NODE-717-length-32845-cov-12.687130_pt1 | contig 32845 bp, 24 predicted proteins | sample MGYA00382769_ERZ1066122 | MGnify/ENA primary metagenome ERZ1066122 (study PRJEB33369, sample SAMEA5778352) | biofilm metagenome | biome: Industrial cooling water; feature: Water cooling tower basin; material: Biofilm | place: United Arab Emirates | collected... | reverse complement strand
TCGTCGCGGTGCGTTCGCATTCCCACGTCACGACCGGCAGCTGATTGATCACCTGTGGCTGTCCGACGTTGCTCGGATTGCCGGCAATCATGACCAATCCCTCCGGAATGGTGCGCACGGTCGCCGGTTCAACGTTGAAGCCGGTCTTGTAGTAGATCGTGGCAGCCGCCGGCGCGATCAGGTCGCTCGTGCGAACATCGAACAGTGCGGGGACCCAGTAGCCGGTGCGATTGATCGTACCACCGGCGCACGTGCCGTTGCCGGTCGTTCGCGCCGAGGCGGCGGTGGAGTTGGAAGTGATGCCGGTGTTGCCAAAGAACATGTGCAGGTGCGACTGATTCGCCGCGCCCGGATACACGATCGGATCGACGAACGCCATGTGCGAGAGCTCGCACGTCATGCGAAAGCTGCCTTCCGATGACGGTACGCCTGTGAAGGGATCGGTGCGTACGAGCGGGGTGGCCACTCCTGCGTCACCGCGCGGGACCAGCAGCAGATCGGCGTCGAGGCCCGCCATGCCGGGCATCAGGTTCTCGAGCACGTCGAACTGTGCGGGGCCGATCTCGCACCGGACATAATCGGCGGCCGGAGCATCGCGGAAACCGCGCGCGTAGCCGTCGCGCGCGCACGGCACCGACCCGTAGAACGTTTGCGTGACGCTCTGACCGTTGTTCGCAATCAGTCGTACATCACGACGGCCGATGAACTCGCACACGGCGCCCGTCAGCGAGCAGAAGGTCCACGACGGTGAGGGCTCGTGCACCGTGATCGACGGTGCGGTGGCGAGCGTCACACCGTTCACGATCGCGGTGACGCGCACGGGCGAGCCGGTTGACAGGGCAACGAACGTGGCGCGGTACGTGGAGTCGAAGCCGAAGTAGCGCGCGGCGGAGAGACGACCGGTGGCTGTTCCGTCGGCCACGCGCAGCTGCACCGTGCGATCGGCACCGAAGCGTGTGCGGTCGGCCGCGCGCGGGGTGATGACGATCGTGATCGCGTCGCCAACCGCGACGCGTTCCGCGGAGAGCGTCACGGACGAGGCCGTGGCCGACACGCCGGAGCTGTTGTCGGGCGGCGGCGGGGCGGGCGACAGATCGCTGCTGGCCGAGCACGCGGAGAGCACGGCGGCAAGCGCCATGACCGATGCGGTGGTGCGGGACAGGCAGCGGGTTGGCATTCCGTAGGATGCCCTGTGCGGCGCTGTGGCGAAAGGGCGCGCCGGCGCCTTCAAACCATCGCCGCGCCTGGCCTGTCCAAGCGGTGGTTGCGCCCTCCTCCTCGTCTCGCCGTCGCATGCTTCGCCACGTCACGCTCGCCGCTCGACTGCTCGCCCGGACTCCGTTCGTCACGGCGATTGCCGTCCTGTCCCTCGCGCTCGGCATTGGCGCGAACGCCGCGATCTTCTCGCTCTTCGATCAGATCCTGTTGCGTCCGCTTCCGGTGCCCAATCCGCAGGAGCTGATCAATCTGGGTGCGCCGGGACCCAAGCCGGGCTCGCAGAGCTGCAATCAGGCGGGTGATTGTGACGTCGTCTTCAGCTACCCGATGTACCGCGATCTCGAGCGACAGCAAGCGGTGCTGACGGGCCTGGCCGGACACGTCGCATTCGGAGTGAGTGTCGCGGTCGACAACGAGCCGGCCGCAGGCGAAGGCATGCTCGTGTCCGGTTCCTACTTTCCCACGCTGCAACTGCAGCCGGCGGTTGGTCGGTTGCTGCAGCCCGCCGATGACTCGATCCCGGGCGCGCACTATGTCGCGGTGATCTCGTACGAGTTCTGGCAGGATCGGTTCGGTGCCGATCCGCAGATCGCCGGCCGTACGATGATCATCAATGGTCGCACCTTCACCATTGTGGGTGTCGCGCCCGCGCAGTTCAATGGGACGACGCTCGGCAATCGTCCGCAGGTGTACGTCCCGCTCTCGATGCGGGCGGTTGTCGACCCCGGCTTTCGCGCGGACCGTCTTGAGGACCGCCGCGCGTACTGGGTGTACGTGTTCGGTCGCCGCAAGCCGGGGGTGTCACTTGAGCAGGCGACGGCGGCGCTCAACGCGATCTATCGGCCCATCATCACCGATGTCGAGTTCGCGCTGCAGGATGGCATGAGCGATCAGACGTTGCAGCGATTCCGTGAGAAGCGGCTGACCGTCGAGCCTGGACCGCAGGGACAGAGTTCCACGCATGCCGAAGCGAAGACACCGCTGTTGATGCTGTTCGGGGTGACCGGGGTCGTGTTGCTGATCGCCTGCGCGAACATCGCCAATCTGCTGCTGGCTCGCGGCGCGGGACGCGCGGCCGAAATGGGTGTGCGTCTGGCGTTGGGTGCGACGCGGCGGCATTTGTTGAGTCTCCTGCTCACGGAGTCGGTGCTGCTCGCGCTGCTGGGAGGACTGGTGAGTCTCGTCGTCGCGCAGTGGACGCTCACGTTCATCGGGTCGCTGATGCCGACCGATGCGAGTGATTCCCTGCGCTTTGCGCTGCAGCCGTCGGTGTTGTGGTTCGCGGCGGCGCTCTCCATCGGGACCGGCGTGCTGTTCGGGCTGTTTCCGGCCTTGCACAGCACGCGTGATGATCTCATCGGTGTCATTCGGGCGGGCGCCGGGCAACTCACAGGCGGCAAGGCGGCCACCCGCTTTCGCGCGGCGCTCGTGACGGTGCAGATCATGCTGTCGATGGCGCTGCTGGTGTCGGCCGGCTTGTTCCTGAAGAGTCTGTTCAACGTCTCGCGTGTCCAGCTCGGCATGGATGTCACGCCCTTCGCGACGTTCGCTCTGGCGCCGAGTCGCGCAGGCTACGACACGACGCGCGCCGGCGTGTACTTCGCGCGTGTCGAGGACGAACTGAAGAGCATTACCGGCGTCACGGCGGTCACTTCATCGGTGGTGCCGCTGCTGGCGGGGAGCAACTGGGGGACCGACGTACTGGTGCAGGGGTTCGCCGACGGTCCCGACGTCGATGACAACGCGCGATTCAACGCGGTCAGCGCCGGCTACTTCGGCGCGCTCGGAGTGACGCTACTGCAGGGGCGTGACTTCAGCAGCAGCGACGTGGCGGGCGCGCAGCGCGTGGCCATCGTGAACGAGGCGTTCGCCCGCAAGTTCAATCTCGGGCAGGATGCAGTCGGCAAGTTCATGGGGCAGGGCGATTCGCTCGATACGCAGATCATCGGGCTCATCCCGGACATCAAGTACAGCTCGGTGAAGGATACGGTGCCGCCCCTCTTCTACACACCGTGGCGACAGTCGACGCGGCACAGTGCGCTGTATTTCTACGTGAGAGGCACGCTGCCGCCGGAACTACTGTTGGCCACCATTCGCGACGTGGTCACGCGCATCGATCCCACGGTGCCGGTGGAGGAGCTGCGCACGATGACGCAGCAGATCCGTGAAAACGTGTTTCTCGATCGCATGATCTCCATTCTCTCGGCGGCATTCGCCGTGCTGGCCACGTTGCTCGCGGCCGTGGGGCTCTACGGCGTGCTCGCCTATTCCGTCACCCAGCGAACACGCGAGATCGGTGTGCGAATGGCGCTCGGTGCCGACGCCGGTGCTGTCCGGCGATTGGTCATGCGACAGGTGACAATGATGACCGCGATCGGCGCTGTGCTCGGCGTTGGTGCGGCTCTTGCGCTTGGTCGCGCCGCGCGCTCGCTGCTGTTCGGACTCGAAGGGCACGATCCACTCGTATTTGCGCTGAGTGTCGTGCTGCTGGCCGCGGTGGCGCTCGTGGCGGGGTACCTGCCAGCGCGTCGCGCGGCGCAGGTGGATCCGATGCACGCCTTGCGCTACGACTGAGCGTTCCGACCCTTCTGCTGACGTTTGCGCATGGATATCGCCCGACCTCCTCGCAAGAAGACGGCACGCACCGTCGCCATCGCCGCTGCCGTCGTGGGCGTGGTGCTCGCCACGATTGCACTTGCTGGTCTCGACCCGGCGGCGCCCACGGTACAGCGCGTCGCCATCCTCGTCGACTCGGTGCGACAGGGCGATGTCGTACGTGAGGTGCGCGGTCCCGGTACGCTCGTGCCGGAGCAGTTGCGCTTCATCACGGCGCAGGCGTCCGCTCGCATCGAGCGGAAGGCCGTCGAGGCGGGCGATCGTGTACGCGCCGGTCAGGTGCTGCTCGAGATGTCCAACCCCGATCTGCAGATTCAGACCATGCAGGCGGAGCAGCAGGTGCGGCAGGCGCGCATCGATCTCCTCAATCTCATCACCACGCTGCGCAGTGCGATCCTCACCCAGGAGGGGACGGTCGCCACCGCGCGCACGCAGCAGATCACCAGTGCGCAGGAAGCGCAGGCCGCCGATTCGTTGCACGTGCGGCAGCTCATTTCGCCGTTCGAGCGCAACACCCGCCGCGCGCAGGCCGACGAAGCCGAGGTGCGATACCGTGTGGAGCGCGAACGGCTCTCGCTGCTCAAGGCGTCCATCGATTCGCAGATTGCGACGCAGACGGGGCAGGTGCAGCAGCTCGAGGCGATCGCGGAGCGTCAACAGCAGCGGTTGGCCTCGTTGCAGGTGCGTGCGCCCGATGACGGCGTGCTGCAGGATCTCACGCTGCAGCTCGGGCAGTGGGTGCCCGAGGGTACGACGCTAGCGAAGGTCGTGCAGCCGGGTCGGCTGAAGGCGGTGTTGCGCATTCCCGAGTCGCAGGCGAAGGACGTGGCGGTCGGGCAAGCGGCCACCGTCGATACGCGCAATGGCGTCGTCCCCGGGCGCGTCGTGCGCAAGGACCCGGCAGCGATTCAGGGCACGGTCACCGTGGACATCGCGCTCGAAGGGCCGTTGCCGGCGGGCGCGGTGCCTGATCTGTCGGTGGACGGCACGATCCGCATCGAGACGCTGTCGAATGTGTTGCACACGGGGCGTCCGGCCTTCGGTGGCGCGAACGGTCAGGTCGGGCTCTTCAAGCTCACACCCGATGGTGACGCCGCCATTCGCGTGCCGGTGCGGCTCGGTCGCACGTCCGTCAACACCGTGGAAATCCTCGATGGGCTCGGCATCGGGGATCGCGTGATTCTGAGCGACATGACGCCGTACGCCGCCGCCGATCGCGTGCGCATCAAGTGATCGATCCACCACACCACGCTCTCACCAACCGCCTCCATGTCGTCCACCTCCTCGCTCATCCAGCTCACCGGCATTCGCAAGGTCTTCCTCACCGACGAAGTCGAGACGCACGCGCTGCAGGACATCCACTTCGAGATTCGGCAGGGCGAATACGTGGCCATCAGTGGTCCGTCGGGGTGCGGCAAGACGACGCTGCTGTCGATTCTGGGCTTGCTCGACGCGCCGAGTGCGGGCGAGTATCTGTTGGCGGGACAGCGTGTATCGGGACTCGCGGCGGTGGAGCGGGCGCGCGTGCGCAATCGGCAGATCGGCTTCATCTTTCAGGCGTTCAACCTGATTGGCGATCTCACGGTGTTCGAGAATGTGGAACTGCCCCTCACCTACCGAGACATGGCCGCGAGCGAGCGGCGCGACCGCGTGGCCGCCGCACTGGAGCGCGTGGGGATGAGTCATCGGACGAAGCACTATCCGCCGCAGCTGTCGGGTGGTCAGCAGCAGCGCGTGGCCGTGGCGCGCGCCGTGGCGGGCGATCCGGCGATTCTGCTGGCCGACGAACCCACCGGCAATCTCGATTCCAAGAATGGCGAGGCGGTGATGGAGTTGCTCGGTGAACTCAACGCCGCGGGTGCGACGATCTGCATGGTGACGCACGACGCGCGTTATGTACGGCAGGCAGGGCGCGAGGTGCAGTTATTCGACGGCAAGGTGGTGGAGGGAGTGGGTGTCGCGTGAACCGGCGCCGCAGGCGCACGCCGAGTTTTTCCCGAGCGCGGCGGCCTTTCGTGCGTGGCTGATCGAGCATCACGCCACGGCGGCGGAACTGCTCGTTGGGTACTACAAGGTGGGTACGGGTCGACCAAGCATGACGTGGTCCGACTCGGTCGACGAAGCGCTCTGTTTCGGGTGGATCGACGGTGTTCGACGACGCATCGATGATCACTCGTACATGATTCGCTTCACGCCACGTCGGCCGACCTCGATCTGGAGTGCGGTGAACCTGGCGAAGATCAAGGCCCTCACGGCGGCGGGACGCATGCACCCGGCAGGCATTCGCGCTTACGAGACGCGGCAGGCGTCACGAGAAGGGGTGTATTCCTTCGAACAGACGGAACCCGCCGCGTTCGACGCGGCGCAGGAGGCGCTGTTTCGTCGTGATGCAGCGGCGTGGGCGTATTTCGAGCGCGCGCCGGCGGGCTACCGGCGAACGGTGACGCACTGGGTCATCAGTGCGAAGCAACCCGCCACACGCGAGCGCCGCCTCGCGCAGCTGATGCAGGCGTGTCGCGAGGGGCGGCGGTTGTCGTAGGCGGGCTGCCGTACGACTACAGCGACGTGGTGCGCACTCCAGGGGTGGCAAGGAACTCGCTCGCGATCTCGCGGGGACGAGCGCGAAAGGTGGTCGGTTCCGGGGTAACCTGCGTGAAGCGATCCAGCCGAAAGGTTCGAGCGGACTCACGGAGAAAATCGAACGCCAGCACGTACCACGCCGGCCAGTTGATGAGCAGCACGTGCGGCTCGAGTCGGCGTTGTGTACGCCTCCCGTCCTGCCGTTCGTAGGTCACGCTCACGGTTCGCTCCTCCACGAACGCGGCCTGGAGTGACCGAGCCGGTGGGCCAGTGGGCGTCGCGTAGCTGTCGCGAACCGCCGGCGAGGCAGGGGCACCGACGAGAATGCGCTCGCGCAGCGGGGTGAGGCGGCGTCGTTCCGCAGTCGGAAACGCGTCGACCAGCTTGCGGCGCGCACGGCTGAGATCGGCCGCAAACATGGGGAAGCCGGTACGTTCTGCGACCGCAAGTGCGAGCAGCGCGCACAGCGCTTCATCGCGCGAGAGCAGCACCTTGCCAATGCCCCAGTTACCGCGGAGGCGCAGACCTCCGCCGCGTCCTCGGTCGGCTTCCACGGGATACCCTCGATCGCGCAACACATCGAGGTCGCGAAAGATGCTGCGCACGCTCACGCCAAGATCATCGGCCAGCGCGCGTGCCGTGATACCAGGTCGATCGCGCAGAACGCGCGCAAGCAGATCGAGTCGGTCGGCGCGGGTAGTCGCGGAGGAGCGGGGCACCGATGAAATATGCCATGATACGACATGATATGCGACATTCTCCCGTGGTCCACCGAACGCACTGTTGCTCGCACCAGGAGATCCCGCATGTCCGCTGCCCCAACCCCCGCCCCCCCCGCTGCCGCCGCACCGCTTCCGCCGGAGGGCGCGACCATCGTGGTGGAGTGGGCCCCGTTTCGCCTCGCTGATGGGGTGACCTCGTCAGCGCTGCTCGCCGCGTCCGACCGCCTTCACGACGAGGTGCTGCGCCACCAGCCAGGTTTCCTGCGCCGTGAGCTGCTGAGCGGTGACGACGGCCAGTGGGCCGATCTCGTCTTCTGGGCCGATCGCGCCGCCGCCGACGCGGTGATGGCGTTGGCGGCGACGGAGCCGGCGTTCGGCGGCTACTTTGCGTGCATGCAGGGCGCAGCGCTGCAGTTTGCTCGACGCATGCGGATCTACTGATCCTCCGCGGTCGCCCTCACGGCAACCGATATGCGACGACGGCGTCACCGGCGCCGAAGCGCTCCCCATCTCCGCCGGCGGCGATCACGACATACTGTCGACCGTTGGCGGCGACGTATGTCATCGGCGTCGCCTTGCCGCCGGCCGGCAGTGACGTGCTCCAGAGCTCGCGTCCGGTCTCCACATCGAAGGCGCGAAACGCGCGATCCAGCGTCGCCGCGATGAACACCAGACCGCCAGCCGTGACGATGGCGCCGCCAAGGTTGGGCGATCCGAGCGGTGGCGTGCGCGCGGGGGCCGGGGACAGGTTGCCCAGCGGTACGGACCACGCGATGGCCCGCGACGCGAGATCGACGGCCACGAGTGAACCAAAGGGTGGCGGTGTACACGGGACGCCATCCGGGCCAATGAGCAGCCCACGGACCTGGTGATACGGGGTGTTGCGAAGGCGATTCACCTGATGGCCTCGGGCGGAGGCCTCGCGACGGAGCGCCGCGAGATCGGTCCCGTCGGTCGGCACGAGGCGAATGAACGCGGCGATCGTGTTGACCGGCACGATCGCCCACTCGCGAGTGGCGTCCCACGCCACGCCGCCCCAATGCGCACCGCCGATGTTCGACGGAAAGGCGAGCGTCCCGCGTTCGCTCGGCGGCGTGAAGATCCCGTCGTTGCGAAGCGAAGCGATCTGTGCCCGGCACGCTGCGCGCGACTCCGCCGTGATACCGAACGCTTCTTCGACGGACAGTGCGTGCGGACTCAACGGTGGCAGCGTGCTGAAGGGTTGGGTCGGCCACGCGACTTCGCCGGGCACATCGCTCGCGGGCACCGACCGCTCCTCGACGGGAACGAGCGGAACACCCGTCTCACGGTCGAGCACGAACAGCATGCCGGTCTTCGTGGCCTGCAGCACCGCAGGTCGGATTCGACCATCGATGGTGAGATCCACGAGCGACGGCGGCGACGCATTGTCGTAGTCCCACAGATCGTGGTGCACCGTCTGAAAGTGCCACACGACCTCCCCGGTGGACGCGCGCAGCGCGACAATGCTGTTTGCATAGTCGTTGCGACCACGACGCGCACCGCCGAAGTAGTCCGGACTGGGTGCGGACGTGGGCACGAACACCAGGCCGCGCACCGAGTCGGCGGCGATGACGCTCCACGCGTTGGCGGCGCCGGTGCGATGGGCACCGAGACCTTGCCACGTGCTGTACGCCGGGTCCGTCACCTCTTGCGGCACCGGATCCCAGCTCCAGATCTTGCGACCGGTGCGCGCGTCGTAGGCGCGCACTTCGCCGCTGGCGGCATCGGTGCGATTGTTGTCGGCAACGGCGGATCCCACCACGATGAGCCCGTTGATGATGGCGGGTGGTGATGTGACCTCGTACTCCGCGAACTCGAACGGCGCGTTGCGCAACCCTTCGCGCAGCGACACGACGCCGTGACGGCCGAACGTGCGGCACGGCGATCCATCACGCGCATCGAGCGCGAGCAGCCGAGCGTCGATCGTCGCCGCAATAATGCGTCGCTGGCAGGATGTGCCGTCGGCGGCAGCCGGATCGCGCCACGCCGACACGCCGCGCGACGTGAAATCACCGAACGCCGCTCGCACGTCGACCTTCGCGTCGAACCGCCAGCGTTCCTGGCCCGTGACCGGGTCGAGAGCGATGATCTTGCCGAGTGGCGTGCTCAGGAACAGGGTGCCATCGACGAGGATCGGGGTCGCTTCAAACGACCTCGTTCGCGGCAGCAGCTCGCCGGTGCGGAACGTCCAGGCCGTGGTGAGCGAGGCGACGTTGGTGCGGTCGATCTGCGTGATCGGTGAGAATCGACTACCTCCCGCGTCGCCGCCATAGGCGGGCCACTCGGTAGGCGTGGCGCGTGCCAGCGTCTGCTGCGGACTCGCGACGCGCGTGGTTGCGCTCAGCGCGATGAAGCAGAGCGCTGTCAAACAGCGACGGCGAGTAAATCGACGAGGACGCGGCGGAACAGCGGTGCGACGGTGCATCAGGACTCCCGGTTGTGGTATGTCGGCAGCATCTCGTGGTGCGCCTTGCCGACGTGCACCTGCGGGGATGACCGGGACCACGACAGGGTCGACGCGGACTCGCCCCCTCGTCTCAGCGTTCGTCGGTAGCGCGCGCGGCTCGAAAGCGGCGGCTCCAACTCAGCGACGTCCCGTTGTGCAGTACCACGCGGTAATCCCCGTGGGACCATGGCTGGATCTCGCGAATCGCATCCATGCGGACGAGATCGCTCTTGTTGAGTTGCAGAAACTGCGCAGGGTCGAGACGGTGCACGAGCGAGTGCAGCGTTCGACGAACGCGGAACGTGTGTGTGCCGCTGTGGATCTCGCAGTAGTTGCGCTGCGCGCGGACGTGATCGATACGCTCGACCGGCAGTAGCCAGGCGCGGGATTCGTCGTGTACGAGCAGACGCGGCAGGTAGGGCGTGTTGGCCTCGACCACCGCCGCGATGGCGCGCATGCCGCGTCGGCGTTCGGGGCTGCTACCCCCTACCAGCTGTCGCGCGCGGTCGAGCGCGGCCAGCAGTCGGGCCGGTTGTACGGGCTTCAGCACGTAGTCCACAGCGCGGGCATCGAACGCCGCGAGGGCGTGTTCGTCAAAGGCCGTGCAGAAGATCGTGAGTGGCATCGCATCACCCATGGCGGCGACGAGTCCGAAGCCGTCGAGTCGGGGCATCTGGATGTCGAGCAGCACGACGTCCACGCCGCCCTCGAGGATGCGGGCGGTCGCCGCTTCACCATCGGCCGCTTCACCCACGACTTCGAGTCGTCGATCGGCCGGCAGTGCTCCGACCAATCGCCGCAGGCGGGTGCGGGCGGGTGCCTCATCGTCCACGATCAAGAGGCGAAGCGTGGGCCCTGGTACGGGATCGGGAGGCATCAGCGGCGCCGAAGCGGCAGGGTCACGAGGACTTCGAATCCTCCGTCGGTTCGTCGCGTCGTGAGTACGCCATCGTTCCCGAACAGCAGGGCAAGGCGCTGCGTGGTGGACGAGAGGCCGGTTCCGGAGGCAGGTGGCGGACCGGTGAAGCCCGGCCCATCGTCGGTGACGCTGAGGCTGAGGCGTTGTTCCGACACGACGGCCTGAACGTCGATGCGGGCGCGACCCTCGCGTTCCAGGCGCCCATGCCGCACTGCGTTTTCGACCAACGGTTGCAGCAGCAGCGGCGGTACCAGCGCGTCCTCCGCCGACGGTGCCCGGGCAATGTCCAGCGTGAGTGCGGATCCGAAGCGCGCGCGCATCAACGCCGCGTAGGCATCGAGCAAGTCGAACTCCTCGCGCAGCGGAACGAGCGGCACGTCGTTGCGACGATAGGCGGCGCGCAACAGGTCGGCGAGGCGCCCGATGAGATCGTCAGCCTGCTGGGGATCCTCGTGCAGGCGCGCGGCGATCGTATTGAGCGCATTGAACAGGAAGTGCGGTTGCAGCTGCAGCTGGAGCGCACGGAGCCGACTCGCCGTCAGCGCACGCTCGAGGGACAGGGCACGCGCCGATTCCAGACGCCGCTCGGCAAGACTGTCGGCCAACCAGAGCGCCAGCAGGATTGTCGTGATGCCGATCAGCGAGCCGGGCACTTCCATCAGATAGCGCAGTGGCATTCGACCGTAGTCGTAGGAGCCGCGTCCGAGGAGCGGAAACAGCACCGTGCGTGACGCCCACATGAACGTGGTGTTCGCGGCGCTCAGCAGCAGCGCCACGCCGAGATAGCCTGGCAATCGCGGCCCGAACGGCGCGTCTCGCAGTGGCCAATGCCGCCACACGGCAAACAGCACCCCGCTCAGGATCCACGAGCCGAACGCACCGGTGCACTCCTCGATGAGGCGAGCGCCCGCCGTGCCGGCGTCGTCGCGTGCGAGATCATCGAGCCACAGATACGTGAAGCGCAGCACGGCAAACGTCGTGTGCGCGAGGCCGGAGACGCGCCAGAACTGCGGCCACGACGTCGCGGCGACGGCACGCTCGGTGCTGGTCGGGCGATCGACCACGGCGTCGATGCGTTCACGCTCGGTCAGGTTGGCTGGCGCTGGCACCTGGCGAATCTCGTGCGCGCGTGCGGTCGTGCCAAGCCGGGCGAGGACGTCGGGGATCTGGCGTGGGACGAGCGGGCCGCAACGCGCGGCGCTTGCCGATACGGGTGGTGCGGTACAGCTTCTGCCCTTCCCCCGTCCCCTCGTGTTACACTCGACCGCCGGCTGCCAGGAGCCAACGATGCGTCTCGGTGCCTTTTCCGTCAGTCTGGCCGTGAAGGATCTCGCCGCCTCGCGCGCCTTCTACGAACGTCTCGGCTTCTCGGTGTTCGGCGGCGCGCAGGAACAGGGGTGGCTCATCATGAAGCACGAGACGACGCTCATCGGGCTCTTCCAGGGGATGTTCGAGAAGAACACGCTGACCTTCAATCCCGGGTGGAACAGCGATGCGCAGCTCGTGCCCGGGTTCGACGACGTGCGGGCCATTCAGGAAAAGCTCCTGGCCGCCGGTCTCGAACTGTTGCAGCAGGCCGATCCCGACACGAGCGGTCCGGCGTACATCGCGCTCGTCGATCCAGACGGGAATCCGATTCTCATCGACCAGCACGTCTGAACGACGACGCTCACGACGCCGGTTCGCCGCGCGTTGTCGCCTACTGGTCGACCGTGACGAAGTACTGCTGCTGCGCGGCGGCACTCGTCGCGCTCGGCGACTGCGCATAGGTCCCGTCTGGCCGAAGCGTCCAGCCGCACGGATCGCGCAGGTAGTGGGCAAGCAAGGCGTCCAACGTGGCGCGATGCGTTACGTCGACGACCGGAACGAGCAGCTCGACGCGACGCCGAAGATTGCGCGGACGCAGATCGGCGGAGCCGATGAAGTACTCCGGTTCGCCACCATTGGCGAATCGATACACGCGCGAGTGTTCGAGCCAGCGCCCCACCGCCGACACGACGCGGATCCGGTCGGAAAGTCCGGGCACACCCGGCCGCAACGTGCAGATGCCACGCACGATCAGTTCGATCTGCACACCCGCCTGTGACGCGCGATAGAGCGCGCGCACCACTTCGGTGTCGGCGAGCCCGTTCACCTTGATCGCGATCGCCGCTGGCCGACCAGCGGCGGCGTGCTGCGTCTCCCGGTCAATGCGCTGCAACACCTCGGCGAGCAGATGCGCCGGCGAGACGAGCGCCTGCTGCATGCGCACCTCCGACACGGCAATCTCACCGCGCAGTACCGCGAGCAGCGTCTGCACATCGCCGGTGAGTTCGCGGCGCGATGAGAAGAGCGACACATCGGTGTACTGCCGCCCCGAGCGCGGGTTGTAGTTGCCCGTTCCCACGTGCGCGTACTGCCGCAGTGTCTCGCCCTCGCGTCGCTCGACGAGTGCAACCTTCGCGTGCACCTTGAGGCCGGGCATCCCATAGACGACGCGGCCGCCAGCGCGCTCGAGCAGGCGCGCCCAGCGCACGTTGTGCGCCTCGTCGAAGCGCGCTTGCAGCTCCACGAAGGCGAAGACGCGCTTGCCGGCGGCGGCCGCATCGAGCAGCGCCTGCACGATGGGCGACGGATCACCCACGCGATACAGCGTGGCACCGATCGCCGTCACGGCCGGATCATGCGCCGCTTCGGTGAAGAACCGGACGACGGTGTCATCGAACGCCTCGAACGGGTGATGGGCGAGCACGTCCCCACGGTGCAGCTGATCCATGATCGACACGTTCGGCGCAAACGGCGACCGCGGCGTGATCGCGGCGTACTCGAACGGAGTGCCACGGGGGAGCGGCAGCGACGACAGGCAGCGCAGATCGAGCAGCCCATCGATCACTTGCGGCTCGGTCACGGTGATCTCGCGATCACGACCGAGTGCTTCGCGGTGCAGGCTGTCGAGAATGAGCCGCGCCACGTCGTCGGACAGCCCCCGCTCCACTTCGACACGCACCGCCGGATTGAGGGGACGCCGCTCCGTCGCCCACGCGACCGCGTCGAGCAGGTCGGTCGCGTCACTTTCGTGCACCGGCAGTTCGCCACCCCGCGTGACCCGAAAGAGATGCGCGCCTTCGACCACGGCGTTCGGATACAGACGATGCGCAAACACGCGCAGCAATTCCTCGACAGCAATCACCGCCCCTGCACGCCCCGGCACGGGCAGCAGCCGCGGCACGTCGGTCGGCAGTTCGTGCTCGGCCAGTCGTGCGCGCTCGCCGGGGCCCGCGCGATACACGATCGCCACGAAGAGCCCGAGGTGCGGCAAGTGCGGCAGCGGATGCCCAGGACTCAGCGTGATCGCGTGCGTCATCAGATCGGGCTGGATCTCCTGCAGATACCGCCAGCGCAGCGCCTCCTGCTCCTCGGGCGTGAGGGCATGCCACGTCACGAGTCCCACCCCGGCCTCCGCTGCCTCCCCCAGGCACTGCAGCGCACACTGGGACTGCCGCGCGATCAGTGCGGCGAGCTGCGATTCGATCGCCGCGAGGCGCGCCGTGTGACTGCCGCCGGCCAACGCGTCGAAGACCGCCGGCACCTCACGGCCCGCCTGCTCCTCGACGGCCGCGCGGCGCAGCTCGGCGAGACGCACCATGTACAGCTCATCGAGGTTGCTCGTGAGAATACCCAGAAAGCGCAGCCGCTCGAGCAGCGGTGTGGACGCGTCTTCCGCGAGCGCGAGCACGCGCCACTGGAAGGCGAGCAGGCTCAATTCGGCGTCGATCAGGTCGGGGGCGAGCACGCGCCAAAGCTCGCGGCTCGCCCCTCGACCGGCAACCTCAGACCCGCGCGCGGGTCACGGTCGGCGCCGAACGGGCGCAGCGGACCGATTCGATCGCATCGCACCAGCCGCCGGTGCGACGCCGCCGAACTCGAAGGCGCCGATATCGCACACCCCCTGCCGTGCGAAGCCGCGCTGATCTGCCGGCAGGCACGCTGACGGGACCCCGCCGTCAATGGCGGCGCTGCCGGCCAACAGCGCGTGCGTGGGCGTCGGTCCACCGTTGTCGGTTTGCGCCACATTGATCCCCGCGGGCGTGTTGCGCTTGTCCGAGGGCAGGGTGAAGAACGGATTGCACGTCGGATCGTCGGAGAGGTTGCCGCCACCTGAGGCGATGACCATCGGGATGACGTTGTTGCAGTTCTGTCCCGCACCGAGCCGGAGATTGCCAGCCAGCAGCGAGTTGGTGATGGTGAGGTTACCACTCGGCGAGTTGCTGGCGATACCCGCACCGAAGCCCGTGGCGAGGTTACCGATCAACGTCGCGTGCAACACCGTCGCCGTGCCGGTGGCACCGATCCCGCCACCGTTCACTGCGCTGTTTCCCGTGAGCGTCACGTTGCGAATCGTGGAGATGGCGGTGCTCGACGTGAAAATTCCGCCGCCGTTACCAGTGGCTGTCGAGTTGCCGTTGAAGGTGCTCTGCTCGATGAGCGCGGCGGCGCCACCGACCGTGACACCGCCACCGCCGGTCAGGGCCACGTTGTCTTGCACGCGCAGCGTACGCAGTGTGCTCGCACCGCTGCCCACAATCTGCAATCCGCCACCTTGGGTTTCCGCGCGATTGCGCGAGATCTGCGCATCAGTGACCACGAGCGGGAGCGAGCTGTTCCGGCTCAGCCCGCCTCCGGTGGCCGTGACGGAGCGATTGTCGTCGAGCACACCACCCGTGATCGTGAGGGCGACGGCTCCGAAGACGCCGAGGCCGCCACCGTCGGACTGCGCTCGGTTCCCCGTGATGCGCGCGCCGGTGAGTGTGGCCGTGGTCGTTGCGGCGTTCGCGGCGAGCTGCACACCGCCACCGCGTGCGCCCGCCACGTTGTTCGTGAACTGTGTGTTCGTGAGCGTGAGCGTTCCGTCCTGCACGAGCAGCCCACCGCCAGCGCCCAATATCGCCTGATTATCACGCACCACGCCGTTGCTCATCACGACCGCGGTGCTGCTGTTGAGCGCGAACGCGCCGCCGGAGCCGCCCGCGCGATTCGCAGCCGCCGTGATGTCGGTGAGCCGCACCGTGGCACCGCTACTCCACACGGCCCCTCCCCAACCGGTCTCCGTCACGTTGCCGCTCGCACTACCGCCCGTCATCTCGAAGGTGGTACCGCTGCCGACCCACGCACCACCGCCACCCTGCGTGCTGCTCGGAGGACCGTTGGCCTGATTGGAGTCCATCAATACGGCCGTGAGCCGAGCGCTCGCGGAGTTCTGCAGGTAGAAGCCACCACCACCCGTGCTGTCGGCGATATTGAGTCGGACGCGACTGTTGCTGAGCACCGCGTTCGTCGAGCCGGTGAACGCGAGACCACCGCCGCGAGTACTGGCCCGATTGCCCTCGATGGTGCTCGCCGCGATCGTGAGCGAAGCGACGTTGAACGCCAATATCCCGGCGCCGAATCGGGAACGATTGCCGGTGATCGAAGTGCCACTGATGGTGGCTGATGCGAGGCCGTTCGTGAGCGACAGACCACCCGCGTTGACCGGGCTCTCGTTGTCTCGAATGGTGGTACCGCGCAGCACGAGTGAGCCGCTGGCGCCCTCGGCCAGCAGGCCGCCACCGGTGCCGGCGCCCCCTTCCACCACGTTGCCTCGCACGTCCACGGTGTCGAGTGTGAGCGAGGCGTCGAGGACTCGTACGCCACCGCCCCACCCGTGCGACACGCGATTGAAGCGGACGGCGCCACCACGCATGTGCACGACGGCCCCCGTGGCGAGACTCAGACCACCACCCGGTTGCAGATCACCCACGGTCCGATTCGAATCCAGCACAACGTTGCGGAGCGAACCGCGCGCGCCGCTCGTGAAGCGGATTCCACCACCGTTGCCACCACGCGCCTCGTTGGCGACGACGCGCACATCGGTCAGGCTGACGTCGGCACTATCGCCGACAGCAATGCCGGCGCCGCCACCAGCGACGCCACCGCGAACGGTGAGCCCGAGCAGTGACGCCTGGATGGCCCCGCGAAACTCGAAGCCGCGGCGGAAGCTTGCGACCGTGCCATTTGCGTTCAGGGTGAGCTCATGCACGCCGGGTCCGATGATGTGCACCGGCGATTCGATGATGGGGAGCGCGCTGCTCAACGTGATCGTCCCGCTGCTCGCGGGCAGCACGTGAATCGTGTCCACGTTCGACTGCGCGTTGGCCGCGCTGAGCGCTTCCCGCAGCGAGCAATGCGTGAACGTGCACGCGCCATCGTTCGCGTCGTCGAGGGCGGCGACACGCCATGCGGATCGCACGGTGAGCACGCTCGTGGCAGCGCGTGTGGTGTCGAGGACGCTCCGCGCAGTGACCGCGCAGTTGCCGGCGGTTTGCCCCGAGGCGAAGGTGATGGACGCGCCACTCCCTGCGATACTGCCGCAGCTGGTGCTCCAGTGCACGGCTGTGTTGGTCGTCCCGCTGACGGTGGCGGTCAGCGGGACCGGTTCACCACGCCACACCGTCTGGGTCGCCGGGGAGAGGCTGATCTGCACCGGTGTGACTGTGGCGGTGGCACTGGCCGTGCGTGTGGGATCGACGACGCTCGCTGCTGTGATCGTGTAGGTGCCGCCCGTCACCGGTGCGGTCCAGGTCACCGTTACACCGTTGCCGCTGATGCTGCCGCCCGTGGCGCTCCACGTGACGTTGGGATTGCTGCTATTGCTGACCGATGCGGTGAGTGTCTGGGTGCCAGCCGCGCCAACGGTAAACGCGGTGCTGGAGAGACTCAAGCCGATCGGGGTGACGTTCACCGTGGCCGACGCGGCGCGTGTCGGGTCGGCTTCGCTCGTCGCGGTAATGGTATACGGACCGCCGCCAAACGGTGCCGTCCACGTGGCCGATGTGCCCGCCCCGTTGATGATGCCGCCGGATGCGGTCCACCGTACGCCGGCGTTCGTACTGTTCGTCACCGACGCGGTGAACGTCTGGGTTTCGCCGCCGTTCACTGTTGCCGTGCCGGGCGTGATCGCGACGGCGATGGCCGGCGCAGGCGCCGTGCTGTCACTGCCACCACACGCGGCCATGGCGGCGATCAGGAGGATGGGCAGCAGCGTCACCGCTCGGGCGAGACGCCGGCATCGCGGCGGGCGCTGTCCTGGACACGAGAACATCAGCAGCTCCAGACGAGGGGGTCGGGCGGCCGATATGGAGGACGACGAGGCCGCGCACTGCTGACGCGCAGTTCAAGCGGCAATGGGGTCAGCGACGCTCAGCCTCGCGAGGGTGCCACCGGCGACGGCGACGGTCGAGCCGGTCGGCTCAGTGCCCCGCGCCGAGCGTGCGTCCGGGCTCGCGGTAGAACGAGTTGTTGATCATCGACATGGTGTAGTGCTGGAGGTACGCCAGCAGACGCTGCGAGCGCGCCGACTGCTGGGCTGGCGGCAGGCGCGTGACGCGCGCTCCCGTGCGTTCCCGTTCGTACGTCAGCACGCGCTCGCGTCCGTCGGGCGTGCGCTCCAGGACCCCATCGGCGCGCACCATCCAGTAGGTCTCATCGGAGGCGAGTACCGCTTCCCCGACATGCGTCGCAAAGAGCGAATGGCCGAAGCGTGGCACGTGCGTGGGGCGAACGCCGGCGAAGTCGAGGATCGTGGGGAAGAGGTCGACGTGCTGCATGACGCGCGTCGTGTCGAGCGGTGGCAGCGCACCACCAGGATGAAACAACAGCGTGGGCACCATGTAGCGCCCGATCGGCGTGTCATAGCGTGTCGAACGCGACGGCGGCGTGTGGTCGGCGGTGATGATGAAGAGTGTGTGGTCGTACCATGGCTGCGTACGCGCGACCTCGAAGAAGCGACGAACCGCGAGATCTGTGTAGGCGACGCTCGCGTGGATGGCGCGGGATCCGCGCGGCAGCGAATCGGCGTAGCGCGCCGGCAGCTGGTACGGGTGATGCGTGCTGATGGTGAACAGCGTGGTGAACCACGGTTCGCGGAAGGTACCAACCTGTCGCACCGCAAACTGTAGCGCGTCCTCGTCGAACAACCCCCAGTGTCCATCGAACGCGCTGTCCTGCGTCGATTCGGGAAAGCGCTCGAGCGGATAAAAATCCTCGATACCCGCGAGCGTGGCGATCGCATCGAAATACATGGTGCCCTTCACCGCCCCGTGAAAGAACGCGGTGTGGTAGCCGACATCGCGCAGGAAGTGGCCGACGCCGATCCACTCGTTGCCCTGGTATCGACCGGTTGCGAGACTCGGTCCACGATAGAGCGGCATGCCGAGCAGGATGGAGGGCAGGGCATCCATGGAGCGTCGGCCGTTGGCGAAGCTCTCGGCGAAGAAGGCGCCCTGCGTGCGCAGCGAATCGAGAAACGGTGTGAGTTCCGGGTGTTCCCGATTGCTGCCGCCCCAGAACTCCGTGGCGTAGCTCTCGAGAATCAGCAGGACGATGTTCTGCGGTCGCGGCGCGATTCCGGGCGGCGCCTGGTAGCCGTACGCAAGTGGCAGCAGCGAATCCACCTCGGCGTCACTCGCAAAATGCGTCACCGGTGTGAGCGCCCGGCCACGCTGCGATTGCAACAGCGTGAAGGTGGAGTTGAGGGTCAGGAGTCCGGCTTCGTGCGTGCTGCGACCGAAGGCATGAATGGGGTTGATCGGCTTCTTCTGCACACCGCCGCGTGCGGCGAGCACGGTGCCGGTCGCGACCGCCAGCGTCGTGGCAAGTCGGCGCCAGCGTGGCGGCGCGGTGATGCCCGGCGGTGGTGTCCGCTCGACCGCGGCGCGCGGGTAGAGCAGGAGCAGCGCGCCGAGCAGCAGGACGCCAAGCAGGGTGAGCCCGGCGAAGTTCACGAAGAGTTGGTCGGCTTGTGCGGCGGCGTCGTCGGCGAGCGCGAAGACGTCCATCGTCAGGTGCGTCCCTGTGAACGGGTAGTAGCCCACATCGGCCACCATCAGCAGCAGGGCGATCCCGTTGAGCAGCGCGAATAGGGCGCGCAGCATCCACTGGTACCCGCGCCGGGCCAGCCACGCGGAGGGAGCGAGCGACAACAGGATGAACGGGATGTTGGTGTACGCGATCGCTGACAGATCGAAACGGACACCATGCAGAAACGCGAGCAGGACCTCGGCGGTCGGCGTATCGGCGAAGATCTCACGATGCACCAGCCAGAACACGAGTCGCACCAGGCTGTACAGCCCGACCGCGAGCGTGAGCCGGGCGAGCAGCACGCCGACCGGATCGCGCCAGAAGCGGTGCGGGCTCCGAGATGGGCGCGGAGCCGGTTGATCAGTCAGTCGGTGGTCCGGGTGCACATCGGAACGATAGTGCGCTCGGTGCGATCCGTCAGGGCCGTCTCGAGCAGCGCGCCGGTCTCGACGGCGGTTGACGATGCGACCGGGTCACGGCTACCATTCCGCCGTTGGTTGGGGAGTAGCCGTTCGTCGTCGGTGACGACGAAACGCACGATCGTCAGTCCGGAGCGTCGCTCCCGGTCGTGCGTCACACGCGAGCGCTGTCGCGCAGCGCGTGTGTGCGCGAGACCACCGCACGGGTTTCGTGCTGTGGGTCGTCGCGCCTCCCCAGGTGACGTCCACGGCGTTGTGTCCACACGCCGCTCGAGGATGTCCCATGTCGTCTGCGCCACCCCACGGCTTCGGCCATCGCATGCCCCGTCGTGCTCGCACGTCCGCACGCGCACGAATCCGCAGCGCGCTCGTCATCGCGACGCTGCTGCTCGCGAGCCGCGAATCGGCCTTCGGTCAACAGACCGTGATCAACGCGCCGTCAATCGATCAGACCCCTCAGGGCCGTGTGTTCGTGCTGCACGAATCGCAGATTCGCGCGTGGCAGGACACGAGCTACTGGCAGACGACGCACTTCGTCACGTACGGCGTGACCCGCCATCTCGAACTCGCGGCCACCGCCTACAACATCGGCACGCCACTCAAGCGGCTCGCCGCACTTGGCGTGGGGTGGAAGGGCGCGGTCGACGTGCCGTCACTTTCGGCGCGCGCCCCCCAGTGGGAGCTCAAGGTGGGCGCGGGGCAGATGCTCGCGCTGCCGTTGCGCGGTGAGCGGGTCGGACTCTGGAGCTACGCGCAGGCGAGCGCGCGCGTGCCACGGGTGCGGACCCGCCTGACCGCCGGCATCAGTGATGGCCCACCGGCCATGTTCGGGCAGGCCACGACGCACTTCGTTGGCAGCTTCGAGCAGCCGCTGGCCGCCCTCCCGGGACGACTCGGTCGCGCCCTGCACGACGTGACGCTGCTCGGCGAATGGTGGGCCGGGCGTCACGAGTTCGGCGATTTCGTGCCCGGTCTCAACTGGCATCATGGCAAGTCGGTGGTGATTCTGGGCTACAAGCTCACGAACAAGCCGGGCACGCGGGGCGATGGGATCGTGCTCGAGTTCGGGCGCACCTTCTGACGCGCGCGTAGCTTGCACGCATGCCGATCACACGAGGGCGTACGGTGCCTGGACGGCCAGCCCCACCGCTGACACGCGTCGGCGCCATTGCGTCGTGTCTGCTGCTCGGGGCCTGCGGCAGCGCCGAGTCGGCGTCGGATGCACCGCGCCGCGCGGTGGCGGTCGACGCGCGCGATTCCGCGGGTATCACGCTGCGCACCATCACCGCCGATCCGACCGCGCTGCCGGTGTGGACGCTCGCGAACGAGCCCGTGTTCGTCGTGAACGGCGCAAGTACGGGCGATTCGACCGCGCTCTCGCTGGTCGGGCCGGCGCGTTTCCTCGCCGACGGTGGAGGCGTGCTGCTCGATGTCGCGTCGCGACAGCTGGTGGTATTCGATGCGACGGGCGCGTACCGGCGCACGTTGGGTCGCGCTGGTGATGGTCCCGGCGAGATTCGTTCACTGGCCACGCTGCAGGTGCTGGCTGGCGATACGATCGCCGGCTTCGACCAGCAGTCGAGTCGGCTGTCCTTCTGGCACGCCGACGTGGGCGCCGTGCGTCAGCTCACCGTCACAGACGCCGACCCGGATGCTCGCTTCGCGTATCGTGCGTGGAGCTGGCAGGACTCGCTCGTGGTCGCGCTCGAACTGGGCTACACGCCGGCGCCGCCATTGAGCCCGGACCGGCCGGTGGCCCGATGGCCCACGCGTGCTTCGCTTGCGCTGCGAGACGCGGCCGGTCGCACGCTTGGCCAGTCACCGGAGTTCGCCGGCATGTACAGCGGCGTGAGCGCGCGTGGCGACGGGCGCTTGCCCTTCTCCCACGTCCCCTTCGTGGCACTCACTCAAGACATGGTGTACTTCGGGTCGGGAGATGCGTTCACCATCGGGGCGCTTGATCCCGCGTTCCGCTGGGCGTCCGACCTGCGGTGGCCTGCGCAGACCGAGCCGCTCACCGCAGACGAGGTGGCCGCCGTGCGGGAGGAATCCGTCGAGCTGCTGGCTCAGCGCATTCCGCTCGAGCGTGCCCAGCAGGCCCTCACGGAGCCGTTCCTCCCCGAGCTGCTCCCCAACACGCGGCCGTCCATCGGGCGCGCGCTGGTGGACGCCGGTGGTCGCCTGTGGGTCGAGCGCTTCGAGGCGCCGCGCCTGGGCTCGCAGCTGCAGACGCCGGCCACCCGGTGGACCGTGCTCGAGGCCGACGGCACGCCGCGCGCGGTCGTGCAGCTGCCGCCGTTCACGCGGCTCGAGGATGTGCGTGGCAACCGGGCGCTCGTGGTGCGCCGCGACAGTCTCGACGTCGAATACGCGGCGGTCTTCGTGCTCGATACATCGGCGCAAGTGACGCGATGACAACACGTTGACTGTGTTGAGTCCGGCGTGAGCCGGCGGGGGACCTTTCGGAGCGTCCACGTTGGCCTCCACCTGCGTCCCCCCCTCCCATGCCTCGATCAGCCAGCCGTTTCGTCCATCAGGTGATTGGTTCCTTCGCCATCGCGTGTGTCGCCGCCTGCGACGGCGCGGCCCCGGTCTCGCCCCCCGTCGAGGAGCCGCGGACTCTTGTGGTCGGTGACCCGACCGCGGGTTCGTGGGACTCGCTGCCGTACGTCAGCTTCCGCCACGACCTGACCGGTGTGGTGCGCGTCCTCTTCAGCTCGAGGCGCGGTTCGCCGCTGGCGGCCTGCGACGGTTCGCTGCTCGTTTACGCGCAGCAACTCACGGTGCTCACTGCGGCCAGCTGTGTGGATTTCGCGGTGCGTGGCATCGGCGGTGTGCGGAGCATCACGGTCACGGGGTACGAGGCACCGTCGCTCGTCGTGAACCGGCGCGTGCTCAAGTACCAGTTGCATCCGTCGTTCGATCCGGCGCGATATGGCGCACATAACCTCGCGCTGCTGTATCTCGACCGGCCGTTTCCCTCGCACATGGTGCACTATGCGCTTGGCGATACGCCCGAGCTGCTCGAGAAGCCGCTCACGGTGGCGAGCTACGGCATAACCGGAAACACGACGACCGGCAGGGTGTTCGGCTACCATGCATCAGTGTCGCCCCAGCCGATCCTGCGGCATGGGACGCAGATGCTCGAGACGGCGTGCGATGAGCTGATCTGGGTGTGCGGCCGCCCGCATGAACCGGTGGACGTACGTGGCAGTCATGGCCCGATCCTCCTTGCCGATCTCGATCGACCCGGCGTGAGCGCCATGCCGAACCCGCTCTGCCACTGGCTCGGTTTCTGTAATGCGGGGTTGTCGACGGAAGCAATGCCCGGTCACCTGTCGGGGCAGGGGGCGCCCGCACTCTACAACAGCTACGTCATCGGGATCTACAACAAGGAGCATCCGCCGTACAACGCGCCGGTCGGAGTGATGTCGGGGCAGTTCGGTTCGTGGCACAGCTTTGCGTGTGTGAGCGACTGGCGTGCCAATCGCGAGTGCACTGACAATGCGCAGTGGATCATCAGCAACGCGCGCTGACGCGCATCAACGCTTCGCCTTCCTCTCACCCACCGCTCCCATGTCAGCAACGCATTTTCTTCGTCGCCGCGTGCTCCACGTCACGCTGCTGCTCGGCCTCACCGCCTGCGCCGATCGCGCCCCCGTCACCCCCACCGCTCCCGACGGCTCACCCAGCGCCATCGTCATCGGCGATCCGACCAACGGCTCGTGGACATCGAGCGCGTACACGAGGTTCCGGCAGGATCTGACCGCGGTCGTGCGCGTGGCCTTCGTGGATCGCTGGCGCAACATGGTGCACGCGTGCACGGGCACCTACCTGCGCCTGGGCAAGCAGCTCACGGTGCTCACCGCGGCGAGCTGTGTGAACACCGGCTTCCAGATGCCCGACGTGGCGTTCGCACTGGTCACGGCCTACAACGGCCCCGGGTCGGTGGAGCACCGCAAGGTGTACGCGCATCACGTGCATCCGTGGTACGCGCCCTCATTGAATGGCGAGAACAACGTGGCGCTCGTGATCATCGACTCGCCATTCTCGAAGGGCGTGAACTCCTTCTACCTCTCGCAGAAGGATGACCACTCGCAGCTCGACCTCATGGTGGCCGGATACGGCGCCACGGGCAGCTCCTCGACCGGGGCGCTCTTTCAGCAGTTCGACATCTTCGGCCCACTGCCCACGCTGCGTTACGGTGAACAGCGTGTCGAGTCGACTTGCGACAACTTCTGGAGCTGTGGCGACGTCAACGAGCCGCTCGCCGATCAGTGGGGCAAGGGCGCACTGCTCGTGGCCGACTTCGATCGCCCGGGCGTGAGTGCCCCCACCAACTTCCTCTGCAGCACCCTCGGACATTGCCAGCCCGGTCTCAAGCGCGAGGTCATGCCCACGACCCTCGGCGGGCAGGGGTCGCCGGCCATCGCGGACATCTACGTGGTGGGGATCTACAACGCGGGCTCGTTGCCGGTCGGCGCGCCGCCGACGGCCGTGAGCGGGCTCTACGACAGCTACCACACCTTCGTGTGCGTCGGGCAGTGGGGGGTCAACCGCGGCTGCCAGGAGAACTACAACTGGATCGTGGCGACGGCGCCGTAACGGGCGCGCCTGTTGCCGGTGGCGCCCGGTTCGCCCTAGCTTTCGAAGATGCGCCGCTCGTTCCTTGCCTCGGTCCCGTTGCTCGCCGGCCTGATCGTGGCGCTCGCCCTCGTCGGGCCGGCGCCCGTGGCGGGGCCGGAACGCGCCGAGGCGGGGACGGTCACCCGCACGCGATCGGAACGCCTGTACGAGGCGCTGCGCCTCGAGGGCGTGATGGCGCGCGAGGCGTTCACGGCGGCTCACGAGCGTCTCCTGCAGGAGGACTCAACGGCCACCACGCTCGCCATCGCCGACATGGCGCGGCCGAGCACGGAGCAGCGACTCGTCATCGTCGATCTGGCGCGCGCCCGCGTCCTGCTCCGCACGTGGGTCGCCCACGGCTCGGGCTCAGGTGGCCTCTTCGCCGAGCGCTTCGGGAACACGCCCGACTCGCACCAGACGAGTCTGGGGCTCTATCGCGTGGGCGCACGCATTCGGAGCCCCAAGCACGGTCCGGCGCTCCTGCTCGATGGGCTCGATCGCGGACTCAACGACCGTGCCCGCATGCGCGAGATCATCATTCACGCCGCCGACTACGTGAGCGAGCGCTTCATCGCGCGGACGGGACGGCTGGGGCGGAGCTGGGGGTGCCCGGCAGTACCGCGTGACCAGATTGCGCCCGTGATCGAGGCGCTGGCGGACGGTGGATATCTCTTCGTGCATGGTGCGTAGCGGTTTCGAGCGGCCTGCGCGCGCACGCGTGGCGCGGGGCGTGTCGCTCGCCGTGCTGCTCTGGAGTGCCGCGTGCGCGCCCGCCGATCCCATCGCGCAGCGCGTCGAGGTCGCCGAAGAGGTGGCAGCGGTGTTCGACGCACCGGAACCGTGGTCTCCGCGCACGCTTGGCGAGCGTGATCTCGCCGACTTCCTCGCCGCGCAGCCGCAGTACGCGAATGACTCGACCGAACTCGCCGCGTTCTACGCGCGACGCGGCCAGCAGTATGCGTGGTTGGTGGAAGATGCGCTGAGCGCCAACGCCGAAGCGTTCGTGGCGCTCGCGGGGCTTGGTGCCGGGCCGATCGACTCGCTGGACTTCGCGTGCGCATCGTGTGTGCGCGATGCCGAACTGCGGTTGACGGCGGAGTTCCTGCGCTTCGCGCGACGCGACTACGGCGGACACTTCGATCGCGATCCGCGGGAGCTCGGGTGGTTCATTCCGCGAGCGAAGAAGGATTACGCACGGCTGCTCGATTCGCTCGCCGCCGGCACGATGGACATCTCCGCGATCGAGCCGGTGCATCCAGGGTACGCACCGCTGCGTGCGCGGATCGGATCGTTGCAGCGTCTCGTCGAGCAGCCGTGGGAAACGCTCACCTTGCCGCGTGGCGTGCGCAAAGTGGTGCTCGGCGATACGGCGGCCCTCGTGCCGCAGCTCCGCGCTCGCCTCATCCTGCTTGGCGATCACCCGGCGCTGCCGACGGACAGCGCCGCCGAATCAGTGCCTCGGTACGACAGCGTGCTGGTGGACGCCGTTCGTCGCTTTCAGCAGCGCCATGGGCTGCTCGACGACGGCATCGTCGGGGCGGGCGTCCTGCGGGCGCTCAATGTGACGCCAGCCGAGCGTCTGCGCACCGTGTTGATCAACATGGAGCGGTTGCGCTGGGTCCCGGATCATCCGGCCGCGACGGCGATCATCGTGAACATCCCCGAGTTTCGGTTGCATGTGCTCGAGGAGGGCAAGGAAGTGCTCGCGATGCCGATCGTGGTGGGGGCGGCTGCGACGCGCACGGTGATCTTCGCCGACAGCGTGACGAGCGTCGTGTTCAGTCCGACATGGACCGTGCCGGCGAGCATCACACGCAAGGAGATCCTGCCCGCACTCAAGCGTGATCCGTCGTACCTCGCGCGGCGACAGATGGAGATCATCGGGGGCAGCGCAACGTTGCCGATCATCCGGCAGCGCCCCGGGCCGCAGAATGCGCTGGGTGCCGTGAAGTTTCTCTTCCCGAATCCGTACGACATCTACATGCACGACACGCCGTCGCGTGGTCTGTTCGCGCGCGAGCAGCGGGCGTTCAGCCACGGCTGCATTCGCCTCGGCAATCCGAAAGCGCTGGCGACGTATCTGCTGCGGTCGGACAGTACGTGGACGACCGAACGCATGGAACGCGCAATGGCGCAGCGCAATGAAGTTGCGGTTCGGTTGCGGACACCGATGCCGGTGTATCTGGTGTACTTCACCGCGTGGGTGGATGCAGCCGGTAACCTCAACTTCCGGGACGACGTCTACGGACACGATGCACGGCTGGGGGCGGAACTGTTCACCGCTCCAGCGTGACGGCGCATCGGTGGACCCGCGTGGCCGAACCCTCAGGCGTCGGCTATCGCTCGTCGGCGGTCGGGCCGTACGTCGGAGGCACCGGCACATCGAGCAGACGAAGATAGACGGAGAGTTGCGCGCGGTGATGCACCAGATGGTGCAAGGTCATGTCGGCGAAGGCCGATTCGCGATCGCGGCGGATGCGCACGATGCCGTCGACAGCCATTTCCCATGGTTCAGTTGCTTCGCAATCCGGATGAGACCGCATCGCAGCGCACGCCTCCTGCACGGCGTCCGCGAAGTCGTGGCGAACGGCGTCCGGACCGTCGGCGCGATATGGGCGCCAGTGTGCGAGCTGTAGTTCGGTGCGATCTTCGCGGAAGATGCTCGTCGTGAAGCGAACACAATCGACGAGGTGTGACGCGAGCTGGCCCATCGTGGACGAGCGCGCATGCGGACGCCACGTCCACTGTTCGGCCGGGATGCGCGCGAGGTGACGATCGGTGATGTTCGCTTCCGCTTGCAGCTGCCGCGCAAGGCGCTCGGTACGCGATACTCGCTCGGACGCTGCACGTCCATCGGTGCTGGCCATGGCGTGGTGGCTCAATGCCGGTTGAAGGGGGAGCTCCCGCGCGGCCTCGAACGTCTCGCCGCGGGCGCCTAACTGGCCGCCGAGTTGCTCGTCGCGCAAGGGGCCGCACGCGGGGGACCGTGGCGCAGGACCGCGTCCAGCGCCGCCCGATAGCGACGACTCAGTGGTACGCGCGCGCCGCGCAGCAGGTTGAGGTGCCCATCGCCCGTGCGCGTGATCTTCACACCGGCGACCGCTGCGGCGTTGACGAGCGCGGATCGGTGTACGCGCACAAAGCCCGCCGTCCCGAGTCGTTGTGACAGCGCATGCAGCGATTGTCGCCATTCGAATGCGCCACGCGCCGTGTGCACGGTCACGACGTTGTGTCCTGCTTCGATCCAATCGACTTCGCGGAGCGCGACGACATGGACCTGCCCATCGCGTCTGAGCAGCAGCGGTCGATGACGGGGCGCATCAACGGATGAGGCAGAAGCCTCGGGGCGTGCGCCGAGCGCCGGCGACTGCGCCGCAACAGTCCGGTGGGTCAGCGCCGTGCAGGCCCGTTCCCAGGCGCGCAGGAATCGTGCGGCGTCAAACGGCTTGAGCAGGTAGTCCGCAACATCCAGGTCGAAGGCGCGGACGGCATAGTCCGGGAACCCGGTCACGACAACAATGATGGGAACGCGGTCGGGCGCGACGCGCGTGAGCAGCTCGAAGGCGTCGGTCCCCGGCATGTGCACATCAAGGAAGAGGATGTGCACCTCGGTGTCGCGCAGCAGCCGAACGGCCTCGGGACCGCTGCGTGCTTCGCCGACGAGCTGTGCACCAGGCAAGCGCTCGATGAGGCGTCGGAGGCCGAGTCGCGCCACAGGCTCGTCATCGACGATCGCGACGCGACGGAAGGGGGCAGAGGGGGAACGGGAAGTCATCGGGCGAAATCCGAGGGACTGCAAAGCGTGGGCGAAGGCTGCCACCGAGGTGACGCTAGCGAGGTCGCGTGACGCAAACGTCAACCCGCGCTCGAATCGTCTGCGACGCAACACGAGTTGGTCGTGCCGGGACGAAACGGAAGCGTGATTCGTGCCACGGTGCCGTTACATCCCTCCCGGTCGAGCGACAGTTGGGCGCTGGTGCCATACAGGGTGCCGAGGCGTTCGCGCACGGTGGCGAGGCCCACGCCCAGTCCGTGCTCGGGTGCATCGGTGCACGGTGGGCCTTCATTGATGACCTCGAGCACGAGCAGATCATCAACCGTCGTCGTTCGGATGATGAGCGTATGCACCCCCTCTGCTCGCGCGATCCCATGCTTGACCGCGTTCTCGACCAGCGGTTGCAGAATGAGGTCGGGCACCGCTGCGGTGATCGTTGGCGTCGCCACATCCCAGCGAACGTCGAGGCGATCCTGAAACCGTACGGTTTCGATGGCGAGATAGTGGCGCAGCAGCTCCAGCTCCTGTGACAGGGCGACCTCGGTCTCGGTCGCGCGAGCGAGGGTCATACGCAGCATGTCGCTGAGCCGGACGACGACGGTACGGGCGGCGTCGGGCGCTTCGTCGATCAGCACATGAATCGTGTTCAGTGCATTGAACAGGAAGTGTGGATGGACCTGCATCTTGATGGCCTGGACACGCGCTCGCGCCAGGTCGCGCTCAAGGGCGGCCGAGCGGAGGAGGGACCGTTGCGTATGCTGCTGCGAACGGATGAGCAGCAGCACGGAGGCGACGGCCGTGTAGGTGATCGCGCCGCTCAGCAGTCGACTCAACGGTCCGATCACATCGCGTCTCGCCGAGATGAGGGCGAGGCGTGCCGGCTCAACGCGGGTGGGTTCGATCGCGATCGCGAGCTGGGTCCAGAGTGATTCCAGCACCAGGGTGATCGCACAGGCTGCTGCCACATGCGCGACGAGTTGCTTCGGCCGATGAGGCGCGCGGAGAGGCCAGCGCGTGACACACGCCGCCACGACCGGTGTCGCGAACACCCAGCTGAGCCAGCGTGGAAACTGCAGCAGCGCCGTTCGCCACTCGCGTTCCAACGCGCCCACCATCGCGTACTGCAGCGCCGACTGCAGGACGGCCACGGTCGCGACCGTACCCCACGCCAAGAGCACGGTCCGCGATCGTGGTGTCCAGCGTGCCGGGGATTCATCCCACGCGTGGTCGGCGTGGTTCATCGTGTGGGACGTGCGTTCCAGGCGGCCAACGGGAAGTGCATCGCCGCGACGCGCGTTGGTGAAAGGCCGGCTCGCTCGACCGCAGCCGTTACCTCGCGCGCGTAGACGCGGGAGAAGCTGTCGGGTCCGCCCGGCTGAACGTAGTCGCCGGCCCACAAGAAGCCTTCGGCGGGAAGGAACACCATCAACGCGCCCTCACTGCCCACGCCATCAATCGGGAGTACGCGGACCGCACCACCGGCGAGGTCGAGCCCATCGGCGACGGTTCGCACCGCGGGCCGTCGCACGCGGCGGGCTTCCCACAGATCGGGCGCAAGCGTCCATCGCCGCTGCAGGACACGATCGATGAAGGGCCGGTGTGACTCGCGCGTCACGATCGAGGCACCCTGCGCGGCCCAGTAGCGCAGCCCGGCGATGTGCGGCCACGCGATATCCGTGACAATGACGCGGATCGGATATCGTCCGGGAAAGAGTCGTCCGATCCACGCCGAGTCGCGCCGTGCGCGATCTGCGTCCACCGGTGCATCCAGCACGAACACGGTGTCGCGTTGCCGTGTGACGACGTTCGTATAACTCGCGGTTCGCAGCAGAAACGTGTTGGACGACACCCGCACAGTGTCCGGTTCGAGCGGAGCCTCGAGCAGGGGTGACGCGGTGGATGGCAACGTGACGAGTGTCGCGCTGTCTGAGGGCAGGGCCCGTGACGCGCTGTGGCGACGCTGCAGGTTCACTTCGCCGTCGAGGAGTCGGAACGCGTACATCGGAGACACGGCGTCGCTGCCTGCGACCGGCGTCCAGATCGACCAGCTGTAGCTGACGTGGACATCGCCCCAGAGGTAGTGCGGTTCCCGTCGCTCGAGTGCCAGCGGATAGCCATGCTGCGGATCGAGCAGCAGTCGTTCGGCGCTGGCGCCATCACCGCGCAGGAGGACCAGACGCTCCCGATCGCGCCACACGCAGCGCCCCTCGACACGCACGTCGGTGGCACGACGCCAATCGATGAGCACCAGCCACGGATCGAGCGCTCGTTCATCCGCGAGATTCGTGCTCCGCAGCGGCACCTGCTGTGCGCCACGGGGCGAGACGATCACCTGTTGCGTGCCGTCGTTGATGAGGGCGGGGCCGCCGGCAACCGGCGTCAGTTCGAGCCGCACGCGACCCTGGCTGGGCGCGACGACCAGTCGTTGCTCGCGCGATGCCCAGAGATACGGTGGCGACGGGCGATCCGACTGATAGTCGAGGGAGGTCACCTCGGTCACCGAGCTGGCGCGCAATCGATCATGCATCGCAGACAGACCGACGACGGCGATCGCCCGATCGAGTGAAGCGCGCGCGTCGTCGCCCACTTGCCCAGGACGACGTGCGGCAACGCTGCAGGCAAGGGGTGAAGGTGCAGCGAGATGTCGCGGCGTTGCCGCTGCCGTGGTGAGCGGCACTGCGGTCACCAGGCCGGCAAGGCGCCGCAGCGAGCGTCGGGGAATCAGGCTGTACCGAGGAAGTCGATCAGTCACATGCCACTCCATGTTCGGGGAGTGACAAGCGTTCACGACGCGCGCGTTGGGCACCAACGAAGCAGGGACGACCGGCGGGTACGGTCGGCTCGGAGGGTCTGGAACTCGTCGCTGGCCTCACGATGCATCAGTCCTCCACTCAGCGCCGTTGAGTCGGCGAGGCGGACGCGCGTGCACTCGCATCGGCCCACAGCGCATCCCAGATCGCCAGCACCGGCTGCATCTCGTCGAACGGGATCGACGTGTTCGTCATGAGGATCACGGCGATGCGGCGATCGGGCGAGGACAGCATGTCGATGAAGACCCCGGGGTCGTTGCCGCCATGTCCGACGAGCGCACCGTTGCGCTTCGTCCGCCAGAAGAGCCCGGAGTTCCCGTCGGTGAGGGGAAAGTTCTCCGGGTGCGATTGCGCCGTGAACTGGAAGCGCTGCATTTCGCGCGCGTCCGCGCTCTCGAGAATGCGCGTCGTCGCAAAGCGTCCGTCGTTCAGCATGGCCGCAAAGAACCGCGACAGATCGGCGATACTGCTGCGCACGCCGCCATCGGGGTAGGTGACGCCGCTGTAGTGCGGAATGGGGACGACCACGCCGTGACTGACGACGAAGTGGGTGCTGAGCGCGTCGGGGGGCATGGCATCGAGGCGCACGCCGCTGTTCATCATGCCGAGTGGTGTGAAGATGCGTTCCGCGAGCAGGGAATCCAACCGCGCCCCGAGGGCGCGTTCGACGATCAGGCCGGCCAGTCCCGCACAGATGTTGCAGTAGTCACGCTGTGCCCCGGGGCGCGCGTCGAGAAAGTTCTCGCGATCGTAGAGTGGCGCACCCGGTGTGAAGTAGTCCGTGAGGAAGGCTTCGAGGGCAGGCGTCGCATCGGCACCCCAGTGATACGTGGCTCGGTACACGCTCCGGCGGTCCGTGATGCCCGAGGTGTGCGTTGCGAGGTGACGCAACGTGATGCGTTCCGTGGGATGGTGCGGGTTCACCACGCGAAAGGGCAGGTACCGATTGATGTCCTCGTCAAGCGAGAGTCGGCCGGCGCGAACCGCTTGCATCAGCAGCACGCCCACAAACGGCTTCGTGACCGACGCGATCTTCATGGGGGTGTGCGTGGTGAACGCGCGTGTGCGTTCAGGGTCGCGATGCCCCCAGCTATGTACCCACGCGATCTGACCGTCGACGAGCACGGCGGCCCCGACGCCTACGAGGAGGGCGTCGTCCATGTGCCGACGCACGAGGCTGTCGATCGCCGCGGGGGCTGGCGGGGGCGCGGTTGGTTCCTGAGCGCTCACGGTACCGAACGACGTCACCGAAAGCACGAGTGCGCGGCGAACCGACGCCCACACCCTGGTAGAGAATCGCACCATGTCACATCCCCGTACGCTGGCTGATGAACGCGGCAGACCGGATGCTCCGGCCGCTGTTTCTGCGTCGTACGATGGCCTGCCGCCGCCGGATTCTGCTCGCGATCCACGCGGGACGAGCGGCGGCCGGGTGGGGACTGGAAGCGCTCGAGTTCCGCCCTTTGTCCGTCGGTTGCGATCGTGTGTCGTGCTTCGCCGTCGCGGGAGGCATCCCGTGCGTCCGACAGACGGTCGACGAGAGATGACCGGGTCTGGATGGCGGCGTCGCACGTGTCGCAGCATCCACGACGGTACCCTCGTCGGCGCGACAGACTGGGCGCCGAACCACGAATGCTCGAATCGCGGTCCGGCCCGGGTGGTCAGTCGGTGGTCAGCGCTCCGGAATCGGGAGCAGGACGGGCGTCAGCCGGTTCGTTCGTGTCCCGTCGCCGATCTGTCCCCATTCGTTCCAGCCCCAGCAGCTCCACACCCGCTCAAGCGACTGCCCGCACATGTGAAACGCGCCCCCGTGTGTGAG
>ERZ1066122.713-NODE-713-length-32952-cov-13.794936_pt1 | contig 32952 bp, 33 predicted proteins | sample MGYA00382769_ERZ1066122 | MGnify/ENA primary metagenome ERZ1066122 (study PRJEB33369, sample SAMEA5778352) | biofilm metagenome | biome: Industrial cooling water; feature: Water cooling tower basin; material: Biofilm | place: United Arab Emirates | collected... | reverse complement strand
GTGCGTCTCCTCCAGACCGAAGCGAAGGTGCTCTGATCATGGCCAACGTTCTTGTTTTTGCGGAAGTGCGCGGTGGTGAGCTGCGCAAGGTGGCCCTCGAGGCCGTCACGGCGGGACGCGCGCTGGCCGAACAGTCGGGCGGCGGACAGGTGCACGCGGTGCTCGCCGGTGCGGCGGGCATTGCCGACAAGGCCGGCGCGCTGGCGCAGCATGGTGCCGACACCGTGCTCGTGCTCGAGCATGCCGGTTTTGCGCAGTACAACCCCGAGGCGCTCACCGCCACGCTGGCGCAGAAGCTTCAGAGTGGCGGCTATGCCTACGCGCTGTTCAGTGCCACGGCGCAGGGTCGCGATCTCTCGCCGCGCATTGCCGCGCGCCTTGGGGTTGGCCTCGCGGCTGACCTCACCGGTTTCACGGTGGAAGGCGGCGTGGTGCATGGTCAGCACTTCAACATGAACGGCAAGACCATCGCCACGCTGGCGCTCACCGGCACGCCGGCGGTGCTCTCGGTGCGTCCGGCGGCATTTCAGCCGGCCGAGGCCGCGCGTGCGCTGGCCACCGAAGCGCTGGCACCGGCGGTTGATCCCGCTGCGTCGCGCGTGAAGGTGGTGGAGCTCAAGCAGGGCAACGCCGGCAAGCTCGATCTCAACGACGCACCGGTCATCATTGCCGGTGGCCGCGGTCTCAAGGCGCCCGAGCACTTCAAGCTCTGCGAAGACATGGCCGACGCCTTTGGCAACGCCGCCGTCGGTGCGACGCGTGCGGTGACCGACGAAGGCTGGCGCCCGCACTCCGACCAGATCGGCCAGACGGGACGCAACGTCAGCCCCAATCTCTACATCGCCCTCGGCATCTCCGGCGCCATTCAGCATCTCGCCGGCATGCGCACGTCCAAGACCATCGTGGCCATCAACAAGGACAAGGACGCGCCCATCTTCAAGATTGCCGACTACGGCATCGTGGGGGATGTGTTCGAGATTGCACCCGCCCTCACTGAGGCGGTGAAGAAGGCCAAGGCACAGGGCTGACCTGTGACCTTGGCCAACGTCGTCTTTGCGGTCATTCTCGCCGGCGCGCTGGCCGTCTTTGCGCGCCAGGCGCAGCGCCTCGTGCGCTGGCTCAAGCTGGCCAAGCCGGAAGACCGCACGGATCATCCGGACATCCGGACCAAGAACTTCCTGCTCATCGGTCTCGCGCAAACAAAGATTCTGCGCGAGCCGCTGGGCGGCATGATGCACGCCCTCGTGTTCTGGGGCTTCTGCGTGCTGGGTCTGGGCACGGTCGAGATCATGATCCAGGGGCTGTACACGCCCTTCACCTGGGACGTGATCCTGCCGCGCCTGTTGTACGTGCCCTACGTGTTCTCGCAGGAGATCTTCGCGGTCTTCGTGTTGCTGCCCGTGGGCTATCTGCTGTATCGCCGTCTGGTCATCAAGCCAAAGCGCTTCACGGTGGACGCAGTGCACGGCGGCGAAGCCGTGCTCATTCTGAGCGTGATCGCCACGCTCATGATCACACTGCTGCTGGTGTTTGTGGGTGACGCCAAACAGCCCGGTGCCGACATGGGCGGGCGCGTCATCACGGCCATGCTGTTGCCGCTCTTTGGCGGCATGAGTGCGGAAGCGGCGCACACCATGGCCCGCGTGTCCTGGTGGATTCACGCGCTGGGCATTCTGTGGTTCCTCAACCACCTGCCCAAGTCCAAGCATCTGCACGTCCTCTCGTCGCTCATCAACGTCTGGTTCTCCAACACCAGCGGGCCTGGGCGCGTTGGCGCCATGCGGCCCATGGATCTCGAGGCCGAAGACGCCGAGCAGTTTGGCGCCTCGGACATCGAGCATCTCACCTGGAAGAACCTGCTCGACGGCTACTCCTGCACCGAGTGCGGCCGCTGCACCGCGTCTTGCCCGGCCAACCTCACGGGCAAGCTGCTCTCACCGCGCATGATCGTGGTGAAGACCCGTGCGCGTCTCACGGAAAAGGCCAGCGTGCTCGATGCCGTGGCGGCCGGCGGTGGCGCGGCCAGTGAAGAGCAGCAGGCCGTGCTCGACAAGAAGTTGTTGGACGGCTGGATCAGCGAGGAAGAACTCTGGGCGTGCACGAGCTGCCGCGCCTGCGTGCAGGAATGCCCGGTCAGCATCGACCATCTCGACATCATCAACGAACTGCGTCGAGATCTGGTGCTGATGGAGTCGCGCTTCCCCGAGGAAATTCAGCCCGCCCTCACCAGTCTCGAGCGCAATGGCAGCCCCTGGGCCTTCAGCGCCGCCGACCGCGAGAAGTGGACGGAAGGGCTCAACATCCGCACCATGGCGGAAATGGCGGCGGAAGGCGAGAAGCCCGACATCCTGTTCTGGGTGGGCTGCGCCGGCTCCTTCGACGATCGCGCCAAGAAGATCACGGTCGCCTTCGCCCGCATTCTGCAGGCGGCCGACGTCAAGTTCGCCATTCTCGGACAGGAAGAAACCTGTCATGGTGACCCGGCGCGCCGCATGGGCAACGAGTATCTGTACCAGATGCTCGCCAAGGGTGTCATCGAAACACTCGATGGCTACCAGGTGAAGACCGTGGTGACCTTCTGTCCGCACTGCTTCCACCAGATGGGCAAGGAGTTCCCCGATCTGGGCGGGCACTACGAGGTCATTCACCACACCGAGTACATCGAGCGCCTGCTCAGCGAGGGTCGTGTACCGCTCGACACCGAGCACGGGCAGCGTCTCAAGGTGGCCTACCACGACTCGTGCTATCTCGGCCGCTACAACGAGATCTACGACGCGCCGCGCAACACGCTGCGCAAGGCCCTGCCGGTGGTGGAGCTCGTGGAGCCGGCACGCACGAAGAGCCGCGGGCTCTGCTGCGGCGCGGGTGGCGGGCGCATGTGGATGGAAGAAACCGTCGGCAAGCGCGTCAACGTGGAGCGCAGCGAAGAACTGCTGGCCACCGGCGCCGATCAGATTGCCGTGGCCTGTCCCTTCTGCATGACGATGATCACCGACGGCGTCACGGGGGCCGGCAAGGACGTGCCGGTGCTCGATATCGCCGAAGTGGTGGCCGGTCAGCTCAAGGCCGAAGTTACGGCTTGATTTCCAATGCGGCTTCGGCGGCGGTCAGCGTATCGCCGCCGAAGTCCACCACCGCGTAGAGCGTGTAATGTCCCGGGGCCAGCGACGGCATGGCCACCCGCAGCTTCTCGCTGCGTCCGGCACCCACCGTGCGACCTTCCACCAGCGTGGCCGTGGCCACGAGCTCGCCGTCCTGATCACGCACCTGCAGCTCACCCAGAATGCTGGTGGCCGTGCGTCCCGTGTTGCGGTAGAGCACCTCCACCTGCTTGCCCTTCACGTACATGTCCGCCACTTCGCCGTCACGCTCGGCCGGCGGATCCGCGGCCACCGGCACTGAGGGCGAGGAGACGTTGGCGACGGACTGGGCACGCAGCGACGCGCCGGGGTAGAGGGCCAGCAGGGCCAGAACGAAGATCGCGACAACCAGGAGCGGGGCGCGAAGGAGGGAGGTGCGCGGCAGGGAAGGCATGCCACGCACTACTGGAAGAGTGATGCCACGCGGTCGACGTCATTGCGTACGCGTGACCTGTGACAACACACCGCGCCTGCCCGAACGCACAGGCGACTCACGGGGCCGGTGGTGTAACAGGTGCACGAATACCATGATGGCTCGAAATGTTGCGCAGTTGCCACAGTCCTGTGCTGTTCAAGGGACAGTTTGTGGTGCATCTTCATGAGAGTGTCCAGTCTCCCAGATCTGCCAACCAACGATCCTGCCCTCCTGGCCGCCATCGTCGAAACGGCGGGCAGTGTCATCGTCGGATTGCGCGCCGACCACACCATCTTCCTGTGGAATCGGGCGGCAGAGGAGCTGTACCAGACGCCGCGAGACGACGCCATCGGCAGCGATTACGTGGCGCGCTTCATCGCACCCGAGCATCGTGCCTTCGTGGCCGCCGACATTGTCGAAGTCCTGGCCGGCAAACGCACGCTCAACTTTGAAGACGACTCGGTGCTGCCGGACGGCTCGCGCCGCACGCTGGTGTGGAATGTCACCCGTGTGCCAGGGCCTGACGGCGTGCCGCAGGGCATCGTGGCCATTGGGCAGGACATCACCGAGCGCAAGCACGCAGAAGAACGCTTTCGTCTGATTTTTGAGCACGCGCAGGACGGTTTGCTGCTGTCGGACAACACGGGGGTCATCGACTGCAACCCCGCGGCGCTTGCGATGCTCGGGCTCAGCGACAAGACGCAGCTCATAGGCCGCCGGCCCTCGGAGTTCTCACCGCCCACGCAGCCCGACGGTGTGTCCTCCGACGACAAGTCCCGCGCGCTGGGCCAGCAGACACTGTCCGAGGGCGCACTCACCTTCGATTGGGTGCATCAGAAGCCGGACGGCGGCCTCGTCCCGGTGGAGGTGAGTGTCCGCCACGCCTCGCTCGATGGACGCCGCGTGTCGGTGGTGGCGTGGCGCGATCAGTCGCGCCGCCGCGAACTCGAACGCGAACGGGCCGCCATCCAGGAGCGTCTCGACCTCGCGCAGAAAATGGAGGCGGTGGGGCAGCTGGCCGGTGGCGTGGCCGATGACTTCAACAACCTGCTGGCGGCCATTCGCACGGCGGTTGAACTCGCGCGCGACGGCCTGCCCGTGGAGGCCGCCGGCCGAACGGATCTCGACGTGGCACTGTCCAAGGCCGATCGCGCCTCGCGCCTGACCCGGCAGCTGCTGGCGTTCAGTCGCCAGCAGCCGCGCGCGGTGGAGCATGTCGATCTGGGCGCGCTGGTGCGCGACATGACGCCGCTGTTCCGCACCTCGGTCCCACCGAGCGTGCAACTGCTCGTGCAGTCCGATCCGCCGTCGCCGGCGTGGGTGCTGGCCGATCGCAGCCAGCTCGAACAGGTGGTGCTCAATCTCGTGCTCAACGCCCGCGACGCCATGCCGCAGGGCGGCACACTGGCCGTCAAGGTGCATCGTGATGACCAGCGTCTGCACGTCGCGCTCGAGGTGGCCGACTCAGGTATCGGCATCGACGAGGCCACACGCTCGCGCATCTTCGAGCCCTTCTTCAGTACCAAGCCGCTGGGTACGGGCTCGGGTCTTGGGCTGTCGGTGGTGTACGGGGTGGTCACGCAGGCCGGTGGCACCATTCGCGTGGACTCCATGCCAGGCAAGGGCACCGTGATGCGTGTGGCCTTTCCGCTGGCCACGGCGGAAGTGACCAATCGGCAGACGCCGACCAGCACACTCGCGGTGCCCGCGCACGCGCTGCTGCTGGTGGACGACGACGACGCGGTGCGGCGCACCACGCGTCGCCTGCTCGAGCGGCACGGCTGGTCGGTGGTCGAGGCGGCAAACGATGAGGAAGCCCTGCAGCACTTCCACGAACAGCGTGATCAGCTGTCCATTCTGCTCACTGACGTCCGCATGCCCATCATGGATGGCGTGCAGCTGGCGCGGCGCGTGCGACAGATCGATCCGGGCTTCCCGCTGGTGTTCTTCTCGGGGTACGACGAATTGGACGCCGACGATCTCACCGCGCTCTCGCGTGTGCCGGTGCTGGCCAAGCCCTTTGCGGCCAACGAACTGCTGACCACCCTGCAGCGGGCCTTGATGGCAGCGTCCTGATTGATGCCAGTTCAGTCGGCGTGCGTAATGCGCAGGAGCTGCACCTGCTGCTTCACGGCGCCCTCCTCGAACGGCACGACGGTCCGCTCGCGCAGCACCAGACCCGCCGGTGAGAGTTGCTCGAGAAAGTCGGGCAGAGCCAGACGACCCGGGTCCGCCACAAAGGCCTCGCCGTCGGGCGCGAGGGCGCGCGCGATGCACTGCGCCACCAGCGTGGCGTACTCGCGCTCGTAGAGCACGTCGGCGGCAATCACCACATCGAAGGTGCCCATATCGCTTGGCCACTGCCGCCAGTTCACCATGCGCACGGTGGGTTCGTGCCCCACGTTGTGCCGCGCATTCATGCGCGTGACGTGCAGCGCGTCCTCGTAGTAGTCGGTGGCCGTCACCGCATAGCCCGCCGTCATGGCGGCCACCGTGTCGAGCCCCAGGCCACAACCCAGCTCCAGCAGGCGCCGGCCATGCCCTGCATGCGTCAGCAGGGCACCAGCCAGCACCCGTGAGGATGGCCAGAGATCGGCCCAGTATGGCAGCCGCTCGTCCATCACGAAATCGGCTTCGCTGATGAGGTGATCGGCGTTGGCCGGCTTGCGCAGCGCAAAGCGGCGCGCTTTCTCGCCCTCACCAACCGTGATCGTTTCCTCGGCCAGCACGAACAGACGCGAGAGCGCCTCGTCGAGCGCGTCACCCTGCAGGGTGAACAGATCGGCGCGTGCCGTGATGGACACACGATCAGTCACGTGAGCCACCGGCTCCGCCCCGTCGCCGGCATGCGCGCGTGCATCCGCCATGCTCATGCGCTGCGCTCCGCGGCGCCGGGCGACGGCGCAGACCAGGGCAACTGCAGTGACGCCTCCGGCCACAGCAGGGCATGGTGCATGCTGCCCGGCATCACACGCTCCACCGTTTCCGGCACCACGAGCAGCGCATCCGCCAGCGCCATCGTGCGCAGCAGATTGGAACCCTGTGCACCAGCTGGGGCAGCCTCCAGCACGCCATCATCGCCCACGGACAACTGCACACGCAGGAAGTAGGTGAGCGGCGCCGGCGTTTCGAGTGCGGCGTTGAGCCAGGGCGCCACGCGCACGGGAATGCGGGCCGGCAACACGGCGGCGTGACCGGCGAGGGTGCGAAGCACCGGCCAGGCAAACAGCGTCGCCGTCACCAGCGTGGACACCGGATTGCCAGGCAGACCAAGCCATGGCACCCCTCGCACACTGCCCGTGCCTATGGGACCGCCGGGCCGGATGCGCGCGCGCCAGAAATGCTGTGTGCCGCCCACACGCGCCAGTGCGTCGCGGGTGTAGTCGTGCGCCCCCACCGAGACGCCGCCCGTGGTGAGCAGCACGTCGCAACCCCCGTCCAGCGCGTCGCCCAGCGCGTGGGTCAACGCGTCCAGCGTATCGGGCACCAGTGGCCGCACCTGCACGTCGGCGCCGGCGGCTCGCAGCAGGGCCGGCAGCGCATAGTGACTCGAGGACACGATGCGCTGACCCGCCAACGCCGCATCGAAGTCCTCCAGCAGCACCAGTTCATCACCGCTGGACACCATGGCCACACGTGGCGCACAATGCACGGGCACCTGCCGCTGGCCTATCGACGCCAGCACGCCAAGATGCGCGGCACGAAGGGTGGTGCCCGCGGTGAACACGACCTGGCCACTCTCCACGTCTTCGCCGCGCGGACGCACGTTGCCGCGTCCCTGCGCATCACGGTCATCGTGGATGCCCACCTGCGACTCGCCGGCATCGCTGTCTTCCACGCGCACGACGGCGTCGGCACCCGGAGGCATGGGCGCCCCGGTCATGATGCGAACCGCCGTTCCCGCCTGCACCCATGGCAACTGCGTGGCGTCGGCGCCGGCCATGCTGGTGCCGATCACGGGCAGCACCCGCGGCACTGCGCGCGAGGCGCCCAGCACATCACTGCGTCGCACGGCGTAGCCATCCATGCCGGCATTGTCCCAGGGCGGCAGCGCGAGACGACTCACCACGTCCTGCGCCAGTGCCCGGCCCAACGACGCCTCGAGTGGCACCCACTCGAGCGGCGTGCGCAGGTCCCGTACCGCGCCCAGCACGGTCTGCAGCGCGTCCTCGTATGACAGCCCACGCGTTCCCGTCATTTGCCCGTCACCAGGCTCGTGGACGCGAGATACGTGGCGATCAGGTCCTGCACACGCTCCACCTCGCGGGTGGGCACGCTGTAGTTGTTCGCGAGCAGCGAAAACAGGAGCAGCTGACCATCGGCGGTGGTCACATAACCCGAGAGGGCACGGGCCTTGTCGAGTGTGCCTGTCTTGGCGCGCACATTGCCCGCCGCGGCCGTGCCGCGCATGCGGTTGGCAATGGTGCCATCGACTCCGGCCACCGGCAGGGCGTTGCGGAACAGCTCTCCCCACGGTGCACGGTGCGCGGCATCAAGCACACGCACCACGGCGCGCGGCGTGAGATAGTCATGACGCGAGAGCCCACTGCCATCGCGGTAGGCCACGTCCTGCGCACCAATGCCCCACTGACTCAGAACACGCGCGCCGAGCGCCTGCGCGCTGTCGGCGCTGCCGGAGCCGGTGGCCTTGAGGGCGCTGCTGCGAAAGAACAATTCCGCCATCTGGTTCTGCGAGGGCTTCTCCATGCGCGCCAGCACGGCCGGAAACGGCGCGGATGTCAGCACCGCCAGCGTGTCCGGGGCACGGCCCAGCGTGTCGCGGCGGGCCACACGCTGCGCACGCAGCACGACACCGCTGTCCGTCAGGCGTTCACGCAGCGCCGCGAGATACGCATCGGCCGGATGGCGGTAGGCCAGTGTGACCCTTAGGCTGTCGCCAAGTGCGAGGCTGCCGTCCACCACCACACGGTCGCCGATGCTGTCATAAGCCACCGTCAGGCGCTCCGCCCGTCGCTGCGCGGCCCCCGATGGCGCGGCCCCCGGTGGCGCGGCCCCCGATGGCGCGGCCACCACGGGCGGCTGCAGCGAGTCACGGGTGCGGGCCCGCACGACCACACGCGGATAGCTGCGCGTGGGAAGTGTGCGCACCACGACGGGCTGTCCAACCTTCCTGCCGGCCTTCACCTGCACATACAGCTCACCTTCGTTGAACAGCAGTTCGTCGATGGCCGCGCTGTACCCCGCATCAAAATCGTCCCAGGCCCAGCCATAGCCGGTGGTGGCGCCAGGCAAGGCGTCGCCATCGGCGCGGATGTTGCCAACCAGTCGTGTGATGCCGCGCGCCTTGAGCGCGTCGAGCACGGGCTGAAATGCCGACGCGGCATCCCCGCCGCGCAGCGCATGACTGACACTCGGATCGCCCGAGCCCTGCACGAGCAGATCACCGAAGAACGTGTGGCCGCGCTGCCGCCCGTGCAGCAGCACCGGCGTACGCCACTGGTGATCGGGGCCCAGTACCTCGAGGGCAATCGCACCGGTCAGCAACTTCTGATTGGACGCCGGCATGAACAGCCGATCGGCGTCGTGCGACAGCAGCGTGTCGCCCCGCACGGGATCGACCACCAGCATGCCCCATCGTGCGTTGCGCCACATGGGCGCCGCGAGCACCGAATCGGCAATGCCGCGCAGCACCTCGCGCACACCGGGCGTCGGTACGACGGCGGCCGGCGCCATGTACGGTGCCGGCGGTTCCGGCCGGTGCGGCGGCAGATCGGCCGTCGGGCCGCGTGCGCCACCTGACCTGCCCGCACAGGCCGCGAGCAGCAGCAAGCCGCCGGGCACTGCGCCGCGGAGCATTGCCATGCGCCACGCAACAGGGCGTCTCCGCATCACGCGTCCACCTCGTAGGTGCTGCTCAAGGTCGCATCCTCGGCCAGGTGCACCCTGATGACGCGCGCCGTGGTGTGCGACAGCGCGGCCTGCACACGTTCGCAGATGAAACGCGCCAGGTTCTCGCCGGTGGGAATCAGTTTGCCGTCGGCAAACTCCGGCACGTCCAGATTGATGTTGCGGTGGTCGAAGCGTGCCCGCACTTCGCGCTGCAGGACCTGATCAAGAAACCCGAGGTCCACCAGGAAGCCGGTCTCCTCGTCCACCGGCCCCGACACCGTCACATCACACACGTAGGTGTGCCCGTGGTAGTGCGGATGCGCGCAGGCACCGAACACGTCGACGTTTTCCTGATCGCTCCAGTCGGGTCGCCGATAGCGATGGGCCGCGGCGAACATCACGCGGCGCGTAAGCGAGGTGCGCGGCACCGGCGGCGCCTCAGCGGAACAGCGGCACCGAGACGCCGGCGCTCACACCCCAGTTGCCGCGCCACGCCGACTGCTCACTGGCACGCCGCAGCACCGACGTCGTGTCATTGGCCAGCACGAAGTAGCGATCGGGATACTGGTACTGCCAGATGAAGTTCGTGAAGTCCACGCGCAGCTGCGGGCCGCGGCGCGGCAGGTAGCGCAGGCTGAACCCGTACGAAAACGAAAACTTCGTGCCGAACTGATAGCTGCCGGTGTCGGCAGAGGCGAAGTCGCTCACGACACCGATGCCGCCGTTGACCGAGGGCATGAAGCGCCGGTAGGTCTTGCGGCCGGTGAGCGACACGTCGAGACCCAGATCGGCCATGTGCGTGGTCACACTGGGCCGCGCAATGACGCGCGTGGCCTGGGTGTTGGACGGCACCAGCAGATTGCGCTCCGATGGCGAGGCCACGTAGCGCGCGAACAGCGACGCCGGCCCGCCGACACCAATGTCATAGCGCAAGGCCGCCATCCAGTTCGCGTCGGGCGCCACGTTGGCCGGATCGCGCCGCATGTTCATCCAACCGCCCATGATCGTGAGCGTCTGGCCGATCTTGAAGTCCTCGTAGGGGCTCTTGTCGGGCATGTGACCGACCTGCGCCGATGCCGGCGCAATTGGCAGCAGCGCGGCCGCGAGAGCCGGCACCAGACGGGAGACGAACGCGGAACGCAGCGAAGCATGCAGTGGCGCACGCAGCAAGGCACAACGAAGCATGAAGGACACGCGCATCAGGCGATGGAAGACGAAGCAGAAACCGCAGACGGGACCGGCACTGCAGTGGGTAGGGCAACCGGTTGGGGCAGGGACTGACCGGACAGGCGCAGGTCCCGGCCACTCATCTCGGCGGGCAGCGGGAGGCCAAGCATGGTGAGCGCGGTGGGCCCCACATCGCAGAGCGCGCCGCCACTGCGCAGCGTGGCCGTTTCGTCCGGATCGAGCACCACGAGCGGCACCGGATTGGTGGTGTGGGCCGTGTGCGGCTGGTGCGTGACGGGATCGACCATCACGTCGGCGTTGCCATGGTCGGCGGTGATGATGAGACGGGCGCCGCCCACGCGGGCCGCCTCGAGAATGCGCCCAAGACAGGCATCCACGGCCTCCGCGGCCGCGATGGCGGCGGGCAGCGAGCCGGTGTGCCCCACCATGTCGGTGTTGGCGAAGTTGCAGAGCATGAAATCATGACTGCGTTGCGCCAGAGCCTCGCACAGGATGTCGCACACACCGCCGGCGCTCATCTCGGGCTGCAGGTCGTAGGTGGGCACCTTGGGGCTGGCCACCATGCGACGGTCTTCGCCAACCAGCGGCTCGTCGCGTCCGCCGTTGAAGAAGAACGTGACGTGCGGATACTTCTCGGTCTCCGCCGTGCGCAGTTGCGACAGTCCCGCCTCGGCAATCACGTCACCCACCAGATGCTGCATGCTCTGCGGCGCAAAAGCCACCGGAAAGGCGTAGCGTTCGTCGTAGCGCGTCATCGTGGTGATGTGCAGCGCTGGCCGCGCACCGGTAGCAAACCCGCTGAACTCCGGCTCGCTGAGCGCACGCAGCGTCTGTCGCAAACGGTCGCTGCGGAAGTTGAAACAGATGAGGGCATCCCCGTCCCGCATGGGGGCCACGGGCTGGCCGTTGGAGTCGGCCATCACCCAGGGCAGCACGAACTCGTCGGTCGTGCCGGCATCATAGGCCCGCTGCAGGGCAGCCAGGGCGTCGGTTTCGCGCGGCCCCTCGCCCCGCACCGCGGCCGCATACCACGCACCGGTGCGCTCCCAGCGCTGATCGCGGTCCATGCCGTAGTAGCGCCCGCACACCGACGCGAGCTGCGCCTTGCCGTCCATGCGCGCGAGCGCGTGCCGCAGATAGCCCATGCCACTCGTTGGTGGCGCATCGCGTCCATCGAGCAGCGCGTGCACCGCCGTGTGCCGCACACCCTGCTGCGCTGCGAGATCCACCAACGCGAAGAGATGCGACTCGTGCGCATGCACGCCGCCATCGCCGAGCAAACCTAGCAGATGCAGCGTGCCACCACTCTGCCGCACTTGGGCGCAGGCCGCCAGCAGGGCAGGGTTGGCAAAGAAGCTGCCATCCTCGATGGCCACGCCAATGCGCACCAGATCCTGCATGACCACACGGCCGGCACCCAGATTCATGTGGCCCACTTCGCTGTTGCCCATCTGGCCGTCGGGCAGGCCCACGGATCGTCCGGACGCCGACAGCAGCGTGCGCGACGGGTGCTGCCAGATGCGATCCCAGTTGGGCGTGCGCGCCAGGCAGATGGCGTTGGCCTCGCAATCTTCCCGGTAGCCCCATCCGTCGAGGATGATGAGGGCCACCGCGCGTGCGGGTCGTGCGGACATCGGTCTCCGTGTATAAGCTGGGATGGGGAACCGCGTGGCAATCTAAACCCTGCTGCCTCAAGCGTGCCTGATGCGTGGACGACGTCGCACCATTCTGCTGGTCCTGTGCTTGGTCACCCTGTTGGGGGTAGAAGGTGCCCTCGCCTGGCGCCGGGCGGCATATCGCGCCGAAACGGCCCGTCTGCGCGAAGGCATGACGGAGCTCGAGCGGCGTCGGGCGGATGCCATCGTGGCCGCCGATGCCGAGGGTGCGCAGCTGCGCCTCAGCATCGCCCAACGGCAGGCCCGGGGTGATGATGCCCTGCATCTGGCCGTGCACCTCGACTCGGGCTACGTGGCCTTGGACCGTGGCAGCGCCCGACTCCGCGTCATGCCGGCGCGCATCGGGCCGGCGCGACGGGTGGGGCTGCCGCCCGACACCATGCACATGGCGCCGCCGCTGGGTCTGCGGGCTCTCACCACCGTGCTGGGTGGGCGGGACAGCCTGGAGCTGCCCGTGTGGCTGTGGGCGGACCGCGGGCTGCCCGCACCCGCGCAGCGGGCGCAGCCGGGCTGGACCGGCCCACTGGCCCTGGTGACGAGTGGCGGCACCCTGCTGTACAGCCTTCCAACGTCAGGGCCGCTCGCCGACAGCAGTTATGTGATGCCAGGAGCCATCCGCCTCGAGGCCGCCGATCTGCGCGCCATCCGCGAGAACCTCGCGCCCGGTATGCGGGTGTACTTCTACTGAAATAAAGAAAGATATGCGGAAGTCTACACTGCTGCTCCTGGCTGCCAATACGATGCTCGCCGCACACAGCGCCTGGGCCGTCTGGCACACCCTCCGCGTCCGCTTTGAGCGTGACGTGGCACGCATCGTATTCAACGACAACACCGAGGCCCTCGAGCAGGTGGTGCTCGCCGCCGGCCTGTCGCTCGACTCCCTGCGCTCAGACCTGGCCAAGGCGCCGTCGCTGCCGGCCAGCGCGCCCTACCTCGTCATCTCCATTGCCGACCGCCGGCTCTGGTACAAGCAGGGCGACAGTGTGCTTTTCACCGCGCCGGTGGCCACCGGATCCGGCAAGCACCTCGTCCTCAAGGGGGCCAACAAGGTGCTGCGATTCGAAACCCCCCGCGGCCGTCTCGAAGTGCAGCGCCTCGACTCCGCCCCGGCCTGGATTCCGCCCGACTGGCATTATCAGGAGCAGGCCAACAAGCGCCGTCTGGGACTGGTACAACTGGTGCGTGGCAAGCCGCTGGTCCTCAAGGACGGATCGCAGATCACCGTGCGGGGCAATGATGTCGTGCGCGTGACGGCCGCCGGTGAAGTCAGGCCGCTCACTGCCAGCGACGGCCGCGAAATCGTGGCCGACGGACGCATTGTCATCCCGCCGTTCGGAACAAATCAGCGCCGCTATCGCGACGTGTTGGGGAGTTTTCGCCTTTATCTCGGCGACGGGTACGGCATTCACGGCACCAACAATCCGGCTTCCGTGGGACAGGCCGTGAGCCACGGCTGCGTGCGCATGCGGAACGAAGACATCGCCTACCTGTATCACACGGTCGGCCTCGGCACGCCCGTCTACATCTACTGACTATATTTCCCGGTTGCGCCGTTGATCGTCTGTTCAGCAGGTCCGTCACTCGATCCGGCCGCTCAACCCGTACTCGATATCGTGTCCAAGACTGGCGCCTCAGCGCCTCTGCATAGCAGCACCACGCCAGCGCCTGCACAGGCGCGCATGCGGCGCGTCCGTCCTCTCCGCCACTCGCTGGTGGTGGCGGCGGTGGCTGTCGCCTGCGCGACGTTTGTGTCGCTGCTTCGCCCAAAGCCGGCGCGCGCCACCGAACATCGGGCGCCCGCGCTGCCGCTCTCCAAGGCATCGCCTGATTCCGCGCTGGCCTCGCTGCTCGACACGCTGCGTGGCAACAGCGGCAAGCTGCGCGCCCGCTTTCTCAGCCCGCGTCACGTGGCCGGACTGCCGGTGCTGCGCGAACTCTTCGGTGAACCGGTGGCGCAGCGTGCGGGCGTGTACACTGCGGCCCTCCAGAACGGCCCGTTTCACTTCATCACCATGCGCCCCTTCACCGACAAGGTGCAGGGACGCATCGGCAGCTATCGCATTGGCACCTTCCCGGCGGAGCGGCGCAGTGCGCCGGCCACGCTGACGGTTGCCTCGGGCGGCGCCGCCGCAAGCGTGCGCGGACAGCCCGAGGGTTTCCTCGAGGTCACGCTCGCCAATCAGGACACCCGCATTTCCGAACATTTCCGCCTGCGGGACTTCCTGACCAAGGACCAGCATGCGGTGTGGCCCAAGTATCTGGTGCTGCGCGAGCCCCTGCTCGACAAGCTCGAACTGGTGCTCAGCGAACTGCGCGCCATGGGAGTGACGGCCAACCAGCTCAAGGTCATGAGCGGCTTCCGCACGCCCCAGTACAACGCGCAGGGCGTGGGGGCCGGTGGCCGTGCCAGTGACAGCCGGCACCAGTATGGCGATGCGGCCGACGTGTACGTGGTGAACGGCAGCAAGGACTGGATGTCCGATCTCAATGGCGATGGACGCGTGGACACGCGGGATGCGCGCGTGCTCGCGCAGGCCGCTGAACGCGTGGAACAGCGTCATCCCGAATTGGTGGGAGGCGTGGGCATCTACAAGGCCACCAGCGCCCACGGTCCCTTCGTGCACATCGACGTACGTGGTGTGCGCGCGCGCTGGGGGGAGTGGTGATCCGCCGTCGCACGGCTCTCGTGCTCAGTGGCTGCGCGGCCATCGCAGCGGCCATTGCCTATCAGCCGCCCGCCGCCCTCATGGCCGATTCCTCGGCCGAGAGCGCGCGCAACGCCGTCGCCCGTGTGGCGGTGGCCACGGAAGCGCGGGGATTGAGTGGCGAGGTGCACATGCGCTTCGTGCGCGCCGGCGAGCGCATTGCCTTTCCGCTCGAGTCGCGTGCCGACCTCACGGGCTATCGCTATCAGTGGGTGGAAGTCGGTACGCAGGAGGCAGCCGACGTCATGCGACCCATTGATGGAGACACGCTGCTCGCGCCGCTCCAGCCCGGGTTCTATGAGCTCGCGGTCTCGCGCAGTGGTGTCACGCAGCGCCTCACCGACACGCGGCTCGCGGTGCTCGTGCCCTTCGAACTCAAGCTGGGCAGCACCCTCAACGGCTATCAGATCGGCCGCTATCCGGCCGAGTGGAACCGCAATGGTGACCTCGAGAAGCCCGACGGCTTTGCCGAGGTGCATGAGCGTCATCTCGATCTCCCGCTGACGCGGCATCTCAAGGTGCGCGATTTCATCACGCACGACCGCCAGACCATCTGGCCGCGCTATGTGGCCATCGACCCGCGGGTGCTCGACAAGATCGAACTCGTGCTGGCCGAACTGGCGCGCCGCCGCGGCGAGGATCGCATGGACTTCCGGGTCGAGGTGCACAGCGGCTTCCGTACGCCGCTGCACAATGCCAACGTCGAGGGCTCGGCGCGCGATTCGCGCCACCTCTACGGCGACGCGGCCGATGTGGCCATCGATGCCGATGGCGACGGCAAGCTCACCATCTTCGATGCGTACCGGGTGGAAACGGCCGTGGACTGGGTGGAGCGACTGCATCCGGAGCTTGCCGGCGGGCTTGGGGTATACAGCAGCCGGGGCTACGCCACGCCATATTGCCACATCGACGCGCGCGGCGAACGGAAACGTTGGCGCGGGTGACCGCGTAGGGCCGGCCAGGAGGCTCCCATGAATCCGTACGTTCGCGATCGCATCAACCGCAAGCTGGACACGCTCACCGACGAGCGGCTCTATCAGGTGCTCGACTATGTCGAGTTCCTCGAAAGCAAGTACGCCGAGAAGCCGGCACCGGCCACCAACGTCTTCCAGAAGTTCACCGATGGCGTGGAGGATACACTGCGCGCCGGTGGGCTGGCCGTGGGAACGGTGTCTGAAGCCATGGGCTTTCTCAACAAGGCCATGGGTGTGCTCAACAACGTGGCGCAGACCGGCAAGACCGTCGCCACCGATGTCATGACCACGGCCAAGACCGTGGCCGACCAGATTGGTGCTCCGCCGCCTGCCGGCGCGCCCGCGCAGGGTGCAGCACCTGCGGGCGGACCGGCTCAGGGCAGTCCAGCTCAGGGCGGTCCGGCTCCCACGTCGCCTCCGAACGCTTCTTCCGCACCTGCCAATGCCACGCCGCCTCCACCGACTGCCTGACGACGCTGACCAGACGCCGCGCCGCCGCCGGGGCCCGCAAGCGGGGCTCAAGCGCTCGGTGCTGCGCACCATCCGACAGCTGCCGTCCTATCTGCGCCTGCTCGTCGGCCTCGTGGGTGACCCCCGTGTCTCGCGGCTCGACCGCTTTTTTGTCGTGGCGGCGCTCGCGTACATCGTCTCGCCCTTCGACTTCCTGCCCGACCTCATCCCCTTCCTGGGCGAAGTGGATGACATCTTCCTGCTCATGCTCTCGCTGCAGCGCCTGGTGGAGCATGCCGGACGCCGGGTGCTGCTCGATCACTGGCGTGGCCATCCGGATGATCTCGACGATCTGAACATCGCCGGGGTGGTGTCCGCCGCCGGGTTCTTCCTGCCCACCCGTCTGCGCCGCCGGATCCAGCGCATGGTGGCCCGTCCGCGCCGCGATCGCGACGACGACGACGAGTGACACCGGTCGATTGACGACCGACCACCGCCCGCTGGTTGCGGCGGCCCGGGGCGAGTATTTTTCGAGATGGCACCCTCTTCTCGCCCCAATCGCATTCGCGAAGACGTCGCGCTGACCTTCGACGACGTCCTGCTCGCTCCGCGTCACTCGCTCACGCATCCGCGTGAAGTGACCATCAGTTCGCGCTTCACGCGCGGCATTGCCCTCAACGTCCCGCTCATCTCGGCGGCCATGGACACGGTCACCGAAAGCGAAATGGCCATCGCCATGGCGCGCTACGGGGGCATCGGGGTGCTGCACAAGAACATGTCCATCGATCGGCAGGCGGCCGAGGTGGATCGCGTCAAGCGCAGCGAGAGCGGCATGATTCTCAATCCCATCACGCTCTCGCCCTCCGCGTCGTTGCGCGAGGCGGTCGCGCTGATGATGCGCTTCAAGATCTCCGGTGTGCCGATTGTCGACACCGCCGGCAAGCTGGTGGGCATCCTCACCAATCGCGACCTGCAGTTCGAGCGTGTACTCGACCGCCCGCTGCACGAGGTCATGACCAGCGCCAATCTGGTCACCGCGCCGGTGGGCACCAATCTCGATGAAGCCGAGCGCATTCTCGCAAAGCATCGCATCGAGAAACTGCCCGTGGTTGATGGCGAGGGGGTGCTCAAGGGACTCATCACCGTCAAGGACATTCACAAGCGCCGCCAGTACCCCGATGCCAACAAGGATCAGTACGGGCGGCTTCGTGTTGCAGCGGCCATTGGTGCCGGCGGGGACTATCTCGATCGCGCGCGCGCACTCATCCAGTCCGGCGTGGATGTGCTCATCATCGACACCGCCCACGGCCACAGCGAGGGCGTGCTGCAGGCCACGGCGCGGGTGCGCGAGGCCTTCCCGGACGTGCAGCTGGTGGCCGGGAACGTGGCCACGAAGGCCGGCGCCGCGGCGCTGGTGGCCCGTGGGGTGGACGCCGTGAAAGTGGGTGTCGGGCCGGGCTCGATCTGCACCACCCGGGTCGTCACCGGTGTGGGCGTGCCGCAGATCGCCGCCATCATGGATGCCGTGGACGGGGCAGGGGACGTGCCCGTCATTGCCGATGGTGGCATCAAGTACTCGGGTGACATCGTGAAGGCCCTGGCGGCGGGTGCCTCCAGTGTGATGATGGGCTCCATGCTGGCCGGCACCGAGGAAAGCCCTGGCGAGTCCTTCCTGCTCGAGGGCCGGCGCTTCAAGATGATTCGTGGCATGGGCTCGCTGTCCGCCATGCAGGACGGTTCCGCCGATCGCTATTTCCAGGACGGCGAGATGTCGCCCAAGAAGCTCGTACCCGAGGGCATCGAGGGACGCGTGCCCTACAAGGGCCCCGTGGGCGACGTGCTGTTCCAGATGATCGGCGGCCTGCGAAGCGGTATGGGGTACACGGGCTGTGCCTCCATCGAGCAGCTGCGGACCGACGCCGAGTTTGTGCGGATCACCACCGCCGGCCTGCGGGAGTCGCACCCGCACGATGTGACGATCACCCGCGAGGCGCCGAACTACTCGCTGTAGCAAAACGAACCCAAAACCCGGAACCCGAACCCAAAACTCAGAACTGATCAGTTTTGAGTTCTGGGTTGAGGTTCCGAGTTTTGGGTTCGTCCTTCGGACCGCGTCGGGGCTTGGCCGTCACCCGTCCCACCCCCGTTGCGCTGGACCCTGCCGCCCCCGAGTTTGCGGGCGCCACTGTCCGAACGCAGTGCACCCCCCCACATTTTGCCGCGGGTGACCATGGTCACCGCAGCAGACCCCGCCGAACCCCGCGGGTCACACGCCATCCCGTGGCCCGCTCCACCCAGACCGTACCGCACTGATGGGAATCTGGTCCAAGAAATCGATCGCGGCGCTGCGCGCCGAAGCCGACAGCTCGGAAGCTGGGCTCAAGCGCACACTCGGCGCGCTCAACCTCACGATGCTCGGCATCGGCGCCATCATCGGCGCCGGCATCTTCGTGCTCACCGGCACGGCGGCTGCCAACTTCGCCGGGCCCGGCGTGTCACTCTCCTTCGTGCTGGCCGGCCTTGCCTGTCTGTTCGCGGGCCTGTGCTACGCCGAGTTCGCGTCCATGATCCCCATCGCGGGTTCAGCCTACACCTACAGCTACGCCACCATGGGTGAAGGCGTGGCCTGGTTCATCGGCTGGAACCTCGTGCTCGAGTATCTGTTTGCCGCCGCCACGGTCAGCGTGGGCTGGTCGGGCTACTTCAGTGCCATGCTGGGTTCGGCCGGATTCCACATTCCGGCCGCATTGGCCTCGGCGCCGCTCACGGTGGTCAACGGACACGAAATCGTGCGCGCCTTTGCCTGCGTCGATCCGGCGACGGGTGTGACCCTCGTGGATCCGGCCACCTCGGCGGCCTATGCGGTGCGTGAAGCCTGCACGGCAGCGGGCGGCAGCGTGGTCAACGGCCTCATCAACTTGCCGGCGGTGGTGCTCATTCTCGCGCTCACGCTGCTGCTGGTGCGTGGTGTGCAGGAGTCGGCCATGTTCAACAACATCGTCGTCGCCATCAAGATGACCATCGTGCTGCTGGTCATCGGCTTCGGCTTCATGTACGTGAACACCGACAACTGGTCGCCGTTCATTCCGGACATGGTCACGAACCCGGACGGCAGCACCAAGTACGGCATCTCCGGTGTGCTGCGTGCGGCGCCCGTGGTGTTCTTCTCGTACATCGGCTTTGACGCCGTCTCCACGGCCGCGCAGGAAGCCAAGAACCCGCAGCGTGATCTGCCCATCGGCATGATCGCCTCGCTGCTCATCTGCACGGTGCTCTACATCCTGATGTCGCTGGTCATGACCGGTCTCGCGCCGTACACGGCGCTCGGTGTGGCGCATCCGGTGTCGGCTGCCCTCGAGGCGGTGCCGCAGCTCAAGTGGCTCGAGTACCTCACCAACATCGGTGCCGTGGCGGGTCTGTCGTCCGTTGTGCTGGTGATGCTCATGGGTCAGCCGCGCATCTTCTTCACCATGTCGCGTGACGGTCTGCTGCCCAAAATCTTCAGCCGCGTGCATCCCAAGTACCAGACGCCGGCGGCGTCCACGTGGATCGTGGGAATCATCGCCATCGTCATCGCCGGCTTCTTCCCGCTCGGCCTGCTGGGCGAGCTCGTGTCGGGTGGTACGCTCGCGGCCTTCGCCACGGTGTGCATCGGTGTGTGGATCCTGCGCGTGCGCTCGCCCGAACTCGAGCGTCCGTTCCGCACGCCCTTCGTGCCGATTGTGCCCATCCTGGGTGCGGGCGCCACGATGTACATGATGTACCAGTTGCCGGCGCTTACCTGGACCCTGCTGGGTGCCTGGACGCTCATCGGCATGTCCACGTACTTCCTGTACGGCATGCGCAACTCCACCATCGGCAAGAAGGAAGCCGGTAAGGCATGACCGGCGCTGTGGCCGACGGGCTGCTGACGGCCTCCGAGGCGCGGCAGGCGGCGATCCGGGAATGGTTCGCCGCCCTGCGCCCCGGCATGACGGTGGCGCTGTCCACCCACATCAATGCCGATGGCGATGGCTGTGGCTCGGAGGCGGCATTGGCCCGCCTTTTGGCGCAGCGTGGGATTCACTGCCGCATCGTGAATCCCACGCCCTGGCCGGGCATGTTCGATTTCCTGCTGGGTGAGGATATCGACGAGCAGAGTGCGCGTGGCGCGGCGGCGCTGGATGACGTGGATGCCCTGGTGGTGCTCGACATCAATGACGTGCGGCGTCTGGGGCATCTGGCCGACCGGGTGCGCGCGCTGACGGTGCCCATCTCCGTCATCGACCATCATGTGGCTGGTGATGAACCGGTGGGCTCGCTGGCGGTGGCCGACACCCGTGCCTGCGCGACGGGGGAGCTGGTGTACGACATTGCGTTGACGCTTGGCCTCGACATCACACCGGCCATTGCGCAGGCGCTGTATGCGGCCATCCTCACCGACACCGGCAGCTTCCGTTTCAGCAACACCTCACCGCGCGCCCACGGCATGGCCGCCATGCTGCTGGCGGCGGGCGTGAATCCCGAGGAGATGTACCGGCGCATTTACGCGCAGGTGAGTGTGGGTCGCATGCAGCTCCTGCGTGAGGCCCTGGCCAGTCTGGGCTCCGATCCGGAGCTCGGCCTCTCGCACATTTCCGTGGCCTCGGACGTCATGGAGCGCTTCGATGTGACCGGCGAGGAACTGGACGGCATCGTCGAGCATCCCCGCAGTATCGTGGGCACGCGCATGGCGCTGTTCTTCCGTGACCTCGGGCACGGCAAGGTGAAGGTGAGCCTGCGCAGCACCGGCGATGTGGACGTGCAGCAGTTCGCCCGTCGCTACGGTGGCGGCGGCCACGCCAAGGCCTCGGGCGCCATGCTCAGCGGTTCGCTGGAAGAGGTGCGCGAGCGGGTGCTGGCGGACGCGCGGGCGTACCTGCGGGGGGAGTTGGGATAGTGGTGCGCGTCCGACCGGATTTCTTTGCGGAATCCGGTCGGGTAGTGGGGCGCTTTCGGATGCCCATCGCACGAAGCACGGCGAGGGTGTCCGATGAGTCTGCCCACACTCTTATGCTCTGTGTAATGCCGGAGCTGGAAAGGCCCACCAGCAGGCGACCCGATACGGCGAATCGATCGTCCGGGGGAAGCAACCAGCTACTGAGGTAGCGACCGGTGCTCTTCTCGTAGAGGTCGAGGCCAACGAGTTTGCCTTGAGCACTCATCGCGATAACCCCTAGCGTGTCTCGCCAGTGAGAGCCTCCGAGGCTAGCATTGGTCCCTTTTTCAAGGTAGAGCCCCGGTAGTCCGTTGCTGCCACGTCGGGTTATGAACGTTGGTGTCGGGTACTGCTCGACCAACTTCGTGGTCCGAAGCCTGTTGGATGTATCAACGTGAATGAGACCGAAGCCAAAAGTGGTCGCGAAATGACAGGAGTGATCCGGCAGGCCGCGCAGGGTAACCGCATTGGTCAGCATCGGATTGTCAGGATCAGAAACGTTCCAAGGAAACGGCCACTTCCGGAGAATCCGACCGGCTCGGCTCATTCTGACCAAAAAGGCATCGCGCTGAGTGGTATGGAGTACCAGGGATCCATCGGACATCACGCATAGTGCCTTTGCACGTGAGTAGAGCGGATGAGCGTAGTCACGGATGTGATTCCCATGAAGTCCGTATTCAGAGACCCGTCCGTTTGCTGGGTCGAGAACGACGGCGCCACTACTTGTCGATGCGATATCGACCGGTGCGAGAAACTCGCCAGGGCCACTGCCCTTGCGCCCGGCACTCCACAGCAGGCGACGCTCGACAGGGTGATATGCATGAACCTGAAGTGTGCCAGCGTCCAGGACGTAAATCGCCTGCGACGTGGCCGTGTGCTCACGAATCCAACCAAAGGTGCTGTCGCTGACTCGACCGCCATCTTTCCAGACGAGCACCCACGACCGTGGTGCGTAGCTCCTGAGCGGTTGAGCCAGTGCTTGTTGCGTCGTTCCAGTCAGCTGTACCAATAGGAGAAGCACGAAGCGAAGGAGCAACGAGAACTCACCTTTCTCGGTCATCGGCTCGGGTCTCGGTGAATGAGGTGAAAGACGGCTCGGCCATTGGCAACGCGTTCGCTCGCGTCGCTCAACGTTGGTGTGACCAACCGCACACGATTGAGGTTGTCGCGCAGGGCCACGAGCGGGGTTTCCCGAAATCCAAGCAGTTGCAGCATCCTTTGCTCTTCATCACGAATCCTTCTGATCGGAATGCGCTTCATCTCTGGCGGCAGGAGCGACCGAAGCATCGTGGAGTCTCCGTTTACTGAAACGTCTACGATCTCAACGGTCGAAAGCCGACCCAGTGTCCTTCCCGCGAGAAGCGGTCGAACGATCGAGAGATTCCCGCTGCAGTCGCTTGCTTGCATGTAGATCACGCCAGTCCACGCCCCGTTCAGGCTATCCCCATGAGGCGATGGCGTTCTGCTGCCTGCTGCGTTCGAATCGATCAGTGGCCTTGAATTGCCGCCGCGATCTGCTGCGGCTCCCGCAACAAGAGTTGCCGAAAACGCGAACAGCCAGACGTACCAACGCACTCGCGGTACCGGGCGGGGAGACCGTTGGTCTCCCCGCGAGGCATGAGTCAGCATTCCGAAAGCGCCTCTTCATCTCCACGGCGATCATCAGATGGCGCCAGGGGAGGATGTACAACACAGGCACCTGCAGCCTGCCCGCGAATGTAGTCCTTGAACACGTCGCGGCTGCCGTGGTACGTGCACTTGCTGAAGCTCAGGCTGAACCCGAAAAGCGAGCCAGCGTCCTTGTTGAAGGAGATGGAGAACTCGCAAGTCGGCACCGTCGGCTCCGTACCACACTTCGTGAGGAACCCACCGCCGCAGGCTGTTGAAATCAGGTCGCCTTGCGCCGTCTGTGCGCCTACCGGCGCAATCGCGAACGACGCCGCGGCAACCAACACCAGAGCCACTGCTGTGGCCAAGCGCGAAATGGACATGGAAGTACTCCTTTGCGATGTATGAGTGCATCAGCGCGCGGCCACGCGCCGCGCCGCTGGTCGGCGGTGCCGGACCGAGCGTCCGGGGCCGCGCGACGGGGCCAGCATAACACCCACCCGTCAGTGCGCTGTCACCATTTCGTCGACACCCGGGCCATTCCAACGCCACCCGGTCGCCCCTAGCTTTCAGGGGAATCCCGAACCGGTTACTCCCTATGTCAGCTCTCATGGAGCGGATCACCGGCGCCCTCGCCGCCGTCCGCAACCCCCGCACCGGCGCCGATGTCATGGCCGCCGAGCAGGTCCGCGATATCGCCACCTCCGTGGACGGCAAGGTCCGTCTCACGCTGCTGCTGGCGCCCGAAGACGACGCCACCCTCGTCCGCGATGTCCGTCAGGCCATCGAACGCCTCGAGGGCGTGGCTGACGTGCGTGTCGACGTGCGCGATCCCGCCCAATCCGAACCCACACCGGCGCGCCGAGCGCCCAATCCAGCCATGAGCCAACCGATGGCCCCCGCGTCCGGCGGCATGGGCCGCGCCCTCCCCGTCATGGAGGCCGCGCCGCAAAAGGCCCCGCCCAAGGTCCCCGAGCCCGTCGCCTACCCGCACCTCGGCCGCGTCATTGCCGTGTCGTCAGGAAAGGGCGGCGTGGGCAAGAGCACCGTGGCCGTGAACCTGGCCATTGCGCTGGCCAAGGCCGGCAAGCGTGTGGGCATCATGGACGCCGACATCTACGGCCCCAACCTGCCGCTCATGCTGGGCGTGGACGCGCCGCCTGCCGTGCGCGACGAGAAGATCATCCCGCTCGAGGCCCACGGCGTGAAGGTCATTTCGCTGGGCTTTCTCATCGAGAAGGAGCAGCCGGCCATCTGGCGCGGTCCCATCGTGATGAAGATCATCACGCAGTTCCTGCGCGACGTGCAGTGGGGCGAGCTCGATTACTTCCTCGTGGACATGCCGCCCGGCACCGGTGACGCGCAGCTTTCGCTGGTGCAGGCCACGCCCGTGCACGGCGCGGTCATCGTCACCACGCCGCAGCAGGTGGCCGTGGGCGACGCCCTGCGTGGCGTGAAGATGTTCGAGCGCACCGGCGTGCCGGTGCTCGGCATCGTCGAGAACATGTCCTGGTTCGAGAACCCCGAGACCGGCAAGCCCATCGCACTCTTTGGCAGCGGCGGTGGTGAGCGTCTGGCCGCGGAATGCGGTCTGCCGCTGCTCGGGCAGATCCCCATCGATCCGCGCATCCAGGAAGGTGGAGACACGGGGCGGCCCATCGTGGCCGCGGAGCCCGAGTCCCGCGCCGCCAAGGCCATCGAGCAGGTGGCGCAGCGTGTCATGGAACGCATGGCGGCGCGTCAGGGCTGATCGCTTCGCCAGAAAATGATGCAGGGCAGGATGCGGTGCGCGACGCCAGTGCGGTGCTCGCGCACCGACTGCTTTGGTGCGGTAAGTTGAGCGCAGGATGACACCACCGCCCATCACCCTGCTCACGGACTTCGGCACCGCGGACGGCTACGTGGCCGAAATGAAGGGCGTGCTGAGTACGCTCGCCCCGACGGTGCCGCTGCTTGACCTCTCCCACGACATCCCGCCGCAGGACATCACGGCGGCGCGCCTCGCGCTTGCGCGATGCTGGCGCCGGTTTCCCGTGGGCACGGTGCATCTCGTGGTGGTGGATCCGGGCGTCGGCACCTCGCGCGCCGCCCTCGCCGTGGCCAGCGAAGGCCGCTTCCTCGTGGGCCCCGACAACGGCGTGCTCTCGCCCGCACTGTTTGCGCTCGACGCACAGGTGGTGCAACTCGTCGTACCAGAGAGCGCATCGCCCACGTTTCACGGACGCGATGTGTTTGCACCCACGGCGGCGCGTCTGGCCACCGGCACGCCACTCGACGAGCTCGGCGAGCGACTGCTGCATCCCGTGCGTTTGCGCACGCCCGCGCCGCGCCGCGATGCCAATGGCGCCTTGCATGGCGAAGTGCTGACCATCGATCGCTTCGGCAACGCCATTACCAACCTGATGCCGGCTCCCGGTGCCCATCCGCATCACGTGACGGTCGGCATGCACGCGCTGCGGGTGGTGCGCACCTATGCCGACGCGGAGTCCGGCGAGGCCGTGGCGCTCGTGGGCTCGAGCGGCTGGTTGGAGCTTGCCGTGCGCGATGGACACGCCGCAGCAAGTCTGGGGCTCAGACGTGGGGATCGTGTCGAGGCGCGCTGACGCCGGGCAACCACACGGCGCGCGATGGGGCAGGTCGGCCGAAGCGGCCGCTGACCAGATGCTGGCGGGAGCCTACAGCTCCGCGCCCGTCCCCGTGCCTTCCTTGTCCTCGACCGGGCGCCGCGCGGCCACCACGCCCTGAACGGGCGTCGGGGTCTGCCAGCTGACCTGGGACACCGGTACCTCATTCACACCGGTACTCGAGCCCGGGGCCCAGGTGGCCGCCGTGCCACCACTCCAGCGGCTGCTCCAGCGTCCCCCCACGCGGCCGAACTGCACGCTCAGCCGGGACATGCCAATGCGCGACTTGACCACGGCGCCCATGCCAACCGTGGCGGCTGCCCAGGTGAAGGCCACCGCCACCAGGCGGCTCAGCGTCCCCACCACCGGCATTTGCGCCGCCAGGGCCGCGCCGAACCACACGAGGCTGAGGGCCGCCAGCCCCACCACCAGGCCACGCACCGCCGCGGAACGCTCGGAACCCGAAGATCCTCGGCCAACCAGGGCCCAGCCAATGACCAGTGCCACGGCCAGCACGCCGAGGGTGAAGGCGCCCGCCAGGGCAAGGCCCCAGGCCAGCGCCGCAAGAGGGATGGCCAGAATGCCAATGATGGTGATGGCACAGGCCACCACCAGCACGATGAGCGCCGGCACCGCAAGCACCTGCGTCAGCACACCGGCCCAGAAGCTGCCCGATACGTCGCGGGCCGCGGTGCGGGCCACCGCCACAAGGGTCTCTTCGGCACTGGTCAGCACCACCAGCCCGATGATGAGCCCGATGCCGAACACGCCGGCAATGGCCGTGAGGGTGGTGGCCAGCATGGCCGGTTACCGGCCCTGACGCGAGGAGGCCGAGGCGAGGGCGCGAATGCCCACCACCCCCATGCCGGCCGCAGCGACGAAGCCGCCGGCCGCGAGCGCCAGCACCTCAGGCGAACTGCCCTGCAGGGCCGCCAGACCGGACTGGCCGAGCACGGTGCTCATGAGGTCCGTCCCTGCGGCCAACACCTTCTCGCGGAAGCTCTCGAGGCCAAGCTGGGTGACGATGACCGCCATGTCGGCACGGGCCAGCGCCCAGGTCGTTCCGGCGGTGAGCAGGCCGGCGCCGAAGGCGGCGCCCACACCGGCCGCCAGACGCGCGGGGCGGGAGGCGGGCACAAGATCGGCCACCGTGCGGGTGGCGGCAGCGTGCCAAGGCTCGAACACCTGCACCTGATTCATGACCTTGTCGGCAAAGCCGGCCGAAGGCGCGAAGTCTGGCAGGGCGTCGAGCGACTGCATGAAAAGGCGCGCGCTCTGCAGCTCGCCCTGGCAGGACGCGCACGATCGGACGTGCGCCCGAAGGGGAGCAACGCCAAAACCCTCCTCGCCATCGAGGAGGAGTTCGATTTCGTCGGGTCTCAGGTGTCGGTCAGGCATAGCGATGAGCCTCCATGTGCGGACTACGCCGCAGGAGTGCCGCAGGTTTCAGGCCAATCCGGGATTCGTGAAGATCCGGGAAGCCGGTCGAAGAACGGGTGAGGGTCGTCACTGGCGCAGGGGCTCGAGGGCCTTGCGCAGCTCGTGCCGCGCCCGGTGGATGTAGGTCTTGACCGTCCCCAGGGGCAGGTCCAGGGTGGCCGCGATTTCCTCGTAGGATCGCCCCTCCACGTGACGCAGCATGATGCAGGCGCGATACTCGGGCCGGAGCGAGCCGATGGCCCGCTCGATGGCCGACCCCAGTTCCTTGGCCTCCAGTTCCTCGAGCGCGGTCTCCTGGTCAGCCTGCAGCTCGAGCGACGACGCCTCCACCTCCGACGCCGTGGTGGCGTGCGGACTGCCGTCCATGCTGATGGTGTCGAGGCGCCGACGCCGCAGGTGATCGATGGCGACGTTGTTCGCGATCTTGAACAGCCAGCTCGAGAACTTGAACTCGGGACTGTACTTGTCGATGTGGTTCAGGACTTTGATGAACGCGTCCTGGGCCAGATCCTCTGCCGTCTCGCGGTCGCGCACCATGCGGTAGACGAGCGAAAACACCGGCCGCTCATATCGGCGGACGAGTTCCCGAAACGCCGGTTCCCGTCCCTGTTGGGCGAGGCGAACGACGTCGGCGTCAGGAAGGGTTCCCAGCTCGTCGAGGGTCGGCATGCAGCAGCGCAAACTAGTCCTCGGGCGGGCAGGGGACCAGCGCTTGCTCCGCTTGGCACGCTCACTGAAGTTTGGACATGCCCAGTACCACGGACGTCCCCGGCCCCTCGAGTCCCGAGGCGGTCGGCCAGGAGCTCGCGCGGGCCGCACAGGCGGCCCAGGGCGAGGGGAAGCGCGACTACGTGCAGCAGATGTTTTCCGACATCGCGCCGCGCTACGATCTGCTCAATCACGTCCTGTCGCTCAATATCGACAAACGCTGGCGGGCCCGGGCCCTCGAGGCGCTGGCCTGGCGCAGCACCCCGAACGGCCGCTACCTCGATCTCTGCGCCGGCACCCTCGACGTGGGCGCCCTGCTCGTACGTCAGTCGGGCTTCACGGGCTTTGTGGCCGGGGCCGACTTTGCCGTGCCCATGCTGCAGCACGGCACGGGCAAGGCGCCGCGCCAGCGGCTCGCGCCCGTGGGCGCCGACGCCCTGCAGCTGCCCTTCGCGCCCGCCTCGCTCGACGGCGCCATCGTGGCCTTCGGCATCCGCAACGTGGCCGATCTCGATGCCGGCCTGCGCGAGGTGCATCGCGTGCTCAGGCCCGGCGCACGGTTTGTCATTCTCGAGTTCTCCACGCCGCCGTCCACGCTCGTGCGCGCGGGATACCACTTCTACTTCCATCGCGTGCTGCCCTTCGTGGGCCGGCTCGTGAGCGGACATCGCTCGGCGTACACCTACCTGCCCATGTCGGTGGCACAATTCCCCACCGAAGAGGCGTTGGCTCAACGCATGCGCGCGGCCGGGTTCGAAACGGTCTCCTGGCAGCGTCTCACGTTCGGCATTGCCGCCATTCACACCGGCGTTGCCTGAACGCCCCTCAACTCCGCAGTCCTCGCATGGCTCTCGACACGCTGTCTGAATTCATCGACGCCATTGATGGCATCGGCGAACTGCATCGCATTTCGCAGCCGGTGAAGGTGCATCTCGAACTCACCGAAATCGCCGATCGTGTCTCCAAGATGCCCGGCGGTGGCAAGGCGCTGCTCTTCGAGAAGCCCGTGCTGCGTGATGGCAGCGTCTCCGAATACCCGGTGGCCATCAATCTCTTCGGCTCCATGCGGCGCATGGCGCTCGCGCTCGGTGTGGAACGCCTCGATGAAATTGGCGACCGCATCACGCAGCTCATGGACCTCAAGGTGCCCGACGGTTTCCTCGGCAAGCTCTCGCTGCTGCCGCGCTTGCTCGAGGTGAGCAAGTTTCCGCCGCGCGTGAAGGGCGGGACGCCTTCCTGCCAGGACATCGTATGGCGCGGCGACGATATCGATCTCGACAGGTTGCCGGTGTTGCATTGCTGGCCCGAGGACGGTGGCCCCTACATCACCATGACGGCGGTCATCAGCAAGGACCCGGTGCGTGGCATCCGCAATGTGGGCATGTACCGCGTGCAGCAGCTGGGCAAGCGACATGTGGCCATGCACTGGCAGCGCCACAAGACGGGCGCCGAGCACATGCGGCAGATGGCCGAGCGCGGTGAGAAGATGCCGGTGTGCATCGTGGTGGGCAGTGATCCCGCCAGCATGTTCAGCGCCTCCGCGCCGCTGCCGCCCAACATCGACGAGTTCCTCTTCGCCGGCTTTCTGCGCCGCGACCCGGTGCGTCTCGCCAAGGCGGTCAGCAACGATCTCGAGGTGCCGGCTGACGCCGAGATCGTCATCGAGGGGTACATCGATCCCGCCGAGGAGCTGGTGGTGGAAGGCCCGTTCGGTGACCACACGGGCTTCTACAGCGAAGCGGACATGTATCCGCGCGTGCATGTCACCGCCGTGACCATGCGGCGCAACGCGGTGTACGCCACCACCATCGTGGGCCGTCCACCCATGGAGGATTTTTATCTCGGTCACGCCACCGAGCGCATCTTCCTGCCCTTGCTCAAGCTCACCACGCCGGAAATCGTGGACTATCACATGCCGGCCGAGGGTGGTTTTCACAACCTCGTGTTCGTGAGCATCGACAAGAAGTATCCCGGTCACGCCGACAAGGTCATGCACGCCCTCTGGGGGCAGGGCCTCATGTCGCTGGCCAAGGTGCTGGTGGTGGTGGACAAGGACATCAACGTGCGCAACCCGGTGGAAGCCTGGTGGGTGGCGCTCAACAACATGGACCCGCAGCGCGACGTGCGTTTCACCATGGGGCCCGTGGACGTGCTCGATCACGCGAGTCGCGCGTTCACCTATGGCAGCAAGATGGGCATCGACGCCACGCGCAAATGGCCCGAGGAAGGCTTCACCCGCGCCTGGCCGCGTGTGATCAGCATGGACGAGACCACCCGGTCGCGTGTTGACGCCATGTGGAGAAGCCTCGGGCTGCCGCCGGTGCCGCAGCCGTGAGCACGGTGCTGCCACCCAGGGGCGCGCGCGACGGGCAGCTGATCAGCGGCCAGTCCCTGCCGGTGCGATTGGCCAACTTCGTCAAGCTGCCGCACACGGTGTTTGCCATGCCGTTCGCGCTGGTGGGTGTGCTGTTTGCGAGCGTGGTGGCGCCGGTCAGTGCCGGGGTGGTGGGCTGGGTCATCCTGGCGTTCACCAGCGCGCGCTTTGCCGCCATGGCGTTCAACCGTCTCGTCGATCGCGATGTGGACGCGCTCAATCCGCGCACCGCCATGCGTGAGTTGCCCGCGGGCACGCTGACGGTGGCGCAGGCGCGCTTCAGCATCGTGTTGTCGAGCGGCCTGTTTGTGCTGGCCAGCTACATGCTCAACACCCTGTGCTTTATGCTTTCGCCCATCGCCCTGCTGTGGGTGCTGGGCTACAGCTACACCAAGCGCTTCACGCGCTGGTCGCATCTCTGGCTGGGTCTGGGCCTGTCCATCGCTCCGGTTGGTGGCTACCTCGCCGTGACCGGCGCGTGGAGTGAGCCGTGGTGGCTGCTCTGCGTGCTGGCGCTCGGCGTGGTGTGCTGGAGCGGCGGGTTCGACATGATCTACGCGCTGCAGGATGCCGAGTTCGACCGGGTGCACGGGCTGCACAGTGTGCCCAGCACGTTCGGGGTGTCGGGGGCCATCGCCATTGCGCGTGTGCTGCATGTGCTGGCCGTGGCCTGCTTTGCTGCGGTGGTGGCGGCGCAGCCCCTGGGTACGGTGTCACCGCTTGCCCAGAACGTGCTGTGGGCGGCCGTGGGTGGTGTGGCGCTCATGCTGCTCTGGGAGCATCGCCTCGTGAAGGCGCACGACCTCTCCCGCGTGGATGCGGCCTTCTTCACCATGAATGGCCTCATCAGCCTGGGCTTTCTGGGCTGTGTACTGGTGGCGCGCCTGCTCGTGGCGCGCGGCCTCGGGGGTGCGCCATGACCGCGTCACACACGGCCAATGCCTCGCGCCATCCGGTGGTGCTGGCCATCACCGGAGCATCGGGCGCTCCATACGCCGTGCGTCTGCTGGAGGCGCTGGTGGACCTCGAGGTGCCCACCTGGCTCATTGTGTCGAGTCACGGGTGGCGACTGCTGCAGACCGAAAGCGGCATTGCCAATCTCGAGGCGCTGCGGGAACACGTTGGCGCGATGGCCTTCGACCGGCACGTCACCGTGTTCGACGATGGTGACCGCGGTGCCAGGCCGGCCAGCGGATCGGCGCGTTCGAGTGGCATGGTGGTCTGCCCCTGCAGCATGGGGACGGTGAGCGCCATTGCGCACGGATCGTCGCGTTCGCTGGTGGAACGCGCTGCTGACGTTGCGCTCAAGGAGCGTCGCCGCCTGCTGCTCGTTCCACGGGAAACACCACTGTCGCTGGTGCATCTCGAAAACCTCACGGCGGTCACGCGCGCCGGTGCCACCGTCATTCCCGCCGCGCCGGGCTTCTACCACGGGCCCAGCGGGATTGCCGATCTGGTGGACTTCATCGTGGCCCGCATTCTCGATCATCTCGAGCTGGAGCATCAGGTGGGCAAGCGCTGGGGTGAGCGCGCGGAGCCTGGCGAGTGATCGACGAGCAGCAGTTTGCGGCGTCGGTGGAGCGGGAACGCCGCCGTCGGCGCCGTGATGCGCTGCTGCTGTGGGCGTTGGCCTCGCTGCTGTTCGTCAAACCGGCGCACGCGCTGCTTGGTCTGATTGGACTCCCCGTGGATGTTCGCTGGCCGCTGGCGTGGGTGGCCGCGCCGCTGGCCACGGCTCTGGTGTACGCCGCCGTAGTGGGCGTGAGTGGAATGGCCTCGGGGCTGGTGCTGAACATTTTGCATCCGGGTCGCGGTGGCAAGGCGGCTCCGCCGGGATACTCACATGCGGAGGCGCTCGCGGCGGCAGGGCGTATGCGTGAGGCAGAAATCGCCTTCGAGGCCTTGCACGCTGAGCGCGGCGACCGGGTTGATGTGCTGCATGCCGAGATTGCGTGGCAACTCAAGCCGGGTGGCAGTGTCGAGCGGGCCAAGACATTGCTGCAAAGACTTCGCAAGGCGGCCGGAGCCACGCGCGCCGACGAGCTCTATGCGACGCAGCGCCTGATCGACCTCTATCTGGGCCCCCTGCGAGACCCGGACCGCGCCATGTCGGAGCTGCGGCGCATCATTCAGCAGTTCCCGGGAACACGCGACGCCGAAGGGGCACAGACGGCGCTGGCTACATTGCGGGAACAGGCGGGCCGCGAAGTACCCGTGGCGCCGGATGTGTCCCGCGGCACCGACCCCACACCTCCGTCCTCCTCCCAGTCATGAACGAACGCGCCACCATCATCGGTCTCATTTCCGACACACACGGCCTGGTGCGCCCCGAAGTGTTCCAGGCGCTCGAGGGGGTGTCGCAAATCCTGCATGCCGGTGATGTCGGGCCGGCTGAGGTGCTGACGGAGCTGGCCACCATCGCGCCCATTCGCGCGGTCTGGGGCAATACCGATGCGCCTGGCCGTCCGGATCTGGTGGAGCGCATTGAAGACGTGATCGACGGCGTGCGCATCGTGGTGACGCACGGGCACGAACTGGGCAGCCCCACTCCGCCCAAACTGGTGGGCGCCCATCCTACGGCTGATGTGATTGTGTATGGGCACACGCATCAGCAGCTGGTGACCAAGGCCGCACGGCGCGTGGTCGTGAACCCCGGGGCGGCTGGACCGCAGCGATTCAAACTGCAGCCCTGCGTGGCCAAGCTGTACATCTGGAAGGGGCAGGCGGATGTGGAGTTGATTCCGTTGCTACCCGCTGAACCGCTGAACCGCTGAACCGCTGAACTGATGGTGTGAGGATTGGAGCAGCTGTCTTGAAAATCAAGCGAGCTGCGGGGCGGCCAT
>ERZ1066122.712-NODE-712-length-33007-cov-8.449047_pt1 | contig 33007 bp, 34 predicted proteins | sample MGYA00382769_ERZ1066122 | MGnify/ENA primary metagenome ERZ1066122 (study PRJEB33369, sample SAMEA5778352) | biofilm metagenome | biome: Industrial cooling water; feature: Water cooling tower basin; material: Biofilm | place: United Arab Emirates | collected... | reverse complement strand
AGCTGCCCATCACGCAGGCGATCTGCGGGATGCCGAGCGCGGACATGTTCGCCTGATTGAAGAAGATGCGGCCGAAATGCTCGCGGTCGGGGAAGACCTCGGCTTGGTGCGGCAAGTTCGCGCCGCCGCTATCGACGAGGTAAATGCACGGCAGCCGGTTTTCGAGCGCAATCTCCTGCGCGCGCAGATGCTTCTTCACCGTCAGCGGGTAATAGGTCCCGCCCTTCACCGTCGCATCGTTGCAGACGATCATCACTTGCCGCCCCGACACACGCCCGATCCCGCAGATTAGCGACGCGCCATGGACATCGCCCTCATACATGCCGTTTGCCGCAAGCTGGCCGATCTCGAGGAAAGGCGAGCCCGGATCGAGCAGCCGCTCCACCCGATCCCTTGGAAGCAATTTCCCGCGCGAGACATGCCGCTCGCGCGATTTCTCATTGCCGCCAAGCGCCGCCTCGGCGACCTTTGCCCACAGTTCGTCCTTCAGCGCGCGGTTATGCGCCGCGCGGGCTTTAGTGGCTTCGTCTTCGGCGTTATAGTTGCTGGTCAAAACGGGTGCGCTCATGGCACCCGTCTATAACCGCTTGGCGACAGAGCGAAACGTAATTTTATTGCGCCTTATTTCAGTCCCGCAACCGGTGCCTGATAATAGACCTGCGCACCGGGCCCCAAGGGCAGATCGAGCGCCACCCAGCTCACTGTCATCGCAAGCCCGATTGCCATGAACGACAAGGCATAAGGCAGCATCAGCGCGAGCAGCGAGCCAACCCCCAGTGACTTGTCATAACGCCTCGCAAAGGCCAGGATCAGCGGGAAATAGCTCATCAACGGGGTCATGATGTTGGTGTAGCTATCGCCCATGCGATAGGCCGCCGTGGTCATTTCCGGGCTGATGCCGAGCAGCATGAATTTCGGCACGACGACCGGCGCCATCGCGCTCCACTTCGCCGCTGCCGAGCCGATGAACAGATCGAGGAAGGAAGAGACGAACTGCACGCCTGCAAGCAAAAGCGGCGCGGGCACATTCATCGCCTGCAATATGGTCGCGCCGTCGATGGCAAAAATCGGCCCCAGTCGCGACCAGTTGAACATCGCAACGAAATGCGCGGCGAAGAAAACGAAAACCAGATAGGGCGCGAGCATTTTCACGCCCTCCTGCATCATCGCGATCACATCCTTGCTGTCCTTGACGGTGCCCGCCCCGCGTCCGAACGCGATGCCCGATAGCAGGAACAATGTGAAGAAACCCGCGACCAAACCGGTATAAAAGGGCTGCAATTGCGCAGGCCCTGTCTTTGTTTCGTCGATCAAGGGCGAATAGCCCGGCCACAGGCTCAATGCGGCGAATGCGGCGATGACATGGATTGCGGCCAGCCCGGCCTGACGCAGGCCACGGCGCTCGGCTGCGGTCACTTCGGACTTGGCCAGTTCGGCCTTCAGCTCATCGTCGGGCTCCGAACCCCAGCGCCCGAGGCGGGGTTCGATGATCCGGTCGGTGATGTACCAGATGATCGGCGTGAAAATGACGACAATCGACAGGATGAAATACCAGTTGCCGAGCGGGTTCATGGTCCAGTCGGGGTCGATGATCCGTGCAGCCTCCTGCGTGAAGCCGAACAGCAACACGTCCATCTGCCCCGGCGTGATGTTGCCCGCAAATCCCCCCGAGACGCCGGCAAATGCCGCCGCCAGCCCTGCCAGCGGATGCCGCCCGACACTGGCATAGAGGATCGCCGCGAGCGGAATGAAGACGACATAAGCGGCATCGGAGGCATGGTGGCTGACCATACCGATCACCGCCACTATCGGCGTCATAATTGCGCGCGGGGCATTGCGCAGCGATATGCGGATAAGCGCGGAAAACAACCCCGACCGCTCGGCCACGGCCGCGCCAAGGATCAGCGTCAATACCAGGCCCAATGGCGCAAAGCCGGTGAACGTCTTTGGCATCTCGGTGATCAGCCGCGTGATATTCTCCTCACTGAACAGGCTGGTCGCTGTGTAGGTCAGCGTTCCGTCCTTCAGCTCCGACCATTGCGGCGCTTCCTTACCCGTATAGGCAAGCGAGGCCGACCAGCCGAGCCATTGGCCGAGCGCGGACAGCAGCATCAGGAAAACGATCAGCCAGACGAAGATCATCGCTGGTTCGGGAAGCTTGTTGCCGACACGTTCGACAAACCCGAGAAAGCCGGTCTGGCGGGGAGAAGTAGCAGAGACTGTCATTCAAAGACCCATAACAGAATGGCCCGCATCCCCAAGGCAGGCGTTCATCTTAGTCCCCGAAGATTGCGGCCTAGCCGAAACGGTTGCGCAGGTCCAGCAGTGCGATGGCGGCCTTGGCAGCTTCGCCGCCTTTGTCCTTTTGTGCAGGGTCGGCGCGGACCAGCGCCTGCTCCTCATTCTCGACCGTCAAAATGCCGTTGCCGATGGCAAGGCCGTCCATGGTCAATGCCATGATCCCGCGCGCGCTTTCGCCAGCGACAATCTCGAAATGATAGGTTTCGCCGCGGATAACGACGCCAATGGCGACATAGCCGTCATATTGGTCGCTTTCGCTGGCAAGCGAGATGGCACCTGGAATTTCGAGCGCGCCAGGTACGGTGATGACCTCAACCTCATGCCCTGCGGCTTTGAGCGCCGCCGACGCACCCGCAACCAGCATGTCGTTCAAATGGTCGTAAAATCGCGCTTCGACGATCAGGAATTTTGCCACAGTCATTCTCCTTGTGTGCCGGGTATCGGACGTTCGCCAACTATCGACAGGCCATAGCCTTCGAGTCCGACCAGTGTGTGATGCGTGTTGGTCAGCAGGATCATGTCGTGCACGCCAAGTTCGGTCAGAATCTGCGCGCCGCCGCCATAGTCGCGCAGTTCCTCGATTTCGGGTGCACCGGCGACTTTTCCTGCCGCGCGCAATTCCATGAAGCGGCTGACCAGTCCGCGCATCGGCTTGTTGATTACGACGACGACGCCTGCGCCTTCCTCGGCAATGGCCTGCATCGAATTTGACAACAGGCCGGAGCGTTCATGCTCCTCGCCAAAGACATCGACGAACATCGACATGGTGTGCATCCGCACCAGCGTCGGCCGGTCGGGGTCGATCCGTCCTTTAACGAGCGCGATTGTCTCATCGCCCGTTGCCTTGTTGTAGAATGTCATAGCTGTCCAGTCGCCGCCCCAGCGGCTGGTAAACTTCATCTCCGCGCGCTTTTCGACGAGATGGTCATGCTTGCGGCGATAGGCGATGAGGTCGCGGATCGTGCCCATTTTCAGACCATGCATCCGCGCGAAGGCGACAAGATCGTCCATTCGCGCCATTGTGCCGTCATCTTTCATGATTTCGCAGATCACGCCTGATGGATTGAGCCCGGCGAGCCTTGAAATATCGACTGCCGCTTCGGTATGCCCGGCCCGCACCAGGACGCCGCCCTCGCGTGCGGTCAGCGGGAACACGTGGCCGGGCGAGACGATGTCGCCGGGACCTTTGGAGGCATCGATGGCAACCGAAATGGTGCGCGCCCGGTCCGCAGCGCTGATGCCGGTGGTGACGCCTTCGCGCGCCTCGATCGAAACGGTAAAGGCGGTCTGCATACTTTCGCGGTTATTCTGTGCCATCGGCGCCAGGCCGAGCTGGTCGCAACGTTCCTTGGTCATCGACAGGCAGATGAGGCCGCGGCCGTGCGTTGCCATGAAGTTGATTGCGTCGGGCGTCGCCATTTGCGCCGGGATGATCAGGTCGCCTTCGTTTTCGCGATCTTCATCATCTACGAGAATATACATGCGGCCATTACGCGCTTCCTCGATTATCTCCTCGATCGGCACGAGCGCGGGCGTATCATCATTGGCAAACAGATAGGTTTCCAGCTTGCGCAACGTGTCTGCCGTCGGGTTCCAGTCCGGCTGGTCGAGATCGCGCAGCGTGTTGGCATGGAGGCCGGCAGCGCGTGCGAGGCCGGAGCGGGAAAGGCCGCCCTCATTGACGAGATTGCGGAGTTTCGTGATGAGCTGACTTGACATATATCGGTCCAAACCTGACACCAAAAGAGATGCCTTCCGGCCACTTTTCACATCCCAATGTGATTGTCAAATCCTATATCACATCACCCTGTTGCCTCTGGTTTTACCAGCGGCATTAGCTTGCTCAACAAATAGCCGCGCACTGCCTCATCCTCAGTCAGACCAATCGCCCGGTCGGCAGCGTGCCTCGCTTCGCGCAGTTGCGACAGCGCCCGCATCACATGTGCCCGCAATACCCAATAAGGCTGATAGGCGGCAACCCGCTCCGTCGGCATATCGTCGAGTATCGCCAGAGCCTCGCCCACTTCGCCCAGTTTCAGCAGCACGCCCGAATAGCCGAGCCATGCGCCAAGGCCAGGGTGCTGCCGAACCAGCAGCGCATATAGGCTCCGCAACGCTGCATAGTTGGTCTCCCCAAAAAAGGGCCGCTGCACATGGACCGACTGGATTGCCGCCTCGGTCTGGTAGCGGCCCAGCGTCGCTGCCGCAGACGCTTCGGTCAGCAACGCCTCCGCCTCAATGATCAGGTCGCGTGACCATAGAGCCGGGTCCTGCTCGTCAAGCGGGACAAAGGCCCCGTCCGCTGATCGCCGCGCCCCGCGCCGCGCCTCACAATAAAGCATCAACGCCAAGAGCCCCTTCGCCTCGGCACTCCCGGGCAAAAGCGAAACCAGCAGCCGCCCCAGGAAAATCGCTTCGGCGGTCAGATCGACCGCGCCACTGTCGCCGCCCGGCACGGCATCCCATGCCTGCCCAAAGGCCGCATAGATGGCGTCCAGCACAAAGGTAAGCCGCTCAGGCATGACATCGGCATCGGGCACTTCGAAGCGGATCGCAGCATCGCGAATCTTCGCCTTGGCGCGCACCAGCCTCTGCCCCATCGTTGCAGGCGACGTCAGAAAGGCACTGGCGATGCGCGCGGCATCAAGCCCCAGCACGGTCTGCATCATCAAGGGTGTGCGGATCGCGCTGTCGATCGCCGGATGCGCGCAGACAAACAGCAATTTCAGCCGCTCGTCGGGAAATGCGCCGATATCCTGCATCGATGCCGCAAAGTGGCGTTCCAGATCGTCCGCCAATCCGGCTCGCATCCGGTCATGACGGTATAGATTGCTCATCCGGTTCCTCGCAGCCGTCATCAGCCATCCTTTCGGATTGGTGGGCACACCTGTTTCAGGCCAGCTTTTCAGCGCCGCGACAAAGGCATCGGACAATGCGTCTTCGGCGGCGGCCAGATCGCGATCCCGCGATGCAAGCAATGCCACCAGCCGCCCATAGGAGGTGCGCGCCGCGTCTTCGGCGACACGGCGCGCGTCCATTATCATCAGGCGGCCTGTGGCGGCGGCATGACCGGCCGCACCTCGACCGAACCCGTGGCCGCAGCCGGCGAGCGGGCTGCCCATTCCAGCGCAGTGTCGAGATCGGGCACCTCGATCACGAAATAGCCTGCCAATTGCTCCTTGCTGTCGGCAAAGGGGCCATCCTGCACCAGCCGTTTGCCGTCACGGATACGGACGGTGGTTGCGGTATGCGGCGGCTCCAGCCCGTCGCCATTGACGACAATTCCCGCCCCCATCATCGCGCCGATATAGGCATGCCAGCCGCCCCAATATTCCTCGGTCCCCTCTCCGCCGACCTGTTTGGCGAAATCCTCCGCCGTCTCGTTCAATATCAGCATATATTGCATGGCTCTATCCTTTGGCTTCCAAACGGCGACACTATGCCCCGTTATCATGATGACAATCCACAAGGCAGCATTTCGACAAATAAGGAAAAAAAGCGCAAATTCCTGCCGGAACCAATCTCGCCTGCCACTGTTCATTGACTGACACCCCATCAGAAAAGGACAGGTCAATGGAACCTCAATCAGCAAATGGTCAAAGCTTGGGCAGCGAAGTCATGGCCGATGCCAAAAGCGTCGGCGCATCGGTCGCCAACCGGCTGCATAGCGAAGTCGATTCGCGCAAAGGCACAGCGGCTGCCCAGGTCAATGCGCTGTCATCGGCGCTGGAACAGACTGCTGGCGGCCTCGACGACACCGCGCCCGCATGGCTCAAATCCGCGCTGGATCAGGGCGTCACGAAAATCCAAAGCCTTGCGACCACGCTGGAGCAAAAGGACAGCCGCGAACTGGTGAACGAGATAAGCAATTTCGCGCGGCAGTCACCGGGCACATTCCTGCTCGCCTGTGGCGCAGCCGGATTTGCTGCCGCCCGTCTGTTCAAGGCAGGTACGCCCTCATCCACCCAGCAATCTGCTTCATCCACCGAGCAATCAGCTGACACCACCCCGCAGCCGATGGTCGATGCCACCAATTGGCAGGACAGCACGGTGGCTACCAATCAATTTGAAGGTGAACCGATATGACCGTCTCCTCCCATCGTCCCATGGACACGACACATGCGACGCCGATGAATGTGCAGGGCGAAACCGCAACGCAGGCATCGAGCGACAATGTCGTCGATCTGCTGCGCGAACTGATCGGCCAGGGGACCCACCTTGCCGACCAGCAATTGCAGCTGATCAAGGCGGAAATGCGCGAAACCGCGTCCGACCTGAAAGTCGCCGTCGGCGGCATGGTTGGCGCCGCCGTCGTCGGCATTGCCGGATTGGGCGTGCTGTTGATGGCGCTTGCCTATCTGCTTGCCGATGCAATCGAAAATCTGGGCCTCGCGACGCTGATCGTCGGGCTCGTCTCGCTTCTGGTCGCCTTCATCATGTACCGCAGCGCCGCCGCCAAAATGTCAGCGACGCATCTCGCCCCCGACCGCACCCAACGCACCTTGCAGCGCACGCCCGACGCAGTGCGCGGCGACCTCTGATCAAAGGACAGAAACATGGCTACCACATTTGACAATAACGACCCTGCGGCAATCGAAGATGAAATCCGCAAGACGCAGGACAATATGAGCTCGACCATAGACAAGATAGCAGAGCAACTGACGCCGAAGAAATTGTTCAACGCGCTGCTCGACAAGGCAGACCAGAATAATGTCGATGCGCGCATGGTGTTCGATACTGCGCGCCGCAATCCGATCGCATTGGGCCTGATCTCCATCGGCGCGATTTGGCTGATCAGCGAAAAGGATTCGAAGATTCCGTCATTCGGTTCGAAGTCCAGCACGGGCACCAGCAGCGGATCACAAGGCCGCAGCTATGATGACTACACAAAATATATGTCGTCGGTGCAGCGCGGTGACGACGAAGGCGACGAAGATTATCTCGGTCGCCATGATGAAGCGCGGTCGCAATTCTTCGGCACAGAGCGTAGCGAAAGCGAAGACGCGAAGGGCTTTCGCGCGCGCCTCGACGCGATGACCAATTCGCTAAAGGATACCGGCCGCCGCTGGTCGACAAATACGGGCAAGCTTGGCACCGCGACAAAGGATCGCGCCTTTGCCGCGAAGGACAAGGCATCGGAATATTATGATGCCAATCCGCTGATCGGCGGCCTGATCGCGGCTGCTGGCGGCGCGGCCCTTGCCGCAGCCCTGCCCGTTACCCGCACCGAACGGGAAAAGCTTGCCCCCTTGGGCGACAAGGCCCGCTCGATGGTCGGCGAACAGACGGGCAAACTTTCGGAGCAGGTCCGCGAGAAAAAGGACCAGCTGGTCGGAAGCGCGCATGAAGCGTTGAAGGGCGATGAAAGCTCAAGCGATGGCAACAATGCCGATGCGCAAGGCGACAAGCCCTTTATGGCGGGGTAACCCGTCATTATCCAGGTAGCCATGGCGACGTGACACCCAACCGGAGCCGGGCGCTTCGATGCTGGAACTTTGCTGATTTTCGGTCCATAATCCGGACAGGTAACGAAAATCAGGGGGGATCGGCATTTTCAGCCCCGGCATCCATCGGCCACGTCGCCAAATGGGTATCGCGCTTGCAATAACATTGCTTTCGTGGGGCCTTCTCCTGTGGGGTGTGCTCGAAGTGCGCGCCAACGATTGGCAGGAAACAACAGGTACCGCATGGAAAATCGGGCTGACCCTGTTCCCGGCCTTTGTCGGCCCATTGGCCTTTCTCAATTTCTGGTGGGCTGTCCGCATCGTCGAAAGACTGAGGCGTGGTGAGAATGTTCTCGCAAGCTGGCGGGTATCGGGCGGCGCGCTGGTTGACTTCTCCAGGCACGACAAGGCCCGCAACGCGCTGGGTCCCGAATTTGATAACGACTGGACACCGCCCGACGAGCCGCCCCCTAACGGCATCGAAGTCATTTTTGGTCCGATGGGTGTGTGGGTGCACGACAGCTATTTCACGATTTACACATCCGGCTTTTACAAATTTAACGCTGTCGACATTTTGCCGGACCGACCGGCCTGCATCGAATTCAGGACGGTCACGACAACGGTCAGCAATATTAGCGTGATTTCGGTACGCCGGTTCGCAGCGGCGCTTCGGCTGCCCGTTCCCGATCCGCAAGCACCGGAGGCGGTTGCGGTGCTGGGCCATTATCGCGATGTCCTGAGCGGCAAAACCGACCCCAATCAGGGCTTTTACCAAAGGCGCATCCGTATCGGTCTGATCGGTGCCGCGCTGTTCCTGCCAGCTGCCTATGTTGCCTATAGCATCGGCCCATTTGGCCCCGACCAAGTGTTGGCAAGACTGATCGTGATGATTGCCGGTACGATTTTCGGATTGGCCTCGCTGCTGCTCGCGGCACTTGCCTGGTTTATCGGGCGCGGGCAAAGGCGGTAGGAGCCGGATGACCCGCCGAAAAATCGTTACGGCTGCTTCCGTCAGGACCTGACCGGGTTGGCGACGACAGCGCCCATCCGACTCCCGTGCGGGCATATGGCGGCGCATCGGCAAAAATGCAAGCGCTGTGCCCGTGCCAATTATTGCGTGCGACAATACAGCTACTTGGCTGGTTAATCCGCGCTAGCCACATTTGCGCACTCGCCATTTACCGTGACGCTTTAGTCCGTGTCAGACATAGTGGAGATGTTGCCATGGAGTATAGCACACTCACCAAAGGCCCTGTGGCCTATAGCGAAGCCGCAATCGAGGACCGGAGCGCACCGCGCATCCGGCTGGACATCCCCGCGGTTCTGCGCCCTTCAGGGGTTACCGGCTTTGGCGTCCGCGTGATCAACCTTTCACTGTCGGGCTTTGCCTGCGAGGCAACCACGGGCATGCCCAAGGGCGCACGCTGCTGGCTTGCGCTTCCCGGCCTTGCGCCGTTGCAGGCAGAGGTTGTCTGGAACGACGGCATCACCGTGGGCTGTGCCTTTTCCAACGTGCTCAACCAGTCGATCCTCGACGCGATATTGAAACGGTTCGAGCCGGTTTCGCCGGTGGGTTGACCTCCAACAAGCGCTCGTCAAAATATGTCGTCACCCCGCACTTGATGCGGGGTCCCGCTGTTACCGAGATTGCCGCAAAAGCGGGACCCCGTGTCAAGCACGGGGTGAAGACGTGGTTTTTGTAATTCTGACTTACTGCTCCCCTACACCCTCCGCATCAATCGCCAATTGCACCCGCTTGTAAAATGTATCGCGCGCGGCACCGGCCTTGTCGTCCGACGCGCGCGGCCAGTTGCTGTTTGAGGCAATCACCAGGCGGCGTTTGGGATCGATGAATATGCCCTGCCCGAATATGCCCTGCGCATGATAGCTGCCATCGTTGATAGTCCACCATTGATAGCCATAGCCGCGCTCGACATTGCCGATGTCTGCCTGTTTGGTGGTCGCGGCGGCAATCCAGCCATCGGGCAGTGTCGCCTTGCCGCCAATCATGCCGCCATCGAGCATGAACTGGCCAAAACGCGCCATATCGCGCGTTGCCGCCTGGATGCAGCAGCCGCTGATTTCGTGGCCTGTTGAACCAAGCAGCCAGCTTGCGTCCTGCTCCATGCCATAGGCCGCCCAGATTTTTTCGGACAGATATTCGGACAAGGGCTTGTTCGTCGCCTTGCTGACCAGCACACCGATCAGGTTGGTTTCGCCGGTGTTATAGACCCACTTCGTTCCAGGGGGCGTTGCGCGCGGCAATTTGCGCATATAGCTGACGGTGACGTCCATCCCCTCCTCCGGCACATGCTGGTTGAACAGGGCGACATCCGATTCCGGGTCCTCATAATCCTCGTTCCAGCGGACGCCCGAACTCATCGTCAGCAATTGCCTGATCGAGACGTCGTCATAGGCCGACCCCTTCATTTCGGGGATATAGTCGGTCACCTTGTCGTCGATGCTTTTGATATAGCCGTCCTTGATCGCCGCGCCGACCAGCGTCGAGGTCAGCGATTTCGCGACCGAGAAGCTGGTCCATTTGCCATTGCTGTCAAAGCCGAGACCATAGCGTTCAAAGCGGACCTTTCCGTCCTGCACGATGATGAGCGCGGCCGAGCGCTGCGCCTTCATGAAGGCATCGACGCCCTCGATGGCGAGCGGCGGGCCCTTGGGCAGCGGATGCACATCCTCGCCCGCCTCGATAATGTTGGCCTTGGCGAGCACGGGAAGCCGATCCATCGTGCGGAATGCGGCATCGCGTTGCGGGATCGACCAGAACAGAACATTGGCGTCGGTGGGCAGGTTGGTGGCCAGCGCGCGCATATCCTTGTCCATGCTGAACCATGTAATGCCCAGCGCCAGCGCAATGACCGCGACGATCCCGATTATCCATTTTTTCATTTGCGTACCCCCTACTCCTTGACCAGCGTCACCTGTGCGACGTTGATGCCACCCCCGCGAAACCCGCCTTCGCAATACATCAGATAACAGCGCCAGAGCGCAACAAATTCCGCATCGAAACCGGCGGGCAGCCGCCCTTCCTCCACCACAGCATCGAAGCGCGCGCGCCATAGCCGCAGCGTTTCGGCATAATGCGCGCCATAATCCTGCTGGTCCTGCCAGACGAGCCCGCGTTCCTCAGCGAGCGTACGAAAGCGGCTTTCGGACAGCAGCATCCCGCCGGGAAAGATATAGCGCTGGATGAAATCCTGGCCCGCCGCATAGGCTTCGAACACATCATCCTCGATGCGGATATATTGCAGCGCGGCGCGCCCACCGGGTTTCAGGGCGCGGGCGATGCAATCGAGATAGGCGGGCCAATATTCCTGCCCCACCGCCTCGACCATTTCGACGCTGGCAATGGCGTCATATTGGCCGCTGACATCTCGATAATCGGTCAATGTAACCAGCGCGTTGCCCTTGTCGGCCAGCCGCGCATCGGCATAGGATTTTTGCGAGGGCGACAGCGTAATGCCATGATAGTGGACCGCCGCACGCGCCAGCGCCGCCTCCGCAAGGCTCCCCCAGCCGCAGCCTATTTCGAGGAGATGGTCGCCGTCTTTCAACGCCAGCCGGTCGAGCAGCAGACCTAGCTTGCGTTTCTGGGCGGCTTCCAGATCTTCGCCCGGTGCAAACACCGCCGACGAATAGGTCATCCCGGCGTCGAGCCATGCGGCGTAGAAATCATTGCCGAGGTCGTAATGCGCCGTGATATTGTCGCGCGCCTTTGCCTTACTGTTGCGGTTCAGCCAGTGCGCCGCACGCCCCAGCAGCTTTGCGAGACCACTCGGCCGGGCAACCCGTCCCAGCGCCACACGGTTGCGCATGAACAGATCGAAAATCGGCACCGGATCGGGGCTGTCCCAATCGCCTGCCGCCCAGCCTTCATACCAGCCGATCGAGCCGCCGCGCACCAGCCGGGTCAGCGCGCGCCAGCTGCGGATATGCGCCACAGCCGCCGGACCCGGGCCCCGCGCGCCGAGAATCCGGACGCTGCCGTCGGGCAGATGCCCCTCTATGCTGCCCTGTTCCAGCCCCTGATCGATACGGTCGAGTATCCGATGAAACAGGCGGCTTTGCGCGCGCGCCTGCAGCAAGGCGAAAAGGCCGCCCCCTGCCCCCGGCAAAGCTGCCTTGCGGACAAGATGGCGACCTCTTTGTGCTTCCGGCGCATTCATTGCGCCCGCTTAAGCGCGAATTAGCGCTTCTTCAACTCGTCACGAATTTCGGTAAGCAGATCGACCTCGGTCGGGCCGGCCTCCGCCACCTTTGTCTTCAGGATTTTATTCACCCAGCGCACGATCATGAAAATGACGAAGGCGAAAATCAGGAAGTTGATGATCGCGGTGATGAAGGCGCCATAGCCCAGCATCGGCACCCCGCCAGCCTTCAGCGCGGCATAATTGCCCGCCGCTGCCGCCTCTTGCAGTTTTTCCGGGATCGCGCCCAGAATGAAAAAGCGGTTCGAAAAATCCACCCCGCCGAAAATCCATGACACAAAAGGCATCAGCACATCTTCGGTTAATGACTTGGTGATTGTGGCAAAGGCTCCACCGATCATCACGCCGACCGCAAGGTCAAGCACATTTCCGCCTGCAATAAACGCCTTGAAATCACTCCACATTGTAAAACTCCCCATCCAGTTGCAGCAAAGGATTGCAACATGGCGTAAATCCACAAACCTGTCGAGAGAGGCGGATTGAAGTTTACATTTTGGCGTTCTATATCGCTAATACACATAGTCGGAAGGAGTTCACCCTATGCGTTTCACAGCAGCCAGATTTCTGATCTTGCCGGTTGCGGCAGCAACGCTTGCCGGATGCGGCATCAACAGCGTGCCCACCGCCGAAGAAAATGCCAAGGCGAAATGGGCGGATGTCGAGGCGCAATATCAGCGGCGGGCTGATCTGGTTCCGAATCTGGTAGCAACGGTCAAGGCCGCAGCCGGATCGGAAACACAAATCTTGACGCAGGTGACCGAGGCACGCTCGCGCGCCACCTCAATCAACATCACCGCCGACGACATCCCTGATGCTGAAACCTTTCGCAAATATGAGGAAAGCCAGAACCAGCTGACGCAGGCGCTGGGCCAGTTGCGCACAATCGTCGAAAATTATCCGCAGCTGCAAAGCCAGCAGGGCTTCCGCGACCTGAATGTCGAGCTGGCAGGCACCGAAAACCGCATCAACACCGCGCGGATGCGCTATAATGAAGCGGTGCAAGCCTATAACACGACGATCCGCACATTTCCCGATGCCATCGGCGCGAAAATCATCCACGGCGCAAAGCCGATGACGCCGTTCCGCGCAGCGCCCGGCGCGGAAAAAGCACCGGAAGTGAAATTCTAGCCAGCAGGAGGAGCGGCACATATTGCAAATTTTGGCCGCCCATGAATAGGCTGTTCGCCGCTTCACTGACGCTACCGCTCCTGCTTTGGGGTGCCATCGCCCATGCCGCGCTGCCACCCCGTCCGGAGGGGCCGGTCTATGACGGCGCAAATGTTATCCCCGACGCGACCGAAGCGGAGATCGACGCCAAACTGCGCGCGCTGAGCCGCGACACGGGCAAGACGCTGGTGGTCGCGACGGTGCCTTCGCTCGATGACCAGGCAATCGAGGAATATGCGGTCGAACTGTTCGAGACTTGGGGTATTGGCGATGCCGAAAAGGATGAAGGCGCGCTGATCCTGGTCGCGCCCAATGAGCGGCGCACACGGATCGAGGTCGGGCTGGGGTCGGAGGGCGTGCTGCCCGATGCGCTTGCCGGACGCATAATCGACGGCGACATGATCCCGCGTTTCAAGGAAGGCGATTATGGCGGGGGCATCGCTGCAGCGACTGACTCTGTGATCGAACAGCTGAAGCGCGAGCCCACCGATGCAAAGGCAGTAGCAGCAGCTGCCGAACGTGCCGAGGCACAGGGCGATGACAGCGGTGAGGCCGCGATGGTTATTTTCTGGCTGCTGATCTTCTTCTTTTTCATCCTGCCGATCATCCTGTCCTTCGCGCGCGGCGGGCGCAAATATCGGGGCAAAAGGCGGCGTGACGATGATGACGATGATGATGATTGGGGAGGGCCTCCGGTGATCATCTGGGGTGGCGGCTCGTCATGGGGCGGCTCGTCTGGCTCAAGCTGGGGCGGAGGCGGCGGTTTCGGCGGGGGCGGCTTTGGCGGCTTTGGCGGCGGTATCTCCGGCGGCGGCGGTGCTTCGGGGGGATGGTGAACATGGCATTGCGCAAAATCTCCCATGTCAGCGAGGCGGACCACCAGCTTGTCACGGCTGCCGTGGCCGCTGCAGAAGAGCATACGAGCGGCGAGATTGTGACAATCGTCACCGATCTGTCGGACGATTATGAGGATATCGCGCTGATCTGGGCAACGATCGTCGCCTTTGTCGCGCTGTCGGTGGTGGCGTTCATGCCCGATTTTTACCGCGAACTTGCCTATGACCTGCTGGGCGGTGGCTGGGACCGGGACTGGGTCGCCAGCGAATATCTGGCGCTATTGTTCCTGTTTTTGGGCGCGAAATGGCTCGGCACCTGGCTTATCCTCAAATGGATGCCACTGCGGCTTGCGCTGACGCCAATGCATATCAAGCAACGCCGCGTCCGCGCGCGCGCCATCGATCTGTTCCGGGTCGGCACCGAAAGCAAGACCGCCGGGCGTACCGGCGTGCTGCTGTATCTCTCCATGCGCGAACATCGGGCGGAAATTGTCGCCGACGGGTCGATCAGCGAAAAGATTGCGCCCGAAATCTGGGGTGACGCCATGCTGGCGCTGATCCGCCACGTCCGCGCCGGTCGCCCCGGTGAGGGCATGGCAGAGGCCGTGCGCCAGATGGGCATCGTCCTCGCCGAGCATTTTCCGAAGGGAAGCGAAAATCCGAACGAATTGCCCGACCGGTTGATCGAGATTTGAGATTTATGTTATCCTATAAACATTTACTCCTCGTCACCCCGTGCTTGACACGGGGTCCCGCTTGTCTTTCGCCGTTGAAAGCGGGACCCCGCATCAAGTGCGGGGTGACGAGCTTTAGAGATAGCAATCATCAAGAGATAACGTATTGACCGACCCCGAAGAAATCATGTGGCAGGGCCGCTTCATCACCGCCAAGCGGCGCGGCAAGTGGGAATATGTGAGCCGCGCGCGCGGCATCAAGGCTGCGGTCATCCTCGCGGTGGAGGACGATCATGTCCTGCTGGTCGAACAATATCGCGTGCCACTGGGCAAGGCGTGCATCGAACTGCCCGCCGGCCTGATCGGAGATGACAGCGAGGGCGAAGACCCGTTGGTCGCCGCTGGCCGCGAGCTGGAGGAAGAAACCGGTTACCGCGCCGAACGGCTGGACAATCTGGGTGAATTCTACTCCTCACCCGGAATGGTGAGCGAAAGTTTCACATTGGTGCGGGCTTCGGGCCTGACCAAGACGGGCGAAGGCGGCGGCGTCGAAGGCGAAGGCATTACCCCGCTCAGGGTTGCGCTTGATGAACTAGCCGAATTTATCGAAGCCAAACGCGCGGGAGGCTATGCCATCGATGTCAAACTGCTTATCCTGCTAGGCAGCGACTATCTGAAATTATCGGCATAAGCCTGTATCTTCAGCACCTTGGGTGCCGCCGGTATCACGGTGTAGGTGATGGCGTTCTTGTCGGCATAGGCCTTCGCCGCCTCCAGCGTCGGAAAGACAAGGTTCAACTGCCGCCTTGTATCGCGGCTGCCTGCCCAGCCCATTAGCGGGTCGGCCCGTTGCGGGTCGGCGGGGTTAAATTCGAGGCACCATTTGCCGGTGCGGGCGCGGCCCGATTGCATGGCGTTTTTGGAACGTTCGATGATGCGGGCCTGAGTCATGCTCGCCCTTTCCTAAATTTGCAGCCCTGCATCAAGCCTAAATCCCCTGCTTCTTTTTCGTTTTCAGGCTGGCCGTTGCTGCGGCGGGATCGTCGGGCCAGTGGTGGCGCGGGTAGCGGCCGCGCATTTCCTTTGCGACATCGGCCCAGCTGCCTTTCCAAAAGCCCGGCAGATCGCGCGTGGTCTGGATCGGGCGGCCGGCGGGCGAAGTCAGCGACAAAATAAGCGGCGTGCGTTGTGCGCCGATCAGCGGATGGTCCGCCAGACCGAACAGCGCCTGCACACGTAGCTCAACCGTGGGCCCCGCCTCTGGGCCATAGTCGATGGCGTGGGTCGTGCCAGCGGGAGAAGTGAAATGCGCGGGCGCAAGCCGGTCCAGCATGCGCTGTCCCTCCCAACCGATGAGGCTGGTCAAAGCGTCGTGCAGCGCGGCTCCGGAAATCTCCGACAATTTGCGCTTTCCATCGAGTAAAGGCGCAAGCCACTGGTCGAGCGTTTCGAGCAGGTCTGCATCAGTCAGTCCCTCAATGCCCGCCCAGGCCGCACGCTGGCGCAGGCGGTGCGCGGCATCGCCCCACGGCAGCAGGCCAAGCCCGTGCCGCCGCACACCATCGACCAACGCGGCGGTGATGACTTCCGGCTCAGCCTTGGCGTCCTGCCCCCGGGCCAGCGTGATCGCCCCCAGCCGCCGTCCTGTCTCGGCGCGAACGCCGCCCGTTGCGGGGTCGAAACTCACATGCGTTCCGCTTTCGATCCGGTCGGCAAAGAGCGCCTCTATATCGGCAAAGTCGATGGCAGCGGCGGACAGGATGCGCGCACCCGAGGCCGCGCCTTGTATGTCGGCGACCGTCAGCCATTGCTCTTTCGCCAGCGGATGCGCGGGGTCAAGCCGGAAGCCCCTGCCCCCGACGCTGAGCCATTGCTCGCCCGAAGCATCGCGGCGTTTGGCGATCCGGTCGGGATAGGCCAAGGCGATTGTAGCACCAATTCCCCTCCCGCCTGCGGGAGGGGCGGCTCGAAGAGCCGGGGCGGGTACGGTGCTTGACGGTTCCTCCCCCGACCCTTCCCGCAACCGAGAGGCGAGCAAACCGCTCCACCTTTTCGCCAAACCCCGCGCGGCCTCGGCGCGCTGGCCGCGCTCGCCGCGCCAACGCTCCAGCCGCTGCTCTATATCGACATCATTGCCGCCAAGTCCACGTTCGGACAGCAGCACCGCAACCTCCGCCGCCAGTTCGCCAAAGCCCATTTCGCTAGCCGCAATCAGCATGTGCGCCAATCGGGGCGGCAAGGGCAGTCTGGCGATGGCGCGGCCATGCGCGGTCGGCCGCCCGCTTTCGTCGAGCGCGCCAAGATCGGAGAGGCGCGCCCTTGCCTCCTCCAGCGCAGCCCTTGGCGGCGGATCGAGCCAGCGCAGCGTCGCAGGGTCGGCAACGCCCCATAGCGCACAATCAAGCAGCAGCGGCGACAAGTCCGCCTCCAATATTTCGGGCGGATCGAATGGCGGAAGACCTGCGGTGGCGGCCTCCTCCCACAGCCGGTAAGCAACGCCCGGCCCCTGCCGCGCTGCGCGCCCGGCGCGTTGTATGACTGCCGCCTGGCTTGTCCTTTCGGTCACCAGCCGCGTCGAGCCGGCGGCCCGGTCATAGCGCGCTCGCCGGGCAAGGCCGCTGTCCACGACAATGCGCACGCCATCGATCGTCAGGCTGGTTTCGGCAATCGAGGTGGCAAGGATGATCTTGCGCGTGTCCCCTTTACGGATGGCCGCGCGCTGCTCGGCGGGGTCGAGGCTGCCGTGCAGGCGATGCACTCTCGCCGCCAGCCCCGACAGCCTCTCGGCAGTCCTTTCGATCTCGGCGACGCCGGGAAGGAAGGCCAGCACATCGCCATCCTCTTCGGCGCAAGCGCGGCGGATCGCAGCGGCCATTTCATCCTCGATGCGCGCCTCTGCATTGCGGCCGATATGCCTCAGGGTCAGCGGATAGGAACGCCCTTCGCTTTCGATGACAGGCGCGTCCATCAGCGCGGCAAAGCGTCCGCCGTCGAGTGTTGCCGACATGGCCAGCAGCCGCAAATCGGGCCGCAGCCCGCCTTGCGCATCGAGCGCAAGCGCAAGCCCGAAATCGCTGTCGAGGCTGCGCTCATGCACCTCGTCGAACAGAACGGCGGAGACGCCCGCCAGCTCGGGATCGTCCTGTATCCGGTTGCGGAAAATCCCCTCGGTCAGCACCAAAATGCGCGTCGCCGCCGATTGTCGGCTGTCCATGCGGGTCGCATAGCCGATGGTGCCGCCTACCGCTTCACCCGCCAGTTCCGCCATGCGCTCAGCTGCCGCGCGCGCGGCAAGACGGCGCGGGGAGAGTAGCAAAATCTGACCAGTGCACCAAGGCTCAACCAGCAAGGCTGGCGCAACAGCGGTCGTTTTGCCTGCACCGGGCGGGGCGATGAGGACGGCGTTGGAACCAGCCTGTAGAGCCGATTTAAGATCAGGGATAACAGCTTCTACAGGAAGTGGCACGCAGGCCTAATAGCCCCGCGCGATGGCAAACTCCACAGCCTCTACCATGGCCGCTTTGGCGCTGCTTTGCGGGAAGGCGCCCAGCGCGTCGATGGCGCGCTGGCCGTAATGACGGGCGCGCTCGATGGTGTCGTCGATTGCCTTGTGCTGGCGCAGCAAGGCGATGGCGCGGTCGAGATCGATATCGCTGACCTTGTGCCCCAGCATTGCGTCGCGCCAGAATGCGCGCTCGGCTGCGTCGCCCCGGCTGTGCGCCAATATGATCGGCAGAGTCACTTTGCCATCGCGGAAATCATCGCCGCGTGCCTTGCCCATCGTTGCCCCGTCGGAGGCATAATCGATGGCATCATCGACAAGCTGGAACGCAATCCCCAAATTGCGGCCATAGGCATCGAGCGCCAGTTCGGTCTCCTCGTCGCGCTCCGCAACGACCGCCGATATGCGGCACGCAGCGGCAAAGAGCGCTGCGGTTTTCGACCCGATAATGTCGAGATATTTCTCTTCGCTGGTGGTAATCTGCCGCTGGGCAGTTAGCTGGTTGACCTCGCCCTCGGCGATCACTGCGCTGGCATGGCTCAAAATCTTGAGTACCTTCAGCGAGCCATCCTCGACCATCAGTTCGAACGAGCGACTGAACAGGAAATCGCCGACCAGCACCGCAGCCGGATTGCCGAAGATCAGGTTTGCGGCAGTCTTGCCGCGGCGCATCTCGCTGCCGTCAACGACATCGTCGTGCAGCAAAGTGGCGGTGTGGATGAACTCGACAGCTGCCGCCAGCTTGTGATGCCGGTCGCCGGGATAATCGAGCAGCCGTGCCGAGGCGAGCGTCAGCATCGGTCGCATCCGCTTTCCCCCGCCCGCGATAAGATGCCCGGCAAGTTCGGGGATAAGCGGTATTTCGCTCTGCATCCGGTCGAGGATTACCGCATTCACCCGGTTCATTTCGGGCGCGACGAGCGCCATCATCGGATCGAGCGAAGGAGCGGTCCTGCCGCCGATTTTATGAATAGTTGCCGTCATTTGCCTACGCTGTGGCAAGCCGCCTGCGCCAGCGCAAGTGCAAAAGGGGCAAAACCACTTGTCCCCCGGGGAAAGTGGCGGCAAGGTTCGCGTCATGACCGAGAAGGCGACCACCGACGAAACGCTTAACCGCTATCGCGAAAGCATCGACAATATCGATGCCGCGCTGGTTTTCATGCTGGCCGAGCGGTTCAAGGTGACGCAGGCGGTCGGCGAGTATAAAGCGCAGGCCAAATTGCCCCCCGCCGACCCCGGCCGTGAAGAACGGCAGATCGAGCGACTTCGCCAACTTGCAAAGGACGCCAAGCTCGACCCCGATTTCACCGAAAAATTCCTGCGCTTCATCATCGATGAAGTCATCCGCCACCACCAGCGGATTAGTGCCTCAAATTGAGGGTAAATTTTACCCATTGGTAATGGGCGGCCGATACGGCTGTGCCATGATTATCGTGCAAGGATTTCTGAAAGTTCAGCCAGAGGATTTTGCCCGCTATGCACGGCGCATTGTCCTGCATGTGGCGCATGTGCAAATGCTCGATGGCTGTCTGCAATATAGCCTGTCCGAAGACCCTGGCGTACCCGGCCTGATCTGGGTGTCGGAACGCTGGCGCGACAAGGCGGCGCAGGCGGCTCACACGGCAGGCGACCATATGGGCGAGTTCAACCAGTTCATGAAGCATATGCCGTTGATCGCTGCGCATCTGGCCTGTTACGAAGTGGTGGGTGAAGGTACCTGGCTGATGCGGGTAGGTAGCGACAGGGTAAGCTGATCCGATCAGCCAAAGCGTCCCAGATTTCCTGAAACAATCTGTGCAATGATCGTGCGCACCAAAGGCAATCTCGCGCCATGGTGCACGATGCTGTCACGCAGAACAGGCAGCACACGGCTCGTCGATTGATAGAGCGGCGTGAAGGCATAGCTCAGTGCCTGGTACAGTGCGACATGGTCGGCGCGGGCATGGCGATAGCGACGCGCGATATCGGGCAGGTCCGACGCTTCGCAAACAGCAGAAGCAAAGGCTTGCGCATCGAGCAATGCCATATTTGCACCCTGCCCCAGCTGCGGGCTGGTCGCATGCCAGCTATCGCCAATGTGAAAAATGCGTGGCCGCGAAACGGGCGATCCGGTGCGGTGGCGATACAGTGCCAGCGTCAGCGCGTCGAGCGAACCGATCTGATCCACAAAAGCTTCAGCCTCTGGCCAAAGTGCGCAAAATTCATGCTGCCATGCGCCAAGCCCGCGTCGGCGCAGCACGGGCCATTGCCCCGGCTCGATACTCCAGAAAAGCGCTGCACCCTGATTACCACTATCAGGATTGATACCTATGGGCATGATCCCCGCCATCTTGTGCGATCCGAGGTAGCGCTGGTCGAGCGCAGCCCTGGCGATGTCGCTGCCGTCGGGAAGATCAACCGTCGTCCACAGCGCTGCAAAAGGCAGTATGACTGGCTCACCTTGCGTAAGCGGACTATGGGCTCCACCAGCATCGACGAGCAGATCGAACGTTTCGCCATCGGAGCCGGCAAATATCGGTCGTACGGCTCCTTCTAAGGATTCGGCTCCGGTCAGTTTATGCGCCGGTCTTATGTCGATCCCGTCACTTTTCGCCGCATTGAACAAGATATCGAACAGGCTGGCACGGTGTATTCCAAAGGCACAGACATCAGCGCCGAGATAGCGATACTGCATGTCGAGAGCGCGTTTTCCGCCGGCTGTATTGATGCCATAAAGGCGCGTAACAGGTGCCGCGACGCGCTTAATCTGGTCGAGCAAACCCAGCCGGTCGAGAACCGCCTGGCCCGACGGCTGGATCAGCAAGCCGGAGCCCAAGGGCTGCGGTGTTTCAAACTGGTCGAACAGCGTTACCTGATGCCCTGCGCGATGAAGAAATAATGCACTCGCCAGCCCGCCCGGCCCGCAGCCGACAACCGCAATCTTCATCCCCCGCCCCCCGGCCGATATTGCCTATTGGTTGGCCTTGGGCAGTTTCAGCCGCACCAGCAGCCCGCCCATATCCTCGCTTTCGTCGAGTTCGACCGAGCCGTTGTAGATTTCGGCCACATCGCGAACGATCGCCATGCCAAGGCCGGTGCCGGGCTTGCTGGTATCAAGCCTGACGCCGCGATCAAAGATGCGCAGCCGCTCTTCCTCGGGAATACCGCGGCCATCATCCTCGATTTGGATTTCGACCATGTCGCCCTGATCCTCGACGGTCACGAACACACTACCCCCGCCATATTTGGCAGCATTTTCGACCAAATTGCCGAGCATTTCATCCAAGTCCTGCCGCTCGACGCGTACCGCCAGCGCCTTGGCCCCTGCCATATCGAGCCGAACATGGCTGTAGAGACGGCCCACTGCGCGCTCGACCGATTCAAGGCTCGGCCAAACCTCGGCGCGGCTGTGGCTATGTCCTCTGCGGCCAACCGCGCGGGCGCGGGCAAGGTGATGATCGACCTGCCGCCGCATTGTCGTTGCCTCGCGGATCACCGTATCGGCAAGATCAGGCGCCTGTGCCGTGGCGCTGTTCATGATGACGGTCAGCGGGGTTTTCAGCGCATGGGCCAGATTGCCCGCATGGCGGCGCGCTTCCTCCGCCTGCATTTCATTATGGTCGATCAGGGCATTCAGCTCCTTGACCATTGGCATCACCTCCTGCGGCAGCGCGCCTTCATCGATGCGATTCTGCCGCCCGCTGCGCATATTCGCAATCTCGCGCCGGACATCGCGCAACGGCCATAGTCCATACAGCGTCTGCAACGCCGCGAGCACCAGCAGGCCCAGCGCCAACAGGACAAAGCTGGTGATAAGCACCGTGCGCAGCGTCGCAATCTGCGCATTCAGCCCTTCGAGATTTTGTGCTACCAGAAAGGTCCACGGCGTTTCGGAATCGGGCAAGGTCACCGTACGCGTCACCACCCGCAGCGGCTCATCGGGAAACTGTTCGCTATTATAGTAAAAGGGCTTCTCGTGCGTTTTCGCGGGCAGCTGCAACCTTCTGTCCCACAGCGAGCGCGACGGAAAATCCTCCTGATTGGGACCGCTGATCTGGTAATAAATGCCGCTATTGGTTTCGAGGAAACGCTGATCGCCCAGCGGCCGGTTTAGACGCACCTCGCCATCGGGGCCGATTTCTGCCGATGCGACCATCGCGGTCAGCACATATTGCATCTGGTTGTCGAAATTGTCCGACACCGCGTCGGACAGGACGCGATCGAGCGCAATGCCACCGCCGATCAACAGCACGGTGATCCACACCGCCGCAATGGCAATCATCCGGCGGCCCAGCGAGCCGGTGCCGCGCGATGGCCTTAGCTTTTCGGCAGGCGGAACGGAGACAAGATCGCCTTCGGCCATCGGATCAAGCGCGCGGCTCCTCCAGGCTATAGCCAAGCCCGCGGATCGTAGAGATCACATCCTGCCCCAGTTTCTTGCGGATGCGCGTGACGAACACTTCGATCGTGTTGGAATCGCGGTCGAAATCCTGATCGTAGATATGCTCGATCAACTCGGTGCGCGACACGACCTTGCCCTTATGGTGCATCAGGTAAGAGAGGAGCTTATATTCCTGCGCGGTCAGCTTCACTGGCTCGCCCGCAAGCGTGACGCGGCCCGAACGCGTATCGAGCCGGACGTCGCCTGCGGTCAGTTCGGACGAGGCATTGCCTGAGGCGCGGCGGATGAGTGCGCGAAGCCGGGCGATCAACTCTTCGGTCTGGAAAGGCTTGGCGAGATAATCGTCTGCGCCTGCGTCCAGCCCCGCCACCTTGTCGGACCAACTGTCGCGCGCGGTCAGCACCAGCACGGGAAATTTCTTGCCCTCCTTGCGCCAGCGATCGAGCACCGTCAGCCCGTCCATCGTCGGCAGGCCGAGATCGAGCACGACCGCGTCATAATTTTCGTTCGAGCCCATGAAATGGCCGTCTTCGCCGTCATTGGACAGATCGACGGCATAGCCCGCGCCTTCAAGCGTATTTTTGAGCTGCTGACCTAGCGTGGGTTCGTCTTCAACGATCAGGATGCGCATTGATGCCCCTTTTTCCTTGGCAATTATATGGTTCGACCCGCGATACCGAAAAAGCAGGGCATCCGCAAATTGCGATGTATCAAGGATTAACGTCGCGGTCAGCGCTGGCTGATGATTTGCCCGGTGCGCGCATCGACATCGACGAAGATGACGCGGCCCTTGTCGACAAATTTCAACCGGTAGATTTTGCTGTCCTGATCATATTCGGGGCCCAGATATTCCTTGCCGCGCATGCGGGGCAGGATCATGCCCTCAATCTGGCGAAGCGACAGCACCTTGCCATCGTTCATCTGCTTGCGCGCGCCCTGCTGGTCTGCCTTGGGAATATAGGCATGGGCAGGCAAGGCATTGGCGGACAGGGCCATAAGCGCGAGGGACAGGACGAAGAGCGGTTTCATGGGCAGCGCATTAGAGCGGCAGCATTGAACGGAAACTGAATGTCTCCGTAAGGCTTTGGCAACCATGAAGGCCGTGCGTCATGGCACCATTTCGAACAGGAAATTGGCGAAGACCGTTTCGCTGACGAGGCCGGTTTCTATCGGCGCGCGGGCTTTTTCAGCGGGCATAATGCCCTGAATTGAGGATGATGCGTCCATTGCTGCCTCGGCAGCATAGGCATAGCCGATATCTCCCGCGCTTTCGTTAATCGTCAGCAAGCGCACCGACCGGAATCCTGCCTTGCGCGCATAGGTGAGCGCCCGGGCTTGCGCATTGTCGAAGGCCTTTTCGCGCGCCTTGTTGCGCAAGGCTTCATTGTCTTCAAGCCCAAAGGCCGGTCCGCCAATATTGTTCGCGCCCGCTGCGGTCAGATCAGCGATCAACGATCCAATTTGCGCCATGTCGCGCATCGTGATTTTCAGCGTGTTCCTCGCGGTATAGCCGTCCAATTTTTCGCCACCGCCCGGCGGATACACATAATTGGGGCCTACATTCACACCGGCAGTCTGCAAATCCTCTGGCGCGATCTTGTATTTTTTGGCGACTTCCACAATTTTTGCAAACTCGCGATTGTTCCTTTCGGCCGCAGCTTCGGATGACGGGTCGTTGGTGAACAGGCCAGCCCCAATAATCGCCAAATCGGGCGCACTTTCGGCCATCCCGTCGGAGCCAATCGCCACGGTCGGATTTTTCGCCGACGGCACAGAGGACGCCACCTGCGCATAGGCGGCTCCAGCCCCCATCTGCATCGTTGCCAAAACAAGCGCGCCCGCGCCCACCAGTTTCGCCAGTTTCATCTCCGCCTCCCTCTTTGTCGCCACGAATAGCGCCAAAGAGGGAGATTGCGAACCATATTTTGCCGCGCGACCGCGCTACCTCAGGCGAGGTCAGGGCACCATTTCAAAGGTGAAGCTGATCGTCGAGGGGATGCGCAGCTGGCCCGGGACAATCGGCGTGGTGCTAGCTTCAGCACCCACTTTGGAGCCTGTCACGACGATTTCCTGCGAATAACGGCGGATGTCGCTGCTTTCCTCCTCCACGCGGATGATCCGTGCACTGCGATATCCCGATTTGCGCGCAATCGCATTCGCCCGTTCGGTCGCTACCGCCCACGCCTTGTCGCGCGCGGCGGCCTTCAACTTGCTGTCGTCATCCATGGCAAATACCGGCCCGTTGAAATTGGTTGCCCCGTCGATCGCCAGTGCATCGAGGAATTGCGGCATTTTTTTAAGGTCGCGCAATTTTGCCGTCACCATATTGCTGGCGGAGAAGCCGCGAAAAACCTGCCTGCCATCCTGATAGTCGAACTGCTGGTTCAGGCTGATCTGCGTGGTCTGGATATCCTTGTCCGCGACACCCAGTTTCTTGAGCCGCGCGATCACCGCTGCCATCTGCACATTATTTTGCCGCACCGCCTCATTCGCGGTGCTGGCGAGCGTCTGTACGCCCGTCGAGAAGCTCGCGACATCGGGCGTCGCATCGACATATTCAGTAAGCGTCAGGTCGATCACTGGATTGGTTGCCGTGATCGTTACCTGCGTCGCCATCGCCTGCCCCGCAGCGAAGGGGGCGGTGGCCAGAAGGACGGCCATAATCGTTTTGCGCATCTATTTCTCCTTTTGCTAGATCGCAGAGGAGCGGGCAAAATCCACATAGATGGCGCGCAGCTTCTCCGTGATCGGTCCCGGCTTGCCATTGCCAATCTGAACGCCGTCAATATGCGTCACCGGCATGATAAAGGCGGAAGCAGCGCTGTTCATCGCCTCTGCCGCCGCCTTTGCCTCGGCAACGCCAAAACGGCGCACGTCGATGATAACCCCTTCGCGCGCGGCGAGTTCCTTTAATGCGGCTTGCGTGATCCCATGCAGTGCCTCGTCATCGAGCGGATGCGTGACCAGCACGCCATCGGCGGTCACGATATGCGCATTTTGCGATGTTCCCTCTGTGATGAAGCCATCACGCACCAGCCAGGCATCATCAGCCTCTTGCGCCTTTGCCTCCATCTTCATCAGGCTGGCGTAAAGCAATTGCGTCGTCTTCACCCGCGCCATGCCCCAGCGTTTGTCGGGCAGGGTGACGACCGAAATGCCATGCAGCGCCTCCGGCCGGTCCACCAGCGCCATGCTTTGCGTAAAGGCGCAGATCGTCGGCATTGTGTCAGACGGCGGCGCGGCAAAATTACGATCACCGGCATTGCCGCGCGTGACTTGGCAATAGACGACGCCCTCTTCGAGTGCATTTCGCGCCACCAACTCGCGGTGCATCGCCAGCAACGCATCGCGCTGCGGCACCTGCGTCATCCCCAGCGCCGCCATCGAACGCCCCAGCCGCTCGACATGGCGGTCGAAATCGACGAGCCTGCCGTCCAGCACCGAGCAGACCTCATAGACCGCGTCCGAAAAGAGAAAGCCCCGGTCGAAGATCGAGACATGGGCCTGATTTTCGGGGAGATAATCGCCGTTGAGATAGACTGTGCGCATTTTTTGCCCCCAGGGTCGTCACCCTGAACTTGTTTCAGGGTCCACTGTCCAAACAGGCTCCGGTCTCTATGGCTAGATGGATGCTGAAACAAGTTCAGCATGACGTTAGAGGTTGAAAGCACCGCTATGCTTGCCCTATCCGCGCGCCAATGTCTGCACCCCCCATCCTCTCCTATGAAGACCTCGCGCTGCAACAGGGCGCTGGCTGGCTGTTTCGCGACATCGACCTGCATATCGGCCCGCGCGACCGGCTGGCGCTGATCGGGCGCAATGGTGCAGGCAAAACCACGCTGATGCGGCTGGTGGCGGGGCAGATCGAGGCGGACAAGGGGAAGCGCACATTGGTCCCAGGCACCAATGTCGTGATGCTGGAACAGGACCCGGATTTCTCCGCGCACCCGCGCCTGATCGATTTCTGCCTTAAGGCCCCTGCCCCGCCCGAGCATGAGATCCGCGCCATCGCCGACCAGCTGGGCATCGATCTCGACCGCGAAGCCGCGACCGCCAGCGGGGGCGAACGTCGCCGCGCCGCTATCTGCCGCGCGCTCGCAAGCGAACCCGATTTGCTGCTGCTCGATGAGCCGACCAACCATCTCGACCTTGCTGCCATCGAATGGCTCGAGGAATGGCTGACGCGCTATCGTGGTGCCTTCATGGTGATCAGCCATGACCGCACCTTTCTAACCCGGCTGACGCGGCAGACTTTCTGGCTGGACCGGGGGACATTGCGGCGCAACGAAATCGGCTTTGGCGGCTATGATGCCTGGACCGAGCAAGTCTATGCCGAGGATGCCCGCAACGCGAGTCGGCTCGATGCGAAGCTGAAGATCGAGGCCCACTGGCTGGAACGCGGGGTCACAGGGCGGCGCAAACGCAACCAGGGGCGGCTCGCCAAGCTGTATGAAATGCGCGCGCAACGCGCCGCGATGCTTGGACCGCAAGGCACGGCAAAGCTCGCCGCATCGAGCGATGACAGCAAGACCAAAACGGTGATTGCTGCGGAAGGGGTGAGCAAGTCCTTCGGTGAACGCCGGATCATCCGCGATTTCACCTTGCGCATCCAGCGTGGCGACCGGATCGGGATTGTCGGCGCAAATGGCACGGGCAAGACGACGCTGATCCGGATGCTGACCGGCGAACTTGCGCCCGACGAGGGCAGCATCATCCTGTCACCTACGCTGACCGGCATCGTCATCGACCAGCAGCGCAAATTGATGCAGCCCGACAAGCGCGTGCGCGATGTGTTGGCCGACGGCAGCGACTGGATCGACGTGCGCGGCACGCGCAAGCATATACAGGGCTATTTGAAAGAATTTCTGTTCGACCCCGGCCTGGTCGAGGCACGGATCGGCACCCTATCGGGCGGCGAGCGTTCGCGGCTGCTCTTGGCGCGCGAATTTGCCCGCGAGGCCAATCTGCTCGTGCTCGATGAGCCAACCAACGATCTCGATCTCGAAACGCTTGATCTGTTGCAGGAGGTAATCGCCGATTATGACGGCACCGTCCTGATCGTCAGCCATGATCGCGACTTTCTCGACCGGACGGTCACGCTGACGCTGGGGCTATCGGGCTCAGGCAAAGTCGATATCATCGCGGGCGGCTATGCCGACTGGGAAGCGAAGCGCGACAAGCCTCAGCCCAAGACGGTCAAGGCAGCAAAATCTGCGCCCCCGGCAGAAGCGAAGCCCGCGCCGGTGCAGGCAAGCCGGGTGAAACTGTCTTACAAGGACCAGCGCGACTTTGACCTGCTGCCGAAACGGATCGACGAGATTGATGCGCTGGTTGCTAAAGCTGAGGCCGAACTGGCCGATCCATCGCTCTACACTCGCGCGCCGAAGCGGTTTGCGGCGCTGACTGCGGAGATAGATCGCCTGCGTGCCGAGAAAGACGCTGCGGAAGAGCGCTGGCTGATGCTGGCGGAGATGGCAGAGGGGATGGCTGGCTAAGCAGAGTCCCGCCCTCCAGGTTCCGCTTATCCCGAGCGAAGTCGAGGGACTAGGCTGAGCGAAGCCGAAGCCACTTCCCGTCAAGCGCCTCGGCTTCGCTCGGCGGGGCACTTCGACTTCGCTCAGTGTGAGCGGTTTTGGGGATGGCCCCATGCTTCTCGGTCACCCCGGCAGCCGGTAATAATCCGCCAACCGGTCAAGCGCGATGCGCAGCACCAACTTTCCCGAGCGCGCGGGCCAGCCCAACCCTTTTTCCGCGACCGGCACGCTCTCCCCCGCGCATATTACCCGCCAGGCCACGTCGGAGAGATCGCGTCCCAGCACCTCCAACCCGCCATCGAAGCGCTGTTTGGCGGCAAGCGCGCGCTCGGTGGGATTGAAGGCGGCAGGTGCGCCGCGTCGACCGCGCGATACCGGCATATGCTGCCACGCCATGGTGACGCGCGGGCCGAGCCCTGCAATCTCATAATCGCTGCGCAGTTTCTCTCCCGCCAGCAATTGCCGGTCGCTCAAATGGCCATAGGTATGGAGCCACGCGAGCGGCGATTCGGCGAGGTTCACCGTCACGGTACGGCGCGGCATTGCGGTCTTGCGCGCCGTGGAATCGGGTTCGGCAAGTGGGCGCTCGACAAGCAGGCGCGGATCTTTATGGGCGGGGCGGGTTTTGGGCATGGCATTTCTCCTGTGCGAATCAGTTGAAAAATGACTTGCCAAAAAGACGATGTTGTAGGACAGAGAAAAAACCTATTTGGTTTGGAGAAATTTCGATGCTCAGTCGCGTCCGCGAAGTGCGCAAGGCAAAGCGCCTGACCCTGCACGATGTTGCCGAACGCTGTGAGCCGCCCACAACCGCGCAAACCATCGGGCGGCTGGAGACGGGAACGCGCACATTGTCGCTTGGCTGGCTCAACCGCATTGCCAAGGCATTGGGCGTCGATCCGAGCGAGCTGGTGCAATTGCCTGATCAACAGGAATTGCCCGTTGCCGCGCATCTCGGTGTCGATGGCGCGGCGGCCCCGGCAAAGCCCGACCTGTTCATTGCCCCGCGCCTGCTGGGCCAGATGGTCGGACTACGCGTCATGGACAGCATTGGCGATTACCGGCGCGGCGATGAACTTTGGCTGGAGCAGCTTGAGCCTGCGCAATTCGGCGAAGCGCTGAACTGCGACGTGCTTGTGCCGCGTCCCGCCGGTCGGTTCCTGTTCGGCCGGCTGCTGGGGCGCGAGGATGGCAAGCTGCATCTGCTGCCACTGGCATCGGGCGCGCGGCAACAGGTGGTGGCCGACCCTGTCTGGATCGGCAAGGCTGCAAAGCTGGTGCGCTCGCTTTGAGGGGGATTTGGATACGTCGCCCCCGCGCAGGCGGGGGCCGTGGCAGATATCTCACCTGTCGTCGCGCTGGGCCTGCTGCGATCCCCGCCTGCGCGGGGATGACGGGCCAATGAGAATCCTCTGCCTCTCCACGCTCCACCCGTCGGCAGCCGCACCCAACTTGGGGCGCTTTGTGCAATTGTCGCTGGATGCGGCGGACGCGACTGGCGAGGCGGAGATAGTGCGAATCTGCCCCGTTGCCCTGCCGCCATGGCCGCTGGGCGAATTGCTCCCCCACTATAGCGCCTTTGCAAAGCTGCCGCGCCTCGACGGCGCAATCCTTCGCCCTCCCTATCTCCGGCTGCCGGGTCTGAATCCTGCACGCGATGCCGCTGCGGTTGTAACGGCTGTGCTGCCGCTGGCCCGCCGACTACATGCGGAAAAGCCGTTCGACATGATCGACGCGCAGTTTTTCTGGCCCGATGGGCCTGCCGCGATGATGATCGCAGAAGCGCTCGGCCTGCCCTTTTCAGTGAAGGCGCGCGGGGCGGATGTGCATTATTGGCCGACCGTGAAAGGCTGCGGTGCCCTGATCAGAGAGGCGGCGCAGAAAGCCAACGGCCTGCTTGCGGTGTCGGAAGCGATCAAGGCAGACGTTGCGGCATTGGGTGCTGACCCCCGAAAGATCATGGTCCACCGCACCGGCATCGACCGTTCGCTGTTCGGCGTGGCCAGCGAGCCGCGCGCCGACCTTCGCCAACGTATCGATCTACCCACCGATTGCGCATTGCTGCTCAGCGTCGGCGCGTTGATCCCGCGCAAGGGGCAAGTATTTGCTATCGAGGCACTTACCCAGATTCCGCGCGCGCGCCTGGCGATCATCGGCGCTGGCGAGGATCGCGGGATGCTGCAACGACGCGCGCAGGAACTGGGCATTGCCGATCAGGTGCATTTTCTGGGGCCGCTCCCCCATTGCGACATCGCCCGCCATGTTCAGGCCGCCGACATTTGCGTGCTCCCCTCCTCCAGCGAGGGGATCGCCAATGCGTGGATTGAATCGCTTGCCTGCGGTACGCCGCTGGTGATCACCGACATTGGCAGTGCGCGCGAGGTGCTGACCAGCCCGGTTGCCGGGCGTATCGTCCCGCGACAGGCGAGCGCCATTGCCGAGGCATGCCGCGATTTGCTGGCCAATCCGCCAGCGCGTGAGGATGTGGCGGCTGTGGTTGCTGACTATAGCTGGGAGCGGAACGGACGCGCGCTGGTGGACTATTGGCGGGGGTTGGTCACGGCTTAATTCCCAGAATCATTGTCCCTAGTCCGCCCATCCCGAGCGAAGTCGAGGGACTAGGTCGAGCGAAGCCGAGACCTTCTGCGGTCAAAATCCTCGGCTACGCTCGGATGAGTCCCTCGACTTCGCTCGGGATGAGCGGAACGGGAGGGCTAGGCACGAACGGGTATGGGGAAAGTCTTGGGGCCTCATCAAGCCCCTCAAACAACACCCTCGGCATTGCGGTCAGCCGCCTTTGTATCCTTCGCATTCTCGTCCGGCACAAAGCTGTCCTGCGTAACTTTTAGCCAAATCAGGATCGGCGCTGCCTGGTAAATGGACGAATAGCTGCCGACAAAAATCCCGAACGCCATCGCGACGCTGAAGCCGAAGATCACATCGGGGCCGAACATCACCAGCACCACCAGCGGTGTCAGGATCGTCAGGCTGGTCATAACCGTGCGCGACAATGTCTCGTTGACCGACAGGTCAAGCAAAGCCGAAATTTCCATCTTGCGATATTTTTTCAGATTCTCGCGAATGCGGTCATAGATGATGATGTTGTCGTTCAATGAATAGCCGATGATCGTCAGCAACGCGGCAATGGTGTTCAAATCGAACTCCATCTGCGTCAGCGAAAACAGCCCGAAGGTCAGCGTCACGTCGTGGACCAGCGCCCAGATCGCGCCGACACCGAACTGCCATTCAAAACGGAACCAGATGTAAAGCCCGATGCCTATCGCTGCCGCGAGCAGCGCGAACAGGCCGTCGGAGAATAGCTCGCCCGAAACCTTGCCCGACACCGAATCCACGCCGTCGATGCGGACATTGGGGTGCGTTTCCTGAATCTTCTTGACGATCGCGCGTGCCATAATGTCGGATTTTTCCGGATTGGCCTCCGCACCATCGGGCAGCTTCATGCGGATCGACACCTGGTTCTCCGCCCCGAAACGCTGGATTGTCGGGTCGCCATAGCCCAGCGCGCCGACTGTCTGGCGCAATTCCTCAACCGGCGCGACCTTTTCGCCCACAAAGGTGGTGCGGATCATCTGTCCGCCGATAAAATCGACGCCATAGTTGAGCCCGCGTGTCGCCATCAGCAGAACCGAGGCGATCATCAGCAGGATCGAAATGCCGAACGCTATGTTCCGCCATTTCAGGAAACCGATATTGGTATTGTCGGGAACGAGTTTCAGAAGTTTCATGATGCTGCTCCTTCCCCCTTAAATGTTGATTTCGGTCGGGCGGTTGCGTTTCAGCCAACCCGTCACCCACATGCGCGTCAGTGTCACCGCGGTGAACACCGAGGTCACGATCCCGATCATCAGAACGACGGCAAAGCCGCGGATCGGCCCCGATCCGATGAAGAACAGCAACACGGCGGCAATCACGTTGGTGATATTGGCATCAAAAATCGCGCGGCTGGCTTCGGAATAGCCATGCTCGACGGCCTGCGCGACCTTTCGCCCTCGTCGTCGTTCCTCGCGGATGCGTTCGTTGATGATGACGTTGGCGTCCACCGCTGCGCCGATGGTCAGCACGAAACCGGCGATCCCCGGCAGCGTCAACGTTGCATTGGCAAGCGCCATCACCGCAAGGATCATCGAGACGTTGATGATCAACGCATAGCTCGAATAAATGCCGAAGCGGCCATAGGCGAGCAGCATCCAGGCAAGCACGCCCGCGGTGCCGATCATCGCCGCGATCATCCCGCGCCGGATCGAGTCGGCGCCAAGGTCGGGCCCGACCGAGCGTTCTTCGACAATCTTCAGGTCCACCGGCAGCGCGCCTGAATTAAGCGCGATAGCAAGCTGATTGGCGCTCTCCACAGTGAAGCTGCCTGAAATCTGCGATGTGCCGCCCAGGATCGGTTCATTGATCTGCGGCGCGCTGATCACCTGCCCATCCAAAATGATCGCGAACAATTTGCCGACATTGGCCTGCGTCATGCGCGCGAATTTCTGTCCGCCTTCACTGTTGAAGGTGATGATGACGACAGGCTCGTTGGTCTGCTGGTCGAAACTCTGCTGCGCGCTGGTCAGCTGGTCGCCCTGAATGCCGCCAAGGCGCCGGACGGCGAGATAGGGAATGCCACTGGGATTGGTCGGATAGGGCAGCGCCTGACTGCCGACACGCGCCTTGCCAGCGAGCGTATCGTCGGGGTTCGCAGCCTCATCGACCAGCTTGAACTCCAGCTTTGCCGTCTTGCCGATCAGGTCCTTCAACGCCTCGGGATCGTCAAGGCCGGGAACCTGCACCACGATGCGGTCGTCGCCCTGGCGGATGATTGTCGGCTCCAGCGTACCAAGCGCGTTGATACGCCGGTCGATAACATCCTTGGCCGAATCCATCGCGCGGTCCAGCGCGGCATTTTGCCCTGCCCCTGCCGGTACCAGCGTGATGC
>ERZ1066122.711-NODE-711-length-33032-cov-10.712072_pt1 | contig 33032 bp, 21 predicted proteins | sample MGYA00382769_ERZ1066122 | MGnify/ENA primary metagenome ERZ1066122 (study PRJEB33369, sample SAMEA5778352) | biofilm metagenome | biome: Industrial cooling water; feature: Water cooling tower basin; material: Biofilm | place: United Arab Emirates | collected... | reverse complement strand
AAACCAATCCGAGGCGTTGCGCAGCTCGTCGCCCCTGAACTTGCGCTTGAACTCCGATATGCGCGCCAGCGGATGGTCGGGCTGATCTTCGGGCGTGATCCCACCGAAATCGAACCACGGCACGCCCAACGCCTGCGCCCAGCACATCACGGCCCAGATCATCCCGTAACCAAGCGGCGCGGCGCCGATATCCGGCGCGCGCTCCGTGCCCGCAGTGGAGTAGACCACGGCATCCTCGGCCAGCACACCGTGAACGAACCCGACCAGCGCTTCAGGCCCGGTGCGCTCGGGGTGGTACACACCAAACACCACGCTGCCCGTGGGGTCCGCGAGCGAGGCGGCGACCGCGGCCGCCAGATCCACGCGAGACGCGTGTCCACCGGTGCGCTCGTGCGCCTGCTCGTGCAGGAACTGGAGCCGCGGCGCCATCGCGGCGTCTTCGATCCGCCGCACGCGCCATCCCCCCTTCTCCACGCCGCGAATACCGCGTCGTGCAGAGTAGGCCAGACGTGCCGAAAGTGCGTCCGTATCGCCGGCCAGCGACACGAGACTGGTACGCTGATAGTCGCGTTCGCGCGCTTCCTGCTGCCACCCCCGCGCCCGAAGCTCACCCTCGAGTTGCTCCAGCGCCGACTCGCCAAGGCGATACGCATGCACACTCAGCCGAGCCAATCGCGGATCTCTGTGACGTAGCGCACGGCGCAGCGTGACCAAGGTGTCTATCGAACGGTCTGCGTGGAGCGCGTCGAGCCACTGGCCCGCGTGCCGGATGCGACCGAGGTGCAGCCACGGTACCTTCCGACTGGGTTCCACCTTCACCACGACCCCCGCCGTCAGTGCACCATCCCGGTTTCGGACCTCACACCAGAGATCTCGGCTGCTCCCGCCAGGCCGTCCCTGCGCGCGATGCACAACCGGGAGCCGAACCCCGGCGCGCGCCAGCGATTCCTCACCACGCTGGTGTTCAGGTCCGCCGGCAGGGAAAGCGACAACCGTCGTGTCAGGCATGAAGGTCCGGGAGCGTTCGACTGAGGGGGAGGCGACCACGCCGCCACCGCTGAAAGTAGTGCTGGTGAGCGTCGGTCGTGGGAGCGCCGCGTGGCGCAACACCCTTGCCTCGCTCCTGCGCATCACGCCAGGCCTCGAGTGTCGGCTGCTGCTCCACGCGACCTCACATCGGACGCCACGGCACGCTGCGCGATTGACGAGTATTGCCGCGCAGGGATACGTCCAGCTCGATCTGTGGCAGCGATCGCTGCGCGGTGGCGTGTTGCCGGCGCCACCCGACATCGAGTGTATCGCCGAGGCGGTTACACAGGACTCGCTCGACCAAGGGCAAACGCTGGAGGCCGTTCGCTCCGCCTGCGCGGGCACGGACGCCGATGTGATCGTGTACCTCGGGCCGGACGCACCGCCGGAGTGGTTGGTGCGCGCGAGCCGATACGGCACGATCGAGCCATGGGACGCATCCGGACCGATCGGCGCAAACGCCACACCCTGGTCGCGCGAGCTGCTGCTCGGCCAGCCCGTCGTGACGCTCGACATCATGCAGCGAGCGCCGTCGGCGCCGGCCTCGCCGCTGCGGCTCCACACCGCGACGGTCGCGCACCGCAGCGTTTCGCCCGCAGTCAACGCGGAACGACTCGTCACGCGCGCCTCAGAGCTGCTGCTGACAGTGGTGGCCCGACGGTTGGGTGATCACGCCCTGCCGCGCACGCGGCCAGCGGCGGAGGGACCGGCGCGGTCACTCGCCGCGCGAGGCCTGGACCGCCAGCCCGGCTGGCGGCGTGTGGCCGGACAGGTGCGCCACCGCTTTCTCGAACGAGGTGGTCAGGACGGCGGACGGTGGCATCTGGCCTACCGTCGCCTCCCCACCGCCTCGCTCGACGCCGCCGCGCAACTCGACTCGGCAATTGCGGCGCTCGACGCCGCGCACGAGTTCGATGTGCTCACACCGCCAGACGGCAGCTTCTGGGCCGACCCGTTCGTGATCGAGTCGGAAGGTCGCACCTTGCTGTACTTCGAGGCGCAGCGCGGACGAGAGCCTGGCACGATCGCGGTCGCGGAGTTGCTCGCGGACGGTCGTCTGACGCCGCCGCGCACACTGCTCGAAGGCCCCAGCCACCTCTCGTATCCGCACGTCTTTGCGTGGGACGGGCAGTGGTGGATGATCCCGGAATCGGCCGTCGCCGGCGAAGTCGTGCTCTACCGATGCCTCGAGCTGCCCGACCGCTGGCAGCGTGAGGCGACGCTGCTCACGGGCGACCAGCTCGTGGACTGTACGCCTTTCGCCGACGCGAACGGGAAGTGGTGGATGTTCGCCTCACGCGTTGGCGTGGATCCGTTCCCCCAGGAGGACCTGCTGCTCTTCAGCGCGCCCGCGCCGACCGGACCGTGGGTGGCGCACGCGGGGAACCCGTTGGTCTCCGATGTGCGCGCGGCGCGCCCGGCCGGCGCGGTACACCCGTATCGGGGCAGCGTGCTGCGTCCCGGCCAGGATTGCTCGGTGCGGTACGGTTACGGACTCGCCCTGCACCGCGTCTCTCGGCTGGACGATGCCGGCTACGCCGAGTCGGAAGTGCGGCGCGTCCTGCCCCCCGAGGACGCGACCGAGGTGCTCGGGGTGCACACCTTCAATCACGCCCCCGGCATCGTCTGCGTCGATCTGCTGCTCTCGAGTTCGCGTCGTCGTCGCTGAACGTCCCCTTCGCGACTCCCCCGCGACATGTCCCTACCCGCTGAGTTTGCGCTCCCGCTCACCATGCTCGTCGTGGTGGGCATCGTTGCCGCGCTGATTCGCGACTGGGCCCCCGCCAGTTTGTGCATGTTCGGCGGTCTCATCGTGCTGCTGCTGGGCGGCGTGATCGACACGAGCCAGGCGCTCGCGGGCTTCGCCAACCCGGCGCCCCTCACGGTGGCGGCTCTCTTTGTGGTCGCGCGCGCCGTGGAGAAGACAGGCGCGATTCATCCGCTCGTATCGCGTGCGCTCGACGGCAGCCGTGGCGCCGCGCAACCGGACGCCGCGCCGCCCACGACGCCGTCCGATCCCGTGGTGCTGGCCCGTCTGCTTTTCCCCGTGGCCGCGGCCTCCACGCTGCTCAACAATACGCCCATCGTGGCCATGCTGATCTCACCGATCACGACCTGGGCGGAACGGCGTGGGCGATCGGTGTCGCGCTATCTCATGCCGGTTTCGTTCGCCACCATTCTTGGCGGGATGGTGACGCTCATCGGGACCTCGACGAATCTGGTGGTCTCCGGGCTCCTCGTGTCGGCAGGTCAGGCACCACTCGGCATGTTCGAGCTGACACCGGTGGCCCTGCCCATCGCCCTGATCGGCTTGCCGCTGCTGGCGATTTCCGCACCTCGCCTCCTGCCGCCGCGACGTGGCCTGCGCGAGCAGTTCACCTCCGAAATGCGCGAATACAGCATGGAGATGGTGGTGCTCCCCGGGCCGGATCTCGTTGGCAAATCGGTGGCCGACGCAGGCCTGCGACATCTGGACGGGGTGTTTCTCGCCTGGATTCGACGCGGAGACGGCGTGCTTTCGCCCGTCGCGCCCGATGAGCAGCTCCAGGAGGGCGATCGACTGGGGTTTGTGGGTAGTGTAGACCGCGTGGTCGATCTCCAGGCCATGCGAGGCCTGCGCTCCTCCGAACTCGGCCATCTCGACGCGCTCGGTGCCGGCTCGCTGGGGTTCTTCGAGGCGGTCGTGGCCCCCATCTCGCCACTCGTCGGGACAACGCTCAAGGCGATCGACTTTCGCGAACGCTATCAGGCCAGCGTACTGGCGATCCATCGCTCCGGCCAGCGCCTCGACGGAAAACTGGGCGAACGAGAACTCGAGGCGGGCGATACCTTGCTACTGCTCGCCGATCGTGGATTCCGCGAGCGTTGGCGTGATCGCCGTGACTTTCTGCTCGTCTCCCACGCCGACGGCGCGCTGCCGGTGTCGCCGGGCAAGGCGCGGTTCGTGGTCACGGCCTCGCTCGCCGTGGTGCTGCTGGCCGCCTTCGGCCTCGTGCCCATCCTCGAAGGTTCACTGCTCGCCGCGCTCATCTTCGTGCTGGGCGGTGTGCTCACCCCCAACGAAGCGCGCAACGCGGTCGATCTCGAAGTGATCCTGCTCATTGCGGCCGCGTTTGGTGTGGGTACGGCCATCGAGACGTCCGGGCTGGCGCAACTCGTGGTGGACTGGGCCATTGAGCCAGCAGCGCAACTGGGCCCGGTGGCGGGGCTCACCGCCGTCGTACTCGTGACGGTGGCGCTCACCGAGCTCATCTCCAACAATGCCGCCGCGGTGCTCGTGTTCCCCATCGCCATGGCCTCCGCGCAGTCGCTGGGCGTCGATCCGCGGCCGTGGGCCATCGCCATTGCGCTCTCGGCGTCGGCGTCGTTCCTGACGCCGATCGGCTACCAGACGAACGCTCTTGTGTACGGACCAGGAGGCTATCGTTTTCGCGACTACGCCTCGCTCGGTCTCCCTCTCACTCTGCTCACCGTGATCATGATCGTGCTGCTCTCCGCGCGAGGGTTCGGCGCATGACCCCGCTGCCCATCGATCCCGCCGTGCAGACGGCGGTCACGGAACTGGCGGAAGCGGCCGGCCGCGCCATCATGGCGGTCTACGACGCCGGCGACGCGCAGGCGCGTTCGAAGGCAGATGCGTCGCCGCTGACGCTCGCCGACGAACGTGCACACGCGCTGATTGCGGCGCAGCTCGCGACGCTCACCCCGAACATTCCCGTGGTGAGCGAAGAGGACGGAGCGGTTGCGCCACGTCCGCCACTTCCTGCGACGTGCTGGGTGGTCGACCCGCTCGACGGCACGAAGGAGTTTCTGAAGCGCACAGGCGAGTTCACGGTGAACATCGCCCTCGTGATCGATGACCGCCCGGTGTTTGGCGTGGTACACGCGCCGGCGCTGGCCACCACGTGGGTTGGCGCACCTCGTGGTGCCGTGCGACGCACGGCGACGGGTGAGACGCCCATCGCGGTGCGCGCGCCGCGCTCGTCGTTGGCGGTCGTGGCCAGCCGGGATCACGCGGGACCGATGGTGTCACAACTGCTCGCCGCACATCCGACCTTCGAAACGGTGAGCGTCGGCAGCTCCCTCAAGTTCTGCCGCGTGGCGGAAGGTGCGGCCGACTTGTATCTCCGCGACGGGCCGACCATGGTGTGGGACACGGCCGCCGGACAGGCCGTGCTCGAAGCGGCCGGTGGCTGTGTGCTGCAACTCGATGGTGCGCCACTCTCCGGCGCCGTCCCCGAGCTTCGCAATCCGTTCTTTGTGGCCATTGGCTCGCCTGCGCTGCCGTGGCAGTCGTTTCTGCTCCCCGTTCCAACGTCTCCAGCGGTGCATCATGAAGCGTGATATTCGAGGGCATCTCCACACCCTCGAGTCCGAAGCCATCCACGTGATTCGGGAGGTGGGCGCGCAGTTCGAGCGTCCCGTCCTGCTCTTCTCTGGCGGCAAGGACTCGATCGTGCTGGCCTGGCTTGCTCGCAAGGCGTTCTTCCCGGCGCCACTCCCGTTCCCGCTGGTGCACATCGACACCGGCCACAACTTCGCCGAAACGATCACGTTCCGCGACGAGTATGCGGCCGCCCTGAACGCACGTCTGGTGGTGCGCTATGTGCAGGACTCGATCGATGCGGGCCGCGTGCAGGAGGAGACCGGGCCGGACGCGAGCCGCAACGCACTGCAAACGGTCACCTTGCTCGACGGCCTGGCCGAACTCAAGGCCGATGCCGCGATGGGTGGCGCACGCCGCGACGAGGAGAAGGCACGCGCCAAGGAGCGCTTCTTTTCGCACCGTGACCGGTTCGGGCAGTGGGACCCGCGCAACCAACGGCCGGAGCTCTGGAACCTGTATAATGGGCGGCGCAAGCCGGGCGAGCACTTCCGGGTGTTTCCCATCTCGAACTGGACCGAGATGGACATCTGGCAGTACATCGCGCTGGAGTCGATCCCCATGCCGTCGTTGTACTTCACCCACGAGCGCGAGGTGATCCAGCGCGACGGCATCCTGCTCGCGCACTCGCCCTTCATCACGCTGCGAGATGGCGAGATCCCTGAGCGGCGCACCGTGCGCTTTCGCACCATCGGCGACGCGACGTGCACCGGCGCCGTGGAATCGACGGCGAACTCACTCGCGGAGATCATTGCCGAGACCGCGGCCGCCCGCGTCACCGAGCGCGGAGGGCGCAGTGATGACAAGCGCTCCGAAGCGGCCATGGAAGACCGCAAGAAGGCGGGGTACTTCTGATGTCCATTGACACCACGGAACACCATATGGACTTGGCTGCCGAACAGGCCTACGCCGGGATGGATCTGCTGCGTCTCGCCACGGCCGGTTCAGTCGACGACGGCAAGAGCACGCTCATCGGCCGCCTGCTGTATGACACGAAGAGCATCTTCGAGGATCAGCTCGAGCAGATCGAGGGAGCCAGCCGCCGCCTCGGCGAAACCGGGGTGAACCTGGCGCTGCTCACCGACGGCCTGCGCGCCGAGCGTGAGCAGAAGATCACGATCGATGTTGCCTACCGGTACTTCGCGACTCCGCGTCGCAAGTTCATCATTGCCGATACGCCGGGGCATCTGCAGTACACGCGCAACATGGTGACGGGCGCCTCAACGGCTGACGTCGCCATCGTCCTCGTTGACGCGCGCAAGGGCGTGCTGACGCAGTCGAAGCGTCATGCCTTCATCGCGTCCCTGCTCGGCATTCCGCACCTGATCGTGGCCATCAACAAGATGGACCTCGTGGACTGGTCGCAGGAGGTGTACGACCGCATCGTGAGCGACTTCGAATCGTTTGCGTCGCGACTCACGGTCAACGACGTGTCGTTCGTTCCCATGTCGGCACTGCTGGGGGACAACGTCGTCACGTCGTCGAGCAACACACCGTGGTATCAGGGCGGGCCGCTGCTCCACAAGCTGGAGAGCCTGTCGGCGGGTCGTCGGCGTAACACGATCGACTTCCGCTTCCCGGTGCAGACCGTCATTCGTCCCCATCAGGGCTTCCGCGGGTACGCGGGGAGCGTGGCGAGCGGCAACGTGCGCCCGGGCGACGATGTGGTCGCCCTGCCCTCCGGCGTACGAACGCGTGTGCAATCGATCGTCACGTTCGATGGTGATCGCCCGGAAGCACTCGCCGGCGATGCCGTCGTGCTGACGCTCGAGCATGAAGTCGATATCACGCGCGGTGACATGCTCGTGCGTGCGCGCAACCTCCCCACGGTGACTGAGCGTTTCGACGCTTATCTGTGCTGGATGGGCGAGCAGCCGCTACGCGTGGGGCAGCCGTACGTGCTGCTCCATACCTCACGCGATGTGCAGGCGTTTGTCGAGCGTATCGAGTATCGCGTGGACGTGGATACCCTGCACCGCGAGTCGGCCGACACGCTCTCGCTCAACGAGATCGGCCGAGTGGAGATCGTCACGGCGCGTCCGCTGTTCTTCGATTCGTACCGCATGAACAGCGCCACAGGCAGCTTCGTGCTGATCGACCCCGCCACGAACGTGACCGTGGCGGGTGGCATGATTCGTGGTGAGGTGCGCACGGTGGAAGACACCGTTGCGGAGCTCACCGAGCGCGGCGCGCCCCTCGCGCCCGCCGTCGGCGCGGCCCCGGTTTCACCGAATGTGCGCTGGGAAGCGGCGGCGGTCTCGCGTGCGGAGCGCGAAACGCGTCAGGGCCATCGCGCCGCGGTGATCTGGCTCACGGGCCCATCGGGCGCCGGGAAGAGCACGATCGCCCGGCTGGTGGAACGCGAGCTGTTCGCGCGCGGGCGACAGGTCGTGGTGCTCGACGGCGACCAGCTCCGCCACGGCCTGTGTGGGGATCTTGGCTTCTCGCCGGATGATCGTCGCGAGAACATTCGCCGGGCTGGTGCCGTCGCGCAGCTGCTCTTCGAAACCGGAGCCGTCGTGCTGGCGACGTTCGTGTCGCCGTATGCGGCTGACCGCGAGCGTGTGCGCGAGCTGCTGCCGGCGGGTCGATTCGTTGAAGTGCATATCGACGCGTCGGTCGAGACGTTGCGCGCGCGCGATGTGAAGGGGTTGTACGCGCGTGAAGCGGCCGGTGAGGCGATCGGGCTGAGTGGCGTCTCGACGCCGTACGAAGCCCCCGTGTCGCCGGCGCTGCGGCTGGCGACCGAGTCGATCACTGCTGAAGACGCGGCCTCGCAGCTCCTGGCGCTGATCGAGGCGTCCATTCGCCCGGAGGCGGTCGCTCCGTGAGTGATCGCTCTCGCGCGCCGGTGTTCGTGATCGGGTCGCCCCGCTCGGGGACGACCCTGCTCTATCACACGCTGCTGTCGGCGGGTGGCTTTGCGCACTATCGCGCCGAGACACACGTCATGAATACGCTCGGTCCGGCGTGTGGTGATTTGCGCGCGGTGGCGAATCGTGAGCGCCTGTTGTCGATCTGGCTTGGTAGCCGCATGCACGTGAAGTCGGGGCTCACGGAGGCTGACGTTCGCGCCTTGCGGGACCGTTTCTCGAGTGCGGGCGCGTTCCTCAAGCTGGTGATGGATCTGGTGACGGCACGACAGGGCGCGCAGCGTTGGGCGGAGACGACGCCGGTGCATGTGCTGCAAATGCCAGCGATCAAGGCGGCCATCCCGGACGCACTGTTCGTGCACGTGATCCGCGACGGCCGCGACGTTGCGCACTCCCTCACAGCGCTGGGCTGGGTGAAGCCGCTCCCGTGGGACCGGGAGCAACCGGTGTTGGCGGCCGGGGCCTCATGGGACTGGATCGTGCGGCGAGGGCGGGCCGACGGACGCCACCTCGGTCGGGACTACCTCGAAGTGAGATACGAAGCACTCGTGGACCAGCCCGAGGCAGTACTTGCCGAGCTCTCGCGCTTCGTGGCGCAGCCGCTCGATTACCGCGTCATCCAGGCCAACGCCGTCGGCAGCGTGGCGCGCCCCAACACCTCCTTTCCGGGGCAGACACGATCGTTCAGCGGCCGCTGGCGCGACGCGATTGCGCCGGGAACGTTGGCGACGCTGGAGGCCATGATCGGCCCCACGTTGGACGTGCTTGGCTACGAGCGTGCGGCGACGGTGGTTGGCTCGGGAGGGTGGCGTCGGGTACCCTACGACGTGCGATTTGGCGGTCTGCACTGGCTCAAGCTGCACACGCCACTTGGTCGCAAGGCGGACCTCGAACTGTTCGCGCCCGAGCTGGCAGACACCTGATCCGCGCCCTCGAGATCGGGGGTGACCCCGGTCACGGCGTGTCTCGGTTTTCGCGCGCATCTTGACGGGGCTGGGGAGGGCGCGTCACGGTTCAGGTGGACTTGTTCAGAATGAACGGCCCGTTCCCGTGAGGAAACGCTGGAGCCCGTGTCCTCGCCCCTGCGTTGCTCGTCCCGCCAGTGAATGCACGTGCGACCCCTCGGTCGACGTTTTTCCCCGCTTCGGCCATTTCCGATGACGACCATGCGCCAGCTCGTCCGCTCCGCCCGCAGCGCCAGTGCGGTGCTCGCCATTCTCGCGCTCTCGGCTCAGGCCAGTTGTGGCGACCCTTCGAGCGCGCCGTCGAGCGATCGTGAGCCGCGCGTGGACGATGGTGCGGGTGCACCTGGTGCACCGCTCGCGCTGACGTTGCGCGACACGGTGCTCACGGTTGGCCAGAGTTCGAAAGTTGAGGTTACAGACGCCGCCTTCGCCGCGGCGAGCCGCCTGCGGTTCTTTTCGGCGTCGACGCAGTGGACGTCGTCGGACACGACAGTCGCCGTTGTTGAGCCTGACGGCACGGTGCGCGCGCGGGCTGCGGGGGTTGCGACCTTGCGTGGTGTGTGGCGTGAACGAGTGGGGACGGTGACGATTCGCGTCGAGGCCGTCGCGACGCCGGCTCCGGAAGACCCGCCGGCACCACCTGCGCCTCCCGCCCCCCCACAAACGCCACCGCCCCCGCAGTTCGGCATTCCGGAGCTCCCGACCGGCTCGCCTGCCGAACTCCCTCGAGCATACGTCGAGTACCCGACGCAGGATGGCGCCGGGCGTACGATCAATGTTCGCCGCGGTGGTCGAGTGCAGGATGCCATCAATGCCGCGGTGCCCGGCGATGTCATTCTGCTGGAGGCTGGGGTGACCTTCAGTGAGGCGATCGTGCTGCGGCGCAAGACGGGTAGTGGATGGATCACGATCCGCAGTGAAGGGACCCCGACTCCAGTGGGCGTACGAGTCTCCCTCGATGACACACTACGGTTTGCACGGTTGCAGTCTCCGTCAGGGTCGCCGACGGTAAGCACCGAGGCTGGAGCGAACGGTTATCGACTTGTGAATTTGCATTTGACGATCAGCCCGACGAGAAGCTCACACAACACGCTTGTCGAGTTTGGCGATGGAGGCAGCGAACAGAACACGGTCGACAAGATTCCGCGGCGACTCGTGGTCGATCGTTCGATCGTTCGTGGCCGGCCCGATCTCACTCTGCGGCGCTGCATTTCAATGCACAGCGCCGAAACGGCAGTGGCGAACAGTCTCGTACTCGAGTGCCACGAAAAGGGTGCAGATTCGCAAGGGATCGGTAGCTGGAACGGACCGGGGCCATTCTTGATCGAGAACAACTGGATTGAAGGTGCGGGCCAGAACATCCTCTTCGGAGGCGCGCACCCTGCGATTCATTTGCAGCACCCGTCAGATATCGTGATTCGTTTCAACGTCTTCCGGAAGCCAGGTGAATGGCAGGCATCAAAGCGCTGGACCATCAAGAACCATCTGCAGTTCAAGCACGCTCAGCGCGTTCTGATTTACCACAACCTGCTTGAAGGCAACTGGGGAGACGCCCAAACCGGCAGCTCCATCGCGATCAGCAGCTCGAATCAGGGGGGCGGCAGAACGACGTGGGCGGAGAGCCGTGATTTTTCGATTTTCGAGAACGTGATTCGCAACACGGGTCGAGGAATGGTGATTACGGCGCTTGGTTCGAACGCTGCCGCAGATGCCGTCAGCGCCTCACGTGTGCTATTGGCGGGAAACCTGCTCTACAAGCTTGGAGATAACAGCCTCTATGGCGGGCGTGGTGACCCACTGACGATGATGCGAGGAGTGGCGCACGTCATGATCGTCCAGAATACCTTTGACGGCCTGTACAATGCGTTTTCACTTCCGTCAGATGCGGATCCGCCACGCGTTCCAAACATGACATACGAGCGCAATGTGACAGCATTCAACACGTACGGTGTATTTGGAGGCGGATTGGGCGTCCTCACGATTCAGGCTCGCTACTCTCCAAGCTCGTTCAGGTCGAACTGCTTTTATGGCGTGAGAAACTGGAACTATGCTCCGGCCTCGTCGTACCCCGCGCCAAACGTGACTACCGGTGATGTTCCCGCCGCAACGATGCCACGAATCAACGATGGGGACCCGACGCTCAGCGCTGGTTCGCCCTGCCGATCGATTCCCCTCGCGGCCGGACAACGGCTTGGCGCTCGCCCAGACCTTGTGTCCATGTTGGAAGCCTGGGTGGTGCCCGGTCGGCGACCCTGAGTTCGAGTCGCCGCCAACAGAGAAGTGCCGGGGAATGACGTTTGGGGTAGCGCCTTCCCCCGCACTGCGGCGTTCGGCAGCTGGCCTCTTCGCGAGTCAATCGTTGAGGCGCAGTATCTGAAGTAATGACCTCACTACCTCGTGCGGCGCGTGCCGACTTCGTAGCTCATGCCTCGCAATATCGGCGTGCGGCTTCAAGTCCTCGAGTGTGTCGACGGCATCACGAAGCGCACCGGTCATGCTCTCGGCGCTCTCCGGAGGAATGAGGAGGACGCTGCAACCCAGGTTCATCGACAGTTCTCCTACTCCGCCCACATCGCAAGCCACCACCGGACATGCGACGGCACTCGCCTCGAGCAGCGCATTGGGCATCCCTTCCGTTCGACTCGGGAGCAACGCCAGATCGGCAAAGCCAAAGACGTTGGGCGGCGAAGTGAACGCTCCGGGCATGCGTACGGAGGAGTGTAGTCCCAGCTCACCAACCCTCATCTCGAGCGAGCGTCGTAGCACTCCGTCACCCATCAACACGAGCGTCGACCTCGCGCGCACGTGCTCCGGCAGCGCACCGAATGCCTCGAGGGCAACATCCTGCCCTTTGTCAGGGTGAAGACGTCCAGCGACCATGACCACGAGCTGGTCCTTGGCAATCCCCAGCCGTTCACGCCACAGTCGCTGCTGCTCCGCATCCGGTCGCTCGAACATCGCGGCATCCACGATGTTCGGCAGCAAATGCACCCTCTGGGGCGCGACACCTTCCGACTTGAGGCGATCGCAAAGCGCCGCCGAGTTGGCCACGACCGCAGCCGACCGCCGAGCTGCCCACTGCGCCAACAGTCGCCGTCCCCGCGCTTGCGTCTGTGCCCAACGACGAGACGTCACGAGCCAAGGCTCGACGAGACCAACCGTCGCCATCGCCGAGAGGTAGTTGGAGTAGACGTCCTGCGCGTACACCGCGCGTGGGCGCAACTCACGAACGACGCGCCGCAGCGCGCGCGTAAGGCCAAGGATCCGTCCTGGACCCACTGGCACCGACAGCTCGTGGAAGGAGTGCGCGGACGCACGCGCCCGCTCCAGCAGCGGACCCTTCGCCCGCAGACACGCGACGGCAACGCGCACTCCTTCTGCGCCAAGGGCTTCTATCGCGCGGGTCGCGAACGTCTCGGTGCCACCCAGCTCGAAGCTGTCGATGACCATGAGGACATCGGTCGAACCTCCACGCGTCTCTGTCGTCACGCCTTTCGTCGCCCGATTCTCAGCACTCATTGCGCTGCGTCGGAGCCCGGCGCTTGTCGAACGGCTTCCTCCCACAACGAGGCCGCGAGCACACTCCACGTTGCCTCGGCACTGTCGGGGGTACCGTCCGAGAGTGAAACCTGACGAGCGGCGAGCTCGTGGGCCGCGAGCTCGCGAAGCAGATCGGGGTACGCCTGCGATACCATTGCCGACATTGGAAGTCCACTGCCGAGCTTGCGCTTGGTGAGTGAGTACGCTGGCAACCGAGTTCCCAGCATCGCGCGCAGCACCGGCTTCGCCCGCGTGCCGTCGCTGTAGCGAAGCGGCATACCAATACGGTGCGCCACCTCGATCATGGCTGTCGAGTGATGTGGCGCGACGAGGGTGGCACCTGCCGCTCGAGCCATCGCTGTCCAGATGGCGATCGCGTCGTCGTGTACGTAGTCGAGCCACTGCCCATAGGCCATGGCCGCATGCGCCGTCTCTGGTGCGGGGCCCGGGTAAGTGGCGTTGGTCACCTGCCATCGCTCGGCCGATAGCTGAGCGAGCATGTCGTGCCCCACCAGATTCGCAGCACCAGCACGGCTCAGATAGCGAGCGTAGGTCGACATCCAACTGGCCGAATCACCGTGTGGAAGCTGCAGCGCCTCATGGACCCGAAGCGCGGAGACCAATCGTGCGGGAAGCAGTGGCCGCAGCGGTAGTTTCTGCAGCACCCCCAACACCCCAGCAAGGCCCGCCGCAGCGTACCCCGTAACCGAACGCCCGAAACCGAACAACGCGTCAGCGAACTGCGCGGTGACATACGTACCGGGCGCGCTGCGGAAAGCCGCGTACAGCAACACGGTTTGCGTATGGTTGGGAGGCTGCAGCGAATCACGGACCGCATCTACCAGCAGTGACTGCAATCGATCAACGGGTGCATTCACCTCCTCAAGCGGAACGCCCAGCAGCGCGGCGGCCTCCCGCGCATACGAAGTTTCGATGGCGTACTCCTTGAACCCGGGCACCGACACGGCGTAGCGAAAGGGTTCGCCACGATAGCAAGTCGCGAGCAGTGTGCTGTCGACGCCACCGCTCAGCAACAAGGTCCGATTTCCCGTTCCGCCGATAGCGTGCGCTGCACGATCGAACGTCTCGCCAACTTGCGCTGCTGCCTCGGCCAGCGAGACGATCGAGGGACTCACACGCAGCGCATGCACGGTGGATGCGGTACGGAAACCGCTTGGTGCGGCTGTGCAAGCGACGCGTTGGAACATGTGTACGCGTCGAATCGGCCCGACGATTGCGTGCACATACGGCAGCGTTCGGTACGCGCGAAGGTACGCGCGCGTCGCCGCCGGAATCTCGCGTTCTGCGAGTGGCAACAGCTGCACAAGCGGACGCAGTTCATCGCAAGCATACCAACTGCCGCGCCACTCCATGTAGTACAAGTCGTGGCAGGTGTCCGGTGTCCGGACGAGCGTGAGGCATGACGGGCCGCGCTCACACCACGCCGGAAGCGCTGCCCCATCATCCACCGGCCGCCACGCCCCTGCAGGCGACCACTGACGCAGGGTACCGTCCGGCGCGAGACGCAGCATCACCACGCGATCCCCTCGTACGACGCGCCCGTCGCCACCGGCACGCGCACGAGATCCACCACGTGCTTGCCCGCAAAGGCGTCCTCGCCAAGCCCGAGCGTCTTCACCACCGGCGTGCCGATCACCAGCGTCTCCCCATGCGCAATCACCGGCGCGGGATCGTTGGTCACCAGCTCCCAGATGTGCGGAATTTCCTTTTCGATGAACGCGCGGTTGGCACCCATGATCTCGGCTTCCACCACGTAGCGGTCGTACACGCGCACCTGGAAGCCGCGGCCAATCAGGCGCTCAACGAGCGCCACCAGCGGACTCTCTCGCAGGTCGTCCGTGCCTTCCTTGAACGCCAGACCCAGCACACCCACGCGTCGGTTTCCCGCCTGCTCCACGAGCCGGAAGGCGCGCTCCACCTGAATGGCGTTCGTCTCCAGCGTGGCGCGCAGCAATGGCACCTGCACGTCCTGCTCCTGCGCCTTGTACGTGATGGCGCGCAGGTCCTTGGGGAGGCACGAGCCACCGAACGCAAAGCCCGGCTTCAGGTACGCCGGTGAGATGTTGAGCTTCTTGTCCTCGCACACCAGGCGCATGACCTCATGGCTGTCCACGCCGAGCGCCTTGCACACGTTACCGATCTCGTTGGCGAACGAGACCTTGAGGCCGTGGAAGGCGTTGCAGGCGTACTTCACCATCTCCGAGACGCGTACCGGCACGACGTGCACCTCGGCCTTGATGCCAGCGTAGAGCGCCGCCACCAGAGTGGCCGAACGATCTTCATCGGCTCCGATGAGCGTAAACGGCGGGTTGTCGAAGTCCTTGATGCTCGTACCTTCGCGAAGGAACTCGGGATTGGACACGGCCCCGAAGTGCTCACCGGCCTTTTTTCCCGACGTGCGCTCGAGCGCCGGAATCACGAGGTCGTGCAGCGTACCGGCGAGCACCGTACTGCGAATGACAACGACGTGAAAGCCGTCCTTGGTTGCGATCGCCGCACCAATCTGCTCGGCCACACGCTCGACGTACGAAAGATCGAGCGCACCGTTCGGCCGCGAGGGGGTGCCCACACACACCAGCGAGATGTCGGTGGCGTGGACTGCGTCGGCAACGCTGGTGGTGGCGCGCAGACGCCCCGCGGCGACCATCTCACGGACAAGGTCACCGATACCGTCCTCGACGATGGTGCTCTTGCCGGCATTGATGAGGTCCAACTTGCTCTGCGCGACATCCACGCCGAGCACCTGGTGGCCTTCGCGTGCGAAACATGCGGCGCTCACGCACCCCACGTAGCCGAGGCCGAATACGCTGACAGCAGTCATGACAGTCCTTGAGGTTCCGGTACCGGCGTCGTGCTCCGCGCCGCTGGCGCGGCGGCGAGACACGACGCCACAAAGTGATCGGCTACTGCATCCCAGCCGAAGTTGTCGCGCACGTAGCGGGCGGCGCGCTGCGCCATGGCGTGTGCCAGCTCCGTGCGATCGAGCAGCTCGACGCACTGCGCCGCAAAGTCGGCCGCTTCGTCGGCCAACCGCAGGTGTTCCTCGTGCTTCACCGGCAGTCCTTCGGCGCCCACCGTGGTGCTCACGATGGGGCACTCCATCGCCATCGCCTCGTAGATCTTGAGCCGAGTACCACCACCAATGCGCAGCGGCACCACGAAGGCGCTGCCCGCACCGAGGTACGGACGTACATCGGGTACCGAGCCCGTCACCTCGATGCCACTGCCGGGCGTGGCGAGCGCCTGCACCGCCGCGGGCGGGTTGCGGCCCACCACGGTAAAGGTGGCGTCCGGCTTGGCCGCCCGCACACGCGGCCACACCTGCTCGGTGAACCAGGTGATGCCGTCGGCGTTGGGCATCCAGTCCATGGAGCCGGTGAAAACAAGGCGCCCGGGCACACGCGCGGCAAACGGTGCGGGATCGAAGTACTGAATGTCCACGCCCGTCGGCACATCGCTGACGCTCGTGACGCCGTAGCGCTCGCGAAAAATCCGCGCGTCATGCTCCGAGACGGCGACGACATGGTCGGCGGCCCGACAGGCCGCCCGCTCGTAGTGGGCCATGCGCGCGTGCTGCAGCCCGAAGTACCAGCGCGAGACCGGGTTGCTCGCGACTTCGGCGTGACGGCGCCAGATCTCCGCCTCGACGTTGTGCTGAAACAGCACAACGGGCACGCCGAACGCCGACACATCGGAGGGCATGTTCACCCAGGGCGTGAGGAAATCGCACACCACGAGATCGGTATCGCCAGCCACCAGATGGGCACGTACCCGTTCACGGAACGCGGCCACTTCATAGCGGGCAAGCGAGTACGCGAGCGGTGAGAGCAGGTTGCCCGCAAGCTCGGCGAAGAAGCGCAGTGAACCGCGAGGCGCCACAGAAAACGGAACCGTCTCCACCGCACTCGCGTATTCCAACGCCCGTTCGCGCGCATCGGGTGCTGCCGCGCCGTCATCGAGTGTGAGATACGTGATGGGATGCTTGGCGTTGATGGCGCGCAGCATCTGATACGTGCGGATCTTGCCACCCTTGTCGACCGGGTGGAGCAGTTCCGTCTTGAGCCAGAGGATACGCATGGTCAGCGTGGCTCCGCAGTGGTACTGTGGCGTGCCGGTCGGTCGACCGGCACGGCGGGGTTGCCTCGCATGAGCGTGCGCGGTGGGACGATGCCCCCGACCACGCTGCCGGCCGCAATCACCGAACCGGCGCCGATGTGTGTCCCTGGCAGTACGATGACGCCGGTTCCGAGCCAGACATCGTCTTCAAGTACGATCGGACGAGGTGTCCCCGCTGTGTCCAGCCGCCGTGCAGGATCATCGAGTGCGATCACGTGCCCGTTGGAATCGAACAGCTGACAGTTGGCGGCGATCAGGCAGCGCTTCCCGATGGTGATTGACGACTCGGCGTGGATGCCCGATCCATGCACGCGTGTTCCCGCCCCAATTCGAATCACGGCGCCAGGCTGGTCAGCGAGCAAACGCACTGGGCCCCACATGGCGACGTGATAGCCGCGCTGCGCAGAGTCGAGCACGACGCCCTCGCCGAGTTCTACGCGCGCTCCATCCACCACCTCGACGATCGGTCGATCGCGAAGCACAAAGTGCGAAGGGAGCACGGCGAGGCCGCGGCGTGAGAGTGCGGCCAGCCGACGCCTGCCGCTCCATGCGAGATAGTGTGAACGAAACGCCGGCATAGGCTACCGTCCCCCCGCCCGATTCGCTTCGCCCGCGATGCCGGCCAACGAACGCAGATGCGATGGCCGCGGCACGATGCGCTCCTGCCACGCCGTACGCAGTTTGCTCGTCCAGTAGTCGCGACGGGCCAGCGCACCATGGCGCGCTCCAGTCGGCGCCTCGAGATACGCGCGATGCTTCACCGCCGCGGCGCCGTCCACCACCAGCGACGTGTCGCGCCAACGCAAACGCTGGACGCGCGTCGCCGTCGACTGCGGAGACCAATCGACCGCCAACGATGTCCGAGCCCACCAGGCGCGAGGCTTGCCGTCACGCGGCATGGTACGCGCCACCGCCGGCGCCTCGGGAAACCGAAGCTCCACTGTGCCGAGCCCGTAGGCCACGGTGCAACCGTTCACCGTCTCGAACGCCTCGGCCACATGCGCATGATGACCGATCACAAGATCCGCGCCGGCCCGCACCAGATCGCGCGCAAAAGACACGCGCGCCGGCGAGGGCGCCGTGAGCCACTCCTGACCCCAGTGCAGCAGCACCACCACCCGATCGGCCGCCTCACGCGCGCGGCGCACGTCGTCGAGCAGGACGGCTTCGTCAAGCCGATACACGAATGGTGCGGCCTCACGGGCCTTGGCCGTCGTCCCAAAGCTCTCGTCGGCCACGCGCGCGAGCAGGGCCACCCGTTTCCCCTCGTGCAGCAGCATGCTGCATGCGGGTCGCCCATCGAACGGCGTCCCCACCACGAGCGCCCCGAGCGCTTCGAGATGCGCTATCGTGCGTGCAAGGCCGGCCGCGCCGAGATCGGCGGCGTGGTTGTTGGCCAGTACGGCCACGGCGAGTTGCGCCCCAAACGCACCCGCGATCGCATCGCGCGTGCTGTACGGCTGCACGAGAGACGCCGCGTGCTCGACCCCATCGAGCACCGGGCCTTCGATGTTGGCCACGAACGCGACGCCGTCCGCCGGCACGTGCCAGCCGCGTGCATTGCCCAGCGCGACGTCCCCCACGAACCGGAGCATCAGGCGCGCTGCCCGACGGCGTCCGCCGCGTGCTGCACCATCGACACCGTGAAGCGATGCTTTCCGGCGCTCGAGAGCGGAATCTCTGACACGATCTGTGTGTCACACCGCAGCAGCCCTGGGGCGAGCGCCTCGACCTGCGTCCGGATGTTCGCCAACGTGCCCTCCAACCCGGCGATGCTCGGTTCCGGCACGACGAGGACCTCGATGCGGTCGGTCGCGACCTGTCGGAACTGGAACATGCGCACGCTGTTCACGCCGTAGAACAGGTGGGTGAAGAACTCTCCGTGCACCACACGCCCATTCGCGAAGCGGAAGGAATCGCTCTGACGCGCGATATCGAGCTTGAGCGCCGGGAAACCCGAACCACAGCCGCATGTGTCCGCCCCGAGCGTTCCGCAGTCCTCGTTCCGGTAGCGGATGAACGGCATGCTGCGGTCGATCAGTCCCGTGAGCAGAAACGGCTGCGCCTCCGTCCGCGTCGGATCCTCGACTTCGGCGTAGACGAAGTCGGCGTTCAGGTGGAACGTGCCCCGCGCGCACTCGCACGCGATGTTGCGCACCTCCGAACTGCCGTAGACGTCATAGGCCTTCGCATGGAACGCACGCTCCATGGCTTCACGCTGGCGTGGCAGCAGTTTTTCCGCCGTGCAGAAGAGCCCCTTCACCGCGGGCACGCGCTGTCCCGTGCGCAGCGCCCACTCCGCAAAGAGCCCGATGCTGCTCGCGTAGCCGTATACGATTGACGGCCGCAGCCGGCGCAGTGTGGTGAGCCAGCGTGCGAAGTCAGCGTCACTCTGCCGAAACGGGTCGAACTGGTACGACCGCCGCAGATACTGTCGCGCCTCGAACTCGAGTCGCGACATGGCCTCGATGCGTTCGTTGAAGCCCCAGAAGAAGGCGATCATCTCACCGGGCTGCCATCCGCACTGCAGGAAGTTGCGGTATGTCCCCGCATCGGAGAGATCGGTGGCTGCACGATCGTGAAAGAACTCGAGCGGCACACCCGTCGATCCGCCGCTGCGGTGCGTGAGCAGCTGCGACCGGTCGGTGCCGTCGGCGATCAACTCGTCGCGATGCGCCCGAATGAGATCCTTGGTGAGCACCGGGAACGCCGCAAAGTCGGCGGGCGTGCGGATGTCGCGCGCCGTGATGCCGAGATCGGCAAAGACGCGCCGATAGTACGGTACCTTCGCCTGCGCATGCGAGAGCAGCGACGTCAGGCGCGCCCACTGTCGCTCGCGCACCTGGGATGCGGGAAGCGACGGCTCGCCACGGATCTCGGCCAGCACCTCAAGCGCCGAGGAGCCGCGCATGCGATGCGCCAGTGTGAACAGCGAGCGCCCGATCACGCCGCCCCCGCCACGGCGGGCAGGTCAGCCACCGAGCCCGTACCCATCATCTCTCGCTGCACATCGCTGATCGGCTCCCGATCCATCCACAACCGATGCCACACTTCGAGGTTGACGAGCGCCCACAGGCGCTCGTCATGCTTCGCGGTCCCCGCCTGATGTTCGGCGACGAGCGCACGAATCGCGGCGGCATCGAAGAGTCCGCGGCGCATCGCTCGCTCGGAGAGCACGAACTCGTCCACCACATGCCGGTGCGAGGTGCGCAGCCACGCGCCCACGGGCACCGGGAAGCCCATCTTTTTCCGCGACAGGATCTCGGGCGGCAGCTTGCCCTGCATTGCTTCGCGCAGGATGACCTTCGTGGTGAGTCCCTTGAGCTTGAGTGAGGCCGGCAGCCCCGTCACCCACTCCACGAGCGGATGATCAAGGAAGGGCACGCGACTTTCGATGCTGGCGGCCATGCTCATCTGATCCTGCTTCATGAGCAGTTCGTGCAGGTACGTGGCCGTATCGGCGTAGAGCAGCTGCTCCAGCAACGGGCGCCCCGAGCGGCGCGCCATGGCCGCGTGGTGTGCCGCGTACGGATCGGCACCGGCCAGCTCGGCGCGTAGCGCAGGCGCAAGCACCTGCTGCTGACGCGCACGACCGAACACCGCGAAGTTGTCGAAGTAGAGTGTATCAAGATCGCTGGGCAGCGCGAGCGGCGTCCGCGCCAGCTTGCGCGCAAAGCCCGAGTGCGGTGCCGCGGCGCGCACACCACCAGCCACCGCGCGACGCACCGCGCCCGGCACCAGCGACTCCCACCGCGCCCCGAACGCACGAAAGAGCGCCGTCATGCGGTAGCGATTGTACCCGGCGAGCGTCTCGTCGCTGCCTTCACCCGTGAGCACCACCTTCACATGCTGGGCCGCAAGGCGCGAGACTGCAAAAAGCGCCACACTCGACGGATGCGCCATGGGTTCGTCCTCCTGCCAGACGAGCTGCGGCACGAGGGAGAAGAACTCATCACGTCCGAGCACCACTTCGTGATGATCGGTGGCGTAGCGCTGCGCGACCTGGCGCGCGTAGGCAAACTCGTTGGCCTCCCTTTCCGCGAACGCGACAGAGAAGGTCTTGATGGGCTCCTGCACGAGCGTACTCATCACGGCCGTGATGGCGCTTGAATCGATCCCCCCCGAGAGGAACATGCCGAGGGGTACGTCGCTCATCAGCCGCAACTTCACCGCTTCCGTGAAGCGCTCGAGATACTCCTGCACCAGCTCCCGCTCGGGGCGATGGGCGTGCGCGCCCTCGCCCGTGGGAAGATCCCAATAGCGCCGAACGGTAATGGCTCCGTCACGCCACTGCAGGATGTGTCCGGGCGGCAGACGGCGCACGCCCGCGAAGAGCGTGTGATTGCCCGACGGCGCGTGGTTGGCCATCCAATCGGGGAACTGCGACCGATCGAGCTGCGGCGCCACCGCTCCTGCCTCGATCAGCGCCTTGATCTCCGAGGCAAACCAGAGTGTGCCGTCGCTGCCGTGTACGTAGTACAGCGGCTTCACGCCGAAGCGGTCTCGCGCCAGGAAGAGGGTGCGCTCGTCACGATCCCACAGCGCGATGGCGAACATGCCACGCAAGTGCTCCACGCAGGCGGCGCCGTGGCGCTCGTACAGATGCAACACCGTTTCGGTGTCACTGCGGGTGCGGTAGCGCACACCGTCCCGCTCCAGCTGCTGCTTGAGCGTGGGGTGATTGAACACTTCGCCGTTGTAGACAAGCGTGTAGCGCCCGTCGTCGGCGTGCATGGGCTGCTGCCCATGCGCGACGTCCACGATGGAGAGGCGCCGATGACCGAGTCCGATCTGCCCATCCACGTGCAGGCCGGCCCCGTCGGGTCCGCGGTGCACGAGCGTGTCGCGCATGCGCTCGACGAGCTCGCGGCGCACCGGGGGAGCGCCGGCCGGAGTCACAAGGCCGCAAATGCCGCACATGAAGCGAAGTATGCCGAAGATGGAGGGTCAGCGGAACGAGGCGGGCGACACGAGTTCACGCGTCTCGCCCCACTCCACGATCCACGCGGGCGAAGCGTCCGCATCCGACGCGGCGCGCGTGATGCGCACATCGGCGGGCGGATCTCCAGCCAGCAGCAGTGTGCAGCAGGCCGAACACGATGAATCGCGTGGTACACAGGAGACACCCGACACCTCCGCCCGCACCCCGTAGCCGGGGGAATAGGGCGAGATGGAGGCGTGCATCTGCCAGTCCGACGGGATGACGATTGTGGCCAGCGCCGGGGCACGAGCGCCGGCCGACGCCACCTCCCGCAGCTCGGCGCCGCAGGTCGTCGGGTGCGCCGACACGTCGGCGGGTGGTCGCCAGTGGATGGCAAGCGGCTGCGCCGGCTGCCCGGACACCCAGTCGAACACCAGCAGCGCGTCGTCGCGGAACAGACGGACCTCCCGCCATACCGCGCTTGCGCCAGCCGCCGCATACCCGTCATGGCGTGCCTGCACGAAGAGTGGTGTGGCATCGCACGAGGCGGCGGTGATGTGCGTCACCGGCGTGCGCCCCCAACGAAAGGGCCCGGCGGGCGTGGCCGAGCTGGCGGCCCCGATCGTGAGCGCGTTGTGGGCACTCGTGGCGCGCAGCGCATCGCGTCCTTCCCCCATGTACCGGTACGTGCCCGGATCGGCGAGTACACAGCGACCGTGCACGGTGATCTCGAGGGAGAGCGCGTCGGCGTGGGCGTGGGCACCACTCAGGGCCGCGTGCGGTCCTGCGTCCATGAACACCTCAAGGGCCGAGGAACGCAGCGCGACCCAGCCGCCGTCTCGCAGCAGCACCGCGTGCGTGGGCGAGGTGACGCGCGCCGGCAGCGATCGCAGCGTCTGCACCGCCGGCGCGCCCAGCATCCACGCGACCGCGTCGGGCACGGGAGACGGTTCGGCCAGCAGGGTGGCGTCGTCGCACACAACGGCCGCGAGCGCGAGCGAATCACGCACGTCGCCGTACGGGGTCGTGGCGAGCGGCAGCAGGCGACCACCGTCATCGTCACCCCAGCGCACGATCCGACCGTCACGCCGGGTCATCGTGCGCAGCGCGCGCGCGGCGGCGTGCGTGCGCTCACGCACTAGCGCGGGCACCGGCAGTTGGGCATGCTGCGCGAGCCAGAGGGCGTGGAGGTAGAAGTCCACCGTGTACGCCTGATACCAGCCGGTTTGCTCGAAGTACGTACCGTCGGGGCGAACCTGCACGGCGGCCTGCTCACACAGCAGTCGCCAGCCGAGCCTGCGCCAGCGCTCGGCGCCGGGCAGCTCGGGCCACGCCACACCCAGGTAGAGCAGCGCCAGCGCCTCGCCGGTGAGGTGCGTGTTGGGGCTGAACCAGGTGCTGAGCCAGCGCTCGACGTGCAACCCGTGGTGGTGCAGCGAGGTGAAGACGTGGCGCGCGAGCGAATCCGGAAGGTCGGAAGGCGTGATGTGCAGCGCCCACGTCCAGGCCATCGCGCGAAAGGCGACTTCGAGACTGCTGGCCCAGTTGATGCCCACGCCACGCGGATTGTGTTGCAGCCAGTGTGCGAAGTGGGAGACCAGAGCTGCGTCGTATCGTGGGTCATCGCTGACGCGCGCGGCTTGCGCGAGCCAGACGAGCCACTGATGACGATTGAGTTCCCACGTGATCTTGTGATCACCCACGATCGCGTCGTCGAGATACGGCACACGCGTCCAATGCTCGCGCGGAGCGGTGCGATTGGCGAGCACGTCGGTGTGCCAATCGGGTGTGCGTCCCCAGGACAGCGTGCGTGGTGGTGACGCCGCTGGTAGCCCGAGCAGCGGAAACTCACCCGCGAGCAACAGATCGGCACGCGCGCGCAAAGCGGGCACGTCGAGGTGCTCGTGCATGTGGCCTCGCGTGAGCGGCGGCGTGGGGAGTGTTGGTCGGAGCGGGGCGTTGCCGGGCCGGGTTGCCTCTCCCCACGGCAGCAGGCCAGCGGCGTCGGCCATGGCGGCGACCCGTTGCCGACCACGCCCGAGCAGCTCGGCCGGGCCGGGAATGCGTCGTGGCGACACGGTGTGCGCTACGCCGCGCGCGGCGAGGTGCGCGCCTCAGCGCCATAGAGCGCGAGCCACCGATCGCGCACGGCGGGCCAGGTGTAGCGGGACAGACATTCGGCGCGCGCCAGGTCGGCGAGGCGCAACGCTTCGTCAGGCGCGCGCAGCAGCTGCAGCGCGGCGTTGGCGAGCGCGTCAGGATCACCCGCGGCCACCATGCGCCCGTTCTCGCCATCACGCACAATGTACGGAATGCCACCCGCATCACTGGTGACCACCGGCAGTCCGCAGGCGAACGCTTCGATGACGGAGTTGGGCATGTTGTCGATGCGCGGGCTGTTGAGATAGAGGCTCGCGGCATCGTACAGCTGCGGCATGCGTTCGGGCGGGACGGCGCCAGTGAACGTCACCTGCTGCAACGCGAGTTCGCTGGCGAGGGCGTGCAGCTCGTCGCGTAGTGGTCCGTCACCCACGACCGTGAGTGTCGCGTGCGGCACCTGCTGCTGAATGCGGGCAAAGGCGCGCAGTACCGTGGCCACATCGTAATGCGCCTCGAAGTTGCGATTGGCCACGAAGTGCGGCGGCAGTTCGGTGCGCCGACGATACGGCAGCCGATCGATCTCCACGAAGTTCTCGACCACCGTGGCGTGCAATCCGAATTCGGCGAAGACATCACGCAGGTAGCCGGACGGCGTGACGATATCGTGCGCCACCCTGAGCAGTGGCACCGCGTGCGAATAGCGCGTGAGGTGATCGTGCGCTTCACCACTTCGGTAGTTCACGTACACGCGCTTGCCAAAGAGCCGGCCCACCAGCATGGCCGGCACGGGCGCAAGCAGGAAGCTCCAGTAGCTGGCCGAAAACGCGTGAATGACATCGGTGCGCGGCACACGCGCGAACAACGAGGCCCAGTAGGCAACGCTGGTGACCACGGTGCGCACGTACTTGATGCGCTGCAGCGCGGCGAGCGGCCCGGGGAGCGCGGGATCGACGGCGAGGAACTGCACATCCACGCCCGGCTCGGCGGCAAACCGACGGAGCAGACGCTCGGCCTGCACGGCTTGCCCGCCGAGAAAGCGACGCGACGGGCCTACAATGAGGACCCGTCGCGCGCGCGTGTTGTGTGTCACGTGCAAGGATTCAGCGCGTGCCTGCACCGCCTCCACACCCGGTCCGGTCAGTCGTCCTGCCCGACGAGCAGCGGCGTGGTGGACTCATTCGCAGGCTGGCGGCCAGCCGCGCGCTTGACCTGCGTCGGCGACACGAGCGACTTGGCCGCGTTCATCGCGCCGATGCCGAGACCAATGGCCGCGAGTGCGGCGAGTCCGGCGCGCAGTCCGGAGACAATGATGTTGTTGCGCAGCGGGCCGCGGAGCTCGGAGCGAGCCATCTGCCGGAGCTGCATCCCGTCCAGACCCAACATGGCCGCCACGGGCAACAGGATCACACCGAACGTCACCAGGAGGATCCCCAGCAGCTTGAGCGTGCTGATGGACTCATCGGCCCACGCCACGACCGCGATGATGAACGCCCCAATGAGCATGACGGGCGCGGCGTTGACCACGGCGAGCTCGGTCTGGAAGCGCCACTGCACGAGGTACCAGTTGAGTGGCCACGCCCGACCCGCGAGCTCGAGCAGCGGGGCGAGCACGAGCAGCAGGCCGAGGGGGTAGGCAAACCGTGCAGCGCGCGAAGAATCGAAGGATCGGGTCATGGGGTGCGAAGGCGGTCGCGGTTGGAGTGGGCTCGGTGCCCGGTGTCACGACGGCAGGACGAATCGTCACAGCGCGTAGTCACCACCGAGCGAGCAGCGTCGAACGTGGCATGAGCCGTGCCGCCTGCGGTGTGGTGCTCCGCCAAGTGCGGGAAGGTGCCGCAGCACGACTGTAGGAGCAAGTCCGCACCCTGTCTCGGCGGTCCATCAGGCGTTGGCACGGTGATGCGACCATGCAACATATCGCGGTTTTCAATCCACAGGTGTAGCGTTCGCGCACTCATGAGTACCTCGGCAGAAGAAGTCACCGTTGAACGAGTCACCGCCGCACACGAGGCGGCGGTCGCGGCTTTCGTGGCGGCGCACCCCCAGCGGGGACCGGGGCACTGCCGCGCGCTGGCGGCCGTCGAGGCCGCCCTCGGGCACCGCGACGAGTCGGTGGTGGCAGTCGCTGACGGCCGTGTGCTGGGTTTCGCACCGGCTCGGTGGATCGAGGGGCGGACGCTCCGGGTGCTGCGCCATGGCCGTCTGGCGGGGGGCGGGCTGGTGGGGTGCGGGCCACTGGTGAGCCAATCCCTAGGCGCAAGCGCACGGCGCGATGTGCTGGGGGCACTGGTCGACGCGCTTCGTCAGCGCGGGGGCGCGCTGGGGGCCCGGGGGCTGAGCTGGATGCTGCCGGGATTTGCGGAGGGCGAGGCTGGGCTAGCCGCATCGACGGTGTCGCTCATGGACGATGTGCTGGCAGCCGGCGGTCGGCTGAGCCTGTCGCCGGGGTTGCTGCTCGACTTGTCCGCGTCGGAAGAGGAGTTGCTGCGCGGGGTGCAGGCCAACACGAGGCGGCTGATCCGGAAGGCCGAGACAGTGGAGGTGCGAGCGACGTCCGTGGCGGGTGATGAGGCGCGCGCGGTCGTGGAACAGCTGGCTGATGCGGCGGGGTCAGCGTTTGGTGGCGTACGCGGCGCGAGCAGAGCGTTGGCTGCGGTAGCGCGGGCGGTGGCGGCGCCGGCCGGGCATGGTGACGGGACCGGCGCCCTGTTCGTGACTGCGGTTCGCGACGGCGCCGGCGCGGTGCTGAGCGCGGTGGTGACGGCGGAGGCGAATGGGCTCGCCTACTACTTTTTGTCGTTCAACACCGAAGCGGCGCTGGGAAAAAATGCGAATCCGGTGGGACTGTGGGCGGCGATTCTGGCGGCGCGGTCGCGGGGCCATTCGCGGTTTCTGCTGGGGTCGCTCGAGTACGGCGTGGGCAAGTCGGCGCAGATCAGCGCCTTCAAGCGGAAGTTCGGCGGCCAGCCGGTGTTTGCACCGGTGGCGCAGTGGGCCATCAAGCCTGGGCTGGATGCCCGCGATGGCCTGTTGACGGCGCTGGCATCGGGGCTCCGGCGGCGTTGATCGGGCGCTGTCACGCGCGGCGGTCGGGTGTGACATCCCTCACAATGGCGTGTCGTCGATGCAGCGCATCAGCGGTGGTGTTGCAAGAGGGCCACAGCACGATCGGAACGTCGGATGTGATGCATCGCGCGCCGGACACCGACTGGGTATCTGCACACACCGTAACACTTTACTTTACAATCACTTGAGCCAACACAGCTGTCGCGTCGTGGTCACTTCCGGTTCTACGTGTCTCACGGCACGACGCTTGCTGTTAGCTATGCCAAGCCAACTTTGGACAGCTGCGATGGGCAGGCAGGGTGTTCCAAGTTTGAGCGAGTTTCGTCCCCTTTGCCCAAGTAGGAGCCACCCCGCATGAAGAGTTTCATCCGTAGTCTCGCGGTCGCCGCCGCGCTCATGGTTCCTGCCGCTGCGCAGGCCCAGCTGGGCACGGCGTCGATCACCCTCAATGGTCACCCGTACAACCTGCTCGGCGGCGGCGGCTTCAGCACGTCGGCGTTCACGTTCACGCCGACCGCTGGCGCTCCAAAGAACCTGGCGGGTTTCCTCGTGTGGTGCATTGATGACAGCCGCACGGTCAGCGCCACCGGTTCGTACACGTACGACGTGTACAGCTTCTATCAGTTCGGTGTCTCGGGTCTCGGCAACGCCAGCGGCTCGAACCCGACCGTGGCGGCCATGAACCGCATCGGCAGCCTGGTCGACAACTTCCAGAATCAGGCCAACAGCGCGACCTGGCCGTCGCCTGACATCGCGACGCTGCGCGCTGACCAGCAGCAGGTGTGGGCCAACTTCAACGGCATCGCTGGCGCTGGCGACAGCGGCTTCGACTCCGGCTTCTGGTACGTCCTGTACAACGGTCGCAATCAGACGCTCGCCGTGAAGCTCGATGACCGCTTCATCGTGCCGGAGCCGGGTGCGCTCGCGCTGCTCGGCACGGGTCTGATGGGCTTCGTCGCCGTCGCGCGTCGTCGTCGCAACGTCTGATGCATCGCTCGATCATCGGCGGCTCGCCGCCGGTGATCGACGGTAGTGAGTGAGAGAAGGCGCCCCCGAGCTTCGGGGGCGCCTTCTTTGTTTAGCGGAGCGCGTCGTACCAACGGTCGTGCACCTCGCATCGGGAACCGTCCTGACGTTTATCGAGGCTCCCGTTCCTCCTGCGGCGCTGTGGCAACGCAACAGCGCTGTGAGGGCGCTCCGCCACACCATCAAGGCGTGGGCCATACGAGTGCCGTCGCTGCCCCGAAGGCTCTGTGCCGACCTAAGTCTTTGTATTGCAATATATTAGGATACTTCTGGCGACCTGGCATGGGGGCATCGGCACATCGGTTGCCCTATGGGAGTGCAGTCAGCGGCCCAGTGCCGCTACCGGATCGGGGTGGTCCCGATCACCCAGATCCACTGCTCCTCCTCACAGGAATCGCACCATGAAGCCCTTCGCCAAGTCCCTCGCCATCGCCGCCCTGGTCGCGCTGCCGGCGACGCTCCCCGCCCAGAGCCCGATCGACAACACCGTCTCGGTATTCATCAACGCCTTCCCGCGCCAGACGACTGGCATGGGCTACCCGAGCTCCGCCGTGGGCGGCGGTTTCGAGGCCACGTTCAACGTGGACTTCTCGAGCGGCACGCGGTCGTTCGCCAACTGGCTGGTGTGGTGCATCGACCCCACGCGCGTCACGTCGGTGGGCAGCACGTCGGTCTACTCGCTCTACTCCGTGGCGGACTTCGCAGCGACAACCTTCGGCACCGCGACGAATGATCCGAACGCCGGCGACATGAACGAGATCGCGTCGATTGTGGAGGACATGGAAGACAACTGGTTCACCACGGTCACGGCGACCAACGACCGTCGCCTGCGTCAGGGCCAGGTGTGGGACCGCTTCACCGGCAACAATCTCTCGTCGTACAACGGTGATCGCAGCTTCGACGCGACGGGTTGGTACGTGCTCTACAACGGCCAGCGCCAGACCTTCCTGACGCGCATCCCCGAGCCGGTGCGTGTGCCGGAGCCGGCGTCGCTGGCGCTCATCGGTGCGGGCCTCGTGGGCCTCGTGGTGGTCCGCCGCCGCAACGCGTGATGCAGCACCTGGCGCCGCGCCCCGGATGCGCGGCGCCCAGGCAGGAGCAGGTCCAGTGTGAGGCTGGAGAGTGTTCGAGCTAACCCGCGCTTCAGACACCATCGTTTGAAGAGGGACGCGGGGACTCACCCGAAAACCAAAGCCGCTGTGGCTCACGCCCCAGCGGCTTTGGTTTTTGGTACCACGGAAACGGGTGGTGCTGAGGCAGCGATCGGGGCGCGTGAGCAGCTGTTCAGGGAACATCCAGCTGGGAAGCTCAATCGGCTGATCAGCGAACTGAACTACCCAGCTGATCAGCTACTGCACACTGCAGCTGATCAGCGGCGCTGCGCGGCAGCTACTGAACAACTGCAGCTGATCAGCGGCGCTGCGCGGCAGCTTGCGGGTCGACGAGTTCGCCCACGCCGAAGTAGGTGGCTTCGGGGCGCCAGAAGTACCAGCCCGACACACTGGCGGCGGGGAGCATGGCGTAGCTCTCGGTGAGGGTCATACCGGCGCGCTGCGGGGCTTCGAGCAGTGCGAACAGCTGCTCCTTCTGGGCGTGCACGGGACAGGCTGGGTATCCGGGGGCGGGGCGAATGCCCTGGTAGCCTTCGCGGATCAGCTCGGCGTTGCTCAGCGATTCTGCCGGTGCGTAGCCCCAGAGTTCCTTGCGCACGACCTCGTGCAGGCGCTCGGCGAACGCTTCGGCGAGACGATCGGCGAGCGCCTGCGCCATGATCGCGCTGTAGTCGTCGTGCTGCGCCGCAAACTGCGCGGCGAGCTCGGGGAGACCGTGACCGGTGGTGACGGCAAACGCGCCCACATAATCGAGCACGCCGCTGTCGTGTGGAGCGACGTAGTCGGCGAGCGAGCGATTGGGATTGCCGGCGCGCTTCGGCATGCGCTGACGCGGCATGTGCAGCACGGCCGCCACGTCGGCACGATCGGGCGCCGTGTAGAGCACGATCTCCTCATCCCGACTCACGGCGGGCCAGAAGCCCACACTCGCCTTCGCCGTGAGCAGTTCCTCTCGCACGATGCGATCGAGCAGCGAATTCGCGTCGGCGAACAGCGTGCGTGCGGTCTCGCCCACCACCGGGTCCTGCAGGATGTCGGGGTAGAAGCCGGCGAGTTCCCACGTGCGGAAGAACGGCGTCCAGTCGATGCGATCCACCAGGTCGGCGAGTGGCCAGCGCTCGTAGGTGCGGGGACCGAGGAAGGTGGGCGTGGGGACCGGGACCGACAGATCCAGGGACACGCGGTTGGTGCGTGCTTCCTCGATAGTGATCAGCTCCTTCGGCCGCGCGACGCCGCGGGCGTCTCGCAGGGCGGAGTACTCGTCGCGGACCTGCGCGACGTAGGCGTCGCGCTGTTCGTCGCTCAGCAGGGCGGAAGCGACACCAACGGCGCGGCTGGCGTCGAGCACGTGCACGACGGCGCCCTCATACTCCGGAGCGATGCGCAGGGCGGTGTGGGCCTTGCTGGTGGTGGCGCCACCAATGAGCAACGGCACATTCAGGCCGAGTCGCTGCATTTCGCTGGCCACAAACTGCATCTCTTCGAGACTGGGCGTGATGAGTCCCGACAGACCGATCACGTCCACCTGTTCGCGCTGCGCCACCTCGAGGATGTGCGCGCACGGCTGCATGACACCGAGGTCGATGACCTCGTAGCCGTTACACTGCAGCACGACGCCCACGATGTTCTTGCCGATGTCGTGTACGTCGCCCTTCACGGTGGCGAGCAGGATCTTGCCGGCACCGCGGCGGGTGGTGTCGTGCACCATGCCCGGGTCAGCGAGTTCAGCTTCGGCTTGCGCCGCGGCTTGTGAAGCTTCGATGTACGGGATGAGGTGGGCGACGGCCTTCTTCATCACGCGGGCGCTCTTGACGACCTGCGGCAGGAAGAGCTTGCCCGCACCAAACAGATCCCCCACGGTGTTCATGCCCGTCATGAGCGGGCCTTCGATCACTTCGATGGGGTGGTTCACCATCTGGCGCGCTTCTTCGGTGTCGGCCACGATGAACGCATCGAGTCCGTGCACGAGCGCGTGGGACAGCCGCTCCTGCACCGGCAGCGCGCGCCACGCCTGATCATCGACCGCGGCCTTCGCGCGCCCCTGCACGTCATCGGCCACGGCCATGAGGCGCTCCGTCGCGTCGGCACGACGGGCGAGCACGAGGTCCTCGACGCGTTCGCGCAAGTCGCTCGGAATGTCCTCGTAGGGCACGAGCGCACCGGCGTTCACGATGCCCATGTCGAGGCCGGCGCGAATACCGTGGTACAGGAACACCGCGTGGATCGCTTCGCGCAGCGGATTGTTGCCGCGGAACGAGAAGCTGACATTGCTCACTCCACCGGAAATGCGCACGTGCGGAAGGCGCTGCTTGAGTTCACACGTGGCCTCGAAGAAGTCCACCGCGTAGCGCGCGTGTTCCTCGATGCCGGTGCCGATGGCGAAGATGTTGGGGTCGATGATGACATCCTGCGGTGGCACACCGAGCTCGTCCACGAGAATGCGATAGGCACGCTCGCCGATGGCGATCCGTCGCTCCAGCGTGTCGGCCTGCCCCTGTTCATCGAACGCCATGACGATCATGGCCGCGCCGTACTGTCGCACGAGGCGCGCCTGCTTGCGGAACTCCGCTTCGCCCTCCTTGAGCGAAATGGAGTTGACGATCCCCTTCCCCTGCACGCACTGCAAACCGGCCTCGATCACGCTCCACTTGCTGGAGTCGATCACGATGGGCACACGTGAGATGTCGGGCTCGGCCGCCACGAGATTGAGGAACGTGCGCATGGCGTGCTCGGCATCGAGCAGCCCTTCATCCATGTTCACGTCGATGAGCTGCGCGCCGTTCTCCACCTGCTGCCGAGCGACATCAAGTGCCGCCGTGTAGTCGCCCGAGAGAATGAGCTTGGCGAAGCGTGCACTGCCGGTGACGTTGGTGCGCTCGCCGATGTTGACGAAGTTCGTGGTGGGCGAAATCACCACCGGCTCGAGCCCGCTCAGGCGCAGATGTGGCGCCACCTCGGGGATGCGACGCGGCGCGATCCCCTGCACCGCTTCGGCCACCGCGCGAATGTGTTCCGGTGTGGTGCCGCAGCAGCCGCCGACGATGTTCACGAGCCCGCTCGTCGCCCACTCGCGAATGTGCTCGGCCATCATCTCGGGTGATTCATCGTAGCCACCGAACGCGTTGGGCAAGCCGGCGTTGGGGTGCGCGCTTACGTGCACATCGGCGATGCGCGCGAGATCGGCGACGTGCGCGCGCAGCTGATCGGCGCCGAGTGCGCAGTTGAGTCCGATGCTGAGCAGGTTGCCGTGCATCATGCTGTGCCAGAATGCTTCCGCCGTCTGGCCACTCAGTGTGCGACCACTCGCGTCGGTGATGGTACCGGACACCATGACCGGCACACGTTCACCCGTGGTGTGAAACAGCTCGGCGATCGCGAACAGTGCGGCCTTGGCGTTGAGCGTGTCGAACACCGTTTCCACGAGCAGCAGATCGGCACCACCGTCGAGCAGACCACGCGCCGCTTCGGTGTAGCTCTCCACCAGTTCGGCGAAGGTGACGTTGCGCGCACCGGGGTTTTCGACTTCGGGGGAGATGCTTGCGGTGCGATTGGTGGGGCCGAGCACGCCGGCGACGTAGCGTGGGCGCTCGGGTGTTTCGAAGCGATCGGCCACTTCGCGGGCGAGGCGCGCGCCGGCGACGTTCAGTTCGTACGCGAGGTCCTCCATGGCGTAGTCGGCCATGGCGATGCGCGTGCTGTTGAACGTGTTGGTTTCGAGGATGTCGGCGCCGGCTTCCAGGTAGGCAGCGTGTACCGCGCCCACGATGTCGCGCTGCGTGATGCCGAGCAGGTCGTTGTTGCCCTTGAGGTCGCGCGGGTGATTCGCGAATCGCTCGCCGCGGAAGTCCGCTTCGCCGAGTTTGTGCCGCTGCAGCATGG
>ERZ1066122.709-NODE-709-length-33082-cov-11.092167_pt1 | contig 33082 bp, 32 predicted proteins | sample MGYA00382769_ERZ1066122 | MGnify/ENA primary metagenome ERZ1066122 (study PRJEB33369, sample SAMEA5778352) | biofilm metagenome | biome: Industrial cooling water; feature: Water cooling tower basin; material: Biofilm | place: United Arab Emirates | collected... | reverse complement strand
AAGCGAGGAGCAGTGCCAGATATTTGCGAACCATCATGTATCTCCTTGAACCCGCGCGCCCGGAGGCGTGCGCGCGCCGGCGACCAATGCGCGAGCGGCGCGCCCGTTCCGGCGCAGCGACGAACGGCCCCGGCGATACGATGACGCAAAAAATTTGGGCCCGGATGCGCCACCGGGGGGTGGTTGGCGTATCCGGGCCCATTTTCTTGGATAGCGAGAGCGGGGGGGCAAAAGGTCACTATCCGAAGGGCAGAACGCGGACCGGCGAGGCGGGTTCCCGGCCGGAATCGTTTTTTTCTAATTTTTTTCCGCCGCGTCGGGATCGGCGATCAGCGGGAAATCGACGCTGAAGCTGCCGCCCGCTTCGTCCCGGTCCAGCCCCGACCGCAGCTGGCGCGACAGCCCTTCGAGCACCCGGCCGTAGCGCTGGCCCAGCGCGCGGGCGAGCTCTTCCCCCTCGACCAGTGCCGGCGAGGAAATGGTCAGTCGGGCGCGGGCCGCGACGGGCGTGGTCGAAACCGCCACGCGAATGGCCGGGGCGGGATCGACGTTCATCGCCAGTTCGATCAGCTCGGTCAGCAGAAAGGCGAGCGGGATCGCGGTGTCCTGGCCGACCTGGCGCGTCGGCACGTCCATCAGCACGGTGAGGCGTGCGGATTCGCTCGGCGCCGTCGCCCGCAGGTTGGACGTCAGTTCGCCGATCAGCGCGCGCAGATTGACCCCGCGATTTTCCTCCAGCTCCGCATAATGGTTGCGATGGACCACGGCGAGCGCGTCGACCCGGCGGCTGATCGAGGCATAGGCGGCGATCGCCTCGGGCGTGCGGGCGGAGCGGGCGTGGAGGTTGATCAGGCTGGAGACGACCTGGAGGTTGTTCTTGACCCGGTGATGGACCTCGCGGGTCAGCTTGGTCTGGCGGCTGAGGCCGAGGGCCAGCTCGGTCTCGTGCGCGGCGACCGTGCGGCTGATGGCCCGAAAGGTCTCGCCCAGTTCCTCGATCTCGCGGGCCGGGATGGCCATCCGGGCGAGCGGCCGCATGATCTCTCCGGGCTGATAGTCGGCGATGCTCGCCCGCAGGCGCGCGAGCGGCTCCAGGATGAAGCGCTGGATGACGATCCACGCGACGATCAGCGCGGCCGCCCACATCATCAGCGGCAGCAGCATCGTGGTCAGCTGGGCGGCGGTGAACGGCACGCGTCGCGCCGTGATCATCAGCGAGATGGGCACGCCCGGCACGGCCGCCACGGCTTCCTCCAGCCGGTCGAACACGCCGGTTTCGACGCTGCTGATCAGCGGCAGCATGCCGCCGTCTCCGCCCAGCGTGAGGTTGACCGGCAGCACCAGATCGCGCGGGCGCACGATCGCGGCAAGGCGGGTGCGCGGATAGCGCGCGACGCCGACAAAGGCGCGGGTCTCGCTGTGCGCCTGGAGCTCCAGCGCATCGCCCATCAGCTGGGCACTGAGCGGGGCTGCGGGATTGCGCACGATCGCGCTCGCGAGCCCGACCGAGCCGCAGACCGGGCGTCCGGCGCGGGTGACGATCGCATAGTCGACGGCGCGCTCCCCGCTGGTCGCAAGCACGCTGGCGGTGCGGCCGCAGACTGCCGCTTCATCGGCGCCGCGCTCGAGGAGATTGACAGCGGCCCGCAGCGCCGCGACGTCGATCGCGAGTTCCGAGGCGAGCCGCCGGGCGCTGTCCGCGGCGGCGACGCGGACCAGCGCGCGCCGCTCCAGATCGGCAGTGCGCGCGCTCTGCAGCGAGGCGAAGACGCCGATCAGCCCGATCGGCAGCAACGCCAGGCTGAGCAGCACGAGGAGCCTGGCGCCTGTGGACAGCCGGGCGAAGCGATCGGAGATGTTCACGTCAGACGAAGGGAACCGCGGCTGGCCATCAGCCGCGATTATTTGAGCTTGTTGAGAAGGTCCAGCATCTCAGGCGGGACATCCTCCCGCACTGCATCCTGATAGACGCGGCGCAAGGCGTCGCCGACGTCCTTGCCCGATGTCTCTGCCTTGGAGGAGTCGTCTCCTCCCGGTCCCGGTTCCTTGCGTTGCGCGCTCAATACCAACTCAGCCCCCCAAATGCGACCCGTTGGCCGATCGGTTCAGGTGTACGTTCCGCACGGCGATCACCGCCTCGGTCAATAAGGCAGCGGCGCCGATGAAACCAAGATCGATTTCGTTTGTTCCAGCCGGCGCGCCAGATTTTTTCACCCGTCCGGCGCTTGGGGAGGGGGGCCTTGCAAGCCTGTCATGTCCGATCCACAAGGGCGGGGAAGCTTGGAGGTTCCGCGGATCATGACGCTCGGTCAACAACTGGCCCCCCACCTTCCGTTCCTGCGCCGCTACGCCCGCGCCTTGACCGGCAGCCAGGCGCATGGCGACAATTATGTCAAAGCCGCCTTGCAGGCGATCGTCGAGGCGCCCGAGCAATTCCCGCGCGACGTCGATCCCCGGCTGGGCCTGTACAAGACGTTCCAGGCGATCTGGACCTCCGTCAACGTCGCCAACGATGACGAGGCGGGGGCGCTTGCCGCGGCCGACCATGAGGCGATCGCCCAGGCCCGGCTGGCGCGGATCACGCCGCTGCCGCGCCAGGCGCTCCTGCTGACCGCAATGGAAGGCTTCACGCCCGAGGACGCCGCCTATCTGATCGAGACCGACGCTGACGATGTCGAGCGGCTGGTGGCGGAAGCGCTTGCCGAGATCGAGGCGCAGACCCGCGCCGACGTGCTGATCATCGAGGACGAACCGATCATCGCGATGGATCTGGAGACCATCGTCCGCGATCTCGGCCATGATGTGACCGGCGTCGCCGTCACCCGCGACGAAGCGGTCGCGCAGGCGATGGCGCGGCGCCCGGGCCTGGTGCTGGCCGACATCCAGCTGGCCGACGACAGTTCCGGCATCGATGCGGTGAAGGACATCCTCGCCGAATTCTCGGTGCCGGTGATCTTCATCACCGCCTTTCCGGAGCGGCTGCTGACCGGGGAACGGCCGGAGCCGACCTTCCTGATCACCAAGCCGTTTCAGCGGTCGACCGTCAAGGCGGCGATCGCCCAGGCATTGTTCTTCGATCGCTCGACCGTTCCGGCCTGATTGCCGGCGTTCGGAACCTGCCACGGCGGCCCGCGTTGTCGAGGGGTCGATGTGGCAGGGGCGAAACGAATGCAGGAACCTGAGGTTCACAAGAACCGTACCGAAACGCGGGCCGGCTCCACTCCGGGGCTGGTGCGCTGGATTCTGGTCCTCTCGACCGGGCTGGCAGTGATCGCGATGGCGGTCCTGCTGTGGGTGTGGTGACCGCCGGCTGTCCGGCCCGTTGGCGGGGCGGCGTCCCCGCGATGCTCCTCCATTCTGATGGATGTTGAATGGCTGAATCGTCCGCCCGTCGTCTCGACCCGCCCGCCGAGCCGGTGCCGCATTCGGCGCTGTCCGATCAGGATTTCCGCGAGCAGCTGGCACTGGTCATTCCCCATTTGCGGGCGTTCGGGCGCTCGCTGTCGGGGAATCGCGACACCGCGGATGACCTGGTGCAGGAAACGCTGCTGAAGGCCTGGGCGGCCCGCAAGCGCTTCCAGGCGGGCACCAACATGCGCGCCTGGACGTTCATCATTCTGCGCAATCTCTATCTGAGCCAGATGCGCCGCGCCCGCTTCAAGGGCGAGTGGGACGACATGGCGGCCGACCGGCTGCTCGCCGCCCCCGCAAGCCAGGATCGCCACGTCGAGCTGGCCGACATGCAGCGCGCGCTGATGCATCTGCCGCAGCCGCAGCGCGAGGCGCTGATTCTGGTCGGCGCCGGCGGCTTTGCCTATGAGGAAGCGGCGGAAATCTGCGGCGTTGCCGTCGGCACCATCAAGAGCCGGGTCGCACGTGGCCGCGTGGCGCTGGAAGCGCTGCTGAGCGAAGGCGCGCTCCCCTCCCGCCGCGATGCGCCCGACAATCAGGGCCGCGGCGCGCTGGAGACCATCATGGACCAGGTCGATACGCTGAGCCGCGATCTCGACCCTGCGCCGGACGCCGAGCGAGGGTCCCCGGACTGACGGGTGACGCCGGCCGCCGTCCAGCCGCTCAGTAGCGGATGCGATCCAGCTCTTCGAGAGCGGCCTGCCAGTCGGCGGGAAGCGAACAGCCGTCCCGAAACGCGGTCTTCAGCGCGCGGCCGACACCTTCGGTTTCCGAAGGCGGGGCCACCGCCACGAACCGGTCCTCGCGCTCGTCGCGCTTCGCCATTGGACGCTGCAACATAGAATAAGAACGCGGCCACGCGCATCCGGTTGCCTGGCGGTTGCGAGAGCCGGTCCGGGCGGGCAGAAGGCGCGCATGACCGGTCCGTCCGATGCGGCCGTCGGAGCGCTCGCGCGTGCCGCCGCCCATGCGCCTTTTCTCCGCGGCCTGATCGAGCGGCATCCCGATCTGGTCGCCCGGCTCGAGCGGGGCGATGTCGAGGGTGCGCTTGCCGCCTGCCCGCCAGCGGATCCCGGTCTGCCGGTTGCGCGGGCGCTGCGGCTCGAACGGGCGCGGACCGCGCTGGTGGTCGCGATCGGCGATCTCGCCGGGCTGCTCGATCTGGAAGGCGTGATGGCGGCGCTGTCCGGCCTCGCCGACCGCGCGCTCGACCGGGCGATCCGGACGGCGATCGCCGAACGGACGCCGGATGCGCCGGCCGCTGGCTTTGCCGCGATCGCCCTCGGCAAGCATGGCAGCCTCGAGCTCAATTACTCGTCCGATATCGATCCGATTCTGATCTTCGATCCAGAGACGCTGCCGCGGCGGGCGCGGGAGGAGCCAGGCGAGGCGGCCGTGCGGATCGCGCGCCGGGTGGTCGAGCTCCTGCAGGCGCGCGACGCCGACGGCTATGTCTTCCGGGTCGATTTGCGGCTGCGGCCGTCGCCGGAAGTCACGCCGATCGCGCTGCCGGTCGATGCCGCGATCGGCTATTACGAATCAAGCGCCGCGGCCTGGGAGCGGGCCGCCTATGTGCGCGCCCGCGCGGCCGCCGGCGACACGCTGCTGGGGCAGGGCTTTCTCGACGCGATCCGCCCGTTCGTGTGGCGCCGGGCGCTCGATTTCGGCGCGATCGGCGAAATCCGGGCGATGTCCCACCGCATCCGCGACCATCATCTGAGCGGTCAGGCCTTCGGCCCCGGCTTCGACCTGAAGCGCGGCCGGGGCGGCATTCGCGAAGTGGAATTCTTCGCCCAGATCCATCAGCTGATCCATGGCGGCCGCGAGCGCGAGCTGCGCGCGCCGGCCACGCTGCCGGCGCTCGCGGCCTTGGCCGCGCATGGCCGTATCGCCGCCGAGGAAGCGGTCGCGCTGGCCGATGCGTATCGCCTCTTCCGGACGATCGAGCACCGGCTGCAGATGATCGACGACCGCCAGACGCACCAGCTGCCGCCGGACCCGGAGGCGCTGGCGGCGGTGGCAAGGCTCCATGGCCTGGCCGATGGCGACGGCCTGCTCGCGCTCCTCGCCCCGCACGCCGCCCGCGTCGGCCGGATCTATGATGCGCTCGACAGCGAACCGGGAGCAAGCCTGCCGACCGACGCCGACGCGCTGGCTGAGGCGCTGGCCGGTGCCGGCTTTGCCGCCCCCGTGCCGGCGGCCGCCGTGATCGGTCGCTGGCGGGGCGGAGCGGTGCGCGCCTTGCAGAGCGCCGCCGCCCGCGAAGCGCTCGAGGAGATGCTGCCGACGCTGACCGCGGCGATCGGCACCGCCCCCGATCCGCTGGCGGCGCTCCACCGGCTGGACGACATGCTGGCGCGACTGCCCACTGCGCTCAATTTCTTCCGGCTGCTCGCCGCGCGGCCGCCGCTTGCGGCGCTGCTCGCGTCGATCCTTGCCCATGCGCCGACGCTTGCCGCGGATCTCGGCCGCCGTCCGGAATTGCTGGACGGGCTGATCGATGCCAGTGCGCTGGACCCGGCGCCGCCGGTCGCGGGCCTGACGGCCGAGTTCGCTGCCGCCGAACCCGACGAGGATTATGAGCGGCTGCTCGACCGCGTCCGCCGGCTGGTCGGCGAACGCCGTTTCGCCCTTGGCGTCCAGCTGGTCGAGGGCGCAAGCGATCCGCTGGCCGTCGCGGCCGGCTATGCGCGGGTCGCCGAAGCCGCGGTTGCCGTCCTTGCCGAAGCGACCGTCCGCGACCATGAGCGCAGCCATGGCCGGGTGCCGGACAGCGAGCTGGTGATCCTGGCGCTCGGCCGGCTGGGCGGCAGCGCGCTCACCCACGCATCCGATCTCGATCTGATCTACCTGTTCACCGGCGATTTTGCGGCGGAGTCGGACGGGCCCAAGCCGCTCGACGCGACGCGATACTACAACCGTCTCGGCCAGCGCGTGTCGGCGGCGCTGTCGGTGCCGACCGCGGCCGGCCCCCTTTACGAGGTCGATACCCGGCTGCGCCCGTCCGGCAGCACCGGGCTGCTTGTCGTCTCGGTCGACAGCTTTGCCGACTATCAGCGCGGCAGCGCGTGGACATGGGAGCATATGGCGCTCGCCCGCGCCCGGCCGATCTTCGGAACGCCGGCCGCGCGTGCCGCCGTCGGCCACGCGATCGCTGCGGCGATCGGCGCGCCGCGCGATCCGGCCCGGCTCGTCGCCGATGCCGTGCGGATGCGGAGCGACATTGCCCGGCACAAGCCCGCGGCCGGCCCGCTCGATGCGAAGCTGGTCCCCGGCGGCCTCGTCGACCTCGAATTCTGCGTGCACGTGGCGCAGCTCGAACACCGCGTCGGGCTCGATCCCCGGCTGGACGCCGCGATCGACGCGCTGATTGCCGCCGGCCATTTGCCGCCGGACTTTGCCGAGGCGCACCGGGTGCTCGCCCGGCTGCTCATCACGCTGCGGCTGATCGCGCCCGATGCCGCCGTGCCGGCGGGCGCCGCCACGCGCGCGCGGGTGGCGGCATCGTGCGGATTTGCCGATTGGGACGCGCTGCTTGCGGGCTATGCGGCGGCGCGGCAAACGGTCGCCGACCAATGGGCGCGGATCGTCGCGCGAAGCGAGGGAGCAGAGGAAGATGGTGACAGTGGGTGACCCGGCCCCGGACGTGGCCTTCGAGACCATGGACGGCACACAGACGACGCTTGCCGCGTGGCGTGGCCGGCCGCTCGTCCTCTATTTCTATCCGAAGGACGACACCTCGGGCTGCACGCGCGAGGCGCAGGACTTCACGGCGCTTGCCGACGCGTTTGCTGCCGCCGGCGTCGCGCTGCTCGGCGTCTCCAAGGATTCGCCGAAGAAGCACCAGGCCTTCACCGCCAAATACGGGCTGAAGGTGCCGCTTGCGACCGATGCGGAAGGCGCGCTGCTCGAGGCGTTCGGCGCCTGGGTCGAGAAATCGATGTACGGCAAGAAGTATATGGGAATCGACCGATCGACCTTCCTGATCGACAGCGACGGCAAAATCGTCCGCGAATGGCGCAAGGTGAAGGTGCCCGGCCACGCCCAGGAGGTGCTGGACGCCGCAAAGGCGCTGTGAGGAAGGGGTGCGGCCGCGCGCGGCTCTTTGCGAGGAAGGGCCAGCGGTGACGGACGTCGCTGCCGCCGCGCGTGCGGTGCTGGCGGCGGCGGCGCCGGCCGACAAGGTGCGTGCTGCCCGCACTGCCGCCCGCGCGTGGCGGTGCGGGCGCCTCGCCCACGGCTTTGGCGTCGCCATGCCGGATCGTCCGGCGCGGCCCGCGGCGCCGCTGTTGCTGCCCCCGGCCCAAATGCCGAAGCGCGGACGGATGGGATCGGCCGCCTCGCGCATCGCCATGCTCCACGCGCTCGCCCATATCGAGTTCGTCGCGATCGATCTCGCATTCGATCTGATCGGTCGCTTCGGGGCCGCCTTTCCGCGCGGCTTCGTCGACGACTGGATGCGCGTGGGCGCGGAGGAAGCGATGCATTTCGCCTTGCTCGACCGGCGGCTGCGCGCACTTGGCAGCCACTATGGTGCGCTGCCGGCGCATGACGGGCTGTGGCAGGCGGCGGCGGATACCGCGCACGATCCGCTTGCCCGGCTGGCGGTGGTCCCGATGGTGCTGGAGGCACGCGGCCTGGACATCACACCTGCGACCATCGCCCGGTTCGAGGCGGCCGGCGACGCCGTCTCGGCGCGCATCCTGACGCGGATCCTGGCCGACGAGATTCGCCACGTCGCTGCCGGGACCCGCTGGTTCGAACATGGCTGCGAGTCAGCCGGATTCGCGCCCGTGGCCCAGTGGCAGATGCTGGTTGCCGCGCATTTCCGGGGGGCGCTGAAGCCTCCGTTCAACGACTCGGCGCGCGCCCGTGCCGGTCTGACCCGCGCCTATTATTCCGCAGCTTGTCATTAACCCTTCACTTCCAGACAAGGCTGACGAGCTGAGGCGGGGGGCATCCGCCGAGGCAAAAAAACCAAGTCTCGGTCAGCAGATGTCGACCGCATGGCTCAGGGTCGCTGGGGTTCGAATGGCTTTTCTTCCGAACATTTTGAACGCGGCGCGTGCGCTCAGGTTCCGCCTGCTGGTGGCGGCCGGACTGGCGCTCGGCGCGACCGCGGCAGCGGCCGAGCCGGCAGTGCCGGCCATGGGCGGCCCGTTCGAGGCCGCGAAGGCCAGCGCCGGCGATCCCCAGTTCCGGGCCCTGTTCCTGACCTGGAAGCGGCTTGAGCAGGCCGATGAAGGCGCGATGTCCGTCCCCTCGATCAAGCCGGTCGAGGATCTGCGCCTGACCAGCCATTTCGGCGTCCGTTCCGACCCGTTCCGCGGCACTGCCGCGATGCATGCGGGCATCGATATTCCGGGGCCGGTCGGCACGCCGATCTACGCGACGGCGGACGGGATTGTGGGCCGCGCCGGATGGGTCGGCGGCTATGGCAATCTGGTCGAGCTGGAGCATGGCAAGGGCCTGCAGACCCGCTACGGCCACTTGTCGCGGATCATGGTCGCGCCGGGCGCGCGGGTGAAGCGCGGCGACGTGATCGCGCTGATGGGGTCGACCGGTCGGTCGACCGGCAGCCACCTCCATTACGAAGTGCGGATGGACGGCCGCGCCGTCGATCCGATGCCTTATCTCGATACGGAGCGCTACGCGGTGGCGATGCGGGCGCGGGTGAACGCAATGTCGATGCAGCTCGCCCAGGGCGGCCCGGAAGCGGACGCCGACGCCAGCGCCGAATGATGCGGCAGGACTGATCGAGGCAGGCCCGGCGGCGCCTCGGCTTGCCGGCGGTCGCCGCTCCCCCTATCTTGCTCTTGTGACTGCGCCCATCCAACTGACCGAAGCCGCTGCCCGCCGGGTCGCCGCGATTGCGGCGCGGCAGGGCAAGCCCGCCATTCTCCGCCTGTCGGTCGAGGGCGGCGGCTGTTCCGGCTTCCAGTATCGCTTCGGCCTCGCCGAGGCGGTGGACGCCGAGGACGTCGCGGTCGAGACCGACGGCGTTCGTCTGGTCGTCGACACCGTGAGCCTCGATCTCGTGCGCGGCGCTGCGGTCGATTTCGTCGAGGATCTGGGCGGTGCGGCCTTCAAGGTCGCGAATCCCAATGCCGCTTCCGGCTGCGGCTGCGGATCGAGCTTCGCGATCTGACGCGCTTTCCCCGTCGCGCGCGGGGGGCTAAGGCCGGGCGATGCGCATCGCCACCTACAATGTGAACGGGATCAAGGCCCGGCTGCCGCGGCTGATCGAGTGGCTGGACGAGCAGACGCCCGACATCGTCTGCCTGCAGGAACTGAAAAGCAGCGACGAAACCTTCCCGGAGGCGGAGATCCGCGCGGCCGGCTATGGCGCGGTCTGGCACGGCCAGAAGGGGTTCAACGGCGTCGCGATCCTCGCCCGCGGCCGCGATCCGGCCGAGCGCCGGCGGGGCCTGCCGGGCGATCCGGACGACAGCCACAGCCGCTATCTCGAAGCGGATGTCGGCGGGTTGATCGTCGCGTCCATCTATCTGCCCAACGGCAATCCGGTGCCCGGACCCAAATTCGACTATAAGCTGGCCTGGATGGAGCGGCTGACCGCTCATGCGGCGGCGTTGCTGGCCAGCGAGCGGCCGGTGGTGCTTGCCGGCGACTACAACGTGATCCCGAGCGATCAGGACGTCTATTCGACGGCGGCCATGGCGTCCGATGCGCTGATGCAGCCGGAGAGCCGCGCCGCCTTCCGCCGGCTGCTGTGGCAGGGATGGACCGATGCGCTCCGCACTCGCCACCCGTCCGGGCCGCTCTGGACCTTCTGGGACTATCAGGCCGGAGCCTGGCAGCGCGATGCGGGCTTTCGCATCGACCATCTGCTGCTGAGTCCGGGCGTCGCCGATCGGCTGGCCGATGCCGGCGTCGACAAAGCCTATCGCGGCCGCGAAAAAGCGAGCGACCACGCGCCCACCTGGGCGGTGATCGCGGACTGAGCCGTGCGGCGGATCAGAGGCGCTTTTCGTAGATCCGGTAGACCTTGTTGATCGAGCTGCCGATCGTGTCCGCGATCGCCACCATGCCCTGATTGTCCTCGAGCACCCAGCCGATCTCGCCGCGCGTGGCGCCGTAATTGGCGATCGCGTTCCGCCGCGAATATTCGATCATCATGAAGGCGAGCTGGCTCGCCAGCCGCGACGCCTGCAGCCGCTTCACGACGCCCATCAGCGGCACCCGCATCGTCCGCGCGCGCGGACGGCGCAGCCACAGCAGCAGCTTCGCCCAGCCAAACGGGATCAGCGTGCCGCCGAGCGGCTTCAGCGCTTCGTTCAGGTCGGGGAGCGTGATCATGAAGGCGACCGGTTCGCCGTCCACTTCGGCGACGTGGATCAGATCCTCGAACACGATCGGTTTCAGCTTGCGGCCGGCTTCCTCCACCTCCGGATCGGTGAGCGGCACGAACCCCCAATTGCCCGACCAGGCATCGTTCAGGATTCCGAGGATGATCGCCGCTTCCTCGGCGAAGCGGGCCTTGTCGACGCGGCGGATGCGGATGCGCGGATTCTTCTCGCCGGCCGTCACGATCCGCTCGACGATCGGGGGAAACGGAAGCGTGATGTCCAGATCATAGGTGTAGAGATCGCGCGCCTTGCGATAGCCGCGCGCTTCGATCCAGGCCTGGTAGCGGGCGTCGTGATGGCCCATCATCACGGTCGGCGGATGATCATGGCCGCGGATGAGCAGGCCCGGATCTTCCCAGACGGACAGGCTGACCGGCCCCAGCGCCCGCACCATGCCCTGCGCGCGCAGCCACGCCTCGGCGCAGTCGATCAGCGCGCGGCCGATGCCCTCGTCGTCCGCGTCGAAGAGGCCCCAGAAGCCGGTGCCCGGGCCGAGGCCCTGTTCGACCGGCTGTTCGAGCGCGAGCCGATCGATGTGCGCGGCGATCCGGCCGACAGTGCGTCCACCTTTCCGGGCAAGGAACAATTGCGCTTCGGCATGGGTGAACCAGGCGTTCTTGCCGGGCGTGATCGCCGCCATCGCCTCGCCCTTGAGCGGCGGCACCCAATGGGGATCGGACGCATAATGGGCGAATGCATAGTCGATGAAATCGCGGCGCCCGCCGGCGCTGGTGACGGGGATGATGGTGACGGACATGGCCCCCCATAGCCGCGCAACGCGGCACCCGTCGAGAACCGGCACCGCGCTTGACGATGCGCAAGGCGGGGCCGCCCTTTCGCTGCCATGGTGCCGCCATTATCTATGCGCAGGACAGCCAGCATGACGACCACTCTGACCTTTGACGGGCGCGCCCCGGGCACGCAGGCGGCCCCTGCTTTCCGCCCGAAGATCGCCGATGACGGCGCGCTGCTGCGCGCCGCGGCGGAGATCGGCCGCGACCTGAGCGCGCCGCGCCCCGCCATCTACTGGGCCGATTTCCTTGCCTCCGTCACCATCGGCTATGCCGGGCTTGCCGGGGCGATCGCGGCGCCGTCACTCGCGCTCGGGCTGGCGGCGGCGCTTGTCGCGGTGCTGGCGCTCTACCGCGCCGAGAGCTTCGTCCACGAACTCACCCATGTGAAGCACAGCGCCCTGCCGGGCTTTCGCGCGGCGTGGAACGCGTTCATCGGCGTGCCGCTTTTGGTGCCGAGCTTCATGTATGAAGGCGTCCACAATCTGCACCACGCCAAGACGCGCTACGGCACTGCCGACGACCCCGAATATCTGCCGCTCGCGCTGATGAAGCCATGGGCGGTGCCGGCCTTCGTCGCGGTCGCCGCGCTCGCCCCGATCGGACTGCTGATCCGCTACGGCCTGCTGGCGCCCCTGTCGCTGCTCTCGGCGCGGCTGCGCGCCGCCGTCGTCGCGCGCTATTCCGGGCTGGTGATCAACCCCGATTTCCGCCGCCGCCCGCCCGAGGGCGAAGCGGCCATCCGCTGGCGCCGGCAGGAAATCGCGGCGAGCCTGTGGGCGATCACGCTGATCGCCGGCGTCGCCGCGGGCGTGATCCCGCTGCCGGCGTTCCTGACGTTCCTGGGCATCGCGGCCGCCGTCGCGGTGCTGAACCAGGTGCGCACGCTGGTCGCGCATCTGTGGGAGAATGACGGGGAAGCGATGAGCGTCACCGCCCAGTATCTCGACAGCGTGAACGTGCCGCCCCCGGCGCTGCTGCCGGCGCTGTGGGCGCCGGTCGGCCTGCGCTACCACGCGCTCCATCATCTGCTGCCGAGCCTGCCCTATCATGCGCTCGGCACCGCGCACCGCAGGCTGGTGGCGATGCTCGGCACCGATTCGCCCTATCACCGCGCCAATCATCGCAGCCTGCCCGGCCTGATCCGCAGGCTGATCGGCAGCACGCTCCGCCACTGAGCGGCGGCGGGCGCGGGGTCAGGCGAGCCGGAGCCGCCGCCCGGTACGGCCCAGCGCCGCCCGATCCTCCGGCGGCAGGCCCCAGCGCAGGGCGCCCCAGGTGAGGGGCCAGAAGGCGGCGAACAGCAGCAACGCGCGCGCCGGGGCGGGCACCGGCAACGCCCCCAGCCCCCAGAGCAGCGCCACCGCGATCAGCGCCGCCGCGAGCGTCTTCAGCGCCGCCGCGTCGAACGCGGCGAGGCCGTCGCTCAGGCGCAGCTCGATGGTCGCCGCCCAGGCGATCGCGACGGTGCCGATGCTGACGGCGACGGCCATCCCGGTCGCACCCATCGCCGGCACCAGCCAAAGACCGATCCCTGCCCACAGGGCGAGGCCGATCAGGCTGTTGACCAGCGGCAGGATGCGGTGCCCGGTCATCTCGACCACGGGCGTTGCCGGGCCGACCACCGCTTCGCCGGCGCGGCCGAGCACCAGGATCACAAGGACGGGAAGGGCAGCCGCCGCTTCCGGCGCGAACACGCTCAGAATGTCCGCCGCGACGAGGATCAGCAGCGCCGCAAGCGGCACCACCAGAGCGATCGAGAGCCGCGTGGCAAAGCCGTAGATCGCCGCCATCCCGGCCCGGTCGTGCGCCGCCTGCGCGGTGGCGAGCGGGGCGAGCACATAGTGGAAGGCCTGGCGGACGATCAGCGGTACCGACGCGATCTTCCGGGCGATGCCGAACAGGCCGGCGGCCGTGGCGCCCGGGGCCCCCGGCAGCAGCAGGTTGAGGAGAACCGGCGGCAGATCGTTGAACAGCCGCCGGCTGAGCGCGCTTGGCAGCAGCGCAAGGCCGGAGCCGAGGAGCTCCCGCCGCAGGCCGGGCGCGGCGCGGGCGCGGAGCAGCAGCCCGGGATCGTAATAGCGGGCGAGCAGTCGAGCCGCGAGGAGCGCGGTCAGAGTGAGGCTCGCCAGATGGGCGAGGATCAGCCCTAGGCTCTGAACGCCGAGCGCAAAGAAGCCCACCGCGAAGCCGAGCCGGGCGACCTGTTCCCAGAAGATGCGCAGGCGGATCTCCGGGCCGAAGGCTCGCCGCGCGCGGGCCGCGGATGTCGCCACCTCGACGAAGGTCCAGAGAGGCAGGGCCCAGGCGAACAGCGCGATGGCGCGCGGCAGTGTCGCCCGATCGGCCGGCGCGGCCGACAGCAGCCCTGCGATCGGATCGGCGGCAAGCGTCGCGAGCAGCGCGAGCGCGGCGGCCGGCAGCACCGACACGAGCAGCGCAAAGCGGACCGCGGCATGGGCATCGGCCTCGTCGACCGCGGGGACGATCCGCTGCAGCGCCTGCGTCATCGACAGATCGACGATGTTCTCGACGATGTTCACGATCGCCCACAGCACGGTGTAGAGCCCGTAGGTCGCGATCCCGAACAGCCAGGTATAGGCGGGCTGGGCGACAACTTCGACCAGGGCGCCGAGCCGGGCGAGCGCGGCGAGGCCGGCCCCCTTCGCCACGTCCGCGCGGGCGACGGGCCCGCTCACTCCTCCGTCCGCACCAGCACGGTCTCGCCGATCAGCAGGAACAGGAGAAACGGCGACCAGGCCGCGAGCAGCGGCGGGTAGGCGCCGAGATTGCCCATGGCGAGCGCGAAATTGTCGGCGACGAAGTAAGCGAAGCCGAGCGCCATGCCGATCACCGCGCGGACGAACAGCCGGCCCGACCGGGCGAGGCCGAAGCCGGCGACGGCGCCGAGCAGCGGCATCAGCACCGATGAGAGGGGGCCGGAGAATTTGTGCCACAGCGCCGCTTCGAGCGCCTGGGTCGGACGGCCGGCGGCGGCAAGATCGTCGATCGCGCGGCTCAGCTCGCGGAAGGACAGCCCGTCCGGATTGACGCTGGCCAGCGTGAACTGATCGGGCGTGACGCCATTCATGCCCCGCACCGTGCCGAGCGGGCGGGCACGGCCGCTTGCCACGTCGAAGCGCTGCGCCTCGGCCAGTTCCCATGCGCCGGCGCCCAGATACCGCGCCCGTGCGGCGCTGACGATCGCCGAGACCCGGCCATCCACCCGGTCGTAGACGGCGACATCGGTCAGCCGGATGGCCGGCCCCCGCCCGGCGACCTGGCCGGCGCGGATCAGATCGTCCCCGTCCCGCACCCAGACATTGCCGAGCAAGCCGCTGCCATCGGGGAGCGGGCCATATTCGACCTTCTGCCACGCCGACAGCGTCGCCGTGGCGCGCGCGACCACCCGTTCGTTGAACGCGAACGAGATCAGCGCGACGAGCAGGCCGGTCAGCATCAGCGGCGCGAGGATCTGATGGGCGGAGAGGCCTGCCGATTTGAGCGAGATGATCTCGCTGTTCTGGTTGAGCGTCGCAAGCGTGATCAGCGTGCCGAGCAAGACCGAGAAGGGAAGGAAGCGGGCAATGATCTGCGGCGTCCGCAGCCCGACATAGGTCCACAGCTCCGACTGGCCGTTGCCCGGATGGGCGAGCACCTTGCCGCTTTCGCCAAGCAGATCGAGCGTCATCAGCACGAGCACGAGACCGGCCAGCACCGAGAAGGTGCGGACCAGGAACATCCGGCCCATGTAGAGCGACACGGTCGGCGAGGGAAAGAAGCTCGGCATGTCAGGCTCCGGCGGCCGCACGGCGGCGCCGGCGGGCAAAGCCCAGCCAGCGGCGAATGGCGAGCGCGGACTTGGCGAAGGCGCGCTCGAGCGCCCCGATGGGCTGGCCGCCCGGCACATGCGCAAGCTGCCAGTAGAGCCACCAGATCAGCGCCGCGAACAGCAGGAACGGGACCCAGAGGGCGATCAGCGGATCGATGCGGCCGAGCGACCCCATGTCCTGCGCATATTCGTTCACCTTGTGATAGGTGACGACCATCACGATCGACAGGAACACGCCGAGTCCCGATGTCGATCGCTTGGGCGGCACGGCAAGCGCGACGGCGAGCAGCGGCAACAGCAGCATCATCGCCACTTCGACGATGCGGAAGTGGAAGCTGGCCCGGCTTTCGTTGCGGACTTCGACCGGCTGGGACCGGTCCCGCCCGATCTGCACCAGTTCGGGGATGGTCCGCTCGCGCTCCTTGCCGCCGCGCCGGCGGAATGCCTCCACTCGCGGCAGATCGATCGGCAGGTCGTGGGACGTGAAGGTCAAGACGCGCGGGCTGGTGAAATCAGGTTCGTTGTGGATCAGCGTGCCGTTCGACAGGCGGAAAATGATCGTGTCCGGATCGTCGGTGGCGAGAAAGCGGCCGCGTTCGGCAGTGACCGCCAGGCTGCGCCCGGCGCGGCTGTCCGCGCGGACGAAAATGCCCCGCAAATCGCTGCCGCGATTGCTGCTCTGTTCGATCCGCAGCGTCATCCGTTCGCCAAGGCTCACGAACTCGCCGACCTTGATCGAGGCGCCGAGCGCCCCCGATCGCAGCTCGAATTGCAGCTCCTCATAGGCGTAGCGGGCATAGGGCTGGGCGAAGCCGACGATGACGAGATTCACCGCCGCGAGCGCGATCGCGTAGAAATAGGGGACGCGCAGCAGCCGGCCATAGCTCATCCCGACGGCGCGCAGCGCATCGAGTTCCGACGAGGTCGCCAGGCGGCGAAAGGCGAGCAGGATGCCGAGCATCAGGCCGATCGGGATTCCGAGCGACAGATACTCCGGCAGCAGGTTCGCGAGCATCCGCCAGACGACGCTGACCGGCCCTCCCTGCTCGGCGACGAAATCGAACAGGCGCAGCATCTTGTCGAGCACCAGCAGCATCGCCGCGATGACCAGCGTGCTGAACAGGGGGAGCGCGATCAGCCGGGCGAGATATCGATCAATCGACGCCAGCATTTCCGAAATTCAGTCGTTCCGTGACCATGTTTTGGCCGCAAAGCGGCACCATCTTGCGAGGCCAAGGATGGGTGGGGTTCGCCATGCGTGGGCCCCGCTATAGCGACAGCGAGTAGAGTGGTCATGAAGAAACTTCTGGGAGCGGGGCTGGTCGCGCTGCTGGGCCTGCCGGCGCTGCCGGCGGCGGCGGCGGTGCTCGGCCCCGACGCCGCGGCCTGTGCGCGCGACGATCCGGCCCTGCTGGTGCGCGTCGACGGCTTCAAGGCACGGACCGGGACGCTGCGCGTGCAGATCTATGGCGACAATCCGGCCGATTTCCTGGCAAAGGGCAAGAAGCTGCGCCGGATCGACCTGCCGGTCACGCCGCGCGGGCCGATGGACGTGTGCGTCGCGGTGCCGGCGCCCGGCGAATATGCGGTTGCCGTCCGCCACGATCTGGACGGCAACGGCAAGTCCGGCTGGAGCGACGGCGGCGGCTTTTCGCGCAATCCCTCGATTTCGCTGCTGAAGCTCAAGCCGAGCTACCGCGACGTCGCGATCCAGGTGGGCGAAAGCGTGAAGCGGCTGGCGGTGGTGCTCAATTACCGCCAGGGGCTGTCGATCGGGCCGGTGGACGGCTGATGAGCCGCGTCGCGCTCCTCTCGAATCCGCGTTCGACGGGGAACCGCGCGATCCTGCCGCGGGTGCGCGACTATTGCGCGCTGCACCCGGATATCTTCCATTACGAAGTGGAGCAGGTCAGCCAGATCGGGGAAGCGATGCGGACGATCGCCCGCATCCGCCCGGCGGTGCTGGTGATCAACGGCGGCGACGGCACCGTGCAGGCCGTGCTGACCGAACTCCATGGCGGCCGCCATTTCGGCGATGCGCCGCCGCCGGTTGCGGTGCTGCCGAACGGCAAGACGAACCTGATCGCGCTCGATCTCGGCGCCCAGGGCGATCCGCTGCGGGCGCTCGAGCGCGTGGTCGACCTCGCCAAGGCCGATCTTGCGCCGCACATCGTCCAGCGGGAGCTGATCGCGCTGTCCCACGGGGCCGAAACCAGCCGGCCTGTGCTCGGCATGTTCCTGGGCGGCGCGGGGCTGGCCGATTCCATCCTCTACTGCCGGCACAAGCTCTATCCGCTCGGCCTGCCGAACGGCATTTGTCACTTTCTGACGGCCGCCGCCGTGCTGTTCTCGCTGCTGTTCGGCTTCCGGGCGGGCTTCCTGCCGCCGCGGCCGGCGCCGATCCGCATCTCGCTCGTCCGCGATGGCCAGATCAGCGGCCGCTTCACGTTCCTGATCGTGACGACGCTCGAAAAGCTGCTGCTGGGTGGCCGCGTCGATGCCGGGCACGGGCATCTGAAGCTGATGGCGATCGACCAGAATCCGCGCGCGCTGATCCGCGCGATCGTCGCGGCGGTCCGGGGCCGGCTCGGACGCAACCGCCTCGAAGGCGTGCATGTCGAGCAGGGCGACCTCATCCGCATCGAAGGCGACCGATCGAACGTGATCCTGGACGGCGAGATCTTCCAGGCCGACACCGGGCGCCCGATCGTGCTCAGGACGACGCCGCCGGTGCCGTTCCTGAAGCTCGCGGCCTGAGCCTGTGGCCGCGCCCGACGACCGCGCCGGCGAGGCCGCCGCGCGCGCCCTGATCGCGGCCGAGCTCGCGACCCCGGTCGATCCGCAGATCGCCCGGCTGGCGGCGGCGGTCGCGGCGCGGCACGGCGGCGCACGGGCGGTGCTGTTCTACGGATCCTGCCTGCGCACCGGTGCGATCGCCGGCCAGATGCTCGATTTCTATCTGATCGTGCGCAGCTACCGCGACGCCTATGGCCGCAGCTGGCTGGCCGCCGCGAACCGCCTGATTCCGCCCAACGTGTTTCCGGTCGAGCTGGACGGAATCGCCGGCAAATATGCGGTGCTGAGCGAAGCCGACCTGGCCGCGCTGACCGGACCGGACGCGTCGACCGTGTCCGTCTGGGCGCGCTTCGCCCAGCCGGTGCGGCTCGTCTGGGCGGCGGACGGCGCTGCCCGCGCCACGGCCGAGGCGGCCGTCCTGCGCGCGGTGACGACGCTGCTTGCGCTGGCGCCGGCGGTCGACGATCCGGCCGAGCGCTTCCGCCGCGGCTTCGCGCTCACTTACGGCGCCGAGCTGCGGGCCGAGCGCGGCGACCGGCCGGGCGCGATCGTCGACTGGGATCCGGAGCGCTACCGCCGGCTCGGCACGCTGCTGCGCCCGGCGAGCCGATATGCCGCGGGGCGCTGGGCCCGGCTGCGGCGGACCGGGAAGGCGATGACGCTCGCCCGCCTCGCCAAGGCGACGTTCACCTATGCGGGCGGCATCGATTATCTTGCCTGGAAGATCAATCGCCACGCCGGTACGCGCATCGAGATCCGCCCGTGGCAGCGCCGCCTGCCGCTGCTCGGCGCGCTCATTCTGCTGCCGCGGCTGCTGCGTAAGGGGGCGGTTCGGTAGAGCGGGCGAGCGCCGCGGTCACGGCGGCGTCGAGCGCGGCCATGGTGAACGGCTTGCGCAGCACGTCATGTCCGCCAAACGCATCGGCAATCTCGACTTCACCGGCATAGCCGGTGACGAACAGGATCGCCGAATGGGGATAGTCCGGATGCAGCCGGGCGATCAGTTCAGGGCCCGTGGTTCCGGGCATCACCACGTCCGAGATGATCAGCCGGACATCCGGGTTGGCGGCAAGCAGCTCGGGCGCGCCGTCCGGCCCCGGACACGGCACCGGCGTGTGGCCGAGTTCCTTCAGCGCCTCGACGGTCGCGTTCAGCACCCGCGGATCGTCCTCGACGACCAGGATCTTCGCGCCGTTCCCGCGGCCGGCGGCAACGGCGCGCTCCGGCGCGCGCAGCGGCGCCGCGGCGGTGCTGCCGGTGAAGCGTGGCAGCAGGATGGTGACGGTGGTGCCGCAGCCAGGGGCCGAATCGATCTGGATCTCGCCGCGGGACTGGCGCACGAAACCGAAGATCTGGCTGAGGCCGAGGCCGGTGCCGCGGCCAACCGGCTTGGTGGTGAAGAACGGCTCGAACGCGCGCTCGAGCACCTCGCGGGCCATGCCGCAGCCGGTATCGGTGACGGCGATTGTCACATATTCGCCGGCGGGTGCCGCCCCGATCTCGGCCTCGGCCAGCTGGCGAAGGCCGGTGGTGATGGTGAGCGTGCCTTCCCCGTCCATCGCGTCGCGGGCGTTGACCGCCAGGTTGAGCAGCGCGTTCTCGAGCTGGTGGCGATCCGCCCAGACCCGTCCCTCGGCATTGGCGAAGCGCGTGACGACGCGGATCCGCTCGCCGAGCGTCCGGTCCAGCAGATCGGCCATGCCGGCGACGAGCGCGTCCGGCGCCAGCGCTTCGGGCAGCAGCGGCTCGGCGCGGGCGAAGGCCAGCAGCCGGCGGGTCAGGGCCGCGGCGCGGCTGGCGCCTTCCATCGCATTGTCGATGTGGCGGATCGCATCGGGCCCGCCCTCGGCGACGCGTCGGCGCGCCAGCTCGAGCCCCCCCAGCACGACCGCCAGCATATTGTTGAAATCATGCGCGATGCCGCCGGTCAGCTGGCCCACCGCTTCCATTTTCTGGATCTGGCGGAGCTTGGCTTCGGCGGCTTCCCGTTCGGCCGCTTCGGCGAGGATCGCCGCATTGGCGCTGCGCAGCTCGGCGGTCCGCGCGGCGACCGCTTCCTCGAGCTCGACCGTGCGGCGGGCGACCTCCTCGGCATCCTGGCGGGCGAGGCGCCGCTTCGCCATTTCCTGCACCGTGGTGTACGCGAGCGCGATCGCGCCAAGCACGACGAAGACGCCGAACACGGACAGGATGCTTGCCAGCCGGTTCGATCGGGCGACCGACTGGGCGGCGGCGCCGGTGCGGCGCTCGAGCCGTTCGCGTTCATTGTCGATGATCGCCTGGAGCGTGTCCGCGAGCGATTCCACCGTATCCGCCCGGCCGGCCTGGTAATAGCGGGCGAGCGCGTTCCAGCCCTGGCGATAATTGGTGCGCAGCGCCACTTCGGCGAGCTGCTCGCCGCGGGCACGGTAGATGGTCTCCAGACGGGAGATCAGCCGCACCTGGGGCGGATCCGCGGCGGTCGCCCGTTTGAGCCGGGTGATCAGGAAGCCGGCGCGGCGCCATTGTTCGAAATAATAGCGGCCGGTCTGCTGGTCGCCGCTCACCACGTAGCGGCCAAGCGCCGCTTCCGAGCGGGACATTGTGCTCTCAAGGGTGCGGGCGAGGTTCATCACCTCGAAGCTGCGCCGCTGCGCCTTCAGCGCTTCGTCCCGCTGCGCGTTGCTGACGGAGACAAGGCCGATCAGGATGGCGAGGCCCAGCGCGGCAATGAGCGCGAAGCCGGCCGCCAGGGCGCGCCGGATCCCGGTCGGGTCGCGCTCGCCCGTGTCGTCGCCCCGAAGCTCTTCCTCGACCATGCCCACGCACCCCTAGGAAAGCGTGGTTAAGGTTTCCTGTCTACCACTCTCAGGAAATCGCGCCAACCGCACGGCCGGCCTGCGCGAAGCTTTCGAGGACGGAGTCGAGCTGCGCAGGCGTGTGCTCGGCGCAGAGCGAGCAGCGCAGCAGGAACGTGCCGGACGGCGTCGCCGGCGGCCGCGCCATGTTCACATAGACCCCGGCTTCGAGCATGGCCTGCCACATGCCGATCGCGGCCTCCTGGCTCGGCAGGATCACCGCCACGATCGCCGATTCCGGCGTCTCGGTGCCGAGCGCGAAGCCGAGCCGCTTCAGCCCGCCGTGAAGCTGGCGCGCATTGTTCCACAGCCGTTCCCGCTTTTCGTGCGCGTGCATCAGCTTGGCGATCGAGGTCGCCGCGGTCGCGACGACCGAGGGCGGCAGCGAGGCGGTGAAGATATAGGGCCGGCACGCCAGGCGCACGGCATCGAACTTCGGATGGTTCGACACGCAGAAGCCGCCAACCGTGCCGACCGATTTCGAGAAGGTGCCGACGACGAAATCGACCTGGTCGGTCAGCCCCTGCTCCTCGTACACGCCGCGGCCGTTCGGCCCGAAAAAGCCCATCGAATGGGCTTCGTCGACCAGCACCATCGCGCCGTGCTTCTTCGCGACCGCGACCATCTCCTTGAGCGGAGCGATGTCGCCGAGCATTGAATAGACGCCTTCGAGGACGACGAGCTTGCCCGGCTCACGCGGCAGGCGGCCGAGCCGTTTGTCGAGATCCTCGACCGAGTTGTGGCGGAAGCGGACCACTTCCGCGCTGCCCATCGCGCAGCCATCGTAGATCGAGGCATGGCTGTCGGCGTCGAGGATGATGTAGTCGCCCTTGCCGGCCAGGGTGGAGATCATGCCCAGATTGGCCTGATAGCCGGTCGAGAAGACGATCGCGCCGGCCATGCCGTAGAAGTCACGAAGCGCCTGTTCGGCCGCGACATGATCGCGGAAGGTGCCGTTCAGCATGCGGCTGCCATTGGTGCCGGAGCCGAATTCCTCGAGCGCGCGCTTGCCCGCCGCGATCACGTCCGGATCGAAGGTCATGCCCATGTAATTGTAGGTGCCGAGCAGGATCGTTCGCTTGCCCTGGATCATCGCCTCGGTCGGGCTCAGCACTTCGTCCATGACGATCGTGAACGGGTTGCGCACGCCGCTGTCGGCCAGCGCCTGGCGCTCGGCGATCAGCCCGTCAAACTTGGCCATCAGGTCGCGCGGAGGCGCCGCTGCCGCATCGGCCGCGCGCGCGGTGGAAGTGGCGAGGCCGTCGGTCATCTCTGTCGTCTCCACCGCCGCGCTCACCCCTTGAGCTTCACGACCGCATCGACGAGCTGGCCGACGGTTTCGATCTCCGCCTGCATGTTCATCGTGATGATGATGTCGAACTCGTCCTCGATCGCGGCGACGAAATCCATCACCGTCAGGCTGTCCCATTCGAGGTCGCCGGCAAAGCTGGTCGCGGCGGTCAGCGCCACGCCTTTCCGGTTGAACGGTTCGATCAGGCGGTGGACGGTTTCCTCGATCTGGGCGCGGTCGGACATCTGGGCTTCCTAGGGTGGTTCGGCGCCGCTTGCCAAGCGATTGCGGCCGAAGGGTGGCAGCAGCGGGGCCGGCGAGGGTCGCGACGGGAGCAGTCGGCGCGCTACAGCCAGCCGGCGGCGCGGTAAGCGACGGCCGTCGCCCGCAGGCCGGCGATCGTCTCGATATGGGCGCGCCACAGATCGGGATGGGGCCGCGCGGCTGCCGAACACACCCAGTCCGGATGGCTGAAATAATCGACCCGGTCGAGCGTCAGCTTCGCGCGCCGGCCGCGCACCAGCCGGTCGGTGCGCGCACCGAGCCGCAGCAGGGGACGCGGCAGGCTGAGCGTGCGGACGCGCCGCCGCCCGACCGCCTGGCCGATCGCCTCGGCGAACTCGACATGGCTCCAGCCGCCGTCCCGGCCGTCGTCCGGCTCCAGCGTGGTGGCAAGCGTGTCTGCGGCGCCGACGAGCGTCAGCAGCAGGCGGGAGAGGTCGCTGACCTCGATCACGGAAATGCGGCCGGGCGGCGGCAGCAGCAGCACGCCCCGCCGCGCCATGCGGAACAGGTCGAGCATCTCCCGGTCCCCGGGGCCGTAGACGGCGGGCGGGCGGACCACGGTCCAATCGAGGCCGGACGCGCCGACCACCTGTTCGGAACGGGCCTTCGACCAGCCGTAATGGCTGAGCTCCGGCTCTCGCGCGGCAAGCGAACTCACATGGATGAAGCGGCGAACGCCGGCGACTTTCGCCGCCTCGACCATGTTGAGCGTGCCCTCGACATTCGCGGCGGCGAACGCGGCGCGGTCCGGCGCATTGACCGCGCCGGCGACGTGGATGACGGCATCGGCCCCGGCCATCAGCTCGGCGAGCGCGTCCGGCCGGTCGAGCGCGCCGTCGATCCACCGGATCTTCGGGTGGGTGCCCTGCGGCCGGCGGGTGAGGGCGCGGACCTTGTGGCCGCGCATGACTGCGTGGCGCACGAGCGTCGAGCCGACAAAGCCGGTGCCGCCGGTCACGGCGAGTGTGGGAAGCGGTTTTTTCATGTGGGAATCAGCGCAGCAGAACGAGATGATCGCGGTGGACGAGCGCCGCGCGCGGCGCATAGCCGAGCACCGCTGCTTGCTCGTCCCGGTGGAGGCCGAGGATGCGCGCGGCATCCGCAGCGTCATATTCGGACAGGCCGCGGGCGACCGCCCTGTCGCCATGAACGATATCGACGGGATCGCCGCGCGCGAAGCGGCCATCGACTGCCGTCGCGCCGCGGGCGAGCAGGCTGTTGCCCGCCGCCAGCGCAGCGCAGGCACCGGCATCGATGCCGATGCGTCCCTTCACGGTCAGCCGGCCGGCCAGCCACGTCTTGCGCGGCGCCGCGCCGGGGCGCGCCCGGAAGCGGGTGCCGGGGCCGCCGGCGCGCCAGGCCGCGAGGGGATGGTCGCCGGCGCCCGCGGCGATGGCGAGCGGGATGCCCGCCGCTGTCGCGATTCGCGCCGCTTCGAGCTTGGAGGCCATGCCGCCCGATCCCATGCCGGAGCCGGTGCGGCCGCTCGCAAAGCCGAGAACCCGGTCGTCGATCGTCTCGACCTCGGCAATCAGCCGGGCAGCCGGATCGGCATTCGGATCGCGGTCGTGCAGGCCGGCCACGTCGGACAGCAGCAGCACTTCGTGGGCCTGGGCCGCCTGGGCGACCCGGGCGGCGAGCCGGTCGTTGTCGCCGAAGCGGATCTCTTCGGTCGCGACCGAATCATTCTCGTTCACCACCGGCACGACGCCAAGGCCGAACAGGCGCGACAGCGTGGCCGAGGCGTTCAGATAGCGCCGCCGGTCCTCGAGATCATCGAGCGTCACCAGCATCTGGGCAGCGGTCAGCCCGTGCTGGCTCAGCAGCTCCGCCCAGAGCGCGGCGAGCAGCACCTGACCGGTCGCCGCCGCTGCCTGCGCGTCTTCCAGGCTTGCCCGCCCGCCGCGCGGCAGGCCGAGGCGCCGGGCGCCGAGCGCGATCGCGCCCGAGCTCACCACGCAGACGTCGGTGCCGGCGGCCCGCTCGGCGGCGATGTCGGCGACGAGCGACGCCAGCCAGTCGCGCCGGAGGCTGCCGTCCGGCGCGACCAGCAGCGACGAGCCGACCTTCAGCACCAGCCGCGTGCCCGTCACAGCGGCGACCAGCCTGGATCGGGCGCGGCGGGATCGGCATCCGGCGCGGCCGTTTCGGGCGCCGGACCCAGTCGTTCGACCAGCCGGTCGAGCACCGCTTCCAGCCCGGCGCCGGTGGCACCCGACAGCGGCAGCACGTCGGCGCCGCTCGCGTCGCTGAGCTCGGCCGACAGCGCCTCCGTCAGCTCCGCATCGAGCAGATCGATCTTGTTGAGCGCGATCACTTCCGGCTTGTCCTCGAGCCCCGCGCCGTAGCGGGCGAGCTCGTCCCGCACCGTCTGCCACGCCCCGACCGGGTCCTCGCCATGGGCGTCGACCAGATGGAGCAGCACGCGGCAGCGCTCGATATGGCCGAGGAAGCGATCGCCGATGCCGGCGCCTTCGCCCATGCCCTCGATCAGCCCGGGAATGTCGGCAAGCACGAATTCCCGACCCTTGTGGCTGACCACGCCCAGCTGCGGCCGCAGCGTCGTGAACGGATATTCGCCGACTTTCGCCTTGGTGTTGGTGACGAGATTGATGAAGGTGGACTTGCCGGCATTGGGGAGGCCGACCAGCCCCACATCGGCCAGCAGCTTCAGCCGCAGCCACACCCACAGCTCTTCGCCTGGAAAGCCGCGGCCGTGCTGGCGCGGCGCCCGGTTCGTCGAGCTCTTGAAAGCGGCATTGCCCTTGCCGCCATCGCCGCCGCGCAGCAGCACGATGCGCTGGCCGGCCGCGGTGAAATCGGCCAGCACATGCTCCTTGTCCTCGCTCAGCACCTGCGTGCCGATCGGCACCTTGATCACCAGGTCCCGCCCGCCGGCGCCGGTCCGGTTCGCGCCGGCGCCGCCCTGGCCGCGCTCGGCGCGGAAATGCTGGGTGTACCGGAAATCGATCAGCGTGTTCAGGCCTTCGACCGCTTCGAAGACGATGTCCCCGCCCTTGCCGCCGTCGCCGCCGTCGGGGCCGCCATATTCGATGAATTTTTCGCGCCGGAAGCTCACCGCGCCCGCGCCGCCATGGCCCGAGCGGATGAAGATCTTGGCCTGATCCAGAAAATGCATCCGCGCCACATAGGGCGGCGCGCGCCGCTCCGCTACCTTGTGCGGACTCGGTCAGTCCGCCGGGGGATGCCGTCTGGCGATCGCATCGGCGAGCTGGGCCGCCGCAATGTCGCGCGCCGCTTCCCGGGGCAGGTTCAGCGCGCCGGCCATCTGCTCGCCGAGCAGCGCGTCGCCGAGCGCGATCAGCACCAGGTTGAGCGTGTCGCGCCGCATCGTGCCGTCGTCGCCGCCGCCGAGGCCGTCCATCAGCCGGTGGATCGCCTGCAGGATCGGATCGAGCGCGTCGTCATTGCCGGACAGCATCATCCAGGTGGCCAGCGCGCCGCCGCCTTTCTCAAAGGCATCGAACGTCATGTCGACCACGTCGCGCGGCGAGCCTTCCCCGGCGCGCGCCTTCAGCACCGCGGCACGGATCTCTTCGGTGATCTGCTCGGCCATGCGTTCGGCAAGCGCCTTCTGGAGGCCCGAGGCGGAGCCGAAATGGTGGAGCAGATTGGCATGGGTGCGGCCCATGCGCGATGCCACTGCCTTCAGCGTCACCGCCTGCGGCCCTGCCTCCAGCAGCAGGTCGCGCGCCGCTTCGAGCGCCGCGGTGCGGCTCGCCTCCGGGCTCAGGCGACGCTTTGCGAGGGACATTCCCGACAAGATCCTTTATACGGCGTTAACCCTGACTAGCGGCGGAGGACTGCGGTGGCGAGAGGCGAGACGCCGGAGGATCTGGCGATCCGGGTGCGCAACCCGCGTTTCGAGCGGAAGGTGGAAGCGCGGCGCTGGTGGCTGAACGGGGATCCGGTCGCAACCGCATTCTACAACGCGCTGTCGATCGTCTTTCCCAAGGGCGAGGGATTTCTGATTGCAAGCGTGCGGCCGTTCCGGGCGGACGCGCCGCCGCGGCTGCGCGCCGACATCGACGGCTTCATCCATCAGGAAGCGACGCACACCCGTGAACATGCCGCGTTCAACAGCTTCGTCGCCGCCTGCGGCTATGACGTGGCGCCGATCGAGGCCGGGGTCGACCGCGCGATCGCCCGCGCCCATGGCCGTTCCGCGCTCGCCAATCTGTGCTCGACGATGGCGATCGAGCATTTCACCGCGATGCTGGGGCACGAACTGCTCCGCAATCCGCGCCACCTGGCCGGCGGCGATCCGCACCCGGCGTCGCTGTGGCGCTGGCACGCGATCGAGGAAGTGGAGCACAAGGCCGTCGCGTTCGACACGTGGCGCTGGGCGACGCGGGACTGGGGGCGCACGCGCCGCTGGCTCTTCAAGACCGCGCTGTTCCTCGAACAGACCTTCTGGTTCTCCATCGACCGGACCGCCGGCATCCTGGAGCTGATGCGCCAGGACGGTATTCGCGGGCCGCGCGCCTGTGCGAAGCTGTTCTGGTTCGCCTATGTGAATCCGGGCGTGGTGCGCCGCATCTCCGGCGTCTGGGTGCGCTTCATGCTGCCCGGCTTCCATCCGTGGAATCATGACGACCGCCACCTGATCGAAGCGGGCGACCGCAGTGAACCGCTGCCCGCGAGCTGACGAGACTATTGACACTCATGTAAGCAAAATCCTACATCGGCACTGCGACCCGGAGGCCGATGATGCAGCTTGCCAAGACTCCCGCCGATCTGGTGATCACCCCGCGCGACCGCCGCTTCGGCCGCGGCACGGCGCAGCAGCGCTGGTGGTTTCGCGGCGATCCGGTGGCGACCGCGTTCCACAATGCCCTGTCGATCACCTTTCCGCGCGGCGAGGCCTTCTTCATCGAATCGGTGAAGGCGTTCCGCGCCGGCGTGCCCGAGCGGCTGGAGCGGGAGATCCGCGCCTTCATCGCCCAGGAAGTGATGCACAGCCGCGAGCATGTCGCCTTCAACCGCCGGGTCGTCGAGGCGGGCTATGACGTCCGCCATCTCGAGCAGGTGGTGATCGAATCGCTGGAGCTCACGAAGAACCGGCCGCAGATTCTGAATCTCGCCGTCACGATGGCGCTCGAGCACTACACCGCCATGCTCGCGCAGATGATGCTCCGCGACCGCCGCTACTGGCGGGACGTGCCGGCGGAGGATGTCGCGATGTGGACCTGGCACGCGATCGAGGAGATCGAGCACAAGGGCGTCGCGTATGACACCTGGCTGCATGCGACGAAGGACTGGTCGCGCTGGCGGCGCTGGAAAGTGAAGGCGATCATGATGCTGCTGGTCAGCCGCACCTTCTGGGTGCGGCGGATCGAAGGCACGCTCGAGCTGCTTGCCCAGGACGGCATCACCGGCGCGCGCGCGAAATGGGGCGTGTTCTGGTATCTGCTCGGCCGGCCCGGCATTGTCCGGCGGCTGATCCCCGCGTGGATCAGCTTCTTCCTGCCCGGCTTCCATCCCTGGAACCATGACGATCGCGCGCTGATCGCGAAGGCGGACAGCGCCTATGCGGATGCCGCCTTGCCCGAAGGCGCGCCGGTCCCGGCCTGAGCGGCGGGGGCGGGGTGGCGGCGCAACCGCGCGGGCGCCGGCGTTCCCGGCGATTGCGCACATGAAAAAGGCCGGCGGCTGCTGCCACCGGCCTCGATCTGTTCGCGCCGAAGACGCGATGCCGGCTCAGGGGCTGACCGGATCGTCTTCCGAATCGGCGAGCAGGAAGATGCCGGCCAGAACGACCGCAAACACCGCGATGCCGATCAGCGCCGTGCCACCCACGGCATCATTGCCTTCGACCGTCGCGCCGCTGCGCGCCGCGCCCGCCACCGAAAGCTTCCCGGCGCTCGACTGAGCGACGGCCGGAGCCGCAACCAGGCTGGCAGCCGCGATCGCAGCCGTCAAACCACGCTTGAACATTTTTGCCTCCCTGAACGGCAATGACTCGAATGAAGGGGGAGGTAAGTCCCGCCCGCCCTGCTGTTTAGCCGATTGCGCCCGCCACGCAATGGCGCCGGCGCAAGTTTCCGGGCGGTGTGATCGAAATGTGACACTTCTCACGGGACCGAGAAGATCGCGGACCGGGGCCGTCCCCGCGTCGTTTCGTCCGCGCCTCGATTGGAGCCTCCCCGCCGCCGCCTCGTTCAGCCCCCACGAAGAATGGGCCCGACGAAAGAATGGAGTGAGCGATGAAAGCGCTGGTCTGGCACGGCAAGCAGGATATCCGCTACGAGACTGTCCCCGATCCCGAGATCGAGGACGGGCGCGACGCGATCATCAAGGTGACGAGTTGCGCGATCTGCGGATCGGACCTGCATCTGTTCCACAATTTCATGCCAGGCATGATGCCGGGCGACATTGTCGGCCACGAAGCGATGGGCGAAGTGGTCGAAGTCGGCCGCGACAACAAGGCGCTGAAGCCCGGCGACCGGATCGTCGTTCCCTTCACCATCACCTGCGGCGAATGCGATCAGTGCCGCCGCGGCAATTTCTCGGTCTGCGAACGCACGAACCGCAACGCGAAGCTTGCCGCGGCCGCCTTCGGCCACACCACGGCGGGGCTTTTCGGCTACACGCACCTGACCGGCGGCTATCCCGGCGGCCAGGCTGAATATCTGCGCGTGCCCTTTGCCGATCACACCCACATCAAGGTGCCGTCGGGCATGCCGGACGATCAGGCGCTGTTCCTGAGCGACATCCTGCCGACCGGCTGGCAGGCTGCGGTCTGGTGCGACATTGCGCCGGACGACACGGTCGCGATCTGGGGGGCCGGGCCGGTGGGCCAGATGGCGATCCGCAGCGCGGTCCTGCTCGGCGCCCGCCAGGTGGTCGCGATCGATTTCCTGCCCGAACGGCTGAGCATGGCCGCGGCCGCCGGCGCGATCTGCATCAACCCGGCCGAGGACAGCGTCAAGGAACGGCTCGAAGCCCTGACCGACGGGAAAGGGCCGGAGAAGTGCATCGACGCCGTCGGCCTCGAGTCCCACTCGCAGATCCTGCCCGAGCATCTGTTCGACCGCGCGAAGCAGAGCTTCATGCTGGAGACGGATCGGCCGCACGTGCTGCGCGAGATGATCCTGATGTGCCGCCCGGGCGGCATCCTGTCGGTGCCGGGCGTCTATGGCGGCGTGCTCGACAAGATCCCGTTCGGCGCGCTGATGAACAAGGGGCTGACGCTGCGCACCGGGCAGACCCATGTCCAGCGCTGGACCGACGAGCTGATCGAGCTGATCTCCGAAGGCGCGCTCGATCCGAGCTTCGTGATCACCCATGAACGGCCGCTCGCCGCGGGGCCGCAAATGTACCCCGTGTTCGAGAGCCGCAAGGACAATTGCATCAAGGTGGTGCTGAAACCCGGTCAGGAGCAGGCGTGATGGCGTTCAAATATGGCAGCAACAGCTCGCTTTCCGGCGCCGACGCGCTGGTGCGCGGCATCGGTCTGTTCTCGATCGGCCTGGGCGTGGCCGAGCTGGTCGCGCCGGGCCGGATCGCCAAGCCGCTCGGGCTCGACGGCAAGGAGGGGCTCATCCGTGCGTTCGGCTTGCGCGAGATCGGCTCCGGCATCGCCACGCTGTCGACCGACCCGCAGCCGGCGCTCTGGTCCCGCGTGGCGGGCGACCTGCTCGATCTGGCGACGCTCGGCTGGGGGGCTCGCAGCGCCGACGGTCCGGTCCGGCGCAACGCGCTGATGGCCATGGGTGCGGTCGCCGGCATTGCCGCGCTCGATGCCTTCGCCGCCTCGCTCACCGGGCGGCGCGGCGGCGAACGGCCGCCTCCGGCCGATTACTCGGACCGGTCCGGCCTGCCGCTCGGCGTCGCCGCATCGCGGGGCCATTACGCCCAGAAGCGGGCGCAGGGCCCGGCCATCGCCGATCGCGACGCACGCGCCGATCGCACCCATAGCGGCGGCGCCGCGGCCGGCGATGCCGGCGGGGATCGCGGCTCGGCGTCGGGCGGGCCGCCGCCCGTGGCGACCGATGCGGGCCTGCCGCCCCTCCCCGCGGTCAGCCCGACCGCCTGATCTGCCTCCCGCCCGGTGCCCCGGCGCCGGGCGCGGCGCAACATTCTCGCGCAACCGGGGCCCCTGACGGTTCTTTTGCGTCGTTCTTTCGCACTTGCACAATATGATTGTTCATGGTCAGCTTTCCCTTTTTCGGGGAGCACCAAGATGATCAGTGCGGCACTGCTGCTGTTCTTGCAGACCACCGCCGGGGCGCCGGCAGAAGCGGAGCCGGCCGCGGCCCCGGCGGCGGACATGCCCGCCCCGGCCGAGGAGGCGGAACCGCAGCAGGTCAAGAAGCCGCGCAAGGTCTGCCGGATGGTCGGCGACCCGCGCGTCAGCCCGCTGCTCGGGCGGCGCAAGGTGTGCCGCGAGGTGTTCGACGAGGACGAACAGGGCTGACCCGCCGGCCGGGCGGCGCTTGATTCGCCGCGCGTCTCTTGGCAGGGGCGAAGCGCTTTGACCGATCCCGCCGCCCCGAGCTTCCAGGAACTGATCCTCACCCTGCATCGCTACTGGAGCGATCGGGGCTGCCTGATCCTGCAGCCCTACGACATGGAAATGGGCGCCGGCACGTTTCACACCGCGACCACGCTCCGCGCGCTCGGGCCCGATCCATGGCGCGCCGCCTTCGTCCAGCCCTGCCGCCGCCCGACCGATGGCCGCTATGGCGAGAATCCCAACCGGCTGCAGCATTATTACCAGTATCAGGTGATCCTGAAGCCGAGCCCGCCCGACCTGCAGGAGCTCTATCTCGGCAGCCTGGCGGCGATCGGCCTCGACCTCGCCCGGCACGACATCCGCTTTGTCGAGGACGATTGGGAATCGCCCACGCTCGGCGCCTGGGGCCTCGGCTGGGAAGTCTGGTGCGATGGCATGGAAGTCACCCAGTTCACCTATTTCCAGCAAATGGGCGGGTTCGACTGCAAGCCGGTCGCCGGCGAGCTCACTTACGGGCTGGAGCGGCTGGCGACCTACATCCAGGGCGTCGACAGCGTCTATGCGCTGGACTTCAACGGCCGCGGCGTCACCTATGGCGACGTCTTCCTCGAGAATGAGCGCCAGATGAGCGCGTGGAACTTCGAAGTCGCCGACACCGAGGCGCTGTTCGACCTGTTCCGGAAGGCGGCAGCGGAATGCGAGGCCTGCCTTGCACGCAAGCTGCCGATCCCGGCTTATGAGCAGGCGATCAAGGCCAGCCATGTGTTCAACCTGCTGAACGCCCGCGGCGTCATCTCGGTCGCCGAGCGCCAGGCCTATATCGGCCGGGTCCGCGATCTGGCTAAGGGCGCCTGCGCCGCCTGGATGGAGAAGAACGGGTGGGCGGCATGAAGGGCGTTCCTGCGCTCGGGCAGAAAAACGCCCGCTCGGCCCCGCTCCGCGCGCTCCCGCGCCGCCGCGTGACCCATGCCTGATTTTCTCCTCGAACTCCGCTCGGAGGAAATCCCCGCGCGGATGCAGGAACGCGCGCGGGCCGATCTGGCGCGGCTGTTCGCCGATGAAATCGCCAAGGCCGGGCTCGCCGCGGCGGCCATCGAGACCTTTTCGACGCCGCGCCGGCTGGCGCTGATCGCCCGCGACCTGCCGGCGGAAACGGCGGCGGTGCGGGAGGAGCTGAAAGGCCCGCGCAGCTCGGCCCCGCCCCAGGCGCTCGAGGGCTTCCTGCGCAAGACCGGCCTCGCCCGCGACCAGCTCGAAGAGCGGGACGGCGTGTTCTTCGCGGTGCTCGACCGGCCCGGCCGGCCGGCGGCGGCGGTGCTGGCGGAGGCGGTGGCGGCGGTGGTGCGCGGCTTTCCCTGGCCGAAGTCGATGCGCTGGGGCGCGGCCTCGCTGTCGACCGAAAGCCTGCGCTGGGTGCGGCCGCTGCAGGGCATCGTCGCGCTGTTCGGCGAAGATGTCGTCGCGCTGGAGATCGACGGCATCGCGGCTGGCGCGGCGACCGTCGGCCACCGCTTCCGCCATCCCGGGCCGATCACCATCGGATCGGCCGGCGACTATGCCGACAAGCTTCGCATGTGCCATGTCATCGTCGATCAGGACGAGCGCCGCCGGCTGATCGCCGACGGCGCCCGCGCCGCCGCGGCGGCCGCCGGGCTCCGGCTGATCGAGGATGAGGGGCTGCTGATCGAGAATGCCGGGCTGACTGAATGGCCGGTGCCCCTGCTCGGCCGCTTCGACCCCGCCTTTCTCGACGTCCCGCGCGAAGTGATCCAGCTCACCATGCGCACGAACCAGAAGTATTTCGCGTGCGCCGATGGGGAAGGCCGGCTCGCCCCCGCATTTGTCTGCGTCGCCAATATCGACGCGACCGATGGCGGCACGGCGATCGTCCGCGGCAACGAGAAGGTGCTCGCGGCGCGGCTGGCGGACGCGAAATTCTTCTGGGAGCAGGATCTGAAGGTCCCGCTCGAGGCGCAGGCGCAAAAGCTCGACC
>ERZ1066122.707-NODE-707-length-33135-cov-9.786820_pt1 | contig 33135 bp, 27 predicted proteins | sample MGYA00382769_ERZ1066122 | MGnify/ENA primary metagenome ERZ1066122 (study PRJEB33369, sample SAMEA5778352) | biofilm metagenome | biome: Industrial cooling water; feature: Water cooling tower basin; material: Biofilm | place: United Arab Emirates | collected... | reverse complement strand
TAACCAGACCCGAAAACCGCTGTAGGCGCAGGCCATTCGCGCCCTAATCCGCAACTTGGGTTATTTGTGGTAGCCGGAATGGGCCGCGAACCTCCGGTTCGCCTCCACGGCATCAGCAACGAGTGCCCGGTGCTCCATAGCCGCCGTGCCCAACCGCGAGCGAACCGGAGGTTCGCGGTCCATTCCAGCTACCGCAACCAGCTCCTGAGTGGATTCAGGGATGGCGGCTACTCGTCGTCGCCGTCGCCTGCATCGGCCGGCTGCCCGGCGGGGCCGCCGCGCCGCTCTTCGAGGCGCCGGAGCAGCAGCTTCGTGAACTCGCGCTCCGAGCGGTAAAGCAGTAGTGTCTGGCGAGTGCTGATGACTTTCTGGAACCGCGCGGCGTACTCTTTATCCAGATTCAGCTCCTCCTGCCGCGCGGCGAAGAGGTTGTCGATGGCGCCCTGGAGCTGGTTGTCGGCGAGGGTGGCGAGGTCGCGCTTGTGGCCGGCGATGCGCCGCCGCACGGCGCGGCGCCTGGCGTCGTACTCGTTGTACACGGGCCAGAATTTCTGCGCCTGCTCCGTGGTGAGGTTGAGGCGATTGGTGAGGAAGGCCACGCGCGCGGCCTCGATTTTTTCGTGGCGGCGCTGGCCCGGCCCCTCGGCGGCGCCCGGCTGAGCCACGGCCGCGCCCGCCGTGAGCAACAGCATCAGCAGCAGCGGAAGGGCGAGCGAGCGGGAGGTGGAAAACATTGAAAAGCGCATCAGGTAAGCGGTTATAGATAGGTTTCGGCGTCGGCGGCGTCGAGCGGGAGTTCGTCGAGGGCGGCGTCGAGGGCGGCGCCGGGCACGGCCAGCAGTTCGGCGGCCATCGATTGCTCGGCGGTGGACAGCGTGGTGAGGTCGGCGGCGGTGAGGCGTACGGTAGCGGGGTCGGCGAGGTACTCGACCAGCTCGGCCGCATCGACGTTGGCGAGTGCCGGGTCGGCGGTGGCGGCGGTGGTTGGTGCGAGGGCGGGCGGCGTACCCAGCCAGAAGGCCGCCACGAACGCCGCGCTCAGCGCCGCCCCCGCGAAGGCCACCCGCAGGCGCGGCCACCGCAGCCGGCTCAGGTCGAGGCTGGGCCAGAGGGCGGGCGCCGCGAGGGCCGGGCGCGGCGCTTCGGCGCGGATGCGGGTCAGTACGCGCACGGGCAGCTCGTCGAAGTAGCCGGGCGGCGGCTCGCTGAGGGTGCGCGGCGGGCGGCGCGGCAGGCGGCGCAGAAAGTCCGGCAGCTCGTCGGCGGCGGCGTGGTCGGTGGAGGCGAAGGGCGGAACAGGCGGTTTCATTGGCGTGGGATGGTGGCCGGGAGGTGGCGCTTGGAGGGTGTTTCGGGGCGCGGGCTTAATCGCGGCGGGTCATAAATTCTTCGATTTTGCGAGCGGCGTGGTGGTAGCTCGCTTTCAGGGCGCCGACGCTGGTGCCGGTGATGTCGGCCATTTGCTCGTAGGGCATCTCGTCGTAGTAGCGCAGGTTGAATACGAGGCGCTGCTTGTCGGGTAGCGTCAGGATGGCAGCCTGGAGCTTGCGCTCGATGTCGGCGGCGGCGGGCGCGTCGTCGGCGGGGAGCTGGGCGGCCAGCAGTTCGCCGGTTTCGGTCATCGGCAGCAGCACCTTGCGCTTGCGGCTGCCGAGGTGGCTCAGACACTCGTTCGTGGCGATGCGGTAAAGCCACGTGAAGAGCTGCGCGTCTTGCCGGAAGTTGGGCAGCGCGCGCCACGCTTTCACGAAGATTTCCTGCAAGAGGTCGTCGGCGTCGTCGTGGTCGAGCACCATCTTCCGCACGTGCCAATACAGCTTCGACTGATACTTCCGCATCAGCGCCGCGAACCCGGCCTCACGAGTGGCCGGGTCGGCGAATAGCGATAGTATCTGAGCATCTTCCAACGGCAGGGCGGCAAGGGGCGGTGGGCGGTTGGAGGGCGGCGGGGGGCGGAGGTTTAACGGGGGGCGAACGCAATCGATGTAGCCCAGCCATTGAGTGGGACAGGTAGCTTAGAAACTGTTTGCGTTATAGCGCACGGCAGTTGAGCAATGGACCGCGAACCTCCGGTTGGCCCCGGCGGCTGGGCCACGGCAACAGCGTTTTCACCCTGCACTACACATTCAGAGCTTCCCCAACACCTGCGCCGTATGCGCCTTCGTATCGGGCTTCTTGATCACCCGCTCGATCAGCCCATCCGGCCCGATGACGAACGTGGTGCGCGCAAGGCCCCAATAGGTGCGGCCGTAGTTCTGTTTTTCCTGCCACACGCCGTAGGCTTCGATCAGCTTCTTGTCCGGGTCGGCGAGCAGCGGGAAGGGCAGGTCAAATTTCCGGGCGAAGCGGGCGTGACTGGCTTCATCGTCGGCGCTGACGCCGAGGACGGCGTAACCGGCCGCCTCGAACCGGTGGTAGTTGTCGCGCAGGTCGCAGGCTTGGGCGGTGCAGCCGGGCGTGTCGTCTTTGGGGTAGAAATAGAGCACGACGTGGCGGCCGGCATAATCGGCGAGGCGGTGGCGCTGGCCGTGTTGGTCGGGCGCGTCGAAGGCAGGGGCGGGGGTGCCGGGCTGAGGGAGCATTTTTATAACGGGTGGGAGGGAGGAGACGGCAAAGTTCAGCGTCTCCGGCGGTTAGGCGATGCGGCAGTTAGGCGTGGCGGTTAGGCAACGTAACGCGGAGCTACAGCTCCGGCGTCAGAGCTAGGTCTGTCTGACGCCGGAGCTGTAGCTCCGCGTTACGTTGCTCGGCCGCCGTGGCCCAGCCGCCGTCGCCGAGTGATACTCGGTGCTCTACGGGCCCAACCGCCACAGGCGCGACTACGCGCCCCTTACTCCTGCCGCGTGAAGTGCAGTTTTTCCACGGGGAAGCCCTCGAGGCGGGCGATGGCCGTCAGGTTACGGACGACGTCGGGGTTGAGGCGCGGCTGGCGGCTCAGAATCCAGAGGTAGTCGCGGCCCGGCTCGCCCACGAGCGCCCATTGGTAGTTGGGGTCGAGCTCCAGAATCCAGTAATCGCCCCGGAAAGGCCAGAAAAACGACACTTTCAGGCGGGCGTTGGTCAGGTGGTCGGCTACGGTGGCGGTGCCTTCGGCTTCTTCCGTCTTCTGGCTGCGGCGGCCCCGGTTCAGCACCCGGATGGTGCCATCGGGGCGGCGGCCGTACTCGGCCGTGACGTGCGTCAGGCCGCGTTCGAAGCGGGTGGGCAGCCGCGCGATCTCGTACCAGCGACCCAGGTAGCGGTCGAGGTCCACGTACGGCACCGTGCGGAGCGGGGCCAACGGTGTGCGGCGGGCCACGGCGACGGCCGCCGTACCGGCCACTACCGCCGTAGCGGCCAACCACAATTGTTGACGACGGGAAAGCATAAGCGAAAGAAGCAGGTTGCGAACGTGAGCCGACGCCGAAAAGCCGCCAAGCAGGGGTGCAACTTACGCCAAGCGCCTACATTTCCAGTTGTTCTTCGCGCACCAGTCCGTTGAAGCACAGCGGCTGGCCGCCGGTTGCCTCGCACACGGCGTGGCCCAGCGTGGCGACGTAATGCTCCGAGCCGTCGGGCCAGACGGCCCGCCACCCCATCTGCACCGGTTCCGGCGTGTGCAGGGCGCCGGTGATGTCGAGGCGGGCCTGCTGGCGGTCGTCGGGGTGGAGCGCCTCGAGCAGGGTGGCCAGCGTGGCGCGGGCGGGCGCCGGGCGGGTCGGCCCGAGAATGGTTTGCTGGGCGCGCTCGTCGAGGTAGAGGCGGTCGGTGGTGGGGTCCCACGTCCAGAGGCCGCGCTCGGCGGCGCGCAGGCTCAGGTGAAGCAGGTCGTCGGTGGCGGCGCGTTGGCGCTGCTCGGTGCGGCGCAGCTCGGTGAGGTCGCGGCAGGTGGCGAGCACCACGGCGGGGCCGTTCCGGTCGATGGCGGTAAGCGTGACTTCGAGCGTCAGCTCGTCGGCGGTGGCGGCCGGGCGGGCCTGCCAGTCGAAGCGGGCGTGGCCGGCGCGCACGGCGGCGGCGACTGCCTCGTCGAAGGCCGCGCGCGACGACGACGACTCGCCGCCTGGCTGCACCGGCGGCGCGAACGTGGCGAGGTGGCGGCTGGTGAGGTCGTGGGGCGTGGCTACGCCGAACAGCGCCGCCGCCCGCGCGTTGGCCGCCGCCACGTGGTTGCCGCGCAGCAGCAGCATCCCGTCGGGCGAGGCGTCGAGGTACGCCTGAAATCGCTCCTCGCCCTGCACCCGCTCGGTGCGGGCCTGGTGCTCGGCGCTGACGTCGATCATCGCCAGGCGGCACAGGCGGGTACCCTTGGGGTCGGGCAGCGCAATGCCGTGGAGGCACACGCGCAGGCGGGTGTCGTCGGCGCGCAACATCTCCACTTCGAGCGTGATGGGGTCGTCGGTGGCGAGCACGTCGATCATAAACCGCAGGAACTCGGGCCGACTGTCGGGCGCGATGAACTGTAGAAACCGCCGGTTGGTGAGCCGATGGCGCGTGGTGCCCAGCATCTTGGCGCCGCACAGGTTCAGCTCCTGCACCATCCCCAGTACGTCGATGCTCGCGTAGCCCACGGGCGCAAAATCGAAGAGGTCGGTGTAGCGGGCGCGGAGGTTTTCGGCTTCGGCGTGCGCCGTGAGCAGCTCCTCGTACTGCATCTCCAGCTCGATCTGCTGCACCTGCATTTCCTGCATTATGCGCTGGAGTTGCGTGGGGGCAGCGTCGAAATCGAGTTGTTCCAGCTCGGTGCGGCGGTGCTCGGCGCGCTCCCGCAGCCGTTGCATTGCGTGTTGGAAGTTTCGGTCGCGGACGGAGGAGTACTCTGGAGTCATTGGCGCGGGTCGAAAGCTGGCCGGAGCGGTTTGGGATGGGGAGGATGCACCGGCAATTCTTTACCTACGCAGGAGTGCCTGCCAGGTTAAGTCGAATGGAGGTATATCGTTGATGAACGGACGAACACAAATCGCCAACGGCCGCACCGGCGCCGGCGCGGCCCAACGGGGCTGTAGTCTCGCGCCGTCGGTAGCAGCAGCTTAGGCTACCTCTTCCACGTGCTGTACGCCCAGCAGCAGTGGCCCGGTGGGCTGGTCGTCGAGCTGGACGCGGCGGCCGTACACGGTAACGCGCCGCGTCCCGAGGCCGTCGAAGATGGCCGTCCAGGTCAGGTCGTCGAAGGCGGCGGCGGTGGCGGCGGCGGCGGCGAGGAGGGCGCGCAGGGCGCGGCGCAGGGTGGCATCCTGCCAGGCGCCGTCGTGAAGCTGGCTGAGCGGCTGCCCTTTGACGGCCGCTACACTCAGGCCGAACGTGGTGGCGAAGCTCCGGCTCAGCGTCAGTACCCGCAGCTCGGCATCAAGCACGATCACCGGCTCGCGGATGGTTTCGACGATGCTTTCCGCCAGCCGACTGTTGGCGCTCAGCTGCGCCTCGAGCGTTTTGAGGCTCGTCACCTCCGTAAACGTGATGACCGCGCCGCTGATGTAGTTGTCGAGCGTCCGATACGGCAGAATCCGCACCGCGTACCACTCGCCCGATGTGGCCTGGATGGTGGTTTCGAGGCTGCTCAGGCGGTCGAGCACCTGCCGCACGTCCTGCGCCAGATGCTCGTAGCGCAGGTTGGCGGCCAGGTGTGTGATGGGGCGCCCCACGTCGGCGGGCAACAGTGGGATGATGCGCCCCACGGGCGGCGTAAATCGCTTGATGATGAGGTCGTTGTCGAGGAAAATGATGCCGATTTCGGTCGAGTCGAGCAGGTTCTTCATATCGTTGGCGGCCTGACTCAACTCTTCCGTCTTGCTCATATACTGCATATTGAGCGTCATCAGCTCCTCGTTGAGGCTCTGCATCTCTTCCTTGTTGGTCATCGCCTCCTCGTTGGTGCTTTGCAGCTCCTCGTTGGCGCTTTGCAGCTCCTCGTTGGTGCTTTTCAGCTCTTCGAGGCTCGATTCCATTTCCTCCACCGTCGTCTGCAGGCGGTGCTTGGTGTACTGGAGCTCTTTGTCGAGGGCGGCCACCACGGCATCGCGCGAGAGGTCGGCGTCGGAGCGCGAGCGCCCGCTGCGGATGCGGCGCGAGGTGGGCTGGTCCTCGAACAGCACCAGCAGCAGGCCGGCCAGCGCCTCCGGCTCGTCGAGGAGCTTGACGGTGAGGTTGAGAAGCTGATAGCCGCTGTCGGTCCTGACGCGCACTCCCTCGCGCTTCACGTCTTCGCGCTGCTGTAGGGCGCGGTGGACGGCGCCGCTGATCTCGAACGCCAGCTCTTCGCGCGCCATCTCGAAGAGGTTGAGCGCGCCCAGGCCCGGCGCCGGTTCGAGGTATTTGCCGGTGCGGCCGTTGATGTAGAGGATTTCGCCTTTGGCATTGATGACGACGGCCGGCGGCACGAACGAGCGCAACAGCACCCGCTGCACCAGCGTGGCGAACGGGCCGCCGTCGCGGCGGGAGAAGGAGCAAGCATTGCGGCAGGAAGAGAAGCGGTTTCGGTCAGGCGGCGGGCCAGCGCGAAGGGGAAGCCCGACAGCCGCCCCAGCGCGGGCGGCGCCTCGGAGCGCCGCGCGATTTTCCATTTGACGTCGAGCAGCGCGAACAGCTCGGGCAGCCCCGTCAGGGTCTCGCTCGGCCCCAGAAACAGCAGGCCGCCGGGGTTGAGGGCGTAGTGAAACACCGGCAGCAGCGTTTTCTGGAGCTCGGCGCCGAGGTAAATCAGCAGATTGCGGCAGCACAGCAGGTCGAGGCGCGTGAAGGGGGCGTCTTTGTTGATGTCGTGGACGGCAAACACCACCGAGTCGCGTACGTGCTTGCGGATGTGGTAGGTGCCGTCGGTCTTCTGAAAGAAGCGCTCCAGCCGCTCCGGCGCCACATCGGCGGCGATGTTCTCGGCGTACGCCCCCTGGCGGGCCGCCTCCACGCCTTCGGGGTTGAGGTCGGTGGCGAACAGCTGGAGGTGCAGATGATTGCCGGCGCCCTGCTCCTCGAAGGCTTCCAGCAGCAGGATGGCGAGCGAGTACGCCTCCTCGCCGGTGCTGCACCCCGGTGCCCATACCCGCACGGTGGCGCCGGGCGCCTTGGCCGCCAGCAACGGCCGCAGGTGCTGCCGCAGCGACTCGAACGCCTCCGGGTCGCGGAAAAACTTGGTCACGCCGATCAGCAGCTCCTTGAAGAGCAGTTCCACTTCGTGCGGGCTTTGCTGCAGGTAGCGCACGTAATCGGCGATGAGGCCGATCTGGTGCGCGTTCATCCGCCGCTCGACGCGCCGCAGCACCGTATTGCGCTTGTACTGGCTGAAATCGTGGCCGGTGAGGGCGCGGATGAGCGAGCAGATTTTCAGTAGCGCGTGCTCGGTGGGGTGGCGCTCGTCGGCCTCGGCGGCGCGCGCCAGGCGCTCGGTGAGCGGCAGCGCCACGTACGCCAGCAAATGCACCGGCATTTCGGTGGGCGCGAGCACAAAGTCGGCAAAGCCCGTGGCGATGGCCGCGCGCGGCATCGAGTCGAACTCGGCCGTGTCGGGGTCCTGCACCATCACCAGCCCGAAGTTTTCCATCACCATTTTCACGCCCAGGGCACCGTCGGTGCCCAGACCCGAGAAAATGACGGCCACGGCGTGGTCGCGGGCGTCTTTGGCGAGGCTTTGCAGGAACACGTCGATGGGCAGACGCCGCGCCGTGACCGTCGGGGCGGGCCACACCAGCAGCGCGCCGTGCAGAATCGTCAGCTCGGCGCCGGGCGGGATGACGTACACGTGGTCGGGCTGGACGCGCATTCCGTCTTCGGCGCGGTGTACGGGCAGCGTCGTGAAGCTCGCCACCACGGCTTCCAGCTCGCTGGGCTGGTCGGGCGGCAAGTGGATGACGACCACCAGCGCCACGCCCGGCCGCGCCGGCAGGTTCCGGCAAAAGCCCTCAATCGCCGCCAACGACCCCGCCGACCCGCCCAACGCCACAATCGGGAACATCGGCCCCGCTGCGGGCGAGGAGTGCCGCGCACCGTGCGCCCTGTGTGCAGCAGGAGGGGCGGCAGGCGGCCCGGCAGGCGACGCGGCAGGAGGCGCAGCCGAAGCCGCCGCCGACGCAGGAGAGGCGGATGAAGTCATCAGGAAAAGTGAATGTCGGACGGAAGAAGGGTAGCGGTCCAGGGCAGTGTGGCGGCTGGCTGTAGCGCGGACTTCAGTCCGCCGTTTAGCGGCTCTCCAACGGCGGACTGAAGTCCGCGCTACAGCCCGGCCTCACTCCGCAGTAGTCCACCGCCGGAAAAAAACAGCAGCGAATAGGCCAAAAATACGGCCCTGCGGCGCGGACGTTCCCGGTGGCCGTGCCCGCGAGGCGGGCCGGTTCCAGCCGTATCGGTTTCGGCTCCGTACACGGGCACCACGTCCCGCGATGCGCGGTGGTGGGCGCTGGTGGCCGGTCGGCGTCGTCTCCCGATTTTTCTTTTTCGGTTTCTTCATATGCAGTATTCCATCGGCAGCCCGCCGCCGTACGTCATTGCCATAGGCACTTCGGCCGGCGGGATGCCCGCCCTCGTCTCGCTGCTCGAGCAGTTGCCCGGCTCGCTGCCGGCGGCCGTGCTGGTGGTGCAGCATCTGGCGCCCGACTCCTCGGCCGAGCACCTCGCCGACCGCCTCGGGCGCCATACCACGCTGCTGTGCGCGGTGGCCCGCCACAACGACCCCGTGCGCCCCGGCCGCCTCTACCTGGCCCCGCCCGACCGGCATCTGCTCGTCAAAGACGGCCACGTGCTCGTCACGAAGGGGCCGCACGAAAATCACTACCGCCCGGCCGTCGATGCGCTGCTGCGGTCGGCGGCGGTCAACTACGGGCCGCGCGCCATTGGGGTGGTGCTCACGGGGATGCTGCACGACGGCACGGCCGGCCTTGAGTTCATCAAGCGGTGCGGCGGCACGGCCGTGGTGCAGGACCCCGCCGACGCCGAGTACGCCTCGATGCCCGAATCGGCCCTCCGCAATGTGCCCGTCGATTACGTGGTGCCCATTGCGGCGATGGGCGCGCTGCTGGCGCGGCTGGTGGCCGCGCCGCTGCCGCCCGGCACCCCACCCCCCGGCGAGCCACCCGCCGCCGCCGCCGTGCCGCCCGACCTACAGACCGAGGCCGCCATCGCCGAGCGGGTAGTCGGCAACACGCCCGAAGCGGCCGTGCTGGGCACTCCCGTGCCGCTTACCTGCCCCGACTGCGGCGGCTCGCTCTGGCGCCTCCACCACGGCGACGTGCTGCGCTTCCGCTGCCACACGGGCCACGCCTTCACGGCCGACACGCTCCTCGCCGAGCAGCAAAACGCCCTGGAAGGCACCCTGTGGGTGGCGCTGCGGATGATGGAAGAGCGCAAGAACCTGCTCGCCTCGATGGCCACGCGCGGCGGCGGCCCGCTCTCGCTGACCCAGGAAGAGCGCATCGACGAGATGAAACTCCACATCAACCGCCTGCGCGAGTTTCTGCTCAACGGTGCCGCCGGGGGCGGGGCAGACGAACACCAGTGAGAAGCTGCTCGCGGCGGTTGTGTTGGACCGCGAACCTCCGGTTCGCTCGCGGCTGGGCACGGCGGTTAGGAGATGCCAACTATTCGCTGCTGATACTGCGGTGGCGAACCGGAGGTTCACGGTCCATTCCGGCTACCGCAACCAGCTTTTAAGAAACTGTTTACGTTAGCGCTCCAGCCCTCCACGCCACCAACTTTCAGTAACGTAAACAGCTTTTAAGCACTGCCGACTTTCCCGTCTGAACTCCCGGATTACGGCTGCTTTGATTCGGCGCCGCTGCGCGCGGCCCGAATCAACCAGCCGCCGCCGAAGGTCAGCGCCGCCCCAAACGCCAGAAACGCCGCATCCCACGGCAGCTTGTCGGGGGCGTACTCGCGCACGTGGTGCAGCGCCAGCAGGTGGTGGTCGATGACGCCTTCCACCACATTGAACACGCCCCAGCCCAGCAGCAGCGCCCCCACCAGCGTCTGCCCCGACCACGGCACGTCCGGGCGCGCCCCGGCGGCCCAGAGCAGCCGCAGGCCGAGCGCCGTCATCAGCCAGACGGCGGCGTAAAAAACGCCGTCCCAGTACATATTCACTTTGGCGCGCACCAGCGTGTCGGGCGGCAACCGCGCCGACAACAGGTTGTGCCACTGCAATATCTGATGCAGTACGATGCCGTCCACGAAGCCGCCCAGGCCCGCGCCCAAGAGTACGCCCGCCACGATGAGCGGCACCCGGGTCGGTCGGCGCGCGTCAGGCAGCATCTGGTTCGATACCATCGGCGGCGGGAGCGGAGGATGCAACGGAACGGCGGTAAGTCGGCCGGCGCCAAGCGTCGGCCACCAGCAAGCCCACGGCGCCCGCCACCAGCAGGAGCACGGGCAGCGTCACGAGGGCCAACCGGGTTGTGTAGGCGGCATCGTACACAGTGGCATCCACCTGCGGCCGGCACACGGCGCACGCCCGCGCCGCCGGTGCGGCGACGCCCAGCGCTACCACGGCCACCAGTCCGCGCCACCCTCGCAAATTGAAACACCCAGGCAATCGCATCGGCTGACCAGTGAGGAGTTTTCGGTTGTATTTCTCGGCTTCCAGTCACGGGCGCGCACCTCGTCTGTCACGCCGCGCCCGGTCAGCATCGGCGCGGGGAGCGAGCCGGACGTAGGCGGCAGCGGCGGGACTGTCTGCAACAGCTACGTGGCCGGTCGGGCGCTGGGTTATGGTCGAGCTTGGGAAGTTGGCGGCGGCACTCGCCACGCCAACGGCGTTGCTACCCTGGGCGACACAGCCACGCCCACGGCCGCAAAAAACACCCCCCTCGAAATCAACACATTTCCGTGCCTTCCCTGAAACCTTCCCAATGGGCTGCCGTTGGCTATTGATACATCTCTGCCGACGACGCGGCGGAAGGCGTACATAGCTTGCTCCATCCTCGACTCTCCACCAGCAGCAGTATGGCGAATCCGAGTCCTCAGGATGGCCGGCGCACCGACAATCGGGGGTTCGCCTCGATGGCCCCCGACGAGCAGCGCCGCATCGCGGCCGAAGGCGGCCGGGCCTCGCACCAGAGCGGGCGCGGCCACCAGTGGGATCCGGCGGCAGCCCGCGTAGCCGGCCGCAAGGGCGGCGAAGCCCGCGCGCAGCGCACTCAGCAGCAGGGCAAGGCCGGTAGCGGCGGCGGCAACGCCGGAGCCACCGGTTCAGGCAGCTCCGGCGGCGGCCGGGGCGGCAACTCCGGTGGTGGCCTCTGAAATCACCCCCGTATACGCATTTACCCACTCGCGCGACCTGACGGGTACTCGCACCTGACTCCCGTCAACCGTAAGCCGTGATAGAAGACACCCGGGCGAGGCGGCTCGCAGTCGCCTCGTCCGGCGTGTATATGTTGGGCAGTGTCCCATTTTTCTTTTCGTATATGAAGACTCCCAAAGGCATCCTGCTGCTGATCGGCGGCGCCGAAGACCGCGGCGCCGACGTCAATCGCCCCACCATCGCCGCCGTCAGCAACGACTACCTCGACCAGGAAATCCTGCGCTTTTTCATCAAGCAGGCGCCCCACCGCAAGCCGCGCATCGAAGTCGTCACGACGGCCTCGAACATTCCCGAAGAAGTGGGGGAGATGTACGTGTCGATTTTCGACAAGCTCGGGCAAGACAACGTGGGCGTTCTCGACCTCCGCGACCGCCACGCCGCCAACTCCCCCGACACGCTCGCGCGCCTCGACGCGGCCGACGGCATCCTGTTCAGCGGCGGCGACCAGTTCCGCCTGTCCACGCTGCTCGGCGGCACCCGATTCAACGACCGCCTCTTCGAGCGTTTCCAGGCCGAGCCAATCGTCGTGGCCGGCACCAGCGCCGGCGCGATGGCGCTGCCTAAGACTATCCTCTACGAAGGCCACACCGAAGAAGCGATGCTGCGCGGCGACGTAAAAATCTCGGCCGGGCTGGGCCTCTTCGACGGCTGCATCGTCGATACGCACTTCATTCGGCGCGGCCGGTTCAGTCGGCTGGCGCAGGCTGTCATCACCAATCCGTCGTGCATCGGCGTGGGGTTGGGCGAGGATACGGCGCTCATCATCCGCCACGGCGCAGAGGCCGAATGCATCGGCTCGGGGATGGTCGTCATCATCGACGGCCACCAGATCGGCACCACCAACGTGGCCGACGTAACCGACGGCTCGCCGCTGTGCGTCGAGGGCCTGACGGTACACGTACTGGCCAGCGGCTGCCACTACCACCTGACGGAGCGGCGGTTTGGGATGAAGGGTAAAAGGGTGAAAGGGTAAGGGGGTGAAAGGGTGTTTGCGTTTCCTGAAGGCGGTTGAGCAATGGACCGCGAACCTCCGGTTCGCTCGCGGCGGCTGGGTACGGCGGTTGGGAGCGGCCAGCCCGGTGTGCTCAGCCGCCGCCGGCGAACCGGGGGTTCGCAGCCCAACCGCTGCCTGGCGCTAACCTTGCGTATGCGGCGGCCGGAAAAATTGTAACATCGAGTATCACTCGGTGATGGCGAGCCACGGCGGTTGCGCCCCGCCGCCCAGCCAGACGCACCGAGGCATCCTTACACCCTCCAAATCACCGCCTGCGCCTCCTGATCGTCCTGCCGACGCCACCCCCGGTGCATCCGGTCGGAGTTGAAGGCCCAGCCGATGGCGCCGTGGGCATCCACCCCGATAACCCCCAAATCGCCGTCGGCGTCGGCGTTGCGCTCGTGGACGACGCGCTCGCAGGCAGTCCGCACCGGCAAACCGGCGTACTCGCGCGCACACGCCACATCGTAGGCCAGCACCGCGCGAATGCACACCTCGCCGTCGCCGGTGCTCGAAAACGCGCCCGTGCGGTCGTCGGCGTACGCTCCCACGCCAATCATCGACGAATCGCCGATGCGGCCCACGGGCTGGTTTTCGGTGCCGCCCGTCGAGGTAGCCGCTGCTACGTGGCCGTGGCGGTCACAGGCTACTGCGCCCACCGTGCCGCCGTGCCGTGAGGCCGCTTGTTGCTGCTTTTCTTCCCGCGCCTTCCGCAACTCGTCGAGCTGGTGGTCGGTGATGAAATAGCGTTCGTCGGCCAGCTCGATGCCGTGAACCTGGGCGAACTCACTCGCGGCCGTGCCGCCGTAATACTTGGCGTCGCCGTCGTCGAGCACCAGCCGGGCCAGCCCGATGGGGTGCCGAACGCCCTTCACGATGGCTACCGCGCCGCTTTGGCGCGTATGGCCGTCCATCAAGGAGGCGCACATCTCCACGGTGCCCGCCGCCGTCAGAGCCGACCCGCGCCCGGCGTTGAACAGCGGGTCGTCTTCGAGCACCCGCACGGCGGTTTCCACGGCGTCGAGGGCGGTGCCGCCGCGCTCGAGCACGGCGTACCCGGCGTCGGTGGCGGCGCGCAGACCGGCCAGATAGTCGGCTTCGTGCTTGTGAATGAAGGGCGAATCGGGGCCGGCCCCGCCGTGGACTACGATGGCAATTTTCGTCATCAAAACCCGGCCACCAATTCGGGAAGGTGAAGGAGCGAAGCGAGGCCACTAAGGCTACGACCGAAGGCAGTCGGATGGTTGCCCCGCTCGCCCGGAAGCTCTCGCTCCGGTGGGAGATAACCAGGGGGCTGTGCCCCCCACGGCGGGTGGGTTCTATATGAGTAGCTGATGAAATAGCGGATTATGTGGCCGACCACTCGCGCCCAACCGCCGGTGGGGGCACAGCCCCCACGCTTGAGCCGCACCGGAGCGAATCTCCGGGCGAGCGATTTTTGGGTGGGGGACTGGAGCACCTGTTCTTCAGCCACGCCGGAGCGAGAGCTTCCGGGCGAGCGGTTGTTACAGCTTCCCCTCCACCACTGTCTCGTTGCCCATCGCATCCTTCACGGTGAGCCGGATGGAGCCGCGCAGCGGCACACTCGGTTCGAGCGCCTCCGAAAACAGCGTGGCCGTCTTGTACTCGTAGTGCAGCAGCAACCACTTGCCATCGACCTCGCAGCGCCACCCCGCGATGCCCGACAGGTTGTCGGAAATGGTGAACCGCAGCGCGCGCGGCGTCTTTTTCACGAGTTTGGCTTTGGGCGGCACCGTATCGGCCAGAATGGCGTAGCGACCGAGGTTTTTGGTCGAAAACGTGATGCTGCCGCCGTCGGGCGCCCACGTGCCGCCCTCAAAAGTCGCCCGCTTGCCCACCAGCGAGTACACGGCCGTGCGGGCGCGGTCAGGCGGTGCCGTGGTGGGCCGCAACGTGATCTTCACGGGCTTGAAAAGCGGCGTGAGCGGCGAGTTCAGGCTCCAGACGCCCGCCGAATCGAAGGCCGTCCGCACGTACAGCGTATCGAAGAGCGAGCCGGGATCGGTGACGAGCGTGAGGGCGGGCGTACTGAAGGCGTGGTCGCCGACGCTCGGCACCACGCCCTGAAACAGGTTGCGGAAGCGGGTGCGGCCGTCGAGGCTCACCACCGAGTCGGGCAGGCCGCCGCGCAGGTCGTAGAGGTAGGTGCCCGTGACGCCGCGCACGTACGAGGCGCGCAAATCGTAGCGGGTGCGCCCGACGTAGAGCGCCAGCGGGGCGGGCACGTCGGGGGTGGGGGCCACGGGCGCCAGCACGGCCAGCACGTTGCCGGTGATGCTGTAGCCGGCGCCGCCGCCTTTGCCCGCGCGCCGCGTGAAGGCCGCCGCCTCGCCGCGCAGGGTCAGGCGCAGCTCCGAGGTGTTGCCGTACGAGTCGGCAGCGCGGAACACCACGTCGTAGGTGCGGCCGGGCAGCACCCGCAGGCGCCCCCGGTCGCCGGCCGGGCCGGGCTGGTAGAAGGCCAGTGCGTTGCCGTCATCGACGTAGCACTTCTGGTAGTTGGAGCCGGTGCGCTTGAAGGTGTCGTAGTTGATGTGGCAGCTTACCATCCGCTGCTGGCTGAACGGCACCCCGTCGATGACGTAGCGCAGCAGCGGCTGCCCGTTGACGGTAGCCGCCAGTTGCTGCACCCCGTTGTGGTTGTCGGCTTTGGTGAAGCGGTCGAACATCGCCAGCTCCAGGCCCACCCAGCCCGAGGCGCGGATGGTGTCGGTGAGGCGGAAGTGCGTGGCGTCGAGGCGTTTCACGGCGTACTCGCGCGTCCGAAATTCCTGCTCTACGCGCGCTTCGAGGCCGAGGGGCCGCACGGCCACGGCGGCAAGGGTCGGCGGTACGTCATCGACAATCTCCCGGAAGCCGCCGAACGCGAGTGGGTTGAGCACCCGCTCCATCTTGTCGCGCACCTCGAAGTGCAGGTGCGGCCCGCCCGAGCCGCCCGTATTGCCCGAGTAGCCCACGATTTCGCCTTTTTTGAAGGCCAGCGTCGGCTTGTCGTAAGTCAGCTCGCACTCAAAGGTTTCGCGCTCGTACTGGGCTTTTTTCATCGCGGCGGCCAGGCGCGGGGCGAAGCGTTCGAGGTGGCCGTACACCGTGAGCAGGCCGTTGGCGTGTTGCAGGTACACTACGTTGCCGTAGCCGTAGGCCGAGGCTTTGGTGCGCGCCACGTAGCCGTCGGCGGCGGCATAAACAGGCAGCCCGGTGCGGCCCTCGGTTTTGATGTCGATGCCGCCGTGGAAGTGGTTGGGCCGAATCTCGCCCATCGAGCCGGCCAGAAAATTCTGCTCGCCCGGCTTGATGGGGAAAGCGAAATACCCGGCGGGCGCGGCGTCATCGACCGTGGGCGGCAACCGCTCGACGGGCGGCAGCGCGGGGTCCACGCGCACGGTGTCGGCGGGACGGGCGGCTTTCCGGGCGATTTTGCGGCGCTGGGCCTCGGCCGGGTTGATTACCAGAAAAGCGAGCAGAAAGAGTAGATGGCGCAAGACCGAAAATGGGGGAATCTCTCGCAACGCTCGCAAGGGACGCAAAGTCGGCTTTGCGCCCTTTGCGAGCGTTGCGAGAAAAAACTTATCTAACCCAAGTTGCGGGTTAGTGTTGGTCACAAAAAAGTCTGTTCGGCGCTCGGGGAAGTAGGTTTGGGTAGTCGACCCCCACAAACCGTTTCGCCCGACGACCGAACAGACCGTCGCAATTTACTGCCTGCTGGCTGATTTCTTCCAGCTTACGCGCCCCCAGCGGCCGAACCGGCGCCTCAACGATGCGCAGATTCTGACCACGGCCCTGCTGGCGGCGCGCTACTTTGGGGGCAATCTGACGACCGCCCGGCACTATATGGAGCAGCACCACGGACAGGCCCCGCTCGATAAAAGTGGCTTTTGCCGCCGCTTGCACGCGCTGCACGAACCGCTCGTAGCCCTCTTTGCCGCCCTGGGCCGCCACCGCAAAGCCCGCAATACCAGCGCCCAATACGTCATCGACTCGGCTCCCATCGCCGTCTGCGACAACATTCGCATCCGCCGCAGCCGCTTGGTGCAGGGCGAAGCCTATCGGGGGCGGTCGGCGAGCAAACGCCGCTGGTTTTATGGCTTCAAGCTTCAAGTGGTGATGACCGCCGACGGCTTGCCCGTCGATTGCTTTATCCACGCCGGTTCCACGGCTGACATCACGGCCTTGCAGGCGATGCCCCTGCATCTCCCCCCCGGCAGTACCCTCTCCGCCGACGCGGGGTATACCGACTATGCCCTGGAAGACGCGTGGCAGGAAGCGGAACAGGTCACCTTGCTCGCTGCCCGGCGCGGCAACAGCCTGCGCCCCCACTCCCCGAGCGTCGCCTACCTGATTGGCCACTACCGAAAGGGTGTAGAAACGGCCCTGAGCGGTATTACGGCCCTGTTCGCCAAGAAAATCCACGCCGTCACGGCACAGGGATTTCTGCTCAAACTCCTGCTCTGCGTCTTTGCCTACACCTTGCAGAAGATCAGCGACCAATAACCCGCAACTTGGGTTAACCAGCTTCTAAAAAAAGGCCGGTTTGCAGTCCGCCTTCCTGTACCTTCGTCACCGCATTGCGCGGCCGTACGACTTGCTCGAAGCACCACGGCGCGCTCCCTCCCGACGAGTCTTCGCTGATGGCCGCACCCGCTTACTGGATAACGTACGACGACCGCCCGAATTACCTGCTGGCGCGAGTGCAGGGCACCACCGACTCGCTCGAGGTTTCCATCAGCTTCTGGCAGGAAATAGCGCAGGAAGCCACCGAGCGCCAAGTGAAGCGGCTGCTCGTACACGAGTCGTTCCGCAACAACGTTTCCGCCATCGACATCCTCGAAGTAGGCCAATTTTTGGGCGAGCTGGCCGAGATGCTCGATTTGCGTTCCATCAAAATCGCCTTCGTGGATGAACGCCTCGAGCAGCTTGACCGCAACCGTTTGGGCGAGCTGGTGGCCGTCAATCGGGGGTTGCGGGGTAAAGTATTCGCCGATTTTGCCGAAGCCGAACGGTGGCTGCTGGCCGACTGAGGGCAGGCCGGTGTGCGGGCGTTGTGAAATACTCAGACATCACCGCCTCAACCGGCGCCGTCTGCTTAGCTCGTAGCTGATGACGGTAGGGATGTAAAACGTGACATCCGCCAGCAGCTTCGCCGCGAGGCTGCCCCACCCCACCGAGCCGGTCAGGCGCGGCAGCCACAGCAACAAGGCCGGGCGGATGAAGAACGAGTCGAATACTTCGGCCGGGCCGAACTCGATGGCCAGCGCCCGCAGGTTGCGCCCCACATCGGCCCAGCCGTACGCCCCCGCCTGCGCGCGGCGCACCCGCCGCGCGTGGCGGATGTCGGCGGTCAGAATCCACCCGAAGTACGCGATGTTGCCCGCCCACGTGCCCACCAGCGCGGCAGCAACCGGCCCGGCGCCACTCGCGCGCGCGCTCCACACGCCCCCAAGCGTGGCGACTACCGAGGCTGCTTCGGCCGGGCCGTAACGGCGCAGCCACTCACGAAGGCGGGCGGGCATCGGGGTACCGGGCTTACCGTTCCAGCACCCGCCAGCCGTGGGGCGCGACGCGCAGCCCCGCCGCCCCCAGCGCCACGGGCGCCGCGTCGAATACGTCGGCCCACGGCCCGGCCGCCGCCGCCGGCACCGCGATTTCCACGGCCGCAGCCGTCAGGTTGACGGCCACCAGTACCGCGCTGCGCCCCTTGTGGCGCGTGAAGGCGTAGGTGCCGGCCGCCGACGGCACCCGACTGCACGTAGCCGCCCCATCGAAATTGGCCAGCGCCGGATGCCGCCGATGCAGCGTGAGCAGGCGCGTGTAGAAATCGGCCAGCGGATAGTCGGCCCACTCGATGGAGTCGCGCTCAAAAAACGCCAAGCGGTGCCGTACGGCCGCCTCTTGCCCGCCGTACACCATCGGGATGCCCGGCAGCAGCGCCGCCAGCACGGCCAACGGCAGCACGTTGGCGCCGAGGCGCTCGTACTCGGAGCCTTCCCACGAATTGACGTCGTGCGACGACGTGAAATTCAGCAGACTCACGCCCGGCGGGTGGTGCGCGCGCTCCAGCCGGAGGTACTCGTCGAGGGCGCTCACGGGCTGCTCGCCGGCCCCGATTTCATCGAGCAGCCAATGCAGCCGAAACCCGTACTGCGCGTCGAACGCCCGACGGAGCTGGCCCGTCGGCGCGGCCACGGTGCGGTGTACGGGGTCGAACAAGTCGTCCCACTCCGACAGCATAAACACCGGTTTTTCGGCGTCCAGCGCGGTGCGGGCGGCTTCCCAAAAATCGGTCGGCACCATTCCGGCCACGTCGCACCGGAAGCCGTCGATGTCGGCCGCACGAATCCAGAACAGCAGCGATTCCGTCATCCACGTCCGCAGCTCGGCGTTGGTGTACTCGAACGCGATTACGTCCGTCCAGTCGGGGAAGGGCGGCACGAAGGCGCCTGCGGCATCGCGCCGGTACCACGCCGGGTGGTGCTCGGCGAGCGGATTGTCCCACGCCGAGTGGTTGGCCACCCAATCGAGAATCAGGCGCATCCCGAGGCGGTGCGTTTCGGCCACCACGGCGCGCAGATCGTCGAGCGAACCAAATTCGGCGCCGACGGCGCGGTAGTCGCGCACCGAATAATAGGAACCCAGCGAACCCTTCCGATTGCGCTCGCCGATCGGATGAATCGGCAGCAGCCACACGATGCCGACGCCCATCGCCGCCAGTCGCGGCAACTGTGGCACCAGCGCCCGCAACGTGCCCTCCGGCGTAAACTGCCGCACGTTGACGCAATAGATGCTGGTGTGCGCGGCCCACGCGGGGTGGCGCACGGCCGAAGCGGTGGCGGCGATTGAAGTAGCGTCCAACGGAAGGCTTGTTTTCTGGTGAAACTCGTCCGCATACGGCAGCCGGGCGCCGATGATGCAGAATACCCTACCGACCACCGCTACAGCGGCGACGCCCGCCGATGGAGTACCATCGGCGGGCGTCGTCAAACTCCATTTCCCGGCGTTTCAACGCCGGGCGGCGGTGGTCCACTGCGGAGTGAGGCGGCTAGCTGTAGCGCGGACTTTAGTCCGCCGTTGGCGAGTCGCTAAACGGCGGATCGAAGTCCGCGCTACAGCAACACAGGCTCTTACGACTTACGCAATGCGCTCGTCAGGCCCGAAGAAGAAATCACCTTCGATTCGGGCGTTCTCATCGGAGTCGGAGCCGTGGACGGCGTTGGCTTCGATGGAGCGCGCGTACTTCCTGCGGATGGTGCCTTCCTCGGCGTTGGCCGGGTTGGTGGCGCCGATGAGCGTACGGAAATCAGCCACGGCGTTGTCTTTTTCGAGAATCATCGCCACGATGGGGCCGCTCGACATATAGCTCACCAGGTCGTTGTAGAAGCCACGCTCTTTGTGGACTTCGTAAAATTTGCCCGCGCGCTCGCCGGTCAGGCGCGTGAGCTTCATCGCCACGATGCGGAAGCCTGCCGCTTCGATCATCTGCGTGATACCGCCGATGTGCCCGTCCTGCGTTGCGTCGGGCTTAATCATCGTGAAGGTGCGATTGGTCGTCATTCCTTGTCGAAAATGGGGGTTGAATGTGGGCGCAAAGCTACGGCGCTACGGGCGGCGCTAACGGCCGCCGTTCTCGTCATCTTCGTAACACCGGGCAGCCCGGCGCCGCCCGAGGCGCGTTCCGATTTTTCGTCGGAATTTTGCGGCCCGGAGCAGGCGTTCTCGCCTGCCCCGCCGGCCGGACCAGCGGCGCCCCCGCCGCCGGCTCTTTTGTTGGTCTTTATCCGCCGTTCGTGGACCTGAACCCCGCTGCTCTCTCGGCCCTGCGCGAGTTGCTCGCTACGCCGAAGGAAATCTTCATCACCACCCACCACAAGCCCGACGCCGACGCGCTGGGCTCGTCGCTGGGCTGGGCCGGCTACCTGCGCCAGCGCGGCCACTCCGTGACGGTGGTGACGCCCACCGACTACCCCGCCTTCCTCAACTGGATGCCGGGGCAGGAAACGGTCGTCATCTACGACCCCAAGACGAACGACGCGCTCGTGCGGCGCCTCGTGGCCGAGGCGCAGCTTATCTTCTGCCTCGATTTCAACACTCTTTCGCGCATCAACGAACTGGGGCCGATGGTGGCCGCCGCGCCCGCGCCGAAGGTGCTCGTTGACCACCACCTCGCGCCGGACGATTTCGCGCAGGTCGCGTTCAGCCATCCCGAAGCCGCCGCCACCTGCGAGCTGGTGTTCGAGTTGATTCGGGCACTCGGCGACGAAGCCCTCATTACGCCCGCTATCGGCGAGTGCCTCTACGCGGGCATTATGACCGATACCGGCTCGTTTCGCCACCCGAGCACCTCGCGCAACGTCCACCTCATCACGGCCGAGCTGCTCGCGCTGGGCGTCAACACGAGTGCCGTGCATCGGCGGGTGTACGACTCGTCGTCGGAGCAACGGCTGCGATTTCTGGGCTTCGTGCTGAAAGACAAGCTCACGGTCGTGCGCGAATCGAACACGGCCTACATCGCTATTACGGCCGACGAGCTGCGCGCCTACGATTCCAAAACCGGCGACACCGAGGGCCTGGTCAATTTCGCGCTGTCCATCGACGGCATCCGGCTGGCCGTGCTGCTGGTGGAGCGCGGGCCGGTCGTGAAAATCTCGTTCCGCTCGGTCGGCGAGTTTTCGGTCAACGATTTCGCGCGGCGCCACTTCAACGGCGGCGGCCACCGCAACGCGGCCGGCGGCATTTCCTACGTATCGCTCGCCGCCACGGTGCAGCAGTTGTTGGCACTGCTCCCGCAATATGCCGAGGAGTTGACCGGCGCCGAAGCCGTCGCAGCCTGACGGGTGGTGTTAGGTGTTGGGGCTTGTCATTGCGAGCGCAGCGAAGCAATCTTCGTGTGCTCGGTTCGTATGCTTGGCTCGTGTGCTCAGCCGTCGCGCCCATCCTACGAGGATTGCTTCGCTCCGCTCGCAATGACAAATATCCAACACTTACCCCCCCCCAACCGTCTTTCCGTGGGCCGACAGGAACCATCCCATCATCCCACTCCATTCCCCCCAATTCCAATGCGTTATTGCGCTTTTTCCGCGTCGGTTCTGGCCACGCTCTCCGTGGCGGGCCTGCTGGCCGGTTGCAATAAGTCCGGCGGCAGTGCCTCCGGCGAATTTCTGAAAACCAAGTCGGGCCTCGAATACCGGCTCTTCCGCAAGGATGCCGCCGGCAAGTGGCAGCCGCTGCAACTGGCCGACCTGACCAAGATCGACACTGCCAAGCAGCTCCGCCCCGGCAAGGTGATGCTGCTCGAACAGATTGCGGTCAACGACAAGGATTCGGTGCTCCAGAACACCCTCGAAACCGGAATGCCGCAGCCGTATATGCTCAATCCGCAGCCCGCGCAACTCGTGGAAGAGCCGATGCGGATGCTGGCGGCCGGCGACTCGGGCGTGTTCCGTCTGCCTACCGACTCCATCTTCAAGAAGATGCCGCCGCAGGCGCGGCCGAAGTTTCTGCCGAAAGGCTCGTTCGTGACGTTGCGCCTGCGCGCCAACGACGTCCTGACGATGCCCGCCGCCCAGGCTAAGATGCAGGAGCTACAGTCCACCGCCGCCAAGAAGCAGGATGCCAAAGACGCCACCATCCTGGCCGACTACGTGAAGGCACACCCCGAGCTGGCCGCCGCCCAGAAAACGCCGTCCGGCGTATACGTGCTCATTACGCAGCCCGGCACCGGCCCCAAGCCCGAACCGGGCCAGCAGGTGGCCGTGAGCTACCGCGGCACCCTGCTCAACGGCACCGAGTTCGACGCCTCCCTGCGCGACGGCAAGGACCAGCCCTACGAATACCCCTACGGTCAGGGCCAGGTGATTCCGGGCTGGGACGAGGGCGTCGGGATGCTCTCGAAGGACGCCAAAGCCACCATTCTGGTGCCCTCGTCGTTGGGCTACGGAATGCGCGGCAGCCCGCCCCGCATCCCCGCCAACTCACCGCTCCGCTTCGACGTGCAGCTCCAGAACATCAGCGGCAAGGCCGTGCTGCCGCCCGCCCCGATGCCCGTGCCAGGGGCCGACGGGTCAGCCGACGCGCGGTAGAGTTCCGGCCTGTATCAGGCGTCGTAGAGGCGCGCATTCGCGTCTCCGCCGCTCGACCCCAACCGCATTGCCGTGCAGCGGAGACGCAAGGATGTGTCTCTACGGCCTAACCGCAGATGCAACCGCCGTAGAGACGCATCCTTGCGTCTCCGCTGCACGGCCCCGCCGCACGGCACCACCCAACCGCCGCACCCAACCGCCGCACCCAACCGCCGGAGACGCAAGGATGCGTCTCTACGCCAGCCACTTTTGAAAATGCTTCGCTCTCTCCGCTTCCTCTCCCTGACCCTTTCGCTGCTGGTGGCCCTGCTGGCCGGTGGCTGCAAAAAAGAAACGGTTGATTCGTCGGTGGACACCACCACCTCCGACGCCCAGAAGAAAGCCGACGACGACGCCATTCAGGCGTATGTGAGCGCCCGCGGCCTTACGGCCACGCGCACCGCCTCCGGCCTTTACTACGTGGTGGATGTGGCGGCGCCTCCCGGCGCGCCCGCACCCGTCACGGGCAGCGTCTGCACGGTCAACTACCGGGGCTACCTGCTCAACAGCCCGCCGGGCAGCCAGCCGTTCGATTCGTCGTACCCCCGGGGGGTGCCGTTCGTACTCACGTTGGGCGTCACGAACGTCATCGCGGGCTGGACGGAGGGCTTGAAGCTGATGCACAAGGGCGAGCGCGGGCGGCTCATCATTCCGTCGCACCTGGCGTACGGGCCGCGCGGCTCCGGCACGATTGCGGGCAACGCGGTGCTGATTTTCTATATGTCGCTCGAAAACGTGCAATAGCGCGGTGTATCTTGCGGCGGCCGGATGTTTGATTGCCGTGCCCCGCACTATGCGCTACCCAATGCGACTTCCGCTTTTCTCCCCCTTCGGTGCCGCCTTCGCGCTCGGCGCCTCGCTGCTGCTGCTGACGGCCCCGGCCGCCCTCGCGCAGCTCAACCCCACGCCCGCCAACCCCGCCCCGCTCGGCCCGCCCGATACGGTGCAGCTCAAAAGCGGGGTGCGCTACGTGACCACCGTGCCCGGCACCGGCGAGCGCCCCGCCGCCGGCCAGAAAGTGTGGGTACACTACACCGGCCGCCTTACCGATGGCCACATCTTCGACACCTCCAACATCACCGGCAAGCCACTCAAATTCACGGTCGGCGCGCAACAAGTGATTCCGGGGGTCGATCAGGTGGTGGCCGTAATGAAGGTCGGGCAGAAAGTGACGGCCTTCATCCCGGCCGCGCTCGGGTACGGGCCGGTCGGCCAGCCCGACGACGCCGAAGAAGGCGGCAACGCCTACCGCGTACCGCCCAACGCCGATACGGTGTTTGAATTGGAACTGGTACGGGTAGCAAAATAGGTCGCCCCGTCCTCACTCCTCTACGCAACGGCCCCGGCAATGCATCCGCACTGCCGGGGCCGTTGCGTGTTGAATCTTGAGTGTTGGCTACTGCATCGTGACGGTGCAGCGCACCCGCACCCAGGTGGGCGTGGCGCGACTGCCTTTCCTCAAAGCGTGTCGTCAGCTACAATCTTCGATACGTGATGGTTCTGACACCCGTTCCGCCAATACGGGGAACTCGATACTTCCCCTGAATTGATAGCTACGTGTGAGTTAACACTTTAACGATGGCCGTGGCAGCGAAAGTGGGTGGCGGGCCGCCGTAATAACTGATCAACTGGTTGTTAGTCAGTGCATACGGATATGACTGATAACCTAACCGCAAGCATCCCACGCTTGGGCGGTGCCATTTTGATGAAACAAGACGCCTGTCTGCCGCCCGGATGCGGGATCGGAAAGCACCGTATCGATGTCAATCAGTACGCCGGCAGAGTCGAACTCGTGTGTCAGGATCTCTCTGGTCATCCACCTTCCGACGATGCTGGGGGCGGGCTGCTGAGGCGCAGCGTCATCGTCGGGCCGACACCCGGCGAGTACCGCCACCAGCAGGCACAGGGCGGTACTGCAAACGACGGATGTTATGTAGCGCATTGTGGGGGAAGAATGGAATACATCGGTTCGGCGCGCGACGGGCAGCCCCGTCGCCCGGCCCCGCGCCAACTGCTCGGCGGCGACCTTGCCGGAGTGTCCGTTGCCAAGCCGAGAGTTGGCAAACGGATCAGACAACTGGTTCTCGATCATTGGGATTGAACAAAAAAGGTGAAACAGCCACCGCCTCCTGACGAAGCCGCAGCAAAAATATAGTCCTTTCGCACCCAACCCACTCAGCGCACCAGCCGCCGCGTGAGGGTGCGCCCATCGGCCCACGCCAGCCGCAGGGCGTACACGCCGGGGGCGGCCTCGGTGAGGCGTATCGCGCCTTCCTCGCCCATCAGGCGGCCGGTGACCACGGCGCGGCCCGTGGCGTCGAACACCGTGTAGGTTGCCCCGCGCGGGGCGCGCACCGCGAAGCGGCCCGTGGCCGAGGGGTTGGGCCAGATGCTCACGGCGGCGGCCAATGCGGCGTCCTCGTCCACGCCCAGCGGCCAGAGGTCGGCGGTGCTGGTGCAGAAGAGGTTGTTGGTGACGGTGCAGCGCACCCGCACCGAGGCAGGCGAGGCGTAGGTGTGCGTCACGACCAGGCCCGTATCGAGCGGCGAGCCGTCGCCGAAGTCCCACGTCACGCGGCTGATTTCGGCGTAGAGCGGCCCGGCCGGGGTGGCCGCCCTATCGAGCGTGAAGCGCAACGTGGACGGGCCGCCCACGGCCTGAAAACTCGCCACGGGCGGGCCGGGCGGAATGGTGCAGTAGTTCACCACGGCCGGAGCCGGGAGGTTGCCCAAGCTGGCGAGCCAGAGGTCGCGACGGCCCATTCCGGGGAACTGCTGGCTGCCGCTGCCCGTCAGGCGCCACGAGGTGGTGGGGGCATCGTAGAGGAGATGAACGCCTTGCGGAATGATGCCGCCCGTTGCTGGCGGCGGTGTCCACGTCCACACGTTCGTGCCTGGAGCGGCCACTTCATCGAGGCGGCCAATGTTGCGTGGGGTGCCTGTAAGCAGAAAGTTGCCTGTCACCAGTTCGTGGACATCGAAATATTCGCCGCCGGCTTGGTAGTTACCGGTGGGCGGCTGGAACGAGTAGCGCCATTGTTCCTGCCAGTTGGCGTCGAGCTTCCGCAGGATGCCGCGCCGGGGCGTAGTAGAGGGTTGCACTGATTGCTGCCCCACGACCACCAGTCCGCCGTCGGTGGTGACCTGCAGGCGGTTGCCAATGTCGTTGGCCCCCGAGTCGCCGACGAAGACATCCGTAATGGAATCGCCTTGCGGAGACACTTTGTAAATCCGCATATCCGTCGTCCAGAACGACCACGGCGGCGGGTAGGGGCCGCGGCCGTTGGTCAGTACAGCGTAGGAGCCGTCGGCCAACGCCGTTAAATCCTGCGCCGAGGTGTTGAAGTAGCGCACCCAGCGCACATTACCTTGCCCGTCTAGTCGCCGAAGCTCCGCCCTGCCAGAAAGGGTACCAGGCACAAGACTGACGACTAATACGCCATCGGGCAGCGCCACTATCCGACGGACACTCGCGAGACCGCTCACCACATAACGGTGCGACCAGCGCACGTTGCCGAGCGAATCGAAGCGGCATATATAACTAGGATACTCTACCGTGCCGTTGGGCAGCGTGTCTTCCGCACCACCCGCAATGTAGAAATCGCCATTATCGGCCGCGACGGGGGACATCCAATCCCCCACGGTCGGTAACTGGGCGGTAAAGGATACGTTGATCGTATCGCCGTTGGGGCGTGTGAAGATCAATAATGCACGATACGTATCGTAATCAGCGGACTCCCAACTACCCGTCGTGACAAGGCGCGTTGCACTGAGACGGAGCGTTCCTGTGCCATATTCACCGGTCAGCGGAGCGCCCAGATAACGCTGCCAGTTTAGCGTAGGCTGGGCTGCGGCGCTCACTACGGTCAGCAAGACCACGAAGCAGACGGCAAGCCACCGGCGCCCCCAGGCGCCGGTGGAAAAAATATGCGTAAGCATCTCCGTAGCCGATTACTGTGCGACGACGAGCTTCCGCGTCCCAAGCACCACCTCATCGGCTACCACCGAATAGGAATAAATACCAGTTGGTAAACCGGCCACCGACAGCACCGCCGAAGTAGCAGCCGGGTCGAGCGTCACTCGGCGTACCACAGCTCCGCCCACTACATCGCGCACCAATAACTCGGCCCGCGTGGCGCCGCGCACCGCGTAGGCAATCGTTGTTTCGCCAACGACCGGATTAGGGCGGTTTTGCTCTACTCCGCGAGCAGAATCCTCTGCGTCAGACTTAGCGCCGTCAACTGGCCGACTCGGTCGCTGGAAACCGTTATTGTACGAATCCAACCTGCACGCGTGTCTGATGGGATCATATTCGACCGACCGGCCCCGAATCTGTAACGGCCGCACGTCAAACGAGGGGCTGCTGTTCGCACGGATATCCGGCACCGTATTGAAAGCTCCGACCCCTGTTCTGCTGGCTTGGTACCCCATATAGATGATACTCTGCCGGGTCTGGTCAAGCAAATACGTGAATCGGCCTCCCGAGGTCGCCCGACCCATAAAATGGTTACGCATTGGCTTCAGATGGCCCCGACCGGCGCTGAAATCAGCGTAATCATCCATCACCACCGCCGTCGCCCCTGCCACCGCAGATCGCTCCACGAGGATGCCCGCGTTGTCGCCGCTCACCTGCGGGCCGCGCACGAACGTATTGCACTGCGGCCAGAATACGAGCGGGGGCAGCCCGGCCGTGGTGTACGCATTGCGAACGGCGATGCCCGTACCGCAGTCGGTGAAGGTGTTGTCGGTCACTTCGCAGTCCTCGCCGCTGGCGGCCAGACCCAGCCGCACACCCGTGTAGAGATTGGCGAACGAGTTGCCCACGAGCTGGTAGCGCAGACCCGCCTTCTCCACTTCCACGCCCGTGCGCGGAAACGAGTGGTTGCCCAACGGCTGACCGCCGCCATCCAGCGAGAATTGCGCGTTTACCACCCGCACCGCCCGCCTGTTTTGCGGCGGCCCGCTGCCGTGCCAGCCTACCCACACGCCCCACGCTGGGGCCGCCGTGCTGGTTCTGAGCACTGGATCAAGCCACGGGTACTGCGCCCGCAGCAGGGAATCCAGCCGCACGGAAGGTCGCCAGCCCGCCACCGCCAGCGGCAGCCGGAAGAGGTTGGGCACCTTATTGGGCACTCCTACCTCTATCGAGTTGGTGAGGGTCGGCACACCCAGGCTCATCAGGCGGTTGCGCGCAAACAGGTTTCCCTCGCCCACCAACAGGCTGAATGGGTCGATACTTTTCGGATTAGCGATGCCCAAGCAGGCATCAGCGAGGGAGTTGCCGTAGAAAGGCATCACCACGGCGTCGGCGGAGGTACCGTAGTACCACCCGCCCAGGTCGAGGTGCGCGAGGGGTAGCCAGTCGGCGTAGAGCGTGTTGGTGGTATCGAGCTTGAACGCATTGGTTTTCGAATCGAATACCGAGTTGACGATGGCGGCGTTCGGGTGGACATCGGGTTTCCTGGCCGGCCCATAGGGGTCAGTGCGTACGCCCGTCAGGTTGTTGAAGAGGCGTGTGCCCACCAGCCGGAGCGGCGCGGTGTTGGGGTCGCGCCAGGTTACGCCATTCACGGCGTGGCTGATGCCGCCGTACAGCGGGCCGCCGCCGTAGGGTGCCACGTCGGGCAGGCGCGAGCGCAGGTCGGCGGCGGGGTTGCCGATGTACAGCCCGGCCGAGGTAGGCCCTACCACGAGGCCGGACCACATCTGGTCGCAGGCGGCCGTGAAGTAGGTATCGGGCGCCGTAAGGCTGGCTTCCGCCCCGATGGTCAGTGAAGTGCCCGCCTCGAAGAGGAAGCGGGTGCCGGGCTTCGTCACGAAGTGGCCGCGCGTGAGCGTGACGCGGCACCTGACGTGGTAGATGCCGCTCGGCAGCATTACAGTGGTTCCCTGGCCATTGAGCACGAGCGAGTCGGCGCGGGGGCCGGGTTTCCAGACAATCGTCGGCGGCGTCTGCTCGAGGGCACACTCGCGCTCCAGAATCGTGAGCGTGGTGGTGGCCGACGAGGTTTGGCAGCCCGGCAGCGTATAAGTGTAGCGCACCGTATAGACGCCCCCCTGAATGCCGGCCGGCAGCTCGCCGGTGGTGGCATTGACGAACGGCACACTGCCCCCGCCCGCCGCCGCCAGTCGCGGAAACAAGCCGTTGGTCGTCAGTACTGACCACTGGCCGGTGCCGCCGCCCGGCTGGCCGCCGCCGTTGAGCGTTTGCCCGCCGGTGTTGTAGAACACGTACGGCCCGCCCGGCAGCACCGTAATGGCCGGCCCCGACACGATCAGGCGGGTGGTGTCGGCGTCGGTGTCGCAGTTGTTGGCCGTGGTGTAGGTGTAGGTCAGCGCATAAGTACCGGGAGCAATGCCGCTCGGCAACACGCCGTTGACCGCATCGACGAACGCCAGCGTAGTGCCGCCGCACTGCGCCGGAAACTGCCCGCCCGCTACCGACCATACGCCCGTGCCGCCAGCCGGTTGGCCACGGCCGTTCAACCGTACCGGGAAGTTGCTGTACATATAATACGGCCCGCCCGGCTGGGCTGTGGCCGTGACGAACGGCCCCGTGTAGCGCCCCAGGTAGCTGCACACAGGCGCCGGGTAGCCGGGCGCCGGCGGAATCAGCGCCCGGGCCTCTACCTCGAACGTGGTGCTCTGGATCGGCGTGATCGTCCAGACGGGGTTGGTGGTGGCGGCGCCCACCGCCACGCGATTGCCGCCCGTGGTGGCGTAGAGCTGATACTCCACGCTCGGGAACAGCGCACACGGGGTGCCGGGCGCGTTTTGCTCTAGGCTCGCCGTCAGCGTCACGGGCTGGCCCATACACGCCGGCGTCGGCGAGGTCGAGAACGTTACCGCGATGGGCGGGTTGAGCGCCGACGGCGCCACGATGGACGCGCGCGGCCCGCCCGGCGCAAACACGGCGTAGGCGCGCTGCTTTTGGCCCTGCGTGAACATTACCTGGTACGCTTCTCTGTAATAGCTCATATAGTTTTCCAGCATTTCGCCACTGCTGTCGGTACACGCGGTGATATAGGGGCGAGGCACTGGATTCCACTCTTCTTTTATCGAGAGAGGCGTATCGCTCACGTGGTCGTCTTTACACGTTGAATGTCCGGGCACTTCGACAGACCAAGGATGACGCAAGTTCATCCAATGACCTACCTCGTGAATCAGCGTTCGACCACGAATGCTCGCCGTAACGTGATTGAAATGAGGTGTGTTCACCACCACACCATCGTACCAAGCGCCCGCACTTGAAGGGAACGTGCTTCTTCCCGCCACTATCCCAAAAAGAAACACAGGATTGTAGTTGACCACCCAGATGTTCAAGTAGTGGCTAGGATCCCACGCATCGGCGCCACCGTGCGCCGTGCGCTTCATGTCTTCATTGAAATCGGTGTAGGGAGATAGTGGCGTCGTAAATACATTAAACGAATGCGCCGAACTACTCACCCGAGTGATCCCCGTCGTCGGCAGCCCATTGGGATCAATGTGCGCCAACCGAAACGCGATGCGGAACCGCCCGATGCGCGGCACGAAATCCGGCAACGGCCGATAGGGGCTTGCGGGGTTCAGAATCTCCCGATTCATCCCCAGAAACGCCTTGTTCAGGATGTCTATCTGAGTGCAGACGTGAGCATCAGAATAATAGTTGTTAACCAGATGCACCACCACCGGAATGGTGTACACGGGGCAGAACGATTCGTTTTGATTCACGACGCTCGACGGCGTCTGCTGCGCGATAAACTGTCGGGTATGCTCCTCGAGCTGCTGCAGCAACTGCTGCTGGTCGGCGGGCAGGCTGCTCCAGTCGGGCGTACCACAAATAGTGTCGGGCGTTTGCGCGGCGGCACTCATCGGCCGCAGCAGTAAGCTATAGGCCAGAACGGCCAGCAATGCCCAGCGCCGCCGGCAGTTGGCAACGCGCGCACCCCTCCTGGCAGAATGCAATGCATTCGGGGGGGGGTGCAATTTGAGAGAAAGTTTTCGGCCATCGGACAACAGGGGGATAGGGGTGAAACATCATAGCCGCCGAACACCGCCGGCGCACTAGCCAGACGATGCAAGATATACAAATGATTGCCGTGGTCAAAGTGCGCTTCAACGGAAAAAAAGCCTGCGGCAGGTCGTCCGAAAAATTCGTGTATATTCGCGGCCCCAAAAACTAAAAACCACCATAACGCGCTGTGAAGGTGGTTTTTGGTTTCAGCAAATCGCTGGGCGGCGGCAGGCGGGCGGCTCGAAGAAAAATAAAAATTTTTCGGCGGGTTGCGGTAGTTTATTGGCTGGCAACGCGGTGTTGGGTCAATGAGCTACTTTGATGGGGTTGGCTATCAAGGCCCGCCGTGGCCCAGCCGCCGTGGGCGAGTGATACTCGGCGGCGGTTGGGCAACGTGGCCCAGGGTAGCCGCCGCTACGCTCCGGCAACCCTGAGCTTCCGATATGAAACCCCTTCGGGGTACCCAACCGCATTGTTTACGCGCATTCAGCTACCCCGAAGGGGTTGTATATCAAAGCCCGGGGTTGCTACGCCAACGGCGTTGCTACCCCGGGCACTCGCGGATGGCACGGCAGCAAGCACCTCAAAAGCAAAAGCTGCGCTTCGCAACAAGCCCATTCTGCAGACGAACCTGGAAAGCCCCCGCCCCTACTCCCGCACCAGCCGCCGTACGGCGGCGCCTACGCGCACGGCGTACACCCCAGCGGGCAGGCGGCGGGCATCCAGCTCGTAGCGGGCGCTATGTGCGGGCAGCGTGGCGCGGAGCACTTCGCGGCCGGCCGCGTCGAGCACCACCAGCGGGCGGGCGGCGGACGCGGCGGCAAGTGTGAGGGTCACGCGGCCGTCCGGGGTGGGCGTGGGGAAGAGCGTGAGGCCCATCGCATCGGCGGCGGCTTCGGCCGTGCCCGTGATGGTGATGGTCTGGCCCAGCGACGGCACCGACACGCACACACCGCCCGCGCTCAGTGCCACCACCGTGTAGAGGCCGTTTTGGGCCGCCGTGCCCACGGTGTACGTCTGGGCGGTGGCGCCCCCGATGGGCGCGCCGTTGAGGTGCCATTGGTACGCGGGCGCCGGAGCGGCCGTCAGCACCACGGTGCCGCCTGCGGGCGTGGCCGTGAAGGTGGGCTGCGCGGGCGTGGCCGTGATGGTGAGCGACGTGGTAGCCAGCGCGGCCGGACAGGTGCCGCCGGCCGCCACCGAGTTGACCACCGTGTACACGCCCGGCGCCGACGAGCTGAGGTCCACGATGCCCAGGTTGGGGTGCAGCGTCAGCCCGGCGGGAGTGGCCGAGAAGGTGCCCGCCTGCGCGCCCGGTGCCAGCGTGGGCACCGCCGACTGCCCCGCGCCCGTGCAGTAGCTCGGCTGGGCGTACTGGAAGGCCGCTGTGGACGCGCTGGTGAGCGTGATGGTCTGCGAGGCCGTCGCCGGGCATTGCCCGCCCACCGCGTAGCTCACAGCGTAGGTGCCGGCCGTGGCGCCCGTGAGCGTGAGGGCGCCGGTGGCGGCGTTGATGACCACCCCCGTGGCAGGCAAGACGCTGAACGTGCCGCCCGTGGTGCCGCTGATGGTGGGCGTCACGCTCGGCAGGCCGCCGAGGCACACCGTGGCGGCCGGGTACGCGAAGGTGGCGTTGGCGGCCGGATTGACCGTTACTACAATCGGCGCCGATGTGGCCGAGCATCCGGCGGTTGTCGTTACTTGAATGGTGTACGAGCCGCCTTGCGTAATTGGGTACGTGGTGACGAAGGCGCCGCTCAGGAGGGTACCGTTGCGATACCATTGATAGGTACCCCCCACGCCGGTGCCGCTGCCAGTGGCTTGTAAAGTCACGATGTCACCATCACAGAAGGTGGTCGGCCCCAGCGCCCTGAGAGCGATGGTGGGCACCGCCGCGATGGTGGCCACCACCGCCGCGCGCGGCCCTTCGCACCCGGCGCCCGTGCGGGCGGCGACGTAGTAGGTGGTGGTGGCGCTCAGGCTCGGCGTGACGTAGCTCGCCCCCGTGGCGCCCGCGATGGGGGTGCCGCCCGTGGCCGTGGTGTACCACGCATACGCCGCCGCCACCGGGCTGCCCACCGTCAGGGTCAGCGAGCCGGGGCCGCACCGCCCGAACGTGCCCGCCGGGGTGGGCGCCGCCGGGGCGGCATCTACGCTCACCGTGGCTGTGGCCGATACCGAGCAGCCCTGCGCCGCCGACGTAACCGTGAGCGTGTAGGTGCCACTCGCGGCCGGGGTGGCGTTGGGGATGGTAGCCGTGAGCGTGGTGGCCGTGAAGCCGTTGGGGCCGGTCCACTGGACGGTGGTGCCGGGGTTGGAGTTGGTGGCGGTGAGGGTTAGGGTCTGCCCGGCGCACACGGCCGTGGGCGCCGCCACGGTGGGCACCGCCAGCGTACAGGCCGCCCCGAGCTTGGCCACGAACGAATCAGGCCCGCCGACGGCCGCGAGCGTAGCGGCCGCGTTGAAATCGATGGAAACGGTGAACTGCCCCGCCAGATACAGGCTGCCGGTGCCGTCGTAGTAGAGGCCGCGACTCAGGTCGGAGCCGGTGCCGCCGAGGCGGTCGGCCGATTGCAGGGTGCCGGTGGCCGAATAGCGCGCCAGCAAGGCATCCTCGCCGATGCCCGTGAGCTGCGTGGTGCCGAAAGCGGCGGCATCGGTGATAAACCCGCCCACGGCCACGGTGCCCGCGCTGCCTACTTCCACCAGATACCCCGAGTCGGTGCCGGAGCCGCCGCCGGTGCGCGCCCACTGC
>ERZ1066122.703-NODE-703-length-33200-cov-8.530668_pt1 | contig 33200 bp, 31 predicted proteins | sample MGYA00382769_ERZ1066122 | MGnify/ENA primary metagenome ERZ1066122 (study PRJEB33369, sample SAMEA5778352) | biofilm metagenome | biome: Industrial cooling water; feature: Water cooling tower basin; material: Biofilm | place: United Arab Emirates | collected... | reverse complement strand
CTTGAAGACGGTGCCCTCGAAGCCAAATGTTTTCTGCTGAAACTCGCGTGCTTCGGTTTCCTTCTTGGCGATTTCGTCGAGGCGCTTCTTCTTCTGCTCGTCGCGCAACAGCGGCTCCGAGAGCTTGTAGTCGCGGTTGAGGCGGTCGATTTCGGCGCGCTTGGCCTCAATCTCTTTCTGCCACGCCGTTGACAGGCGGTTCACCTCCTGCTGGGCCGTGCCGTAGGCGGGCAGCTTTTCGAGGATGTATTTCGAGTCGGCGTAGCCGATTTTCTGGGCGTCGGCCGGGCGGGATGCCAGGCCGGTCAGCAACACCGCGCCAAAAAGCCAACGAAGGGAACGAGAGCGCATCACGTACAACAAGAAACCAGAACCAAGAAACTGCAAACGCCTACCGAATCTGCTGGCCAATGGTGAAGTGGAACTGCCCCCGCTTCTGCGCCAGCGCGCCGGGCACCTGGTCGAAGCCGTAGCCGTAGTCGAAGCCCAGCAACCCAAAGGCGGCCATAAAGACCCGCACCCCCGCCCCGGCCGAGCGGTAGAGCTGGTAGGGGTTATAGGTCGCGTAGTCGCCATATTGGTTCCCGGCCTCGGTGAAAGCCAGCGCGTAAATCGTCGCCGAGGGGTTCAGCGAAATCGGATAACGCATCTCCAGTACGTATTTATTGTACGCCACGCCCCCCGATTGGCCCGATTGCGAGCCGGGGATGGCGGCGGCGTTGTTGGGGTCTTCGTAGCCGCGCAGGCCCACGAAGTCGGTGCCGACCAGCAGGTTGAACCCGCCCAGGCCCGCGCCCCCGAGCTTGAAGCGCTCGAACGGCCCGATCTCCTGCGCCCGGCGGTACGTGCTCACGAACCCGAAGTGCGCCCGCGCGTTGATGACCAGATTGCCGACCAGCTTCGTAAACCACGACGCATCGAACATCCACTTATTGAACTCGATGCGCCGCACGTTGGTGGGCTGTAGGTTGAAGAGCGAGTACGGCGGCGTGAGGTTTACCGACAGCGACAGCGACGACCCGCGCCGCGGGAACGTGGGGTTGTCGATCGAGTTCCGCGCCAGCGTGTTCATAATCGCCACCGAATACGCATCGCCCTGCGAGAAGCCGGGGAAGATGTTGTAGCGGTTGAGGCGATATTGATAGAACGAGAGCGAGTGCGAGAGCGTGAAGTACGTATCGGGCACCTGTAGGCGCCGCCCCAGGCTCACGCTCAGGCCGTTGATGACGATGGAAGGCGTCAGCGACGTCACTTCCTGCCCCGCAAATACCGACCGCTGAATGCTCTTGTTCAGACTGACCGAGAACGAGTTGGGCTTGTGCCCACCAAGCCACGGCTCCGTGAACGAGAGCGAATACGACTGGAACTGCCGCCCGTTGGCCTGCGCGTTGATGCCGATGCGCTGGCCGTCGCCGCCCGGCACGGGTTGCCAGTTGGAGATGTGCCCCGCCTTCCGCAGCGAGAAGTTGTTGAACACCAGCCCCAGCGTACCGGTCAGCCCCAGTGGCCCGCCCCAGCCGCCCGAAAGCGTCACCTGGTCGGAAGGCTTCTCCACCACCGTCCAGTTGATATCGACGGTGCCATCCTGCGGGTTGGGCACGGGCGAAGGATTGACCTTCTCGGGGTCGAAGTAGCCGAGCGTCGCCAGCTCGCGCTGCGAGCGGATGATGTCTTCGCGCGAGAACTTCTGGCCCGGAATCGTGTACAGCTCGCGCAGAATCACGTGGTCGCTCGTCTTGGTGTTGCCTTCCACGGTCACGGCGCGGATGCGGGCCTGCTGGCCTTCCACCATCCGCATCTCGATGTCGATGGAATCGCCCTCCACCACTACTTCCACCGGGTCAACCTGGAAGAACAGGTAGCCGTCGTTCATATAGAGCGACGTGATGTCGAGGCCGGTCGGGTTGTAGTTGACGCGCTTTTCGAGCTTTTCTTTTGAATACGCTTCCCCTTTTTTGATGCCGAGAATACCGCCCAGATACTTCGAGTCGTAGAGGTAATTACCCGTCCACGTGACGTTGCGGAAGTAGTATTTGCGGCCTTCGTCCACGCGCAGCTTCACGGCCACGCGGTCGTCGGAGACGGCATACACCGAATCCGACACGATGGCCGCGTCGCGGTAGCCCTCGCCCTGGTAGTACTCGACGAGCGCGCGCTTATCTTCCTCGAAACCGGATTTAAGGAATTTCGACGTCGTGAAGAGCTTATACCAATGCTTTTCTTTCGTCTTTTTGAGCTTGCCGCGCAGCTTGTTGGCCTTGATGGCGTCGTTGCCTTCAAACGCAATCCGCTCGATACGGACGCGCTCGCCCTTATCGACGTTGAACGTCAGCACCACCGAGTTGGGCAGCACCGAGTCCGGGCGGGGCACCACGTTGACGCGCGCGTTCATAAAGCCCTTTTCGAGGAAGTACTTACGGATGACGTTGCGCGTGTTGCTCAGCAGCGCGTCCGTCACCACCTTCCCCCGAATCAGCTTGATTTTTTTCCGCAAATCGTCGGCTTGCCCCTTTTTGATGCCTTTGAACGCGAACTTCGACAGCCGGGGGCGCTCTTTGAGCACGAAATCGAGGAAGATGTACTCGCCCTCGATCTTGGTCACGGTCACGTCGGCATCGCCCAGCAGCCCCTGGTCCCAGAGCTTGTGCAGGGCTTTGCCGAGGTCGTCGCCGGGCACGGTGATTTTGTCGCCCACCTTCAGGCCCGTCAGCGAGATGATGGTCGCCGCGTCGAGGTATTGCGTACCGCTGATGGTAATGCCCCCGATTTCGTACTGTTTCGGCTCGGTGGGCAGCGTCGCGGCGGTCGAGCGGCCTACGCCGAGTTGGGCGTGGGCGGCGGGTGCCGCACTCAGGCCAACTGCCAGCATCGCCCACGCCGTCAGATGCCGGACGCGGCGCATCAGTCCTGCTTTCATCGCGGCTCCACTAGCTGCTCGCTCGTTTTGCCGAACCGCCGCTCGCGGCGCTGGTAGGCAGTCAGAGCCTCGGTGAAGTGTGCTTTGCGGAAGTCGGGCCACAGGATATCGGTAATGTACAATTCGGTATACGCCAGTTCCCACAGCATAAAGTTGCTGATGCGCTGCTCGCCGCTGGTGCGGATGAGCAACTCGGGGTCGGGGTACGGGGCCGTGGAGAGGGCGGCCGTCAGATGGTCGGGAGTGATTTCGTCGGGGCGGAGTTGCCCGGCCGCTACGGCTCCGGCGAGGCGGCGCGCGGCCTGGGTAAGGTCCCACCGGCCCGAGTAGCTCAGGGCGAGCACGAGCGTCAGGCCGGTGTTGGCGGCCGTGATGTCCATTGCTTCGGCCAACTCGCGTTGGCAGGCGGCGGGCAGGTCGGTGGTTTGCCCGATGGTTTGCAGCCGCACGTTGTTTTTGGTCAGCGTAGGGGTCTCCTTGCGGATGGTCGTCACCAGCAACTGCATCAGGCCCAGCACTTCGGCAGCGGGCCGATTCCAGTTTTCCGTTGAGAAAGCGTAGAGCGTAAGCACTTTCACGCCGGCTTCGGCGGCGGCTTCCACAGCCTCGCGCACGGCCGTGATGGCACTTTGGTGGCCGAAGATGCGTAGCCCGCCCTTCTGCCGCGCCCAGCGGCCGTTGCCGTCCATTATGATGGCGACGTGTTGCGGCACCGATTGCTCGGCAGCAGAAAGAACAGCAGACGTGCGAGCACCCATTACCACCTGGCGGTTGAAGTGCAAAAATACGGCGGGGGGCGCGGTCGTTCCGCGTTATCGCTCGGCGGCGGCGGTTGAGCAGCGTAACACCGAGTATCACTCGGTGACGGCGGTTGAGCAGCGTAACACCGAGAAGCTGCGAACCTGGAAGCAGCCGCCCTGCTTATCGGCCGCTTCATCTCACTCCTCCGTCAGCCTATTTACGCGGCCCCGGATGGCCCGTCGGGCAGATAATTTTATAGAACGTGTACGACACGCTGACGCCGTTGTAGAAGTACCAGTCCGGCCCGCCCGTATCGGCCAGTTCTGGCGGGGCGGCTTCGGAGAGATTATCAAACTGGTCGCCGAACGTACGTCGGCCACCGGCTTCCACGATCAGGTTGATCTCGCGCGAGAGGGCGTACTTGATGCCCAAGCCAATGGGCAGCGCTACGGAGACTTTAGTGCCTCCTACCGTTTGCATCACCGGCCGTGCAATGGTGCCTCTGCTGCGGAACGCCGTTTCGGTGGAAGCATAGTACCCCGCCACACCCGTGAATACGTACGGCGTCCAGCGCGTCCGGCGCTTGAAGTCGTAGTAGTCGAGAAAATTGTAATCCACTCCGACGAGCGCCTCCACGACGAACGCCCGGAAAGTGGCCTGCCGACTGGCGGCTACCGGCACGACGTCGCCGTCGCGGCGCACCTGTTCATCAGCCACCCGGATGCCGCCGAGCGTCAGGCCACCCCGCGCTACGAGGGCTGTTGACAGGTCTTTCTTGTAGAAGGCCGTCCCCGCCAGCCGGTTGTTCAACACACGATAGCGCGGCGATACTTCACCGCGATAGTTCATTCCCCCAAGGCCGCCTCCTACCTCAGATGTAACCTGAGCAGCCGCCGGGCGGGCAAAAAAAACGCTCCCTGCCAGCGCGGCGCCGGCAAGGAGCGAGAAAAAACGACTAACCACGATACGCATTCAGGTGCAGAGGACTGGCCGGAGGCAGCCCCACCCTAGCGGAATTTGGGGCTTTTAGTATCCGGAATCAGGATGTACGACAAGTGAAAACCGGAAACGATATACCAGTCGTCTTCATTGTTCGTTCCGCGCTTGGAAATACGGTTGCCGTAGGCGCCGCCGAACTGAATAAAATCCGGGTCGTTAGGGTCGTTGAATCTTTCTTCGCTGGGGTCGGCAAGTAGGCGTGCTCTGGCGTCCTTCAAATCGGCGGGATCGGCGTAGTTGCCGCTCACGTCGTCGAGGTAGTCGGTGAATGTTTTGCGCCAGCCGATCTCGTAGCCCAGGTTTAGCTGCCGGCTCAGCTTGTAGTTTACCCCCAAGCCGAACGGAATCGAAATCTGGACGCGCTTGTAGGGGTCGTCATAACCTTTCTGAGCCCGAACTGCATCACCGGTTTGTTGGCCTTCCGTTCCGATTGGCTGGAGGGCCACCCAATTGCCTTTCCCATCGCGTTGGTCATTGCCTTTAGGGTTGTGGTAGAAGCCTGCCAGGCCCAGGAATACGTAAGGCGAAAAGTCGCGGCGTTTGAGGTATGTACCACGGTTCTCGAACAGGTCGATCAACGCCACGGTAGACACTTCTACGATATCGTTGCGAAACCGGAGGTTACGGTTATAGCGGTAGATAGCGTCTTTGTCGTTCTGGTCGGTTTTCTTTTTGTCATCGCCCGTAATTCGGCCGTAGCTCAGGCTGGCACGGCCGGTAATGCGTGGAGCAAACCGGTGCGAGAACGAAACGCCCAGATTGGGGCGAGTGGCACCGAAGCGGAAGCTGGTGAAAGCGGTTCCCGGTACCAGATCACCGAAATAGTTCATCGCATTGAGATGAACGGAAACGGTGTTGTAGAGCTTCGCCTGACGAGCGACGGTGGGCATCATCTGCGCGGCGGCAGGGGTAGCGAGCAATGCGCTACCTGCGAGAGCCAGACCGGTCAGCAAATTGGGGGAGAACGTACGCGTACTCATAGGTGCGGTGCGAATGGTGTTCTGGGGGTTGGGCTAGTCTGTAGAAGGAAGGATGAGGGCGTAACAAACGACTGACTAACCCGGTGAAGGGTTAGTCAGCCGAGGGGCAGGATTCTGCGAAGAATCTCTGCAAGCAAGCACAATATTCCTACCGGAATTTGGGGCTTTTCTGCTTTGGCGTAAGGATGTACGAGAAGTTGAAGCCTGATACGATATACCAGTCATCTTCGTTGTCGGTGCCGCGCTTTTGACCGGAAGATCCGAATCCAGCATATTTCCGCTGCAGATCAACCGGCAGTCTGTCAATCTGACCGTCTTCGTTGCTTCGATCGGCGAGTGCTCTGGTTTGCTCGCTGGCTCCGCTCAGGTCGGCGTAGGTGCTGCTTACGTCGTCGAGGTAATCAGTGAACGTTTTGCGCCAGCCAATCTCAAACCCGATATCGTACTGCCGGTCGAGCTTGTAACGCACACCAGCGCCAAACGGCACCGATATCTGGAGGCGGTTGTAGGGCGTCCGGCCTTCAAACCCGCCTCCCTTCCGTTGGCCCTCGGTGCCGAGTGGCTGCAAAGCAACCACTTCCCCCTTGTAATCGGCTTTGGGGTTGTGGTAGAAGGCAGCGACCCCAGCGAATACGTAAGGCGCGATCTCACGGCGTTTGAGGTACGTTCCGCGGTTCTCGAACAGGTCAATAATAGCTACCCCAGATGCCTCGACGATATCGTTACGGAAGCTCAGATTACGGTAAAAGCGGTATGAGGCGTCGTTGTCATTGACGTCAGCCGACAGGTTGTCGGAACCCGATATGCGCCCATAGCTCAACCCCACTCGCCCTGACAGGCGCGGGCTGAAACGGTGCATATAGCTGAACCCCAGGTTGGGGCGGGTAGCACCGAACCGGAAGCTAGTGAAGCTCGTCCTCGGCACTAGGTCACCGAAGTAGTTCATCGCATTGAGATGAACCGAGACGGTATTGTAGAGCTTACGCCGGTTGAACTGCTGGGCAGCCGCCGACGAAACTGCTAATACAGAGAAAGTTAGCGCCAGAAGAGCAACAGTTGTAAACTTCTTCATACAAAGGCCGTGGGTGCAGGGGCGACAGGAGGCTTTTACGAGCAGCAGAGCGAGTAACGGGCGTTACTTCCGGCAAACATACCACCGATTCGGCATTTTCCAACACTATCGGCGGTTAACGACATTTTTTTAGCGGCCATCGGCAGCCGGGTTGCGTTCGTCGAGACCCCAGTTGAGCTTGGTGCGGAGCGTGGAGAGAAAGTTGGCCTGATGCACTTTGACCAACCGCGCCACGAACCGCTCGCGGCTGACGGCAAGCTGAATGGTGGCATCGACGGGCTGGGAACGCGAATCGAGTGAGACGAGAAAGTTGTTGGCGCGGCCTTCAATCTCGAAGGAAATCACGCTGCGGTCGGGCACGATGAGTGGGCGCACGTTGAGATTGTGCGGACACACCGGCGCGATGACGAAGTTGGTGGTGTGCGGCAGCAGCACCGGCCCACCGCACGAAAGCGAGTAGCCGGTGGAGCCGGTGGGTGTGGAAACGATCAGGCCATCGGCCCAGTACGAGTTGAGAAATTCGCCGTCGATGTAGGTGTGGACGACGATCATCGCCGACGAGTCGCGTTTGAGAATGGAGAACTCATTGAGACCGAACGGTACGCCGTCGAAGAGCGGGCGGTCGGCCTCGACACGAATCAGCGAGCGGTCGTCGAGGGTGTAGTGGCCGCGCACGAGGGCGTCGAGGGCGTCGGCCACGCGCTCCTGGGGCACGGTGGCCAGAAAGCCGAGCCGCCCCATATTGATGCCCAGAATCGGAATCTGGAGGGAGCCGACGTACGTCACGGCTTCGAGCAGGGTGCCGTCGCCGCCGAGGCTGAGCACGAAATGGGTGCCGGCGAGCGAGTCGGGCCGCTCGAACGCTGTGGCGCCGAGCGGCAGCGCGAACCCCATCATCGTCAGCTCCCGATACACGGAGCCGAGGACGCGGATGCTCGCCCCGTGGGCTTCGAGCGAATCGAAGAGCGCCCGGAGGTACGGCCGCATCGGCTCGGTCGGGAGCTTGCCGATGATGGCGATGTGAAGCATTGGCTACCGGGTTGACGCGGGCCGACGAAGCGTTGGCGCCGCCAAATTACGCGGCGCGGCGGCGGTTACGACGCACATCAGATCGGAAAGCCGGTGCTGACGACGAAGCTCGACTGGCGCCGGTGATTGAGCGCGGCTTCCAGGACGATGACGCGGTCGTAGTACGTCACGATGTGCAGGCCGGCGCCTACGGCGCCTACCATCTGGTTGCTGAGCGGGTTGGTGCGGGCCAGGGCGCTCGCGTCGCGTACGTACCCCACGTCGGCGAACAGGCCGACGTAGGCCGCAAGGGGGATGTCGCCGAAGCGCGAGCCGGGGCGTAGCGGCAAGGGCAGCCGGCCAACGTCGAACAGGCGTTGCGTCAGGCCCTGGCGCAGGACGGCGTAGTGCTGGCCGTTCAGTACGTAGAGGTCGTAGCCGCGCACGGTAGCGCGGTAGCCCAGCGCCTGATTGTCGGCAAAGCCGACGGTGCGCGTCAGCCGAAGCTGACCGCGCAGGCCGGCGGCGTAAAACAGCGTTTCGCGCCGCCCCACGGGGCGGTACCACCGATACGCGGCCTGCGCCAGCGCCGTCAGTTGCGAGGCGCCGCCCACGCCGATGCGCGGGTTGAAGCCAAGGTCGAGGGCGGAGCCGCGCGTGGGGTAGGCGAAGGCATTGGTATGATTGCGGGCGTAGTGAAAATCGCCCTCGATCCACGACCGCCAGCGCGGCGTACCCGGCAGGCCAAAGTAGCGCGGCTGCCGCCGGAGCACCGAATCGGTGACGCGCTCGTAGGTGTAGCGCACACCCAGCCGGAGCTGCCGCTCCACGGTGTAGCGTTTGAGGAGCGCAGCGGCGGCGTACCACCGCCGAATCGGAAACGCATCGGCGTCTTTGTAGGTCAGGAGCCGGTCGGCGGCGAGTGCGTAGTCAATGCTGTGGCTCTGGTAAAGCGACCCGGCGAGCTGCAGGCCCAAGCCTTGGCGCCGACTGAAGGCGTACGGCAGCGTGTAGAACAACTCGTATTTGCGGTTGAAGCCGTGCTGGAGGTTGGCGGTCAGCAGCTCGTTGCGGCCCCGGAAATTCTGTTGCACGAGGTGGAGGCCGTAGTCGAGGCGCGAGAAGTCGCGCCGGGCGAGCCACGCCCGCGGGTTGCGCTCGGCGAGCGAGAAGATGGGCGACGGGAAGAAATACCACCGCTCGCGCACCGTGAACACGATGAGCAGCCGCCCCTCGCGGCACACGGCGTGGCACACCACGGCGTGAAACAACTGGAGGTTGAAGAGGCGGCGGCGGTTGGCGTCGAGGCGGGCGTAGAGGTCGGCGGTGGTCAGCGAGTCGCCTTCGCGCAGGTCAAGCTCGGCGCGCAAAATGCGCTCGCGGGTGCGGGTATTGCCCAGAAACATCACCTGCCCGACGACGGCGCGGCCCATGCCCGCCGGGCACGGCGGCGAGAGCACGACGAGCGAGTCGCGCACGTCGCCGGGGAGCGCCACGGCCGGTGCGCCGCCTTGTTGGGTCTGGGCTGCCGCGCGCGAGCCGGCCAGCCACAGCATCAGCAACAACAAAAAACGCCACGCCCCGCGCCCGTGCATCTACACGCTGAGGTAACGGAGGAGCGAGTCGAGGCGGTCGTTTTCTTCGGTCGGGCCGAGGGCGGCGCGGTCCTGAAACTGCGCCGACACGTAAAACCCGAACCGCTCGAGCGTGGCGACGATGCGGCCGATGTCGCTGGTGTTGAGCCGGAGCGTGAGCTTGAGGCGCAAGGGGTCGGTCTCGTCGGGCGTGGCGTAGGCCGACAGAATCTTGGCGTGCTCTTCCTCCACGTAGCGGCTGATTTGCGTCAGCGAGTAATCGCGCTCGAGCATCGTGAGCACCAGAATGGAGCCTTCGCCGCGCATCGCCGACATCTGCCCGAACGCGGCCAGCGCGTCGGTGATGGTGATGGCACCGGCATACTCGCGCTGGGCCGTCAGGACGGGCACCACGGCCGTGCGGTGGCGGATGGCGGCTTCCATCACGTGGTAAAAGTGCTGGTGCGCGTACACGAAAGCGTCGGCGTCGGGCAGGCGGCCGAGGTCGAGCAGCGGCGTGGCGGGGTCGAGATCGTCGGCGAGGCGGTCTTCGTGGATCAGGCCCAGAAACTCGCGCCGGTTGACGACGGGAAGCTGCGACACCCGCAACTGCTCGAACCAGCGCGCCGCTTTGGCCACGGGGTCGGCGGGGCGCAGGGGCGGGATTTTCTGATTGAGCAGGTCTTCGGCGAGCATCGGCAGGAAAACAGCGGCGAGCAGACAACGAATGGGCGCGGCGTTGGCGGTACAAACATCACGCCCCGGCGGCGAAGCTGCCCGGCGGCCCTAGCTTGCGGGCTGTTGCAGCGCCGCTTCGGTATGAGTTACTCGCCTTCTTCGGCTTCCGCAGAACCTATCCGCCTGTGCGTCGTGCGGTGGGGCGTTGCTGGGGCCGTTTTGTCATCGGTGCGGCGAAAAGCGCCTCGACCGCCACGAATACGCCTTCGGCCACTGGCTGGAGCACACGGTCGATGCCTTCACGCACTTCGACCTGAAAGTGCCGCGCGTCTTCTGGAGCCTGCTGCGCGAGCCGGGCCGGATGACGGCCGACACCCTGGCCGGGCGGCGCGTGGCGTGGGCCAAGCCGGTGCAGGTGTTCATCATCGCCAACTTGCTGTAATTACGCCGTTGCGAGCCTGCTACATCTGAGCACATTTGCCACACCGCTTCGCTTTCAGCTGAAAGGCCCCATCGGCAGGCTGGTGCAGACCTGGACCTCGGCGCAGGCCACCCGGCTGGGACTGAGCGACGCCGCCTATGCCGCCCGCTTCGACGCGCTGACCCTCACGCTGGCCAAATCGCTGGTCGTGTTTTTCGTGCCGGTGATTGCGCTGCTGTTCGGGCTATTGAACTGGCGTTCCCGGCGGTACGCGCTCGAGCACGTCACGGCGGCGCTGCACTACGTGAGCTTGTTGCTGTTGATACTACCGTTGCCCTACCCACTAGTGTGGGCGCCGGTGCGGCTGGGCTGGGTTGACCGCAGCAGCATCGACGTGGTATGGAGCGCGATAACGGCGTTGACGTTGGGCGTATACGCGGCGTGGTTCCTGCGGCGAGTGTACGGCGGCTCGGTGGCGGCTACTACGGTGAAGGCGATTGCCATAGTCACCGGCTTTTATCTGGCTTTGATTTTCCTGTACCGCCCGCTGCTCTTTTTCATCACGTACGCGCTGCTCTGACAGCGGCGGGCGCGGGTCAGGCCACGGCCACCGGCTCGGTGGCCAGCCACGCGCGCAGCAGGTGGTTGAAGCGCGCGGGATGCTCCATCATCGGGGCGTGGCCGCAGTGGTCGATGAAATGCAGCTCGGCGTTGGGCAGCAGCCGCGCGAACTCGTGGGCCACGCGCGGCGGCGTGATGGTATCGTTCAGCCCCCAGACCAACAGCGTGGGCTGCGCGAGGCGGCTGATGTCCTTGCTCAGATTATGCCGCTGCGCCGATTTGGCGATGGCAATGATCCGCAGGCACTTGAAGTTGGAATTGACGATTTCGAACACCTCATCGATCAACTCGCGCGTGGCGACGGCGGGGTCGTAGAACGTGTACGCCACTTTGTCGGCGACAAACTTGTAATCGCCGCGCTTCGGGAACGAGCCGCCCATCCCGTCCTCAAACAACCCACTGGAGCCCGTGAGCACCATCCGCCGCACGTGGGCCGGGAAGTGCAGCGCGTACACCAGCCCCACGTGCCCGCCGAGCGAGTTGCCGAGCAGCGTGATGGGCGCGCGGTCGAGGCCGGTGGTGGTCACGAACTCGCGCACGTATTCCATCAGGCCGGGCACACCGGCGTCGCGAAGGGGCATTTCGTAGATGGGCAGCAGCGGAATCACGACGCGATAGTCGGCCCGAAATTCCTCAATCGCCCCGGCCCAGTTGGAGAGCGCCCCGAACAGGCCGTGCAGCAGCAGCAGCACCTCGCCGGTGGCGGGGCCTTCGTCGAGGTAGCGAAACTTTCCGTGCTGTCTGATTTCGTAGTTCATTCGGCGCCTGCTGTGGCCGCGCGGCTTGGTGCTGCGGGCGCGGCCGGAGCAAACTTAGCGGCGCGCGCCCAATTGGCGAGCATTTGCAGCCCGCAGGCCGTCAGGACGGCTTCCGGGTGAAACTGGACGCCGCTGAGATGCAGCGCGGGCACGTGGGCGGCCATCAGCTCGGGAGGGTGGGAAGGTAAACGGGTAGAAAGGTGAAAGGGGGCTACGTGGGCCAGGGGTTCGAGGTCCGAATCAGCCGCGTCGAGCACGAGCGAGTGGTAGCGCGTGACGGTCAGGCGGCGGGGCAGCCCGGCGAAGAGCGGCCCGTCGGCTACGATGTCAATGTCCGACAGGCGCCCGTGCATCGGTCGGTGCGCCAGGCCGAGACGGGCGCCCACCAGCTCGCCGATGGCTTGCAGGCCCAGGCAGATGCCGAGCACCGGCACCCGCCCGGCCCAGCGTTCGAGGGTTGGCATCAGGTGCCCGGCGCGCGCCGGGGTGCCCGGCCCCGGCGACAGCACCAGCGCCCGGAATGGCGCCCGCTCCACCTCGCGCCGGGGGGCGTCGTTCGACACCACGCGCACGGTCAGGCCAAGCTGCCCGAAGTAATCGAGCAGGTTGTAGGTGAACGAGTCGTAGTTATCGAAAAGGAGCAGGTCGGTCATAGAGAGGGTAAACGGGTAGAAGGGTAAAAGGGTAAGATGGGGAAGGGGAGAAAGATGGAAAGGGCTGAGGTCAAACAGTTAAAAGCGCAAAAGCGCGACAAATCACCTTTTAATCCTCTCGCCCTCCCCCCTTTTACCCTTCTACCCTTTTCCCCTTCCCTAAAAATCGGTATTGCTCAGCAAGTCGTTGACGGCTTGCGAGATGGCGCGGCCGTCGGCCTGGCCGCTCAGTTCGCGGGCGGCTACACCCATCACTTTACCGAGGTCGGAGGGACCGGCGGCGCCCACGCGGCGGATGATCTCGACGAGGCGGACGCGCAACTCGCCGGCATCGAGCTGGGCGGGCAAAAACTCTTCGATGATGGCCAGCTCGGCCACCTCCTGGGCCTCGAGGTCGGAGCGGAACTGCTCTCGGTAAATCGCCGCCGACTCGCGCCGCTGCTTGGCCGATTTGTTCAGGAGCTTCAGCTCGGCGTCGGTAGTGAGGATGCCGTTTTCGGCGGCGCCTTTTTCGGTTTCGGCCAACAAAATCTGCGATTTGATGGCCCGCAGGGCAGTGAGGCGGATTTTGTCCTGGGCGCGCATCGCTTCCTTGATGGCGGTGTCCACTTTCTCTTTGAGCGACATATGGGGGTGGATGTAGTGAAGTGATTGCGCGGGCGCCGGTTGTGTGCGTTTTCTCATGCAACAGGGCAGCGGCTTACGCGCCGCCCGACGTGGCATTCACGCTGGATTGGCGCAAAGTACGGCCTTCGTTCGAGAAGGGTACTTTTGCGACCTGCCTAACCGTCGCGCGGGCGGGCACAAGGCCCGCCCCTACGCCGCCGAATAGCCTCAACCGTGGCGCGCGGGCGGGCACAAGGCCCGCCCCTCCCCTACTACCCAATGCCCCCCAAGCTCAGCGTCAACATCAACAAAATCGCTACGCTCCGCAACGCGCGCGGCCACAACCGGCCCGACGTGGTGCAGGCCGCCCGCGACTGCGAGCGGTTCGGCGCCGACGGCATCACGGTGCATCCGCGCCCCGACGAGCGGCACATCCGCTACCAGGACGTGCGCGACCTGCGGCTCGTCGTGCGAACCGAGTTCAACATCGAAGGCAATCCGACGCCCGACTTCATCGAACTGGTGCTGGCCAATGCGCCCGCGCAGGTCACGCTCGTGCCCGACGCGCCGGACGCCATCACGTCAAACGCCGGCTGGGACTCCGTTCGACACGCCGATTTTCTGCGCGGCGTCATTGCCCGGTTCAAGGCCGCCGGCATTCGCACGAGCATCTTCGTGGACCCCGACCCCGTGCAGGTGAGCGCCGCCGCTGCCACCGGCACCGACCGCGTGGAGTTGTACACCGAAACCTACGCGCGCGGCTACCACACCGACCGCGCCGCCGCCATCGCGCCGTTCGTGCGGGCCGCCGAAGCTGCTGCCGAAGCAGGGCTGGGCCTCAACGCCGGTCACGACCTCGACCTCGACAACCTCGGCTATTTCGCGCACCGCATCCCGAACCTGCTGGAAGTCAGCATCGGCCACGCCCTCATCTGTGACGCGCTGTATCTGGGGCTGGAAAACACCATTCAGCTGTATCAGCGGGCGCTGGGGACGCCTGGTCGGCTTTAAGAGCCTATCCAGAAAGTCCGCTCACCAGACGCCTTCGGCTGTAGCTGCGGACTTTAGTCCGCAGTTAAGCGCCTACAACTGCGGACTAAAGTCCGCACTACAGCCACAGAAGCGACTTCTCGGATAGGCTTTACGTCTCGAACCGCTCCACGAGCAACACGCCCTCCACGCGCTGGAGGCGCTGAATGAGGCGGTCGAGGTGGGCCGTGTCGTGGACGAAAACGACGATTTTGCCTTCGAACAGGCCGTCGTTGGAATCGACGGTGATGGAGCGCATATTGACTTTTAGCGACGTGGAGATGATGCGCGTCACGTCGGAAACCAGGCCCACGCGGTCGGCGCCCTGCAAGCGGATCGCGGCCAGAAATGCCAGCTCCTGCTGGTCGGTCCACTTGGTTTTGACGATGCGGTTGCCGTGCGAGGCAAGCAGCTCGGTGGCCTTGGGGCAGGTGGTGCGGTGGATGATGATGCCGTCGGCGGGCGTCTCGAAACCGAACACATCGTCGCCGGGGATGGGGTTGCAGCACGTGGCCAGCGTGTAGCGCAGGCTCGTGTGCCCCGACACCACCATTTCGTCGGACGGCTTACCGGTGTGCTGCTTCACCTGCTCGTCGAACGTGTTGGGCTGGATAAGGAGCGGCGTCTTCGGAAGCGGCTGGGTGGGGTCGAAGAATGAAGCGGCGATCTCGCGCGCATCGAGCTGGCCAATGGCGATGCGGTAGTAAAACTCCGGCAGGCTGTACACCTGATAATAAGCCAGCAGCCGCCCGAGGTTGGCACGGGTCGGCTCGATGCCGAGCGCGTGCACGCGGGCCTCGACGAGCAGGCGGCCGTCCTCGGTTTTCTGCTTGCGTTCGTCGCGCAGGAAATCCCGAATCTTGGAGCGCGCCTTGGCCGTGACGACGAACTTGAGCCAGTCTTCGGTCGGCTTCTGGCTTTTCGACGTGATGATCTCGATCTGGTCGCCGTTTTTCAGTTCATAGCTCAGCGGCACGAGCTTTTGGTTGACTTTGGCCCCGAGGCACCGCCGGCCGATGTCGGAGTGAATCTCGTAGGCAAAGTCGAGCACCGACGAATGGCCCGGCAGCACGATGAGCTTACCCTTCGGCGTGAAGACGAACACTTCTTCGGCGAAAAAATTTCGCCGAAACTCACTCACGAACTCCAGCGCCGAGGCGTCGTTGTTTTCGAGCACCTCGCGTACCTGCGCGATCCATTGCTCCAGGCCAGTGTCGGGGGCGGGCGCGCCGGAATCTTTGTATTTCCAGTGCGCGGCGTAGCCTTTCTCGGCAATGTCATCCATCCGGCGCGACCGAATCTGCACCTCCACCCACTGGCCCACGCCGCTCATTACGGTCGTGTGGAGCGATTCGTAGCCGTTGGCTTTCGGCACCGATACCCAATCGCGGAGCCGGTCGGGGTTGGGCTGATAAAAATCGGTGACGATGGAATAGACCTGCCAACAGGAGATTTTCTCCTCTTCGGGCGCCACTTCCAGAATGATGCGGATCGCAAACAGATCGTACACCTCGTCGAACGGGATGTTCTGCTTCCGCATCTTCTTCAACACCGACGACACCGACTTCGGCCGGCCCTTGATCTCGAACTGGAAGCCCTGGCGCGTCAACTCTTCCTCGATGGGGAGCGTGAACTCGCGGATCAGGCGGTTACGAGTCGTTTGCGACTGCCGAATCCGATTATAGATGCTGTAATACGTATCGGGGTCGGTGACTTTGAGGTGCAGGTCTTCCAGCTCGCCTTTGATGGAATAAAGGCCGAGCCGGTGGGCCAGGGGCGCGTAGAGATAGATGGTTTCGGCGGCGATTTTGAGTTGTTTGTCGCGCGGCATCGAGTCGAGCGTCCGCATATTGTGCAGGCGGTCGGCGATCTTGATGAGGATCACGCGCACGTCATCGGAGAGCGTGAGCAGCATCTTCCGAAAGTTTTCGGCCTGCTGGCTCGTGCCGTACTCGAACGTGCCGGAGATTTTGGTCAGCCCGTCCACGATGCGGGCCACCTTCGGCCCAAACTCGCGCTCGAGGTCGGCTACCTCGTATTCAGTATCCTCGACCACATCGTGCAGCAGCGCGGCCACGATGGATGTAGGCCCCAGCCCGATCTCCTCGACCGCGATCTGCGCTACGGCCAGCGGGTGCAGGATGTACGGCTCGCCCGATTTGCGGCGCATCTCCTTGTGCGCTTCCATCGAGAGGGTGAAAGCGCGCTTGATGGTTTTGGCGTCGCCGGGGCGCAGCGTGGGCTTCGCCAGCTTAAGCAGACGGCGGTAGTGGCGCAGGATCAACTGGCGCTCGGCGGCCTGCGGATCGGGCTGGGAAGGCGGTAGCGGCGTGACGTTCGGAACGGATATCATTTACGGGAAGGCGGAGGACAGAAGCCACGAGCGGCGGGCAAGTATAACGACAAAGCGCCCCACCAGGTGCGAGGCCGGTGGGGCGCAGCCAGTCAAACCCGGCGCGAGTGTCAGCTTCTCATAGGCTAATCTGATTCAAGCAACAGCGTATGCGGAAGCACGACAGGGGTCAGTAAGCTGGACGCAAGGGCTATATCAATGGCCTCACGCCCGTACACTTGGCGCCCGTTCCGCGCCCGTGCGGTAGTTTTGTGAGTTACTTAGGGCCCGCATCTACCAGCCCTCTGTAGCTGCTCTCGCTCCTCGTTGCCTTTCCGCTACTCAATCCGCGCATCTGGCTCTATGCTTTGTTGCTCTCGCTTCACTCTGTCGCTGTTGGTATTGCTGGCCGTTTCGGTCGGCGTCCGGGCTCAAGAGACTCCGGCAACGCCCCCACCGGCCAGTGAGTCGGGGCAGGCGATTCCGCCGCCGCCGGATTCGCTCAAAGTGGGCCTCAACGACGTGGACGTCGTGCCGAGCGCCATCGATACGCGCAACTGGCTGCTGCTCGACAAAGACATTCAGCTGGAGCTGGGCGGGGCCGTCGATAACGTCTATAACTTCAAGTACGACAAGGCCGCCAAGCAGTTTCGTTCGTTGCGGCGACGCTACCCCGAGCATCCGATGCCGTACTTCCTGCTTGCGCTCAACGAGTGGTGGAAGATCGTACCGACGCAGATTCAATCGAAGGAGTTTGACAAGACGTTCTTCGCCTACGTCGATACGGCCATCTACTACGGCGAGCGGATGTGGAAGAAGGACAAGAAAAACTACGAGGCCGCCTTTTTCCTGAGTGCCGCTTACGGTTTCGACGCGCGCCTCAACTCCGAGCGGGCCAACTGGCGGAAGGCGACGGTGTCGTCGCGGCGGTCGCTGGAATTTATGCAGAAGGCCAACGAGGCCAACGGCCTGAGCGCCGAGTTTATGTTCGGTTCCGGCCTGTTCAACTACTACGCCGTCTGGATTTCGGAGAACTACCCGTTGCTGCGGCCGGTGCTCATCTTCTTCCCGAAGGGCAACAAGCAGCTCGGCCTGCAGCAGTTGAAAAACGTCGCCGAGAACGGCTTTTACACCGGCACCGAGGCCAAATTCTTTCTGATGCGGATTTATCAGAACGAAGAAAACAAGCCGGAACTGGCCAAGCCGGTGGCCAAGTTTCTGGCCACCAATTACCCCGACAACGCCTACTTCGAGCGCTTCTACGCCCGTCTGGCATTTGCGGAAGGCGATTTCAAGACCGCCGAGCGCCTGTCGTTGGATATGATGGACAAAATCAAGCGGCACCAGCCGGGCTACGAAGCCGTGAGCGGGCGCTACGCTGCTTACTACCTCGGCTTCCTGCAACAGCACAAGTACAAGAAGCTCGACAAGGCCAAAGACTACTACAAACAGTGCATCGCCTTCGCGCACGAAACGGGCGAAGAAGACTCCGGCTATTACCAATACGCCAACATCAATCTGGCGCACATCGCCGATCAGCAGGGCGACATTGAGGGCGCCGTGAGTTATTACGAAGAAGTGCTACAGTCGGCGGAGAAAAAATCGGACGCCTACCGCGAAGCGAAGGACTACGTCAAGAACGCCAAAAAAATGCTGAAAGCGAAGAACCGCGGCGCCTAGGCCGCAGGTTACGCCGCCGGTTCAGCGCCGGGAGCCACCGACGGCTCCCGGCGTTCTTTTTTACAGACTACGCGATGGTACAGTTCAACCAAATGCTCGGGATCAAGGACATCTTCCTGACCCCGGTGTACATTCTGCTGTTTTACACGCTGGCAATGTTCGTGCGGCCGAAAGTGACTGATGCCACCTCGATCCGCTACTACATACCGGCGTTGTTGCTCAAGTTTGTGGGCGCCATCGCGATGGGGTTGGTGTACACGTTTTATTACGGCGCCGGCGACACGACGAGCTATTTTTTCCACGCTTCGCTCATTTTCGATGCGCTCGTCACCGACCCGCTGACGGGCCTTGAGCTGCTGTTTTCGCACGGGGAGTACAATTACCGCACGGTAGAGTGGACGGGCCGAATGTTCTGGTACCACACGTCGGCAGAATTTATGGTGGCGCGGTTCGCGGCCGTGCTCGGGCTGATCACGTTTTGCACCTACACGTGCATCGCGCTGGGGTTTGCGATGCTGAGTTTTTCGGGGTTGTGGGCAATGTTTCGGACGCTGCTCAAACTGTATCCGAACCTGCATCGGCAGCTGGCGATTGCGCTGTTTTTTCTGCCGTCGGTATTTTTCTGGGGCAGTGGCCTGATGAAGGATTCGTTGTGTCTGGGCGGGCTGGGCTGGATTTTCTTCGGCTTCTACCGCGCCGTCGTGGAGCGGCGTAAAATCGTGCAATCGTTGCTGATCGTGGTGCTCGCCAGTTACCCGGTTTTGGTGATGAAATCGTATATCCTGCTCGCGTTTATGCCCCCGGCGCTGTTCTGGATCGTCAACGAAGCCGGCTCCCGCATTCGGAACCGGTTGGTGCGGCGCGCGATGACCCCTTTCTTTTTTCTGCTTGGGTTGGGAGCCGCGATGGTCGGCCTGAGCAAGCTGGCGCAGAGCGACGCCCGCTTCAACCTGGATGAAGTGGCCGCTCGCTCGAAGGTTACGTCTGAATACATTTACCGCGTAAGCGTGATGCAGGGCGGCGCCGCCTACACGCTGGGCGAGATGGACGGCACCCTGGGCGGAATGCTGAAACTGGCCCCGGCGGCCGTCAACGTCAGCCTGTTCCGGCCGTACCCGTGGGAAGTGCAGAACCCGCTGATGCTGCTGTCGGCGGTGGAGTCGCTGTTGTTTTTATACCTGACCATCACGCTGATCTGGCGCACCGGCATTTTTAAAACCTTTGCGCTGATCGGCTCCACCCCGATCCTGCAGATGTGCTTCATCTTTTCGATCATCTTCGCGATGGCCGTCGGGATGAGCACCAACAATTTCGGTACCCTGGCCCGCTACAAAGTGCAGATGATGCCCTTTTACCTTTCCGGCCTCTACATCGCCAGTCACCTCTCAGCGATGGAACGCCGCCGCCGCGCCGAAGCCTTCGCGCGGGCGTAGCGGCACTGCGTTTAGCGTACGCCGTTTCGCCGCCACCCGCTCAGCCATTGCCCGAGCGTGGGGTGCGACCACAGGCGCGAAGGCGTGTCGGGGGCGGGCGGCGGCAGCGGCCGGAGCCGACCAGCCAACGCCGCCCGCACGGCTTCTACCAGCAACGGCAGGCCGGCGGCGAGCTGTAGGAGCGGGTACGTGACGAACGAGTCGGCCGGGGTGGGCTTGATGGGGGCTTGCGCCAGAATGCCGCCCGTGTCGATGCCGGCATCGACCAGATGCACCGTCACGCCGCAATGGTCGGCATCGGCGGTAGCCAACGCCCAGTAGCCCCCGTGTACGCCCCGATAGCGCGGCGTGATGCCCGCGTGCATATTGATGAACGGCGCCGCCACACTCTGTAGCACCTTTTTGCTGATGATGCGGGTGCCCTGCACCACCACCACTGCCGGCGCAAGGGCCTGCAACGCCGCGATGGCCTCCGGCGAGTTGATGGACGGCACGTACGTCACCAGCTCGGGCGGAATGGGCGAGTCGTCGAGGGCCAGCTCGTGCTTGATTTGCGCCAGCCGCCCGGCCGCCCCGATTTTGAGCGGTTTCTCCACGAGCAGCTTGAAGGCGATCTGCCCGGCCACCGTGCTCCAGCCCAGTTTTTCGAGGCGCCGCCGCAGGAACTGCTTCGCGCCGACCGGCTTTTCGATGATGACGCGCGCCACGCCAACGCCGGCCTGTAGCGCGTGAAATACGATGTGCGTCGGCTCGCCGGGACCGGCAATGAGCACGACGGGGGCACTGGCAGGAGCTGCACTCACGACGCGGAACGGAAAAGAGGTGATGCCGGGGCAGTGGCCAGCAGGCGGTCGGCCAGCTCGCCCATCGTGGCCGACTCGAAGCCGTGAGCGGCGCGCAGACGGTCGAAATGCCGAGCGAGGCGGGTAAGATTGGCCATATTCTGCGGCAGGTTGGCGCCGAAATTTTCGGGGTGCCACCACAAATGAAACACCTCGCCGTGGCGGGCGGCGTGGGTCATTCCGGCCTCGATGCGGCGCAGGCGCAGTTCCTCGCCAATGGCCGTTTTGCGCGACCACGGCCGCAAAAAGCGCGACGCCGGAATGTTGAACGGTGGGTACGGACCGGCCACATCGGGCAGCCGGAACGTGTGGTGGCCCGACAGGTTGACGTAGGCATCGAGCAGGCGCGCGCCGCGTTTCCAGAGCGCCTGCTGCTCCTCGGAGCGCTCCTTGTAAATCCAGTGCTGCTCGTTGCCGCGGTAGCTCGTCAGGCCCAGTTCGCGCCCGATGGCCAGATAGGCGGCATTGTATTGATTGCGCGGAAAAACCAGCGACTTGATGTTCACTCCTATCCGCCTGCCTGCGGCAACTGCGGCAGCCAGATCGGCCCGGAAGGCGGCGGCGGTCTGCCCGGCTTCGAGGGCGTAATAGTGGCAGAACGTATGCGTGGCTACCTCCTGGCCAGGAGTGGCCTGGATTTGCCGGAGCAAGTCGAGGCCGAAGTGGTAGGGGTCGGCGGCTTCGTCAGGCCCGATTTCCCCGAGCACCGGGTAGGGCGAGAGATTGGCATTCGTGTATTCGGGGCGCGTGGCGGGTAAGTGGGCCAGCAACTCTTCCTTGCGGTCGAAAAACAGAAACCCCACCGTGGCCCACGTGGCCCGGATGCCGTACTCGGAGAATAGCCGCAGCATCGCGGGCACGGCCTGACGTGTGCCGAGCAGGTTTTCGCGGTAGGCCTCTACCGTGCGTTTATCGCGAACGCCCCAATGCAGCTCGTAATCGAGGGAAATGACGAAGGTGCCGGGAGGATGCAATGCGGAATGAGGATTGAGGAATTCTCTTTGCGAGCCGACGACGCGCCGGCGCGACGGCGCAAAATTACGGCGCCGCCAACGGGCCTTCGCCCGGAGCGCGCCATCGGCTACCTCAGCCCAGCACCAGTACGGCCAGTCCGAGTACGCCCGTAGCCAGTAGCGTGACGACCAGCATCGGGCTGAAGTGGCGCGCGCGCCCCGACTGCACCACCGCCAGCAGCAGCATTGCCGCCACGGGCACCAGCTTGGCCCACGCGGCGCCTTCCACGCCGAGCCATAGCAGGAAGTAGTAACTCGCTGCCGCGTACAACCCCAGCCCGATGAGCGAGTTGAGGAGCATTTGCTTCGTACGGCCCGTCGTGACGAGCAGTACGCCGCCGAGCTGGTACACGGCTTTCAGGAAAAAGCCGACCAGCAACACCCGCGACAGATGCACCGACGGTCCGAACTTGCCGTGCGTGAGCACATCGATGACGAACCCCGCCAGCCCAATCAGCACCAGCGCCGTCGCCGCGAACACACCCGTAATCCCGATGAACGAGCGATTCATCCGGCCGTACTCGCCGTCGGCGGCGAGCTTGAAGTAGGTTGGCTCGTAGGTGCGGTAGATGCTCAGGGCGAGGATGTTGATCATTCCGCCGTATTGCATCGCCACGTTGTAGAGGCCAATTTCGGAAAGCGGAAAATGCAGGCGCTCCAGGAAAACGCGGTCGAGCGTGTCGAACAGGAGCGCGATGAGGGCCACCGGAATCAGCGGCAGCGAAAACGCGAGGGCCGGCCGCAGCACTGCCGAATCGAAGCGCCAGCGCAGGCGCGGCCACAACACTACCAGCGCCGCCGCGCCGGCCAGCAGCGTCCCGACGGCCGTGCCGAGCAACCGCCCTTCCGGCCCCTGCCGAAACCGGATGACGAACCACAGCCCCAACAGGTTCTGGAGCAGTGCCTGCCCGATGGTCAGCAGGGCAAACGCGCCCGCGCGCTGCTGAATCCGGTAGTTGAGCGTGGCGTACGTGAACGCGCCCAGCCCCAGATTGCCCGCCAGCGCCGTGAGCATAAACGGCGCGAACGGCACCCGAATGTCGGCCGCCCGGAAAATGAAGTACCCACCGGCCGCCAGCACGGCGCTCAGGCCCACACTCCACACGAGCGTGTAGGCCACCACGGTGCTCAGCAGGGCGTCGCGGCGGGCCTGGTCGGGTGCCCGATAATACTCGCGGATGTACCACGAATTGATGCTGAGCGTGAAAAACGGCGCCAGAAAGGCGTTTATTGAGGTGATGTAGCCCACCACACCAAAATCGGCACGGCTCAGGTAGGCCGAAAACAGCGGGATGGTCAGCATCGACAACGCCGCCCCGAACGCCGATGCGCCCAGATACAGCAGCGTGTTGCGCGCCTTCTCCGACCGAACCAACGCCAACAGGGCCGGGCCGCTGAGCCGGGTGCGGAGTGCTGAAAGAGCCATTGAGTAGCGGTGTTGCGTAAGCGCGCACCGTTGCTGGCCGGCGCCGGCCAGCGACGGTGCTCTTTACGCGGCAGATGATGCGAGTGGGAGGCTTACCAGGCAGTCCAGCCGCCATCGACGGCGTAATTCTGGCCCGTGATGTAGGCGCCGGCTTCGGAGCACAGCAGCGCGGTTACGCCTTTCAGGTCGGCGGGCTGCCCGACGCGGCCGAGCATATTCTTCCCTTCCAGCGTGGCCAGAAATGCCGGATTGTTTTCGGCGACCTGCGGAAACGGAAACGGCCCCGGCGAAACGGCATTGACCCGAATCCGGTGCGGCGACAGGAACGACGCCAGATACTTGGTCAGTTGAATGACGCCGGCTTTCGCCGCACCGTACGATGGGGGGTTGACCAGGTGCAGGCCGTCGTAGATGCGGTAGTCGGGCGCGACGTGGCCGTACATCGACGCCGTGTTGAGGATGACGCCCTGCGTCTGCTTGAGGTACTCGACCGCCTCCTTCACCGTGGCGAACACGGCGGTCAGGCCCATATTCAGGTCGCGCTCCCAGTGTTCGTAGGAAATGGAATCGAACGAGTTGGTCGTGCCCGACCACGCATTGTTGATCAGAATGTCGAGGCGGCCGAACGTATCGACGGTTTGCTTCAGGGCCTGGCGGATTTCTTCCGGCTCGCGGATGTTGACGCCCAGCCCCATTGCCCGTACGCCGTACTCGGCCGTCAGACGTTCGGCCAGCGCGGTGCATTTGGTACCATCGCGCGAGACAACCACCACGTGGGCGCCCATTTCGGCCAGCACTTCGCACATTGCCGTTCCTAAATAGCCGGCGCCTCCGGTCACGAAGGCTACCTTGCCCTTCAGGGAGAGCATATCGAGGAGTTTTTTCATCATTATCAAAGGCCGGGCGCCGCCCGAAGAGCCATCAAGAGGGGCATCATCGAGGAGTAGGCCCAACTCGCCACCTTCGGCCACGGCTCCGTTCGGCAGGAAGCATCTGGGCCAAACCGCCACTGAACCCGCGCCCGCAAGCCGTCAGGAGGCAACGTAGGGATGACCGGCCGCGCGGCAGCAAAGGTAGGCCCGGCTCACTCGACGTGGGACGCCGACGCTGACGCCGGCGCCCGGCCGGCCACCGCCTCGTCGTGAAACAGGCGGGCGATCACTTCGGGTTTGCAATGCACACCATCGAAGAAATCGGCGGCCGTCAGGTGGTACCGCGCCGGGTCGAGCGAGCCAATCACCCTGACGCCGTGCTCGGCAGCGAACCGGCGGCACCACGCCTCGGTCTGCGCTACGTTGCGAAATTCGGGGCGTTGCTGAAAAAACTGCCACACGGCTGGGTGGTACGGCGCCAGCAGAATATACACGACGGCGCCGTGCTGCCGGGCGTACGCCACCAGCCGCGCCACGGCGGCCCGGGTGTCGGCCGAGAGCGTAGTGAAATTCTCTACCGACCCGATGGGTTTTTTCACCAGATACGCGGCGGCCTCCTTGTTCGAATTCTGCTCGCGGTAGGCGCGGCTGTACGTGATGGAGTTGTCGGGGTGTTTCGTAAACCCCTCGTTGACGGCGGTGGTGGTAGCCCGGTAAACGGCCGGGCGGCGGGCGGGGTCGGTCAGCACGTCGAGGGCTTCCCCGAAATAGCTCAACGACACCAGTTCCGACAGCTTGGCGACCGTCGAGCCGGCGGGCACCACCCGCTCGATGATGCCTTCTCCGGCGGCGCGCTCCACGCCCAACTGCCGCTGCATCGCAAGTGCTTCGGTGGCGAGGGTGCGCCACCGGTTGTGGTCGTGGCTGGGGTTGAACATCCACGGATCCAGGCCGACGATGAGCGTGTCGGGCTGCCAGCCGCGCGCGGTGTAGAGCCGGTAAACGGCCAGGAGGTCTTCGGTTATGGCCCCCGAAACCCCGCCGTTGTGCAGTCGGCCGCGCCCAAACAACTCTTCCCCGATCAGCATCACCCGGCTCGACCCGAGCACGAGCACCGGCGGGCGCCTGGGCAATGCCTGAAGCGAATACCGCTGGAGCAGGCGTTCGTCGAAGTTGGTCAGATCGGTTACGTGTTGGCCGCGCAGCAAGGCGTCGGCAATGCCACGCTCGTAGGCGTCTTTGGCAAACAGATTGGCCGGATCGACCGTGTAATTCACCCCAATCAACAGCACTCCCAGCGGCGCCAACAGCAACAGGCGCGACAACAGCTTTTTCACAGATGCGCTAAAATTGGAAGTAGATGAATTGCGACTCCCCGAACATTCCGAAGCACATAATCGCGAGCACGACCGCGTAATACAGCGCCCACCGCACGGCAAACGGGCGCACGTTGAGAATGTCGCGCACGGAACGGTTGCGCTGTAGCCAATGCACTACCTCCATCAAGCCGATGGCGAGCACCGTAACGGCCATATACCGCACTCCCTTGCCCAGAAACAGCAGTTCCTGCCGAGCCTCGGCACTCGTGCGAATGGCGGCCACCTGCTCGCCGATGCCGCTGAACAGGTGCGTCACGATGTGCGCGGCGTCGGCGAATGTCACGGCGCGGAAGAAAATCCAGGCGAAGGCGGCGAGCACGAAGGTGCAGGCCACATTCAGCAGCTTATCGGGCCAGGCGCCCGCGCGGATGCCCACCGCGTCGGAGAGGCGCCGCCGCGCGGGCTTGGTCCACACCCCCACGATGAGGTAGGTGCCGTGGATGGCGCCCCACAGAATGAAGTTCCAGCTCGCCCCGTGCCACAAGCCGCTCACCAGAAACGTGAACCACAGGTTGAAGTAGCGCCGCGCCGTGCCCACCCGGTTGCCGCCGAGCGAGATGTAGAGGTAATCGCGGAACCACGTACTCAGCGAGATGTGCCAGCGCTTCCAGAACTCGGAGATCGACTTGGCGAAGTACGGCCGGTCGAAGTTCTTCATCAAGGAAAAGCCCATCGCCTCGGCCGAGCCTAACGCAATGTCGGAGTAGCCCGAAAAATCGCAGTAAATCTGAATCGAAAACAGCACCGTCGCCACCAGCAGCGGCAGGCCGGTATGCTGGGTAGGGTCGTTATAGACGTGATTGACCATCACAGCCGCGCGGTCGGCGATGACGACCTTTTTGAACAGCCCCCACGCCATCAGTTGCAGGCCGCTGACCAGCCGGGGGTAGCTGAACGCGTGCTTCTCCCAGAACTGGTGCAGCACGTTCTGGGGCCGCTCGATGGGTCCGGCCACCAGTTGCGGGTAGAACATCACGTACAGCGAGTAGATGCCGAAGTGGCGCTCGGCCCGCTGGTGGCCCCGGTACACCTCGATGGTGTACGACATCGCCTGGAAGGTGTGGAAGGAGAGGCCGATGGGCAGCAGAATCGTCAGGGGCGGGATGGGGTTGGTGGCGCCCCAGAGCGAGACCAGGCCCGAAATGTTGTCGTTGAGGAAGTTGTAGTACTTGAAGACCGCCAGCACCCCCAGATTGGCCACCAGCGACATCACCAGGTACCACTTGCGGCGCGGGCCGTGGGCGCCCTCGATGAGCAGCCCGGCGTAGTAGTCGATGACGATGGTGAAGAAGAGGATCAGGATGTAGATCCACTTGAAGAACATATAGAACACGCACGAGGCCGCCAGCAGCCACCACCAGCGGTGCCGGTGCGGCAGCAGAAAGTATCCGAGCGTGACGATCGGAAAGAAAAGCGCGAAGGCGAATGAGTTGAAGAGCACTGTCGTGAGGGTCCGCACCGGCGCACCTCCCCCTTATCAAGGAGCAAACCGGCAGGAGGTAAAGACCAGAAAGAGCCTCGGCGGCAACCGCTTGGCAAGAGTATATGGCGGCAAAGGTAGCCCTCTCACCCTTCGTGCAATGGGCCGCGAGCGGCGGCCGGCCCGCGTTTGTGGTCCCGCTACCCGCCTGTAAACCGGCTACTTTTGCACCTGCATCAAGCCTCCGCCAGAACGTGCCGCTGCTCTCCGTCCGCCTCCTCAACGCCTCCCCGCATCCGACGCCTGCCTACCAAACCACCCTCGCCGCCGGAATGGATGTACGCGCGTGGCTGCCCGACAGCCCCGTCACGCTCGGCCCGCTCCAGCGCGAGTTGATCGGCACAGGCCTGCGCGTGGAGCTGCCTGCCGGGTACGAAATGCAGGTGCGCCCGCGCTCGGGCCTGGCCTACAAACAGGGTCTGACGGTGCTCAACTCGCCGGGCACCATCGACGCCGATTACCGGGGCGAAATAAAGGTGCTGCTCGTCAACCTCTCCAACGAAGCGGCCACCATCCACGACGGCGACCGCATCGCGCAACTGGTCGTGGCCCGCCACGAAACCGTGACGTGGGAAGCCGCCACCGAGCTAAGCGCCACCGTGCGCGGCGAAGGCGGCTACGGCTCGACGGGACGAGGTTGAGTGGGGTGGTTTATGGCATAGAGACGCATCCTTGCGTCTCCGCTGCACGGCACAGCCCAGCCGCGCCCCCCAACCGCCGGAGACGCAAGGATGCGTCTCTACGCCATACTTCGATTATAGAACCGCGCTGCTTACAGGCTGTTTGCGGTAGCCGAAATGGACCGCGAACCTCCGGTTCGCTCGCGGTTAGGTGTGGCGGTTAGGTGTGGCGGTTAGGGAATGCCCAGCACTCGCGGCCGATGCTGTGGGGGCGAACCGGCGGTTCGCGGTCCATTCGCAGCCGCCGTCAGGTAACGGAAACAGTTGCTCAGAGCACAGTGGAGCACATACCCAGCCTGCTGCTTTTCCGTACTATCCCACAATCCCCAAAAATCCCTTCACCATCCCCATCTACCTTTGCGGCCCCGATGGCCCGTCCCTTCCGCCCCGTCCGTAAAAAGAAGCTTGGTGACTATCCGTCGCCGATGGTCGTCTCGAGCACTACGCTCGCGCTGCTGGTTGTGGGGCTGTTCGGGCTACTGCTGTTGCACGCCAACCGATTGGCGGCGCGGGTGCGGCAAAGCCTCGAAGTGCAGGTCTATCTCCAGCCCGACCTGACTGAGTTGCAGCGGTTGCGCGTCGAGCAGGCGCTCCGTACGAGCCAGTTCGTGGCGTTCGACGAAGAGACGAAGCAGCCCGCGCTGCGTTTCATCTCGCGCGAGGCCGCCGCCCGCGATATGATCGCGCAGACGGGCGAGGATTTTCAGCAGTTTCTGGGCGAAAACCCCCTGCCCGATGCCTACACCCTGCGCCTGACGCCCGAGGCATCGGCCGACTCGGCCCAGCGGCGGCAAGCGGTGCGGGCCTTTCAGGCGCTCGATGGCGTGGCCGACGTCAACTACGTCGAGCGGCTCATCGATTCGGTCAACCACAACCTGCGCCGCGTGAGCCTGGTGCTGCTCGGCTTCGCGCTGATTCTCACGCTCGTCGTGATGGTGCTGGTCAACAACACCGTGAAGCTGGCGCTCTTCTCGCAACGCTTCCTGATCAGGACGATGCAGCTCGTCGGCGCGTCCGAAGACTTCATTCAAGGGCCATTTTTGCGGCGCGCGGCGGGGCAAGGCGTAGTCAGCGGCCTGTTGGCGGGCCTGCTGCTGCTGGCTGCCGAGCAATGGGCCGTCCTACAGCTCCCCGAGCTGGGCATCCTCCGCGACGACGCGCGCCTCCTGGCTCTGCTGGCAGGGTTGGTAGCATTAGGCGGCCTGCTGGGCCTGTTGAGCGCGTGGCGCGCCGTGCGCCGTTACCTCCACCTCTCGCTGGATGACTTATACTGAGTGACTGAGTGACTGAGTGACTGAGTAAGCTGACCCAAAAATTCCCACAATCCCCGGCAATCCCTTCAGAATCTCCATCTATGTTTGCCTTCGGCCCCACCAATTATCGCCTGATGTTCATCGGCCTCGCCGTGCTGGCGCTGGGCTTCTACCTGATGACCACCTCCACCGAGCCGTACGGCTTCGGCACCGTCTCGATGACCGTTGGCCCGGTGCTGCTGGTGGTGGGGTTCACGATTCAGTTTTTCGCCATTATGTGGCGGAATAAAAAAGCCTAGCGTGGCTCGTTTCTGGTCGCCCGTTGCGCGCTCCACAACAACCAGAAACGAGAAGCCCGAAACCAGAAACGAACAATGACTTACTGGCAAGCCCTGTTCCTCGCCATCGTCGAGGGGCTGACCGAGTTTGTGCCCATCTCCTCGACGGGCCATATGATCATCGCATCGGCGGTGCTCGGGATGCGGCCCGATGCGTTCACGAAGCTCTACACGGTGGTCATTCAGCTTGGCGCCATTCTGTCGGTATTCGTGGTGTACTGGCGGCGTTTTTTTCAGAGCTGGGATTTCTATCTGAAACTGCTCGCGGCCTTCGCGCCGGTGGTGGTGGTGGGCCTGACGCTCAAGAAATACATCGATATGCTGCTCGAATCGGTGCCGGTAGTGGCGCTGATGCTGCTGGTGGGCGGCGGGGTGCTGCTGTTCGTCGATAAGTGGTTTCCGCAGGAAGACCCCAACGCGGGCGGGCGCCCCGTCACCACGCCGGGCTTCCGCGAGGCGTTCATCATCGGCGTGTTTCAGTGCCTGGCGGTGGTGCCGGGCGTGAGCCGGTCGGCGGCCACCATCATCGGCGGACTTACGCAAAAACTCACGCGGCGGGCGGCGGCCGAGTTTGCGTTTTTTCTGGCCATGCCCACGATGGCCGCCGCATCGGTAAAGGATGCGTGGGATTTTTACAAGGACGGCCACCGCCTCTCGACGCACGACGTGCAGATTCTGGCGTTCGGCAACGCGGTGGCGTTCGTAGTGGCGCTGCTCGCGATTCGGTTTTTCGTGGAATTCGTGAGTCGGCGCGGCTTCCGGGTGTTCGGGATTTACCGGATTCTGGTCGGCGGCATTCTGCTCGTGCTCCTGACGCTGGGTGTCAAGCTGCAAATTGTGGATTGATGTGAGGATGTGAGGATGTGAAAGATGTGAGCGATGTGTCACTGTATCCATCCTCAGATTAGCACATTCCCGCATTAGCACACTAGCACATCTCCCACATCCTCACATCCCCACATCCCCACATCCCCACATCTTAACTTTTGCTGCCCCTTAACTCCTTTGATCCCGACGGCTCGCTGTGGCTTCTCGACAAGCCGCTGACCTGGACGTCGTTCGACGTCGTGAACAAGGTGCGGAACATTCTGCGCCAGAAAGTCGGCCACGCCGGTACGCTCGACCCGCTCGCGTCGGGGCTGCTGATTCTGGGGTCGGGCCGGGGCACCAAGCTGATGGAGAGCCTGATGGGGCAGGAAAAGGAGTACACCGGCACCCTCACCCTCGGCCAAACGACGCCCTCTGCCGACCGCGAAACCGCCGTGGACCAGGAGCGCCCGTGGCAGCACCTGACCCGCGCCGATGTCGAAGCCGCCGTACGCACCTTCACGGGCGAGATTCAGCAGCGCCCGCCGCTGTTTTCGGCTATCAAAATCAACGGCAAAAAAGCCTACGAGTTGGCCCGCAAAGGCCGCGACGTGGTGCCCGACGCCCGGCCGGTGCTGATTTCGGCGTTCGACATCACGGCCGTTGACGGCCCGGAAGTCGCCTTCCGCGTGGTGTGCTCCAAAGGCACTTACATCCGCTCACTGGCCCGCGACCTGGGCGAAGCCCTCGGCTGCGGCGCCCACCTGAGCAGCCTCGTGCGGATGCGCATCGGTGAGTATCGGCTGGCGGATGCATTCTCGCTGGCGCAAATGGAGCAGTTTCGGCAACCGAAAGTGTGAGGCGCCCCAGGCGCAGCCACCGCCGTAGGGGTGGGCCTTGTGCCCGCCCGCGCGGTGGCAGCAGTGCCCCGGTGCGGGCGGGCACAAGGCCCGCCCCTACATTTGCCCGCCGATGCACGTTGTCCGCGACCCCGCTCAGTTTCCGGCTCTGCCGCACACCGTCGTCACGAGCGGCACGTTCGATGGCGTACACCTCGGGCACCGGCGCATTCTGAGCCAGCTCACGGGCGCGGCGCGCGCAGTGGGCGGCCAAAGCGTGGTGCTCACGTATTGGCCGCACCCGCGCGCGGTGCTGGCGCCGGGCGCTGCCTCCGAAGGCCGCCCCGCCGCCGACCTGCACCTGCTCACCACTCTCGACGAGCGCATCGGCCTGCTCAAAGACGCGGGCGTCGATTACCTGCTGGTGCAGCCCTTCACCCCCGATTTTGCCGCCTGGACGGCCCACGACTACGTGCAGCGCCTGCTGATGCAGACGCTACGCGCGCGCCACCTCGTCATCGGCTACGACCACCGTTTCGGCGCCGGCCGCACGGGCGACCTGGCGTACCTGCGCGAAGTCGGCCCCTCGGCAGGCTTTTCGGTGGAAGAGATTTCGCGCCACGACGTGGATGCCGTGGGCGTGAGCAGCACCAAAATCCGCCGTGCCCTGCTCGACACCGGTGATGTGGCCACCGCCGCGCGCTACCTCGGTCGGCCCTACGCCCTCAGCGGCCCCGTGGTGCGCGGCCAACAGCTCGGCCGCACGATAGGCTACCCCACGGCCAACATCGGCCCCGGCCTCGAACCGCTCAAACTCGTGCCCGCCGACGGGGTGTACGCCGCCTGGGCCGACCTCCACGACGGCCGCCCTGCCTTTCCGGCGATGCTCAACATCGGCTACCGCCCCACCGTGGGCAGCACCAACCGCACCGTGGAAGCCCACTTGCTCGGCGGCTTCAACGAAGAAATTTACGGCCGGCCGCTGACCATTCGCTTCGTTGCGCGCCTGCGCGATGAACAGAAATTCAGCGGCCTCGGCGCGCTGAAAGCGCAACTGGCGCACGATGCCGAAGCCGCCCGGCTGGCGCGGCACTCCCCGCAATCCCAAGAATCCCCCAAATCCCCGATCCTGTGATCAATAAAGTTGTCTCCGGCCCCGAAGCCGCCCTCGAAGGTGTGCGCGATGGGATGACCCTGATGCTCGGCGGCTTCGGCCTGTGCGGCATTCCCGAGAACGCTATTTCCGAGCTACTGCGGCGCGGCGTGCGCGAGCTGACGTGTATCTCCAACAACGCCGGCGTCGATGATTTCGGCATCGGGCTGCTGTTGCAGACGCGGCAGGTGCGGAAAATGATTTCTTCCTACGTCGGCGAAAATGCTGAATTTGAGCGGCAATTATTGTCCGGCGAATTAGAGGTAGAATTAATTCCGCAGGGTACGCTGGCCGAGCGGTGCCGGGCTGGCGGGGCAGGTATCCCGGCATTTTTCACTCCGGCCGGCTACGGGACGGAAGTAGCCGTCGGGAAAGAGTGCCGCGAGTTCGACGGCAAATGGTACGTGATGGAGCGCGGCCTGACGGCTGATTTCGCGCTGGTGAAGGCGTGGAAGGGCGATACGGCGGGCAACCTGATTTACAAGGGCACGGCACGAAATTTCAACCCGATGATGGCGACGGCGGGGCGCATTACGGTGGCGGAAGTAGAAGAGCTGGTGCCGGCTGGGGAACTTGACCCCAACGAGATTCATACGCCGGGCATTTATGTGCAGCGGATTTTTCAGGGCGCGGCGTATGAAAAGCGGATTGAGCAGCGCACAGTGCGGAAATAACTTGTAATTTCCCGCAAAGACGCGAAGGTGATGCTAAGTCACGCAAAGCCGGCTTAGCGATTCTTTGCATCATCTTCGCGCCTTTGCGGGAAACAACACCCAGACACAATGCCCCTAGACAAAAACCAAATCGCGAAAAGAATCGCCCAGGAGCTGCAAAACGGCTACTATGTAAACCTCGGCATCGGCATCCCCACGCTGGTGGCCAACTACGTCCCGCCGGGCCTGCAAGTCGTCTTTCAATCCGAAAACGGCCTCCTCGGGATGGGCCCCTTCCCCACCGAAGCCGAGGTGGATGCCGACCTCATCAACGCCGGCAAGCAAACCGTCACCACGCTGCCGGGAAGCTCCATTTTCTCCTCCGCCGATTCCTTTGGGATGATTCGCGGCGAGCACGTCCAACTCACCGTGCTGGGCGCGATGGAGGTATCCGAGCGCGGCGACATCGCCAACTGGAAAATCCCCGGCAAGATGGTGAAAGGAATGGGCGGCGCGATGGACCTCGTAGCCTCCGCCCGCAACATCATCGTGGCGATGCAGCACACGGCGCGCGACGGCAGCAGCAAACTCCTGCCCGAATGCTCGCTCCCGATTACGGGCCTGAAATGCGTCAAGAAAATCGTCAGCGATTTGGCCGTGCTCGATGTGTCAGAAACCGACGGCTTTATTTTGCGCGAGCGGGCGCCGGGCGTTTCTGTGGAGGATATTATAAAAGCCACGGCCGGGAAGCTGACGATTCCGGCGGGGGAGATTCCGGAGATTTCAGTCTAAAACCTATCGACTTCGCCTCTGGCTATACTGTGACCGAACCAAATGATGTGTAAATCTTCACCAGCTAGAGAATCATCAGATACCTGCACAGCCTGATTGGATTGGCAATCTATTTGCGGTCGTGTAGCAGATTGCGTGACGAGGGGTAGTTTCGGGCGATGATTCAAGAAA
>ERZ1066122.700-NODE-700-length-33324-cov-40.407166_pt1 | contig 33324 bp, 29 predicted proteins | sample MGYA00382769_ERZ1066122 | MGnify/ENA primary metagenome ERZ1066122 (study PRJEB33369, sample SAMEA5778352) | biofilm metagenome | biome: Industrial cooling water; feature: Water cooling tower basin; material: Biofilm | place: United Arab Emirates | collected... | reverse complement strand
CGGCCTGATCCAGACCCGCCACGGCAAGGGGTCGGTGGTCGCCGAACGCCCGCAGCTGGCCCGCGACCTGCACGAGCAGGCGCTGCAGGCGCAGCTGGCCGAGGCCGCCGCCACCGCCGCGCGGCTGGGCCTGGACCGGGCCGCGCTGCACGCCCGGCTCGACGCCGCGCTCGATGCCGCCACCGACACCCTTCCGTCCGTCCCGTCAGGACCCCTGCCATGACCGCCGCCTTCCGCGTCTCCCAGCTCGTCAAGCATTACCCCGCCTTCGACCTCGGCCCGGTCGATCTGGCCCTGCCCACCGGCGAGATCATGGGCCTGGTCGGCGTGAACGGCGCCGGCAAGACCACCCTGCTGCGGCTGCTGGCCGGGCTGGCGGCGGCGGATGCCGGCACGGTCGAGGTGCTGGGGCAGCGCATGCCCGAGGGCCAGGTGCTGGCACGGCGCGATCTGGCCTTCGCCTCAGAGGACATGCGCCTGTACCGCGGACGCACGCTGGACTGGCACATCGCGCTGGTGCGCCGGATGGTGCCGGCGTGGGATGCCGACTACGCGGCGATGCTGATGGCGCGTTTCGAACTGCGCGCCGACCAGCCGGTGAGCGGTTTCTCGCACGGGCAGCGGGTCAAGGCCCTGCTGCTGCTCTGCCTGGCCCGGCGCCCGCGCCTGCTGCTGCTGGACGAGCCGACCACCGGCCTGGACCCGGTCGCCCGCGCCGAAGTGCTGGAAGCGCTGGCCGACGTGCTGCGCGACGAGCGCCGCAGCGTGCTGTTTTCCTCGCACCACACCCACGATGTCGAACAGCTGGCCGACGGGATCACCATGCTCGACCGCGGCCGGGTGGTGGCCAGCGCCTCGAAGGAGGACTTCCTCGACGCCTGGCGCCGGGTGCTGTGCCAGGGCGCCGCGCCCGCAGGCCTGGAGGCCTGGCCGGAACTCGCGCTGGTGCGTCAGGCCGGCAGTCAGCTGGAGCTGAAGGTGCGCGACTGGCGCGAGGACCTGCCCGCCCGTCTGCAGGCCGCCGGCCTGCAGGTCCAGCGCGTCGACCCGATGCCGCTGGAAGACATCTTCGTGACCAGCGTGCGCGCCCGCGCCGCCTGACCGCCCCTTCGCCCTTCGAGAGCCGCCATGTCGCACGCCGCGCCCGCCTCCGCCACAGCCCCCGCCGCCCTGCCCGCGGTGCAGTGGGACATCGTCCGCGCCCTGATCGTCAAGGACTGGCAGCTGTTCGAGAAACCGCTGGCGGCCTATGTGCTGGCCGGCATTGTCGCGCTCGGCCTGATCGGTCTGGCACGGCCCTGGTCCTTCTACGCCGGCGCGCTGCTGCTGATCATCCTGCTGGTGGCGGTGGCCTGCATGTCGATCTCCAACGCGCTGCTGACCGAGCGCAAGGAGCAGACCCTCGCCTTCGTGATGAGCCTGCCGGTCTCGCCGCTGGACTTCACCCTGGCCAAGCTCGGCGGCAACGCATTCACGTTTTTGGTGCCCTTCCTGGTGCTGCTGGCCGGCACGGTGGGCGTCACCCTGACCACGCCGGTGCCCGATGGCTTCGTGGTCTTCGCCACCCTGGTCTACGGCCATGTGCTGCTGGCGTTCTCGCTGTCGCTGGCGGTGGCGATGTCGGTGCGTTCGGAAGGTTGGAACGTGTTCGTGATGATCGCCACCCAGGTGCTGGTGAACCCGTTCCTGATGCTGCTGGGCCAGATCGCGTCGATCCGCGATGTCGGCCGCGGCGAGGCCATCGTGTGGAGCGGCGAGGCCCTGCTGATCCTCGGCCTGCAGGTCGGCCTGAGTGCGCTGGCCATCGCCTTCACCGGCTGGTGGCACGGGCGCAAGGCCGCATTCGAGTAAGGAGCGCGCGATGAGCAGCGTTTCGACGGGCAAGCTCTCGAAGGACGACCTCTCGAAGAGCACCCTCTCTAAGAACAGCCTCTCGAAGAGCAGCGCTTCGACGAGCGTCGCTTCGACGAGCGCCATCTCGATGAGCGGGACGCGCGCCGCCGACGCTGCACCCGACTGCGCGGTCGCCGAGCGTCTGCACGCCATGGACCATCTGCGCGCGCTGGCGATGCTGGCCGGCGTGCTGTTCCATGCCGCGCTGGCGCACAGCGTGCTGATGCAGCCGTTCTGGCCCACGGCCACGGGCGCGGCGTCGTGGACGGTCGACGCCCTGGTCTGGCTCTCGCATCTGGTGCGGATGCCGCTGTTCTTCCTGGTCGCCGGGTTCTTCGCGGCGATGTTGCTGCAGCGTCGCGGCATGGGCGGGCTGATGCGCCAGCGGCTGCGCCGGGTGCTGCTGCCGCTGCTGGTGGCCTGGCCGCTGGTGACCCTGGCCTCGATCGCGGCGTTCGACTGGGCGCTCGCGCACGTGCAGGCCTCCAACGGCGTGCTGACCGCGCTGCGCGCCGCGCAGGCGGGAGCGGGTGCGGATGCGCCGCCGCTGCCGCTCTCGACCGGGCATCTGTGGTTCCTCTACTACCTGCTGCTGTTCGCGGTGCTGCTGTGGATCGGGCGTGTGCTGGAGGCCGGCCGCTGGCTGCAGGCGGTGTTCGCGCGCGGTCCGTGGGTGGTCGCGCTCGGCCTGCCGCTGCTGCTGGCAGGGCCGTTCGCGCTGACCAGTGCGCCGCATCCGGCGCCGGAGAGCCTGCTGCCGGCGCTGTGGGCGATCGGGCTGTACGGCAGCTTCTTTGCGCTCGGGGTGGGCCTGTACGGGCGGCTGGACTGGCTGGCGCCGCTGCAGCGCGCATGGTGGCCCGGGGTGATCGTGGTGCTGGCGCTGCAGGCCGTGTTCGTCTGGAGGCTGCAGGCCGGGCCGGTCGAGCGGCTGTGGCCCCATGCGGCCTGGCCGACGGCGCTGCTGGAGGCCGCGATCGCCGCCTGGGGCACCCTGCTCTGCCTGCTCGCCGGGCTGCGCTGGCTGGCGCGGCCGAGCGCGGCGCTGCGCTATCTGGCCGGCAGCGCCTACACGGTCTATCTGCTCCACCTGCCGCTGCTGTTCGCGCTGCAGTTCGCGCTGATGGATACCGGGCTGTCGGGCGCGACCTTCTTCGCGCTGTCGGTCGCCGGCACCCTGGCCGGCTGCCTGCTGGTCTATGAACTGGCGGTGCGGCGCACCGCGCTGCGGCGGTGGGTGGGCTGAGGCGGCGGCGCCACGTATCGATGGATGGCGGACTGCCGTAGCCCGGCGCCTGCAGAGACGGGCGCGATGACATGCCCGGCGCGCTGCTCCGCCGCAGCTGGACAGCGCAGCCGGACAGGGCAATCGGCCGCGCGGCTTGACGCTTCGCGCCCGCACACGGACAATACCGCCCCCCGTGGCTATGTAGCTCAGCCGGTTAGAGCACAGCACTCATAATGCTGGGGTCGGTGGTTCGAGTCCACCCATAGCCACCATCCTTCCGCCGCCCCGTCGGCGCGACGCCCGGCCCTTTCGCGGCCCGCCTCCGTGCACAGCGCTTCGGCGCCACCAGCCTTCTGCCCATGGATATCTTCAAGGTCTTCACCTTCGAGGCCGCGCACCGGCTGCCCCACGTTCCCGAGGGGCACAAGTGCGGCCGCCTGCACGGGCATTCGTTCCGGGTGGAGCTGCACCTGAGCGGCGAACTGGACCCGCATCTGGCCTGGGTGGTGGACTTCGCCGATGTGAAGGCCGCGTTCAAGCCGGTCCTCGACCGGCTGGACCATCACTACCTCAACGACATCCCCGGCCTCGAAAACCCCACCTCCGAGCGCATCACGGTGTGGATCTGGGACCAGGTCAAGCCGCTGCTGCCCCAGCTCAGCCAGGTGGTGGTGCACGAGACCTGCACCGCCGGCAGCCGCTACCGCGGGCCGGACGCCTCCTCGCAGGCCTGAGGCCCCGCCTGCCCCGGCACGCCACCCAGCCTGGCCCGGGCTGCCGCCGCTGATAGCGCTTCTCGCGAAGACACCCCCTGCCACTCCCCGCCACCGGACGGCCCACCGCCGCGTCCGACGGCGGGGACAGCGCCACTGACCGCGCGCAAGTGATTGATCCTGAATGGACTCCGCCATTCCGACAAGTGGCGGGGCGTTTTGTTGCACTGCAGCATAAAGCGGCGTATGGTGCACTGCACAAACCGGCGCAGACGGTCGACACGATCCGGACTTCGCCGATCCCTTCACTGGTGCATCCCAAGGAGCCCACCATGTACGAGCAGATCAACGCGCAGTTCGCCAAAACCACCCGCCAGTTCGCCGACGCGTCGGCTCAGGTCGGCCGCCTGGCCCTGGAGAACACCGAAGCGGTGTTCGGCCTGCAGATGGCCACCCTGGAAGAGAACATGACCGCCGCCTTCGCCTTCATGGGCGAGCTGGCCGAAGTCCGCGACCTGGAAGCCGCCAAGACCGTGTGGCCGAAGGGCATGCAGGTCGCCCGCGAGAATGTCGAACGCACCATCGGCGCCGGCCAGGAAATCTTCGGCCGCACGCTGAAGACCCAGGAAGCCATCGCCGGCCTGGCCAAGGGCCAGTTCGAAGCCACCGCTGCCGCGGTGCAGGCCGATGCCGAACAGGTGGTCAAGGCCGCTTCCGGCCGCAAGGCCGCTCGCTGAGCCATCCGCCGCAAGGCCTACGCAAGGAAGGCGTACGCAAGGTACCCCGCAGCGGCTGCCAACCGGCGCCGCTGCACCCCCGCAGAGCATGCAATCCCCTTTGAGCCCGGCCGCAAGGCCGGGTTTTTTTATGCCCGGAATCCAGCACGGTACCGGCGCGATGCCGGCGTGAGGCGGACGCGATCGGGCACGGTCCGGTGCTGACGGCGGAGGGCCGTAGCTCAGGCCGCCGCAGCGCCCGGGGCACGCAGGGCCGCCACCAGCTCGGCCGGATCAGGCGCCTCGGCCCAGGGCAGCACGCCCAGGCACGGTGCCGGCAGCGCGTCGGCGAGCAGGGCCAGATAGGCCTGCGCATCCTCGAAGCCGGGGTCGATCCGGTTGGCGATCCAACCGGCGAACGACAGCCCATCGGCGGCGATCGCCCGCGCGCTGAGGCGCGCGTGGCTCAGGCAGCCCAGGCGCACACCGACCACCAGCAGCACCGGCAGGCCGAGGGCGCGGGCCAGATCGGACTGGTCCAGGCCGTGGTCCATCGGCGCCAGCCAGCCGCCAGCCCCCTCCACCACCAGCACATCGGCCTGCGCCTGCAGCGCCCGGGCGGCGTCGATGAGCCGCGGCAGGGCGACACGCACGCCGGCGTCGTCGGCGGCGAGCTGCGGCGCGGTGGCCCGCGGCAAGGCATAGGGGTTGACCAGCGCATAGTCCGGGCGCGGGTCGCTGGCGGCCTGCAGCGCGAGCGCATCCTCGTTGCGCCAGCCGGCTTCGGTGTGTTCGCAGCCGCTGGCGACCGGTTTCATGCCGACCGCACGCAGGCCGTCGGCGCGCAGGCGATGCAGCATGGCGACGGCGGCGCGGGTCTTGCCCACGCCGGTGTCGGTGCCGGTGACGAACCAGCCGTGGGCGGATGATGGGGGCACGTGCTCTCCGGACGATGCGATGGCGGGACGCGCGCGGCAGCGTCGCGGCGGAGGCGGCTGCTACACTCCTGCGCATGAGTTTCGCATCCATCCCGCTGACCGGCGACAAGCCGGATCAATACGCCCAGCTCGTCGCGCAGGCGCGTGCGCTGCTGCACGGCGAACACGACCGCATCGCCAATGCGGCCAATCTCTCGGCGCTGGTCTATCACGCGCTGCCCGATCTGAATTGGGTGGGGTTCTATTTCTACGACGGCACCGAGCTGGTGGTCGGCCCGTTCCAGGGCCTGCCGGCCTGCGTGCGGATTCCGCTGGACAAGGGCGTGTGCGGTGCCGCCGCGCGCACGCGCAGCACCCAGCGCGTGGCCGATGTGCACGACTTCCCGGGGCATATCGCCTGCGATGCGGCTTCGCGTTCGGAAGTCGTGGTGCCGCTGCTGCGCGGGGATGCGCTGATCGGCGTGTTCGATATCGACAGTCCTGTGCCGGATCGTTTCGACGTTCACGATCAGACCGGGCTGGAAGCCTTGGCGGCGGTGTTCGTCGACAGTCTGGTGCAGGCCGACACCCCGCTGGCCGCCGCCCAGTCCCTCGCCGCTTCGGCCTGACTCGCCCCTTCAGCCTGATCCGCCGACGCAGGCGCCACCGAACACCGTCCATCCGCGATCCACGAGGCACACCCGCATGTCCGACCCCCGCGAGCTCCGCAATATCGGTCCGAAAAGCGCGGCCTGGCTGCGTCAGGTCGGCCTGCGTACCGCGGAAGACCTGCGCGCGGTCGGCTCGCTCGATGCCTTCATCCGGGTCAAGCGCGCGGGCTTCAAGCCCAGCCTCAATCTGCTGTACGCGCTGGAAGGCGCGCTGCTGGACTGCCACTGGCAGGAGATTCCGGCGGAGCGCCGCAGCGAATTGCTGGTGGCCGCCGAGGCGGCCATCGCCGAGCTGCCCGACCCGCGCGGGCGGCCCGCCGCCGGGCCGGTGAAGACCACGCACATGGAGCGCGAGGACACCGCGCCGGCGTTCCGGCTGTTCGACGAGCCCGACGCCGACTGAGGCCGCTCGCGCTGCACCTCCGGCCGCACGGACTGCGATGCCGCGCACATTCCACACCGCTCCCGCACCGCTTCCGGTACACTGCGCGCCGCTTCGCGGTGACCCCACGGCCTGTCCGTCGGGTTGAAACGGGAAGCCGGTGCGTGCCGCGGGCCATTCGCGACACCATGCCGGCGCTGCCCCCGCAACGGTAGGCATTCGGGAGCCGGCAGGCCCCCGCCCTGCGCATCAGGCCACTGCGGCGTCCGCCGCGGGAAGGCGCGCGGGGATGCGGTTCGCGCGGTTCACCCCACCGGCTCGGCCGGCTCGGGAATACCCGTCGCGCACCGCGGAGTGCGAGCCCGGAGACCGGCCACGAAGCCCAGCGGTTGCGATGCGGAGGGCGTCGCGGCGAGTCTGCCGCGCGTCGTCGTGGCCGCACGCCCGTTTCTCTCCACATTCGCGACTTTCCTCCGAATCTACCGCGCGCGGGTGTGCGCGATGGAGTCCCGAATGTCCCTCGATCTGTCTTGTATCCGCGCACGCACGACGTGTGCGCCTTCCCTGTCTTCGCGTGCCGGCCAGGATGCCGCCGCCCCCGGTCCGCGCCTGCATGCGCTGGCCCTGGCCTGCGCCCTATTCGCCCCGCTGCCGGCCTTCGCAGATGAAGCCGAGCAGGCGGCCGAAGCCCTCGACCGCGTGGTGGTCACCGCCACCCGCACTGCGCTCACCACCGACGCCGCGCTGGCCCCGGTCGAGACCATCGACCGCACCGCGCTGGAGCGCAGCCAGGCGCGCAGCGTCGGCGAGCTGCTGCGCGGCCGCGCCGGCGTCGACGTCGCCAACCAGGGCGGCGCGGGCAAGCTGACCTCCGTGTTCCTGCGCGGCAGCGAATCCGACCACGTGCTGGTGCTGATCGACGGCGTGCGCGTGGGTTCGGCGACCAGCGGCCAGGCCGCGCTGCAGGACCTGCCGCTGCAGGCGGTGGAGCGGATCGAGATCGTGCGCGGGCCGCGGTCCAGCCTGTACGGCTCGGACGCGATCGGCGGCGTGATCCAGATCTTCACCCGGCGCGATGCCGGCGCGCCCGCCGCGCGGTTGACGCTCGGCGCCGGAAGCCACGGCCTGCGCGAGATCGCGGTGGGCGCGGGCGGCAGCGGCGCGCGCGGCTGGGTCGGCGTGGATCTCGGCTGGACGCGCACCGACGGCATCGACGCCTGCGACGGGATCGGCTTCCCGGTGTTCGCCGGCTGCTTCACCACCGAGCCAGACCGCGACGGCTACGACCGCCTCAACGCCTCGCTGCGCGGCGGCCTGCGCCTGGGCGAGACGCTGCAGCTCGATGCGCAGCTGCTGCAGGTGCAGGCCGAGAACGAATACGACGGCAGCTTCGTCAACCGCTCCGAAGTGCGCCAGCAGGTGCTGGGCGCGCAGCTGCGCTGGGACGCGGGCGAGCGCGTCGACGTGTCGGTCGGCATCGGCCGCAACCGCGATGCCTCGGATAACTTCCTAGACACGCCCGGCGCGGGCACGACCGACCGCGGCATTTTCGACACCCGCCGCGACAGCGCGCATGCGCAGGCCGACGTCGCGCTCGCCGACGGGCAGCTGCTGACGGTCGGCGCGGACTGGCTGTACGACACGGTGCGCAGCGACACCCGCTTCGCGGTGACCTCGCGCCGCAACGTGGCCGGTTTCGCCCAGTACCAGGGCCGGCTGGGCGCGCGCCACGACCTGCAGCTGGCGCTGCGCCGCGACGACAACGAACAATTCGGCGGCGAGACCACCGGCACCGCGGCCTGGGGCTACGCCTTCGCCGACGGCTGGCGGGCGACGGCGAGCGTCGGCACCGCGTTCAAGGCGCCGAGCTTCAACGAGCTGTATTTCCCCGGCTTCGGCAACCCGGACCTGCGCCCGGAGCGCTCGAAGACCTGGGAGGCCGGCGTGGCCTGGCGCGGCGAGAGCGTGCAGCTGCGGCTGGATGCGTTCTCCACCGAAGTGGACGAGCTGATCGCGTTCGACGCCGCGCTGTTCCTGCCCAACAACATCGAGACCGCGCGCCTGCGCGGCGCCGAGCTGGGCGCGCAGGCCACGCTCGCCGGCTGGGACCTGACCGGCAGCGCCAGCTGGCTGGACGCGGAGAACCGCACCGACGGCGCCGACCGCGGCAACGCGCTGCCGCGCCGCGCGCCACGCAAGGCGCGGCTGGATGTGGACCGCCGCTTCGGCGCCTTCGGCCTGGGGCTGACCGCGGTGGCGCAGAGCGCGCGCTACGACGACATCGCCAACTCCCGCCGGCTGCCCGGCTACGCCACGCTCGATCTGCGCCTGGAGTACGCCTTCACGCTGGACTGGACGCTGCAGGCGCTGATCGGCAATGCGCTGGACCGCGAGTACGAGACCGCGGCCTACTACAACCAGGAAGGCCGCACCTACGGCCTGCGCCTGCGCTACGCGCCGGGCGTGCGATGAGCGCCGCCGGCCCGAATGCGGCGCCTCAGGCCGCGCCGCATGCCGTGCCGGCCGACGCGGAGGGGATCGCACGCGATCCCTTCCGCTGGCCGGTGTCGGCGCTGCGCACCGACACGCCGGCGGCGGCGGAGGTGCGCGCCGCGCTGGACGCCAAGACCAAGCCGCCCGGTTCGCTGGGCGCGCTGGAGCGGCTCGCGCTGCAGGTGGCGACGGTGCAGGCGCGCGGCGCACCGCGCATCGCGCACGCGCAGGTCTGCGTGTTCGCCGGCGATCACGGCGTGGCCGCGCAGGGCGTCTCGGCCTATCCGTCCGCGGTCACCGCGCAGATGGTGGCGAACTTCCTGGCCGGCGGCGCGGCGATCTGCGTGCTGGCGCGCGAATGCGGCGCGACGCTGCGCGTGGTCGATGCCGGCGTGGACGCGGACCTGCCGCCGCATCCGCAGTTGATCGATCTCAAGCTGGGACGCGGCACCGCGGATTTCTCCGCGGTGCCGGCGATGCCGCGCGAGACGGCCGCCGAGGCGCTGCGCCGCGGTTTCGCGCTGGGCGCGGCGCTGCCCGCGCACGGCGCGTTCGTGGCCGGCGAGATGGGCATCGGCAACAGCGCCAGCGCGGCGGCGCTGATGCATGCGCTGACCGGACGCGCGGTGGAGGACTGCGTGGGACGCGGCACCGGGGTGGACGACGCCGGCCTGGCGCGCAAGCGCGCGGTGGTGGCCGCGGCGGTGGCGCGCCACGGCCGCGACGGCGATGCGCTGGACGCGCTGGCGCGCTACGGCGGGTTCGAGATCGCGACGATGGCCGGGGCGATGATCGGCGCGGCCGCGGCGCGGCAGGTGGTGGTGGTGGACGGCTTCATCGGCACCGCCGCCGCCGCCGTGGCGCTGGCGCTGTGCCCGGCCCTGCACGGCTACTGCGTGTTCGCCCACGTCTCCGCGGAGGGCCCGCACCGCGCCTGGCTGGCCGATCTGGGCGCCGCGCCGCTGCTCGACCTCGGCCTGCGCCTGGGCGAGGCCAGCGGTGCGGTGCTGGCCCTGCCCCTGCTGCGCGCGGCCTGCGCGATCCTCACCGACATGGCCACCTTCGCGGAGGCCGGCGTGGCCGAGCGCGAGGGCGCGTCGCCGTGAGCCTGCACCAGGCGACCGAGCGCGCGCCGGCTCGGAGCGCAGGGCGATGAATCCGTCGGCACCGCGCCGGGCGGGCGCCCGGCTGCTGACGGCGCTGCGCCACGAAGCGGTGCTGGCGGTGGTGGCGCTGCAGTACTTCACGCGCCTGCCGGTGCCGACGCTGCGCGCGTTCGACCCGGCCTGGCTCAATGCGGCGGTGCGCTACTTCCCGCTGGCCGGGCTGGCGGTGGGGATGATCGGCGCGGCGGTGCTGTGGCTGTCGGCGCAGCTGCTGCCGATGCCGGTGGCGGCGCTGCTGGCGCTGGCCGCCACCGCGGCGGCCACCGGCGCGTTCCACGAGGACGGACTGGCCGACACCTTCGACGCGCTGGGCGGCCACGTGGAGCGGTCGCGGGCGCTGGAGATCATGCGCGACTCGCGGATCGGCACCTACGGCGCGCTGGCTTCGCTCTTCGGCGTGCTGCTGCGCTGGCAGGCGCTGGCGGCGCTGCCGCCGGCGCTGGGCGTCTGCGCCCTGCTCTGCCTGCACCCGTTGGCGCGCGCCGCCGCGGCCAGCCTGATGGCGTCGCTGCCCTACGTGCGGCTGGAGGACGACGCCAAGGCGAAACCGGTGGCGCAGTCGCTGCCGGCGCGGCGGCTGGCGGCGACGCTCGCGCTGGGCCTGGCGCCGCTGGCGGCGATGCTGGCCGCGGTCACCGTGTGGGGAGACGCGGCGACCGGCGGTGCGGCCTGGGCCGCGTACGCCTGGCCAGTGCTGGCGGGCGCTGCGGCGATCGGCATCGTGCGCGGGCTGTGCGCGCGCTGGTTCCGTGCCCGCCTGGGTGGCTACACCGGCGACACCCTCGGCGCCTGCGAGCAGCTGGGCGAAGCGGCCTTCCTGCTGGCCGCGCTCGCGGTGTGCACGGCGCTGCGGGCATGAGCGGCACCGCGTCCGCGCTGCGTTTTCTGCCGCCCGGCGTCTGCCTGGACGTGGACGCCGGCGGGCATGTGTTCCTGCGCCATCCGCCGCTGCCGCAGCTGCGGGGCGTGTGCTACGGCCGCCGCGACGACGACCCGCCGCCCGGCGCCCATGCGCAGGCGGCGCAGGCGCTGTGCGCGAGCCACCCGCAGCTGCTGCGGCTGCCGCTGCTGAGCAGTCCGGCGCGACGCTGCCGCGGGCTGGCCGAGGCGCTGCGCGCGCACGTCGGCGACGGCGCGGCGCGCTGCGATCCGCGGCTGCGGGAGATGGATTTCGGCGCGTGGGAGGGGCAGCGCTGGGATGCGCTGCCGCGGGCGGCGCTGGACCGCTGGGCCGCGGATGTGGCCGGCTTCAGGCCGCCGGGCGGCGAGTCCTTCCGCGATCTGGTCGCCCGCGTCGACGACTGCCTGCGGACGCTGGACCGCCCGCACCTGATCGTCGCGCACGCCGGCGTGATCCGCGCGGCGGCCCACCTGCTCGGCGGGCTGGCGCTCACGGACGCGGCGGCGGTCGAGGTGCCCTACCTGCTGCCGACGACGGTGGTCGGGCCCGACACCGCCGCGCGGCCCGACTGAGCCCGCCTCCGTCCCGGGCACCTCACCCGAGCCGGTGCCGTGGCGCCGGCCTCATCCGCCGGACGCCGCCGGCCTGCGTGCGGCTCCCGCAGACTGCGCGCCGATCCGCGCGCGCAGCGCGTCGCCGGACTCGGGCCGCGCCAGCAGGAAGCCCTGCACGCGGTCGATGCCGAGGGCCTGCAGCCCGCGCAGCTGGCGTTCGGTCTCCACGCCTTCGGCCACGGTCTGCATGCCGAAGGCGCGGGCCAGCGAGATGCTGGCCTCGATGATCGGGCCGCCGCCTTCGGCCAGGTCGGCGACGAACCGGCCGTCCACCTTCAGCAGCGCCGCCGGCACGCGCTGCAGATAGGCCAGCGACGAATAGCCGGTGCCGAAATCGTCGATCGCCAGACGCAGGCCGAGCCCGGCCAGCGCGGAGAACACCGGGCCCACGTCGTCCTGTTCGTCGATGAACACCGACTCGGTGAGCTCCAGGATCAGCCGGTCGGGCGCCAGCCCGGTATCGGCCAGCACCGCGGCCACCTGGGCCACGAAATCCGGATAGAGCAGCTGCTGCACCGAGACGTTGACCGAGAGCGTGGGCAGCAGGCGCGCGTCGATGCCGGCCGCGTAGCGGCAGGCCTCGTGCAGCACCCAGTCGCCGAGGGCGATGATGTCGCCGGTGTGCTCGGCGATCGACACGAACTCGCCCGGCCCCACTTCGCCCAGCTCCGGATGGCGCCAGCGCAGCAGCGCCTCGGCCGACACCACGCGCCGGTCCGCCACCAGGAACACCGGCTGATACACCAGATACAGGCCCACGCAGCCCTCGGACAGGGTCAGCGCCAGCGCCTTGCGCACCGCGGCCCGGCGCCGGCCCACCTCCGCCAGCGCGTCGCCGTAGACCCGCACCTTGCCGCGCCCGGCGGCCTTGGCGGCGTACACCGCCATGTCGGCGCCGTAGATCAGCTCCTGCAGGGTCTCGCCGTCGGCCGGCCAGTGGGCGATGCCGACGCAGGCGTCGACCCGTACCGAGTAGCGCTGGTCCTGCACCGGGTCGCGCAGCGCCTCGACCAGACGCTCGCCGAAGCCGATGTCGGACTCGGGTTCGTCCTGGGCGATGCGCAGCAGCAGGAACTCGTCGCCACCCCAGCGCGCGAGGGCGATGGTGTCGGTGTGCACGCCGACCACGGTGTCGGCGGCGGTATCGCCGTTGGCCAGCACCGACAGGCGTCGCGCCACCTCGTACAGCACCGCGTCGCCGACGGCGTGCCCCATCGAGTCGTTGATTTCCTTGAAGCCGTCCAGATCCACGAAGAACAGCGCCAGCCGCGGCGCGCCGCGGCGCAGATGCGCTTCGGCGATCTCGACCAGACGCCCGCGGTTGGCCAGGCCGGTGAGCGAATCGCGGGTGGCGAGCCGGTGCAGCTCGGCGGTGCGCTCCAGGATGCGCTGCTCCAGCGCCTGGTTGGCGCGCTGGGTCTCGCGCTGCGCCATCGCCAGCTCGACGTTGGCCTCGACCAGCGCCCGGCTCTGGCGGTCCATGCGCACCAGCAGTTCGGCGTTGCTGTGCGACAGCTCGAGCGCGCGGCGCAGGCCGCCGTGGGTGCGGCTGACCGAGACCAGCATCATCAGCCAGAACATCCAGCCCAGCGCGCCGCACAGCCGCTCGTCCATGCCGCCGTGCACGATGAGCAGGGTGGAGGCCGGCAGCAGCAGCAGGGCGCCGTAGGCGAGCGCCAGCCAGCGCACGATGGACAACACCGCGATCGCGCCGCCGGCCATCGAACCGAAGATCAGCGCCACGGTGAGGCGGTGCGGTTCGCTGAATCCCTCGAAATACAGCAGCGCCCACAGCGCGAAGTTCAGACCGGTCAGCAGGACCAGAGTCGCATAGCAGGCTTCCCAGACCCGCGCGCGCGGCGCCGCGCCGCCGTCGCGCCACGCGGCGGTGGCGCGGCGCCGCAGGAACAGGCCGTACAGCGCCACGCGCAGCAGCACCAGCACGCCCATCGCCGCCATCCACGGCACGAACGGCGCGAAGGTGGCGTCGTGCGAGGCGCTCAGCACCAGGGCCAGCGACGCCGCCACGGTCACGATGATCGCCGCGGGCGCCTGCGAATACAGCATCGCGACGCGATCGTGCGCGATGTGCCTGTCCAGCCCCTCCGAATGCTCCGCCGTCACCCGATTCCCCCGCCTCGATCTGCGCCCACGTCCGTCCGCTCCCCGGCTCCGCTCTTCCGTTGTCCCGCCCCCCATTCACCCCGCCGGATGCGCGCCCCCTCGCGCTTCGCCGTCCGCACGCCCTGCGGGGCGGCATCGGCCCGGCACGCGTCCCGACCGCGTGCGACGCAGGCCGGGCTGCGGTGTCCAGCAAGGACCATGCCGCCGCCGGCGAAAGGCGCACAGGGTCTCACTTTCGCGCGGGATGCGCATCTGCAGCGGCCGCCGACGGCGCAGACGCGGGCATGCCGGCACCCGGGCCGCGCGCCTTCATGGACCGTCCGCGAACAGAGCCGCCTGCGAGGGCGACGGGTGCGCGTCGGAGAAACCCGAGAGCCCCACCCCGACCAGCCGGTAGCGGGTCTCGGCCGGCAGCTCCACCCGCGCGCGCAGCGCGAGCGCGATGTCGGCGAGCGCCTCGGCCGAGGCGGGGGGCGTGTCCGGGGTCAGGCTGCGGGTGAGGATGCGGAACTGCGCGGTCTTCAGCTTGAGCACCACCGTGCGCCCGACGCGTTCGGTCTTCCGCGCCGCGGCCCAGGTCTTGTCGGCCAGCGCGCGGATCGCCGGCGCCAGCGCGTCCAGCGGCAGATCCTGCGCGAAGGTGTCCTCCGACGACACCGAGCGCACCGGCTGGTCGGGTTCGACCGGACGCGGGTCGATGCCCATCGCCCGTTCCAGCAGGCGCGGGCCGAAGCTGCCGAACAGGCGCAGCAGCACGGCCGGATCCGCGCCGCGCAGCTCGCCCACGGTCGTCACCCCGATCTCCTCCAGCCGCCGCTGCGCCACCTTGCCCACGCCGGGGATGCGGCCCACCGGCAGCGGGGTGAGGAAGTCGAAGGCCTGCTGCGGACGGATCACGCACAGGCCGTCGGGCTTGTTCCAGTCCGAGGCGATCTTGGCCAGGAACTTGTTGGGCGCCACGCCGGCCGACGCGGTGAGCGCGGTCTCCTCACGGATCTGCGCGCGGATGGTCTCGGCCACCGCGGTGGCGCTGGGCAGCCCGGACTTGGGCGCGGTCACGTCCAGATAGGCCTCGTCCAGCGACAGCGGTTCGATCAGATCGGTATGCCGCGCGAAGATCTCGCGCACCTGGCGCGAGACCGCCTTGTAGCGCGGGAAATCCGGCGGCACGAACACCGCGTCCGGGCACAGCCGCTCGGCGCGCAGCGCGGGCATCGCGGACCGCACGCCGAACGTCCGCGCCTCGTAGGACGCCGCGCACACCACCGAGCGCTGCCCGCGCCAGGCCACCACCACCGGCCGGCCGCGCAGCGCCGGGTCGTCGCGCTGCTCCACCGACGCATAGAACGCGTCCATGTCGATGTGGAGGATCTTGCGCATCCGCGCATGATGCCGCGTCCGCGCGCGGACCGCGCGTGCGCCTGCCGGACCGCCTGCGGACGCTCAGTGCCGGCGGTGCGGGGCCGGCAGCGGCGGGATGCGGGCATGGGCCGGCGCGAGCCCGGCGCGGAGCGGCGTGAGCAGTGCCGCATCCTCCGCCGCGCCGCATGCGGCGGCCAGCGTGCGGACCAGATCGCGATAGGCCTCGGCCAGCCGCGCATACAGCGCCGCGGTGGCGCTGCGCCCGGCATCGGCGACATCGCGGTACGCGCTGCGGCCGAGGTCGGCGAAATACTCCACGCTCACCCGCCGACGCTCGGCCAGACCGGGATAGAGCCCCGCCACCAGCAGGCAGCGGTCGCCGACATCGCGCAGCGCCTCCTCGCGCGTGCGCCCCGTGCAGCCCTGCGCGCGCAGCCAGGCCAGCGCCTGCGCCTCCTCGAAGAACCGCGGCTCGCGCTGGTGGCGCAGCAGCACGAACACCAGATGACTCTCGCAGTCCTCGTCCAGCGCGCAGCCCGCGCGCGCCTCGCCTTCCTTCACCAGCGCCTGCCACAGCGCGGCGGGCGCCCCCTGTCGGAACCTCTCGTGCATGTCGCGACCCTCATCGCAGCGATCCCGGCTTCGACGCTAAACCAGATCACGCGCAGAGTGTTGGCAGGCCGCACCGGCGACTGCCAGATGCGACGGAGGTCACGGCGCGGGGCGGCGAATGCGCGACCCGCGTCCGTGGCTCGCGCCCGCGGCGCCCGTGCCGCGAGCGATTCCGCCGCGATTTACTCCACCGTCACCGACTTCGCCAGATTGCGCGGCTTGTCGACATCGGTGCCGCGGGCCAGGGCGGCGTGGTAGGCCAGCAGCTGCACGGGGATGGCGTGCACGATCGGCGAGAGCGGGCCGACGTGGCGCGGGGTGCGGATCACGTGCACCTGTTCGGAGTCGGTGAAATGGCTGTCGGCGTCGGCGAAGACGTACATCTCGCCGCCCCGGGCGCGCACTTCCTGGATGTTGGATTTCACCTTCTCCAGCAGGCTGTCGTTGGGCGCGATCACCACCACCGGCATGTCGGCGTCGACCAGCGCCAGCGGGCCGTGTTTCAGCTCGCCCGCGGGATAGGCCTCGGCGTGGATGTAGGAGATTTCCTTGAGCTTCAGCGCGCCTTCGAGCGCGATCGGGTAGTGGATGCCGCGGCCGAGGAACAGCGCGTGCTGCTTCGGCGAGAAACGCTCGGCCCACAGCGCGACCTGCGGTTCGAGATTGAGCGCGAACTGCACCGCGCCGGGCAGCTGGCGCAGCGATTCCACCAGCTCGGCCTCGCGTTCGGGGCTCAGCCGGCCCTGGAGCTTGGCGACCGTGCAGGTGAGCGCGAACAGCGCCACCAGCTGGGTGGTGAAGGCCTTGGTGGAGGCCACGCCGATCTCGGCGCCGGCGCGGGTGTAGAACACCAGGCGGCTGGCGCGCGGGATGGCGCTCTCGGGCACGTTGCAGATCGAGAGGGTCTTGTCGTGGCCCAGCGACTTGGCGTATTTCAGCGCCTCCATCGTGTCCAGGGTTTCGCCCGACTGCGAGATGGTGACGATGAGTTGCCTGGGATTGGCCACCACCTCGCGGTAGCGGTATTCGCTGGCGATCTCCACGCTGCACGGCAGGCCGGTCATGGCCTCGAACCAGTAGCGCGCGGTGAGGCCGGCGTAGTAGCTGGTGCCGCAGGCGATGATCTGCAGCGCCTCGATGTCGGCGAGCACCGGTTCGGCGTTCTCGCCGAACAGTTCGGGCACGAAGCTGCCGCGGTCGGCGATGGCTTCCAGCGTGTCGGCGATCGCGCGCGGCTGCTCGTGGATCTCCTTCTGCATGAAGTGCCGGTACGGGCCCAGCTCCATCGCCGCCAGCGACACGCTGGAGAGGTAGGGCTCGCGCCGCACCTCCTCGTCCCGCGCATCGAACACGCGCACGCCGTCGCGGCGCACCTCGGCGGTGTCGCCTTCCTCGAGGAAGATCACCTTGCGCGTGGCCTGGACGATGGCCGACACGTCGGAGGCGATGAAGTTCTCGCCCTCGCCCAGGCCGACCAGCAGCGGGCAGCCCATGCGCGCGCAGACCATGCGCTCGGGCTCCTTGCGGCTGATCACCGCGAGCGCGTAGGCGCCTTCCAGCTCCTTCACCGCGCGCTGCAGCGCCTTGAGCAGGTCGTCGCCCCGGGTGAGGTAGTGGTGGATCAGGTGCGCGATGACCTCGGTGTCGGTCTGCGACTCGAACACGTAGCCCAGCGCGCGCAGGCGCTCGCGCTGCTGCTCGTGGTTCTCGATGATGCCGTTGTGGACCAGGGCCACGCCTTCGCTGATGTGCGGGTGGGCGTTGTGCTCGGTCACGCCGCCGTGGGTGGCCCAGCGGGTGTGGCCGATGCCGAGCGTGGCGCGGAAGGCCTCCTGCTCGGCCGCGGCGGCCATCTCGGCCACGCGCCCGGTCCGGCGCACGCGGCGCACCTCGGGCCTGCCGCCGCCGTCCCCGTCTTCGCCGTCGACCACGGCGATGCCCGCGGAGTCGTAGCCGCGGTATTCCAGACGTTTCAGACCTTCGATCAGGACGGGAACCACATCGCGATCCGCGATCGCGCCGACGATGCCGCACATGCGTTTCGACTACTCCGGAGGATGGAGCCGGCCTGTGCGGGGACGCATGGCCGGCGGAGAAAGGTGGGATGCTGAGGTGGAATGCTGCGGGCGACGCCGTTGCGCGCCCTTTCCGGGCGCCTAGTTCCCGGGCGTCTAGTGTAAACGCGGAAACTCCGCGAAAGCGTCCGCGCGGACGTGTCCGGAGCTGGGGCGGACATCGGCGGACGGCCAATTTATTCAATTAATTCAATGGTTTGCAATTGGCATGCGGATTGCTTATTCGTCTTCGCCCCCCGCAATGTCCGGAGTCCGCCATGTCCAGCACCGCCCATCCCTCCCCCTCCGCCTTCGATCCGCTGTGGTCGGCCGAGCAGTTGGCCCATGCCGCGGATGGGCGCCTGCGGCTCCATGCCGCCACGCTGGCGCGCTTCGCGTCGACGCCGAGCGCCAACCGCGTGGCGACGCACTCGCGCGCCGCGCGCCGGCGGATGTGCGGCGGCTATGCGCCGCTGGCGGCACTGCCGCCGTTCCGCATCGGCTGAGCGCCGCGGGCGCTCCCGCCCCGTCGCTGCGGCTCCCGGCGCGGCGCCTGTGCACCCTCCCTCCACTGCAGACTGCCCATGACCATCCGCGATACATCCGCGCAGGACCGCGCGCTCGCTTCGCCCGGCGCCGCGCGCAATCGACGCAGACTGTGGCTGGCCGCCTGCGCGGTGGCGGCCGTCGCCGCGGCGGTGTCCACCGTCGGCGCCTGGCGCGACGGCGCGCGCTCGGTCGACGGCGCGCGGCTGCGCATCGCCGAAGTGACCCGCGGCGACCTGGTCCGCGACCTGTCCGCGGAAGGCCGCGTGGTGGCCGCCAACAGTCCCACGCTGTACGCGGTGGCCGGCGGCACGGTGAGCCTGAAGGTAGTGGCCGGCGACGCGGTGAAGCGCGACCAAGTGCTGGCCGAGATCGACAGCCCCGAGCTGCGCAGCCGCCTCGCCCAGGAGGAAGCCGCACTCGCCGGGCTGGAGGCCGAAGCCGACCGCGCCGCGCTCGACGCCGAGCTGGTGCGCGCCGACGCGCGCAGGCGCCTGGACCAGGCCGACATCGACACCGTCGCCGCGCGCCGCGACCTGGAGCGCAACCGCCGCGCCTATGCGGGCGGGGCGGTGGCGCAGATCGACGTGTCGCGGGCCGAGGACGCGCTCCGCAAGGCCGAGCTGGCGCTCGCCGCCGCGCGCAAGGAGCACGCGCTGCAGAGCCGCGGCGCCGGGCTGGACAGACGCAACAAGCGGCTGCTGGTCGACCGCCAGCGCTCGGCGGTGGCCGAACTGCGCCGCCAGGTCGACGCGCTGGCGCTGCGCGCGCCCTTCGACGGCCAGATCGGTCAGTTGTTCGTCGCCCAGCGCGCGAACGTGGCCGCCAATGCGCCCGTGCTCAGCGTGGTCGACCTCTCGCAGTTCGAGATCGACATCCGCGTGCCCGAAAGCTTCGCCCGCGATCTGGGCATCGGCGTGCCGGCCGAAGTGCAGAGCCAGAACGCGGACTTCGCCGCCGCCATCTCCGCGGTGTCGCCGGAGGTGGTGAACGGTGAAGTCAGCGCGCGGCTGCGCTTCGACGGCCAGCAGCCGCCCGGCCTGCGCCAGAACCAGCGCCTGAGCGTGCGCATCGTGCTCGATACGCGGCGCGATGTGCTGATGGTCGAGCGCGGCCCGTTCCTGGAGCAGAACGGAGGACGTTTCGCCTGGGTGGTGGTCGACGGCATCGCCGAAAAACGCCCGATCCGCACCGGCGTCAACAGCCTGTCCGCAGTGGAGATCGTCGACGGCCTCAAGCCCGGCGACCGCGTCGTGGTCTCCGGCGCCGACCGCCTCGGCGACGGCGAACGGGTCCGCATCTCGGGCCTGTGACCCGCCGCGCCGCACCATCTCCCGCACATCTTCCAACGCCCGCTCTCCGCCCCTTCCCTTCCCGCGTTCCCGCCCATTCCCGGAGCCCGTCATGCTGCAGATGCAAGGCCTCACCAAGATCTATCGCACCGAACTGGTCGAAACCCACGCGCTGCGCGCGCTCGACCTGCAGGTGGCCGAAGGCGAATTCGTCGCGGTCACCGGCCCCTCGGGTTCGGGCAAGACCACCTTCCTCAACATCGCCGGCCTGCTGGAAGAGCACACCGGTGGGCGCTATCTGCTCGATGGCGAAGACGTGAGCGGTCTCGGCGACGACGCGCGCTCGCGGCTGCGCAACCGCAAGATCGGTTTCATCTTCCAGGGCTTCAATCTGATCCCGGATCTCAACCTGTTCGACAACGTGGACGTGCCGCTGCGCTATCGCGGCATGGCCGCGGCCGAGCGCCGGCAGCGCATCGAGGACGCACTCACCCGGGTCGGCCTGGGTTCGCGCATGAAGCATTACCCGGCCGAACTCTCCGGCGGCCAGCAGCAGCGCGCCGCCATCGCCCGCGCCATCGCCGGCAGCCCGCGCCTGCTGCTCGCCGACGAGCCCACCGGCAACCTCGACTCGCAGATGGCGCGCAGCGTGATGGAGCTGCTGGAGGAGATCAACGGCCAGGGCACCACCATCGTGATGGTGACCCACGACACCGAGCTGGCCGCCCGCGCCCAGCGCAACGTGCACATCGTCGACGGCATGGTGAGCGACCTGCTCGTGACGCGTGCGGTGCCCGCATCCGCCGACGCGACGGCCCTGGCCTGACCGCTCATTCGCGCATCGAACCGGAGACCGGCATGTTCGCCTACTACAGCAGACTCGCGCTGCGCAGCTTCTCCCGCAACAAGGCGCTGACCGCGCTGATGGTGCTCGCCATCGGCCTGGGCATCGGCGCGACCATGACCACGCTGACCGTGTTCCACGTGCTTTCCGGCGACCCGATCCCGCACAAGAGCGATCGGCTGTTCTATCCGCAGCTCGACCCGCGCAGCAAGGCCGGCTACACGCCGGGCGACGAGCCGGAGTGGCAGCTGACCCGGTTCGATGCCGAAACCCTGCTCGAGCAGAAGCGCGGCGATCGCCAGGCGCTGATGACCGCCGGCGGCGTGGCGATCGAGCCGGACAAGCAAGGCCTCGCACCGTTCTCGGCGAGCGCCCGCTTCACCACTGCGGATTTCTTCCCGATGTTCGATGTGCCGATGCGCGCCGGGCGCGCATGGACCGCGGAAGAGGATCGCGCCCGCGCTCGGGTGGTGGTGATCTCCTCATCGCTCGCCGACCGCCTGTTCGACCGCGGCGAGGCCGTCGGCCGCAGCCTGCGCATCGATCAGCACGAGATGCAGGTGATCGGCGTCACCGGCGACTGGAACCTGGCACCGCGGTTCTACGATGTCACCGGCAATTCCTACGGCGGCGACGAGGAGGTGCTGGTGCCGTTCTGGACCTCGCGCGAGCTGTCGCTCTCGCCGAGCGGCAACATGAACTGCTGGGGCGGCGGCGACGACGACGGCCCGCCGGATCCGGAAGGCAATCATGGACGCAACGCCAACTGCTCCTGGCTGCAGTACTGGGTGGAGCTGGATTCGCAGGACAAGGTCGAGGCCTATCGCAAGTATCTGGCCGACTATTCCGAGCAGCAGCGCGCGGCCGGGCGCTTCGAGCGGCCGACCAATGTGCGCCTCTTCGACGTCATGGGCTGGCTGGACACCAACGGCGTGGTTCCCGACGACGTGCGCCTGCAGAACTGGCTCGCGCTGGGCTTCCTGCTGGTGTGTCTGATCAACACCGTGGGCCTGCTGCTGGCGAAGTTCATGCGCCGCGCCTCGGAGATCGGCGTGCGCCGCGCGCTCGGCGCGACCCGGCGGGCGATCTTCGCCCAGTATCTGATCGAAGCGGCCGCGATCGGCTTCGCCGGCGGCGTGCTCGGCCTGGCGCTCTCGCAGCTGGGCCTGTGGGCGGTCCGCCAGCAACCGGTGAACTACGCCGAGTTCATCGCCTTCGACACCACCATGCTGCTGTCCGCGCTCGGCATCACCACCGCGGCCAGCCTGCTGGCCGGCGTGCTGCCGGCCTGGCGCGCCTGCACGGTGCCGCCGGCCATCCAGCTCAAATCCCAGTGACATCGCCCTTGCTCCGGAGACCGCCATGGACATCCGCCCCATCCTGTCCACCCTGCGCCGGCACAAGACCGCCGCCGCGCTGATCGTGCTCGAGATCGCCCTGAGCTGCACGATCGTGTGCAATGCGCTGTTCCTCATCGCCACGCGCATGGAACGCATCGAACGCCCGACCGGCATGGACACGGCCGGGCTGGTGCGGATCAACCTGTCCAACATCGGCAAGGTGGAGGACGGCGATGCGCTGACCAAGCGCGATGTCGCCGCCCTGCGTGCGATCCCCGGCGTGGAGGACGCCACCGCGCTGAACCATCTGCCGTTCGATGGGTCCTCCTGGAACAGTTCGATCGGCACCAAAGCCAACCAGGCGCAGCCCACGCTGAACACCGGCACGTATTTCGGCGACGAGCGCCTGGTCGAGACGCTCGGCCTGCGCATCCTCGCCGGTCGCGATTTCCTGCCCGAGGAATACATCGACTGGGGACGGCTGGAGAGCGAAAACAATATCGCCATCCCGGCGGCCATCATCACCCGCTCGGCCGCGGAGCGACTGTTCCCCGGCGAAGACCCGCTGGGCCGCGAGCTGCACGATTTCTGGGGTGCGAAGCCGGTCCGCGTGGTCGGCGTGATCGAGGACTTCATCCGCCCCAACGACAACGGCGGCCCCACCGATGCGTACTTTTCCACACTGCTGCCGGTGCGTCCGGTGTTCGGCCGCTATGCCATCCGCACCACGCCCGAACGCCGCGACGAGGTGTTGAAGGCCGCAGTGGCTGCGCTGACGCGCAACCATCCGGACCGCATCATCCTCGACGAGGGCAGCTTCGAGGAGGTCGAGCGCGACTATTACCGCCAGGACACCGCGATGGCCTGGCTGCTGCTCACCGTCTGCGCGGTGCTGCTGCTGATCACCGCCCTCGGCATCGTCGGGCTGGCGAGCTTCTGGGTGCAGCAGCGCACCAAGCAGATCGGCGTGCGCCGCGCGCTCGGCGCCACCCGCAGCCAGGTGCTGCGCTATTTCCAGACCGAGAATTTCCTGCTGGTGACCGTGGGCATCGTGGTCGGCATGCTCGGCGCCTTCGGCCTGAACCAGCTGCTGATGGCGCATTACGCCCTGCCGCGTCTTCCGCTGTGGTACCTGCCGGTGGGCGCGCTGTCGCTGTGGCTGCTCGGCCAGATCGCGGTATTCGGCCCGGCCCGACGCGCCGCCTCGGTACCGCCGGCTGTCGCCACCCGCAGCGTGTGAGTCCGCATTCCATCTCGACCGCTCCGGCATAATCAACCGCACTTCCGGGCACCTGCTGCACTGCGCGCCACACGAATCCCGAATCCCGAATCCCGAATCCCGGCTTACGCATGCCCACCGTCCTCGTCATCGACGACAACCCCGCCATCGGCGCTGCGCTGGACACACTGTTCTCGCTGCACGAGATCGACACCGTCTTCGTCGACGGTCCTCGGGCCGGGTTGGCGCGCCTCGGCGAGGGCGGCATCGATCTGGTGGTGCAGGACATGAACTTCGAGGCCGATACCACCTCGGGCGAGGAAGGCGTCGCGCTGTTCCGCGCGATCCGCGCCGCGCATCCGGACCTGCCGGTGATCCTGCTCACCGCGTGGACGCATCTGGAATCCGCGGTGGAGCTGGTGAAAGCCGGCGCCGCGGACTATCTGGGCAAGCCCTGGGACGATCGCAAGCTGCTGGCCACGGTCAACAACCTGCTGGAACTCTCGCAGACCCGGCAACAGCTCGCCCGGCGCGAGGCTTCCGCGCAGCGCCGGCGGCGTGCGCTGGACGGGCTCGACCTGCGCGGCTACGTGCACGCCGACGCCGCGACCGATGCGGTGCTCACCCTGCTCGGCCAGGTCGCGCGTTCGGAGCTGCCGGTGCTGGTCACCGGGCCCAACGGCTGCGGCAAGGAAAAGCTCGCCGAGATCCTGCACGCCAACTCCGCGGTGCGCGACGGGCCGTACGTGGCGGTGAACTGCGGCGCGCTGCCGTCGGAGCTGATCGAGGCCGAACTGTTCGGCGCCGAGGCCGGCGCGTACACCGGCGCCACCCGTGCGCGCGAGGGCAAGTTCGAGGCCGCGGACGGTGGCACCCTGTTCCTCGACGAGATCGGCACCCTGCCGATGGCCGGGCAGGTGAAGCTGCTGCGCGTGCTGGAGACCGGCGGCTTCCAGCGCCTGGGCAGCAATCGCGAGCGCACGGTGAAGGTGCGCGTGGTCAGCGCCACCAACGCCGACCTGCCGGCGCTGATCGCCGCGGGCAGGTTCCGCGAAGACCTCTACTACCGGCTCAACGCGATCGAAGTGCATGTGCCCGCGCTGGCCGAGCGGCCCGACGACATCCTGCCGCTGGCACGGCATTTCCTGCCGCCCGGCAGGCTGCTGGGCGAAGACGCGGAGCGTGCGCTGCTGCGCCATCCGTGGCCGGGCAACGTGCGCGAACTGCGCAACACCATCCAGCGCGCCGCGCTGCTGGCGACGGGCGAGCGCATCGCGGCGCGCGACCTGGGCCTGCCTGCGGCGACGTCGCACTCCGGTGCCGGCGCGCTGGCGGCGGCCGAAGGGCAGGAACCCGACCGCGCACAGATCGAGGCCGCGCTCGCGCGCGCCGGCGGCGTGCTGGCGCAGGCCGCGAGCGATCTGGGCATGTCGCGGCAGGCGCTGTATCGCCGCCTCGACCGGCTCGGCATCGCGCGCAGCTGACATGGCGGGCCCGTCCGCACTGCTCGCGGCAACCGTGGCCTCCCTGCGCCGCTGGTGGCGACGCCGCTCGCTGGGGCAGTGGTTCGCCGTCCTGCTCGCCCTGGCCTGCCTGCTGGCCGCGACGCTCACCTGGCTGCTGACGCGGTGGCTGCCGATCCCGCTCGCGGCCGTGCTCGCCGCGGTCGTCGCCACAGCGCTGTGCATCCCGCCCGTTTTAGGCCTGCTCGGACGTCTGCGCGCGCTGTTCCGCGCCCTGGCCGGCACGGTCGACGGCTATCGCGACAGCGATTTCAGCTTCAACGTCCACTGGGACCGCGAGGATGAAGTCCAGACGCTGGTCGAAGCCCACAACGCACTGGGCGAGACCCTGCGCGCGCAGCGGCAGACGCTGGTCCAGCGCGAACTGCTGCTGGACACGATGGTGCAGAACACACCGGTGGCGATGGTGCTGATCGATCCCGCCAGGCGTGTGGTCCTCGGCAATCTCGCCGCGCGCCGGCTGCTCGGTGCCGGGCGCCGGATTGAGGGGCAGGACGCGGATGCGCTGTTCGCAGCCGCCCCGCCGGCCCTGCTCGATGCCTACCGCCGCGGCGGCGACGGCCTGGTCACCGTGGAGGGCACAGACGGGGACAACGGACACGACGACCAGGACATCCTGCATGTGTCGCGACGTGCCTTCCGCCTGAACGGCCGCGAGCACGAGCTGCTGCTGGTGCGCCAGCTCACCGCCGAACTGCGCCGACAGGAAGTGCAGGTCTGGAAGAAGGTGATCCGGGTGATCAGCCACGAGCTCAACAATTCCCTGGCGCCGATCGCATCGCTCGCGCATTCCAGCGCGGAGCTGCTGCGCCGCGGCCAGCCCGAGCGCGTGCCGGGGGCGCTGGCCACCATCGAAGAACGCGCGCGCCATCTGGAAAGCTTCATCGGCGACTACGCCTGCTTCGCCAAGCTCCCGGCGCCGCGGCTGGAGCCGCTGCGCTGGGAGCCGCTGCTGCAGCGTCTGGGCCGGCAGACCCGCTTCGCGTGGGACGGCGGCCACGGCGATGGCGTGGTCCGCGCCGACGCCGCGCAGCTCGAACAGGCGCTGCTCAATCTGTTCAAGAACGCCCACGAATCCGGCTCGCCCGAGGACGAGGTCCGACTGGTGCTGCGCCCGCTTGCACAGGACTGGCGGGTGGACATCCTCGACCGCGGCAGCGGCATGAGCGAGACCGTACTCGCCCAGGCGCTGCTGCCGTTCTATTCGACCAAGCGCCACGGCACCGGCCTGGGCCTGGCGCTGTGCCGGGACATCGTCGAGGCACACGGCGGGCGCATCGGGCTGCAGAACCGCGAGGGCGGCGGGCTGGCGGTGAGCCTGACCCTGCCGGCGGGCTGAGGGCGACGCGCCGGCTCAGTCGCAATGCGTGGGCGCAGGCGGCATGACGCGCCACGCATGCGGACCGACTCCACAGACGTGCTCGCATCCGCCGCCCACTTCCACGCCGTGCGCGCTGTTGAGGCACTGCACCATGCAATCGGCCGCGGGCGTGCAGTCGCTGGCGTAGTGCGCGATCCTGCAGCGGTCCGCATCCGAGAGCGCGCGCCGCGGCGTTGCGCGGCAGGCGTCGTAGCGTCCGATATTCCCGACATCCGGTGGTGGCGGCGGTGGCGGTGGCTCGCGATTCGCATCGCGCCCGGCCGCGGGCATCACCTCCTCCCCTCGACCGTCCTGCCCGCATGCACACAGCAGCAGGCAGATGCAGATCGACATCGCCAGCCCCATGCGCGGCCTCATCGCGATGCGATCACTTCGGCTTTTTCTGTGGACGCTGCCAGCCTTCCAGCGTCGCCTGCCGCGCCCGTGCCACCGTGAGCTTGCCCGCTGGCGCCGACTTGCTGATCACCGAGCCCGCACCGATGGTGGCGCCATCGCCCAGGGTCACCGGCGCGACCAGCGCGGAGTTGGAGCCCACGAACACCTCGTCGCCGATGGTGGTGGTCGACTTGTTCACACCGTCGTAATTGCAGGTGATGGTGCCGGCGCCGATGTTGGTGCGGCGGCCGATGCGCGCATCGCCGAGATAGGTCAGATGGTTCGCCTTGCTGCCTTCGCCGAGCACCGCGTTCTTGGCTTCGACGAAATTGCCGATATGCACGCCGTCGGCCAGCACCGTGCCCGGACGCAGCCGCGCGAACGGCCCGATCACCGCTGCGCCCTCGCTGCGTGCGCCTTCCAGATCGCAGTGCGCGCGCACCTCGGTGCCCGCGGCCAGTTCCACGTCCTTCAGCCGGCAGAACGGGCCGATGCGCACGCCATCGCCCAGCACCACGCGCCCTTCGAAGATCACGTTGGCGTCGATCTCCACATCGCGGCCCACGCGCACCTCGCCGCGCACGTCGACGCGATGCACGTCGGCGAAACGCGCGCCGTCCACGCACAGCGCGCGCACCGCGCGCAGCTGGTAGGCGCGCTCGAGCTGGGCCAGCTGCCAGGGGTCGTTGGCGCCCTCGGTTTCCTGCGGATCGTCGGCGATCACGATCTCGGCGCCGTCGTATGCGTGCGCGGCCATCGCGAAGACATCGGTGAGGTAATACTCGCCCTGCGCATTGGCGTTGGAGAGGTTGGCCAGCCAGCCGCGCAGCGCCGTGGCGTCGGCGGCGATCACCCCGGTGTTGACGATGCGGATCTGGCGCTGGTCGTCGTCGGCGTCCTTGTGCTCGACGATGGCGGCGACATTGCCGCGCGCATCGCGCACGATGCGGCCGTAGCCGGCCGGGTTGTCGAGTTCCGCCGCCAGCACCGCCAGGTGACCGGGCGCATCCAGCAGCCGACGCAGGGTCTCGGCGCGGATCAGCGGCACGTCGCCGTACAGCACCAGCACACGCGCGCCGTCCGGGATCGCAGGCATCGCCTGCTGCACCGCATGCCCGGTGCCGAGCTGTCTGGCCTGTTCGGCCCAGTGCAGATCGGGCTGGTCGGCGAACGCCGCGCGCACCGCGTCGCCGCCGTGGCCGTAGACGATATGGATGCCGGCCGGCTCGAGCGCACGCGCGCTGGCCACCGCATGCGCCAGCATCGGCCGGCCTGCCACTGTCTGCAGCACCTTGGGAATCGCGGATTTCATGCGCTTGCCCTCGCCGGCGGCGAGGATCACGACGTGCAAGGGGGCGGTCATGGCGGTACGGAATTCCGTGCGATGGGACTGCCGGCATCATACCCGCGCCGACGTTCTTCGCTTTGCGCCAATCGCGTTCACAGGCCCTAGCCGATCGCGGATGGGGTATGCCCTCCGGATGTGCGTGTCGCCTGAGGTGGCAGCGGATCTGCGATCCGCTCTACCGAGCGGCAGGCCATTCCTCATTCCAGATCCTCGATCCCCCATTCTCGGCTGCCGCCCCCCAATACCCATCCCGGAAACCGGGCCGGTCCGTGCCGCAGCCGCGCTGCTAGCATGCACCGGCGCACGCAAGCGCCGTCCATCCTGCATCGCCATACCGCACCATGCCGCCATCGCACCCGCCATCGATGCCCATATCCACCCGCCCTGCCCTGCGCGTGCTTCTGCGGATGCCGCCTCGGTGAGCCTGCTCCGCCAAAGCCGTGCCTACCTGCTGGTCGGCGCGCTGCAGTGGCTGCTGGATTGCGCCCTGACCATCGGCCTGAGCCATGCCGGCCTGCTGCCGATCGAAGCCGCCAACCTCTGCGGACGCGTGGCCGGCGCGGCGCTCGGCTTCTGGCTCAACGGGCGCATCACGTTCTCCGGCCCCGAGCATGCACTGGGCCCGCTGCAGCTCCGTCGTTTTCTGCTGATGTGGGCCGGCACCACCGCGCTCAGCACCGGGCTGATGGCTGCCGCCGAACACCTGTTCGGCCTGCACGGCGCGTGGCTGGCGAAACCGGGCATCGAGATCGCCCTGGCCGCACTCGGCTTCGTGCTGTCGCGGCAGTGGGTGTATCGGCGTTAAGGGCCGGTAGAGCCGGGATTCAGGATTCTGGATTCTGGATTCGGGATTGGGATTCGAAATCCTCTGGAGGACGGCGTAGAGCCGATCGAAGACCGGCTGCCTCATATCCATGCCCACAGATCCCGGTGACGCAGACATCATTCGCAATCAGCTTGAACGCGGGTCTCCGCAAAACGCAGCGGATCTGCGATCCGCTCTACAGATCGGCCGCCGATCGGCCGGCCGCGACGACCGCGATGCAGACACATCGCCCGCGACACCCTGACGTATGCCTCTGCTCGTCCGACAGCGAAAACGCCGGCATCGGCCGGTGTTTCTCATGGGGATCGCCTCCTGAACCCTCAACCCCGAATCGCGGCTCGCGAATGACGGGTCAGCGCAAGACCTGCAGGAGCCCGGATCCGTCTCGCCGGCCATTCACTCCACTGATGTCCGCCACCCACGCCTGTCGTCCCGAGCGCAGCGAGGGACCTGCTTTTGAATCACAGCGTCGGACGGGAACACGCAGGTCCCTCGGCGTTGCCTCAAGGTGGCATGAAGGCGGGAGTCGGGATTCGAGATTTGAATGCCTGAATTCTGGATTCGGAATTCAGGGTTCGGGTTGAGGGTTGGGGTGTGTGACCTGCGCCATGCGCTCAACCGATATCCGTCCACCCGCGCATGTCATCCCGAGCGCAGCGAGGGACCTGCTTTTGACTCACAGCGCAGACCGGGAACACGCAGGTCTCTCGGCGTTGCCTCGGGGTGGCATGAAGCCGGGAATCTAGAATCGAGATTTGAATGCCTGGATTCGGAATTCGGAGTTGAGGTTGGGGGTTGGAGGTTGAGGTTTGCGGCGTGCGCCACGCGCTCCACCGATATCCGTCCACCCGCGCATGTCGTCCCGAGCGCAGCGAGGGACCTGCTTTGTCGAAATTTGGCCGAGGTGCGAGACCCGCCGCATCCGCGCCGCCCCCACATCCCCACTGCGCTCCTCTGCCTCAGGCCGGGCGGCAAGCTGGGTCAGCGCTGCCTCGTCGACGCTGTGTCGACACCAAGCCGCAGCCAAAGAAAACGCCGGCTTTGGCCGGCGTTTTCGATATACCTTCGAACATCGCGATGACTGCAGCGCAGACTCAGTGCTTCAGATTCTTGCGCAGACGCTCCAAGGCGCTCAGCTGGGCCAGGCTCATGGCCAGCTGGGCCTGCGCTTCCTGGGCGCTCATCTTCGGGTCCTTGTGCTCCAGCGCGCGACGGGCTTCTTCCATCGCCGCCTTGACCGACGCTTCATCGATGTCGTCAGCGCGCACGACCGTATCGGCCAGCACCGTCACCACCTGCGGCTGCACTTCGAGAATGCCGCCGGAGATGACGAAGTCCAGCACTTCGCCGTTGGCCTGGGTCACGACGACCTTGCCCGGCTTCAGGCGGGTGATCAGCGGCGCGTGGCGCGGGGCGATGCCCAGCTCGCCCTGCACGCCGGTGGCGACCACGAGCGTGGCCTCGCCGTGGAAGATCTCGGCTTCGGCGCTGACGATGTCGCAACGGATGGTGGTCATATCTCTCTCGCTTCGCTCGTTCGACGGGATTCGGTGTTCGGGATTCGGGATTCGCAAAAGCGTGGTGCTTTCGCGCTCCCGATCACATCGACCTTGCCCGCTGGGTTGGAATCAGCGATTCCGAATCACAAATCCCGAATCCCGAATCACGGCCCTCAGGCCGCGAGCTTCTTCGCCTTCTCGATCGCTTCGTCGATCGAACCGACCATGTAGAACGCCTGCTCCGGCAGGTGGTCGTATTCGCCGTCGACGATGCCCTTGAAGCCGCGGATGGTGTCCTTCAGCGACACGTACTTGCCCTTCGAGCCGGTGAACACTTCGGCCACGGTGAACGGCTGCGAGAAGAAGCGCTCGATCTTGCGCGCGCGGGCCACGGACAGCTTGTCCTCTTCGGACAGTTCGTCCATGCCCAGGATCGCGATGATGTCCTTCAGCTCCTTGTACTTCTGCAGCGTGGCCTGAACACGACGCGCGGTGTCGTAGTGCTCATGGCCGATGACGTTCGGGTCCAGCTGGCGGCTGGTCGAGTCCAGCGGGTCCACCGCCGGGTAGATGCCCAGCGAGGCGATGTTTCGGCTCAGCACGACGGTGGCGTCGAGGTGGGCGAAGGTGGTGGCCGGCGACGGGTCGGTCAGGTCGTCCGCGGGCACGTACACGGCCTGGATCGAGGTGATCGAACCGGTCTTGGTCGAGGTGATGCGCTCCTGCAGCACGCCCATTTCCTCGGCGAGCGTGGGCTGGTAGCCCACCGCCGACGGCATGCGGCCCAGCAGCGCCGACACTTCGGTACCGGCCAGGGTGTAGCGGTAGATGTTGTCGACGAACAGCAGCACGTCGCGGCCTTCGTCGCGGAAGTACTCGGCCATGGTCAGGCCGGTCAGCGCCACGCGCAGACGGTTGCCCGGCGGCTCGTTCATCTGGCCGTAGACCATCGCCACCTTGGACTTGTCGTGCTCTTCCACGTTGACGACGCCGGATTCCTGCATCTCGTGGTAGAAGTCGTTGCCTTCGCGGGTACGCTCACCCACGCCGGCGAACACCGACAGACCGCTGTGCTCGGTCGCGATGTTGTTGATCAGCTCCATCATGTTCACGGTCTTGCCCACGCCGGCGCCGCCGAACAGGCCGACCTTGCCGCCCTTGGCGAACGGGCACATCAGGTCGATCACCTTGATGCCGGTCTCCAGCAGTTCGGTGGTCGAAGCCTGGTCCTCGTAGGACGGAGCGGCGCGGTGGATTTCCCACGTGGTGTCGGCCTTGACCGGGCCGCACTCGTCGATGGGGTTGCCCAGCACGTCCATGATGCGGCCCAGGGTGCCCTTGCCGACCGGCACCGCGATCGCGCGGCCGGTGTTCTCGGCGATCAGGTTGCGCTTCAGGCCGTCGGTCGAACCCAGCGCGATGCAGCGCACCACGCCGTCGCCGAGCTGCTGCTGCACTTCCAGCGTGATCTCGGTGTTCTGCACCTTCAGCGCGTCGTAAATCTTCGGCACGCTGGCGCGCGGGAATTCGACGTCGACGACGGCGCCGATGATCTGCACGATCTTGCCCTGGTTCATTTGGATGCTCCGGTTTGCTTGTCTTGGTGCCGGCGTGCGCCGGCGAATTCGATCTGTCCGCGATCCGCGATGGTGGTGCGTGGTCCGTGTGGCGCGCAGCGCTGCCTGCCCGAACCGACTCCCGCCCTGCGGATCCCGGCGCTTACACCGCCGCGGCGCCGCCGACGATCTCCGAGATTTCCTGGGTGATCGCGGCCTGACGGGCCTTGTTGTAGACCAGGTTCAGGGTGCCGATCAGCTTGGTCGCGTTGTCGCTGGCGGCCTTCATCGCCACCATGCGCGCCGCATGCTCGGAAGCCACGTTCTCCATCACCGCCTGGTACACCAGCGACTCGATGTAGCGCGTCAGCACGTGATCGAGCACGGCCTCGGCATCCGGTTCGTACAGGTAGTCCCAGTCATGACGGGCCACCGAGGTCTCGGACGGCGGCAGCGGCAGCAGCTGGTCGAAGGCCGCGCGCTGGGTCATGGTGTTGACGAAGTCGTTGTAGACCAGGAACACCTTGTCGACCTGGCCCGAGGTGTACGCGTCCAGCATGACCTTGATGACGCCGACCAGCTGGTCGACGTGCGGCGTGTCGCCCAGATGCGTGGCCGAGCCGAGCATGCCGACGTGGATCCGGCGGAAGAACACCGTCGCCTTCTGGCCGATGGTGACCACGTCGACCTCGACGCCCTGCTCCTGCCACTTGCGCATTTCGCCCAGCAGCTTGCGGAACAGGTTGTTGTTGAGGCCGCCGGCCAGACCACGGTCGGAGGACACGATCACGTAGCCGACGCGCTTGATCTCCTTGCGTTCCACCAGATACGGATGCTGGAACTCGGAGTTCGCCTGCGCCAGATGGCCGATGACCTGCTTCATCGCGCGCGCGTACGGACGCGAGGCCTTCATCCGGTCCTGCGCCTTGCGGATCTTCGATGCCGAGACCATTTCCAGTGCACGCGTCACCTTGCGGGTGTTCTGCACCGACTTGATCTTGGTTTTGATTTCTCTGCCGCCTGCCATCTTCGTTTCCCGTAGGACGGGCCTTGGCCCGCCGTCGTGATCACAAATCTGCGTGGGTCGCTCGATGCCGCGAAGGCGGGCCGGAGCCCGCCCTGCGCGATCACCAGGTACCGGTCTTCACGAACTCTTCGATGCCGGCCTTGAAGCCTGCTTCGAGGTCGCCGTTCCAGTCGCCGGTGGCGTCGATGTTCTTCATCAGCTCGCCCTGGGTATTGGCGAAGTGCGCCTGCAGGCCGGACTCGAAGTCGGCGATCTTGTTCACCGGCACGTTGTCCATGTAGCCGTTGTCCACGGCGTAGATCGACAGGGCCTGCTCGGCGACCGACATCGGCGCGTACTGCTTCTGCTTCATCAGCTCGGTGACGCGCTGACCGCGCTCCAGCTGCTTGCGGGTGGCTTCGTCCAGGTCCGAGGCGAACTGCGCGAACGCAGCCAGCTCGCGGTACTGGGCGAGCGCGATGCGGATGCCGCCCGAGAGCTTCTTCATGATCTTGGTCTGGGCCGCGCCACCGACGCGCGAGACCGAGATGCCGGCGTTCACGGCCGGGCGGATGCCGGCGTTGAACAGGTCGGTTTCCAGGAAGATCTGGCCGTCGGTGATCGAGATCACGTTGGTCGGCACGAACGCGGACACGTCGCCGGCCTGCGTCTCGATGATCGGCAGCGCGGTCAGCGAGCCGGTCTTGCCCTTGATCTCGCCGT
>ERZ1066122.697-NODE-697-length-33426-cov-10.138923_pt1 | contig 33426 bp, 30 predicted proteins | sample MGYA00382769_ERZ1066122 | MGnify/ENA primary metagenome ERZ1066122 (study PRJEB33369, sample SAMEA5778352) | biofilm metagenome | biome: Industrial cooling water; feature: Water cooling tower basin; material: Biofilm | place: United Arab Emirates | collected... | reverse complement strand
CAACAAACGTGGACGCCGACATGACGTATGACCCCTTCGAGTTTCGCGCGAGCCGAACCAGCGACGGAAACGCGGCCGGTGCCCCTTCACCCCGAAGCGACACCACGGTCTCAAGCTGGACACTGCACCCGCTGCACTGAGCAGCGTCCGCGATTTCGACGCCTCGCTGCGCCTCCGCCACATGGGCGATGGCCAGCAGCGGCACCAATGTTCCCACGATCATCGCCGCCTTGTTCCAGTACATGTGTTTCTCTCCGAAAGCGTGTCAGTCTCCGCGGACGCTCGTCACATCTCGCACAACGAGGGTGACAACCATCCACAGCTGTGCCATCGTCGCGAAGGCAACAAGAACGAGCCAGGCCGGAAGTGCGTCGGGGACGCTTCGACAGAACGCACCGGAGACAGAGGCAGTCGATTCGACGAACCGCTGAATGGTGCACACGGGAAGGTGCGCCAGAACGTACTCGACGCGAGGTCCGGCATCACGAACCGTCGCCAGCGCAAGAAGCTCGCCAACGAATGTGACCATGCTGACCGACGTCGCAACAGCAACGGAGCGGCTCGCCACCGCGATCGCCATGCAATAGGATCCGAAGACGGCGATGCCGCCAAGGGCGCGCAATGCTGTTGCACCGACCGACACCCACGATGCCATCTCAGCATCGGGAGGCAGCGCCTCCAAGCCGCCTCGATACACGTGGCTGGTCGCGAGCGCGAGAACAAGGGCAACGCCGAGCGCGAAAGCGACGGCGGTGACTCCGGCCACCTGCTTCCCGAGGAGGAACGCGATGCGACCCAATCCCCGGGAGAGCGCTGGCCTGATGGTGCCATGACCAAACTCCATCCCTGTGATCGACGAAAACAGTACCACCGCCAGCAGCAAGCCACCAAGCGCCGAGAGCCGAATGGCATCAAGCGCAGCTCCCGACGGATGAAGGGCCGCCAGCTCGACCTCCTGTCGCATAGCCTGAGCGAGACGCAGCTGTTCGCAGTCACGCGCTGCCCACCCGGCGCCGGAAGCAGTCCGATGCTGGGACTCGAATCTTCGTGGAATCGTGTCGCAGCTGACCCGTGCAACCACGACACCACTGTCGGGGGATGCGGCTGCAGGCGCCCATACATGCAACGGCCTGCGGCTCAACTCGAGCGCTGCAAGCCGATGCCTGGCAAGGCTGATCTGCGTACCCAACAGGAACAGCGCGAGCAACTTCCATCCGGTGCTCCACCAGCGCAGCTTGGTGAGCTCGGCATGCACTACCCATGCGACACTACGCAGCATGTGTTGCGCTCCCGAACTCTCTTGCGCGCGCTGTGCGGAGCGCCTCCAGGTACACCTCTTCGAGACTCACTGGTGACTTCGCGAGTTCGACCAAGTACACGTTCTCCGTGGCGAGCGTTTGGCTGATCTCCGGCAGTCGCGCTTCGGGAAGCGTCACATGGAGTGCTTGACCGCCGTCATTCGCGTTGTGAGATGGCCGCTCGGACAGCAGGTGTTGGAGCAGTCGGGCAGCCGCGACCTGGTCAGTCGTCCGCACAGAGTACCGCGTCGGCCGCCGAAGCTCGTGGAGCGCGAAGACTGGCTGCACGAGTCGGCCCTGCTCCATGATCGCAACTTCAGAGCACAGTTGCTCGATCTCGCCAAGCTGGTGACTGCTGAGCAGAATGGTCGTGCCTTGCGCGACGAGCCGGCGTACAATCTCGCGCACTTCGCAGACTCCCATCGGGTCGAGTCCGTTGGTTGGTTCGTCGAGCAGGATGAGCTCCGGCTGGCCCAGCATGGCGCGTGCGAAGGCGAGGCGCTGTTTCATACCCATGGAGTAGGTGTCGAAGCGGCGAGCGCTCGCGCTCGCCAGACCGACCAGTTCCAGCACCTGCTCGATCTCGCCCATGTCCGATCTGCCGAGGAGCGATTGGAACACTCGCAGGTTTTGTCTCGCAGAAAGAAATGGGTAGAAGGCCGGCGCCTCGATGGCGCTCCCTACCCGTGCGCGCGCAGCCGCAAGAGCGCCCACAGAGGTGTGACCCAACAGCTCAATCTCGCCGCTACTCGGCTCGAGCAACCCGAGCAACATCGCCATCAGCGTCGTCTTGCCGGAGCCGTTCGGTCCGAGCAGGCCAAAGACTGAACCTCGGGGAACATCGAGCGTCACGTTCTCGACGGCAACTACCGCACCGAAACGCTTGCGCAGTGAGCGCACTCGAATGGCATACGAGGCGTGATGTGGCTGAGTACCCGATGCGTCCAACGTCATGCGTTCGTCAGCTGGTCTGCGCATGGAGATGTCGTCCTCGATTCGTGTCACCCCGCATTGCCGGCGAGCAGCTCATTTCTGCCGGATCCCACCACACGACCTGATGCGCTGACGCGGTCGCTCGGGCACAGCGAGGCAGATTGCCACCACTGCGCCCGAGTCGATCACACGGTCGCTGCTCAGGACTGATCTCTGTAGCACAATCCGTCGCACTGGTACGCCCAGAATGTTCCGCAGCCGGCTACGACGTTGCAAGCCAGGCTCTCGCAGTCGGCGCCCGCCGCGCACCAATCGCTCTGCCGAGAGCACGAGCAATCGAGGGGTGGAGCGCTCTCTTGAACAGGCTCCGCTTCTCCAAGCGTCGCGATCGCTTCTCGGGCGAGCGTCTCCCCGAGAACCTCGACAGCAACCTTGCGGAAGCGCCGATCCGCCTCTCGGTCGGCCGGCTGCCGGTGCCATTCGGGGATGCGGACCCGAGTGTCCTGCAGAAACCGGCGCTGCCTCTCGTTGAGCGGCCTTGTGGCGAGGATCGCGTCGAGCTGTGCCGTCCAGAGGTCGATGCGCGTGTCGAGCGGCAGGCTGGCGACGATGGCGCGACGGTAACGCATCGGATAGCGCCCAATCGCGCTGAGCGTCGACGGCAGCAGTTCTCGGTTCAATGAGATCCACTGATTGATCGCCTCGCAGGATGCGTTCGGGTCGAAGGGCAGTACTTCGACTCCATCGCTCGACGCGACGCGATCGGCGGCGTGACCAAGGTTGGCGACCGCAATCGCCGCGACACACAACCCGAGACCTGCGCCCACGAACAGCCGGCGAGACCAACTGCGCTGGAACAACATGGAGCACCTCCGTCATCAAGGGTTTCCGGAGAACGATCACGTCTCAACGACTACCGACGTCCGAACGGCCCAGTGACTCGCGGACATTCGTTGAGCATCGCCACGTTCGTGCATGAGACGATGGCCGGCAAGTCGCGGATTGCGGCGCCATTGCGGCACAATTCAGTCGCTGAGTAGCGCACCCGGAGTCGGCAGCCCTGCACGCCGGAACCGGCGCTCCAAGGTCCGTCGGTCAACGAACAACGCGGCGACAAGTCGCTTGACCGTCCACGCTGTCGGCGCTCGAAGACACTCGTGCACAACCGGTTGCCAGCGCAGCGGTAGCCGTTCGATGCCTTGTCGCAGAGCCGTTGGTATTGGGCGTCGCGCCGGTGGGAGCACGAAGATCGCCGCAGCCAGTCGCTCCAACTCCCGATGCCACCGCGCCTCGCTGATCTCCGACCATAGCGTCAGAGCCAATCGAGGTGCCAGCCGACTGCGCAGCGTAGCCGACAAGAGTGCGTCTTCTGCGTCGTCGCTGACGAGCATGACACCGTCCCAGCCAGCCAGAAAGTCGGTGATCTGTGTCACGCGCACTGGCGTCCGTTCGTCTCCGCCCCGAACACCTTCGCTCGCCAGCCTCGTGCACAGTGCTTGCCATTCGGCCACAAGCAGGACGCATCGCTCATACGCGAAGCCGAGGCGCAGCGCATCCAGGGTCGATGCGAGTTGCACGGCGACAGAAGCGCCAGATGCGGTGGCCAAGAGCGAGTCATCGCCGGTCGCCGGTCGCCGGTCGCCGGTCGCCGGTCGCCGGTCGCCGGTCGCCGGTCGCAGCGAAGCACACCCGCTGCAGTGCTTCCGCAACTGCAACTGCCCGAACCGCCTCCACGAGAACCTGTATAGCCAGATTCGACGGTGTCATCTCCAGACCCTCCTCGCAGAGGCGCAACAGCGATGAGCGGACTCGTACGCCGAATCGCGCGCATCCAGCCTTGGGACACGATCTTGAGCATGGCGCGCCAGGCAGGAGCCTGTCAAGCCGCGGGCCGCTGATGTCGTCCGCGACGGCGACGACTCCACGATGCTTGAGTAGGCGCACGAGTCGGACTCGCGGTTGCTTCCCGTTGTGGCAACTGAAGGCGGGGGCGTGATGCTATACCCCGTCGACCTCGCCATTTACAGACTGATAGCGCTCGCCAACCGGCGCGAGCCGCGCGAGGTGGTGAACGTCATCTTCGTCGCTTCCCACTTGCTGCCCTTCCCCGCGATCGCGTGAGCGGTCGACGAGAAGAACCCCAGACGCAACGCGGCATCGCACCTCGAGCAGTGCCGTCGTCGCATGATCACCCCGGAGCATGCGGTGTACCTGCGCTTCAGCGGCACCGAATCCATGGATGACGCTGCGGCGCACTTTCGCCCAATGGTCGCCGATGCGGGCGCCTTCATCAGCGAGGCCACGCAGCGCGAACCTACGGCTCCACCGCCCGCCCCCACGCCGCACGCCCACCCACCACCGGCAACGTGACCGACGTCCCGTGCAACTCGAGCGTCAACTCCGTCCCCGGCGGCGGGTGCAACGTGAAGTCCTGATCGCTCGAGAACACCATCAGGCCGATGCGCTTGCCGGCGGGCACGATCTGATCATCGGGCTGCAAATCGAAGCTGAGCGTGATCATCTGCCCGGGTGTGAGCGGCGTGCTGCGCCGCAGTGACGCGGCATTCTGCGGATCGGCCCAACCGCGCGTGATGATGCCGGCCACGTTGCCGCGCGCACTGTCCGGCCACGGCAACTCCACGAGCCACACCGACACGTTGGCGGCCGGCGCGTTGGCGGCGACACGCAGCGTGACGCGTGCGGTGCCCGAGAGGTGCACCGGCGCCTTGAGCACGGGCGTCGCGTAGAGCAGCCGATGCGGTGATTCCGACGCACGCGCCAGCATCACGCCCGACTGCTGCACGTCATCGCGCAGCGTTTCCCGAATCGGTGCGGCAGGCGGCGACACACTCAGTCCGCCGAGTGCACGACCACCGGTGGTCGGATGCAGCGTGATGAACTCCGCCTCGGGGTGCGGATAGTCGGGATAGGCCGTGGGCTGCTGCCGGTTCGCCCCTTCGCGCACGATGTGCGCCTTCGGATCCTGCTCGACGCCGTTGCGCACACCGAGCAGATAGCGTGTGAACCAGCGGTTCATGAGCAGCAGCGGCGGCTCGCCACCGTGTCCACCCTGATGGAAATACATCTGCACCGGCACGCCGCGACGCTTGAGCGCCTCCACCAGCAGCACACTGTGCTCGGGCATCACGTTCCAATCATTGAACGCGTGCGCCATGAGCGTGGCCGCACGAATGCCGCCGGCCTGCGCGATGTAGTCGCGACCGGCCCAGAAGTCATTGTAGTCACCACGCGCGCGATCCAGCCCCTGCGCCATCTCGGTATCGCGCACACGCGCATTGCACGTCGCGCGACGCGCCGGATCACCGCTCTGCACGAAGTCGTACAGCACGTCGATGTCTTCGCCGAGATAGCCACCCGGACTGCGCACGAGGCCGTTGGAGCGGTAGTAGCGATAGTAGGAGTTGTTGGGCGCCACGGGGATGATCGCTTCGAGGCCGTCCACGCCCGTGGTCGCCGCCGCCACCGGCAGCGTACCGTTGAACGACGTGCCCGTCATGCCGACCTTGCCGGTGCTCCACGTGGCGCGCACCTCCTCCGTGCCATCGATGGTCGTGTACCCCTTCGCGCGGCCGTTCAACCAGTCGATCACGGCTTTCGGCGCGAGCGATTCATTCGGACCACCAATCGTCACGCACCCCTGACTGAGTCCCGTGCCCGGCGACTCGGAGTGCACCACCGCAAAGCCGCGCGGCACCCACGTGCGAACGTGCGAGTTGCTGATGCGCGTGCGGTCCGCGCGAAACGGCACACCCGTGCCGAGCGGGCGAGCCGGCGCAGGTTCACCGAGCGGATGCTGCACGCGGTGAAAGACATCCGCGTTGCCGAGCGTACCGGCGAAGTAGGGACTCGTTTCGTAGATCACCGGCACGCGCAGGCCGTTGGCAGTCGCACCGGGCCGAGTCACGTCCACGTGCATGCGATCGAGGCGACCGTCGCCGTCGGAGTCGAATGACGTTTCCACCCAGAGCCGTTCGCGGATCCACCGCGTGGTGTCGGCGAATGCGTCGGTGACCTGCGATTGCCCGTCCACGATGACGTAGTCGGCGGGCAGCGGGAGCGGAACGTCGCGGGTGGCTGGAGCAGAGGCGCGGCAGCCGGCGGCGGCGACCAGCAGGACGGCGGAGGCGAGGAGTGAGCGCATGGCCGAATGTACCGCCTGGACCGTGCGGGGGCGGTCTGCAGAGGGAACGACGCGCGAAGGGTCAGCGGAGCAGGAGCGCGCCCTCGAGGCGCGCCAGCCGACGATCGAACGTGCGAAGCACACACGCGGCGTCGCGCGCTGCGGCCACGATGAGCCGATCCATGAGCCCTGGCTCGCGTTCCGCCCGTGCCGTCTTGAGCGCATCGAGGACTTCCGAGGAGACGCGCACGCGATCACTACAGACGAACGCATGCAGCGCACCGACCGCCTCGCGGTGCGGCACGTGATAGTGGTGCCGCAGTGCGAAGTAGCTTTCGCCGATCACGAGCGCATCGATGCGGATGGGCTCCGCACGCTGCCCCACGAAACGACGCGCGACGTCGGCCTGCTCGGGCGGCTCGCCTGTGAGCAGACGCAAGACGACGGATGTATCGAGCGCCTCGCTCATGGACGCGAATCGTGGGCGCGTTCGCGGGCAATGCTCTCGCGAACGGCCGACATGTCATGCGAGTCTACCGTTGCGGCCCAACGACGCAGCGCGCCGAACCACGCCGGTCGCCAGTCGGCGTCTGCGGTCGCATCTGCCGGCAGGGCCTCGGCCCCCTGCTCACCGTCCAGGATATAGCGCACCCCTTCGGCGACCATCTCGCGCACCGTACGACCCTGACGCGCCGCCTCGATCTTGAGGCGGCGATAGAGCTCATCGTCGAAATCGATGGTTGCTTTCATGCTAGCAAGCTAGCTGTATCCTGACGCCCCCGCTACCCGAGGCGTGTCGCGAGAGCGACCATACGAGCAGCCGCCGTCGTCCCGTCGATGATCCCGCCTCCCGCCCCAGCATGACCAAACCCCTCCTCCTCAGCGCGATCGTGGTGCTTTCGGCGCTCTTCGTCGCGCGGTGGCTGCGCGCCGCGCGCGACGGATCGCATGGCCCCTGGCGCTGGCCCACGCCCGTGCAGCTGCTCATCGGCGTGGTCGTGAACTTCTTCGACACGCTCGGCATCGGCTCGCTCGCCACCACCACCACCGCGTTCAAGGCGCTGCGCATGGTGCCCGACCAGCAGCTGCCGGGCACGATGATCGTGGGGCTCACGCTCGCGGTCGCGACGCAGGCGCTCATTTTCATCACGACCGTTCAGATCGATACCACGCTGCTCGCGCTCATGATCGGCACCGCGCTCGCGGGCGGCTGGCTTGGCGCCGGCGTGGTCGCACGCCTGCCGCGCCGACCGATTCAGGCGGGCATGGGACTCGCGCTGCTGGTGGCCGCGCTCTTCATGGTACTCAGCCAACTCGGCCGCATGCCGAGCGGTGGTGCAGCGCTCAGTCTGTCAGGCGCCCCGTTGCTCCTCGCACTCGGGGTGAACTTCGTGCTCGGCGCGCTCATCATGGTGGGCATCGGCAACTACGGGCCGACGTTCGTGCTGCTCAGTACCCTCGGCATGGACCCGCGCGCGGCGTTTCCGATCATGATGGGCAGCGGTGCCTTCGCGGCGCTGCTCGGTGCGCTGCGCTTTCTCAAGGCCGGCAGCTTTTCACTGCAACCGGCCGTCGGACTCACACTCGGCGGGATTCCGGCCGTTCTCGTCGCCGGACTGCTCGTGAAGTCGATGCCGATCGCGACGCTGCGGTGGATCGTGGTGGTGGTGGTGACGTACGCGGCGCTCGTGATGCTGCGCTCGGCGGTCACGGCGGAGGCAAACGCATCGTAACCACAGGACGCCGGCGATGTCGGTGATGCGACGGCCGGTGGTCGGACGCGAGTCGACGCGCATTACGCCTCGGGCAACCGCCGCAGGTCGTCACGATCCTTGCGGCGACCACTCGCCTTCTTGTTCGCACGCAGCGCTCTGAGTCCGATCACGGGGAGCTCCTCGTCGCCCACGTTGATCCGAACGGCATGTGCCGCGGCTTCATCGAACGAGACGCCCGAAATGCTCGAGAGCAGGTCGATGCGAAGCGGCGGCGCACCGAAGGCCGTGACGGCTCCATCGCCGGCCAGATGCGCCTCGTCGAGTACATCGGCAGGGGCGCCGAACGCGGCGAGTGCCTGCAGGAGCCGCCGGACATTGGCAGGCGTACGGCGATACAGGAAGTCGATGTCCGCGGTTGCGCGCACATGGCCGTACACTCCGACCGCGTAGCCGCCCACCAGCAGGTATTCGACGCCGTGACCGTTCAGCTCCGCGACAAAATCGCGGAAGTCCGGCGGAAACCCATCAGCATCTGGCCGGTTTGCTCGGCCATGCGCAGATCGGCGCACCCATCACCTGGCGGCGCGGCGCACCGCGTACGCGAGCCGCGACACATCGGCGACTGCGGCCAGCCGCGCCGCCGGCGTCGCGGGAGGCGCCGGGTCCTCGCTTTGCGTCAGGGTCGACTTGACACCCGTCCATGTCTCGCGCCTGCGTCGTGCCCGCTCGGCGCGTGTCGACGGGTCGGACGGCGGCGCCGACGACGGCGCCACCACCACTGACACGTTGACCAGTCGAAGCAGGCGCAGTGCCGTCTCCAACGACACATGCGGCCGCTTCTGCTGCTCGAACTCGCTCACCAGCCGGGCGCTGACGCCCGCCTGCGCGGCCAGCGCCGCGATCGACACACCGCATTCACGCCGCGCTCGGCGAAGCGCGATCGCCAGCGGCGCGGAGACGGATGGCTCGATCTGCATGCCGAAAGATGCCTCGAGTCCGCGACAGATTCAATCCCTTTATGTACGTTCTGCCAGACTTCTTACCGCCCCGGCAACTTGAGCGCCACCAGCGACGTCGTCGTGCCGGCGCCCGTCGCGAACACGATGTACTGCGTGCCCTTGTGCATGAACGTCATCGGCACCGCCGTCGTCTTCGCGGGGATCTCCACCGCCCCCACCTGCTTGCCGGTGGCCTTGTCCACCGCAAAGAGCTTGGGCGGCTGCCCCGGCACGCCACCGCTGCGACCGGTGCCGTAGATGACGAGCGACTTCGTGGTGATGACCTGCGCCTGCCCCGCACTCGAGCGCGGCGGCAGCTGTACGCCCGCGAAGAGCGGATCTCGGCTCGTGGTGGGAATGAAGCCACCGTTCGGAATCCACCAGGCCTTGTCACCAGTGTTCATGTTGTACGCGGTGACACCACCGAGTTCGCGCGGCTTCACGATGGACACCCCACCGATCTGCGACACACCACCGCGGCCGGCGAATCCACCCGGACGCTCCGTCGGCGGCGTGTACCCCGGCGGCGGCGCGAGCGCGCCGATGAGACCGCAGTTATCGCGCGGTGAGCTGTAGTTGAACTCCGAGCACGGATCCTTCTGCAACACCGTCGTGCTCAGCGTGCTCTGCGATGCGACGTAGATCATCCCGGTTTCGGGATCGATGCTCGCACCACCATCGATGTTCACGCCGCCCGCCGCACCCGGCGCATACCACGAGCAGGTGAAGCCGTTCTTGCCGCCTTCGCGCGCTGACGGCGGGATGTAGTACGGTCCCATGCGGCACCGCTTGGCGAGCTTGAGCGCCGAATCCTTGATGGCCGGCGTGTAGTCGATGAGGTCGTCTTCCTCGAGCCCCTGCAGCACGTACGGCGCGGGCTTGCTCGGGATGGGCTGCGTGGGCGCCGTCTGCTCGCCCGGCACGTCGCTCTGCAGCACCGGTGTCTCGACGATGGGCCAGATGGGCTCACCCGTCGCGCGGTCGAACGTGTAGAGCCACCCCTGCTTCGTGGGCTGCGTGATGATCTTGCGCAGCCGTCCGTTCACCGTGACGTCCATGAGGTTGGGCGCCATGGGCGTGTCGTAGTCCCAGATGTCGTGGTGCACCATCTGGAAGTGCCACTTGCGCTGCCCCGTCTTCACGTCGAGCGCGACGAGACTGTTGCCGAAGAGATTGTCGCCCGGGCGATGGCCGCCGTACTCGTCCATGAGCGGCATGCCCACGGGGATGTACACGAGGCCGAGTTCCGGATCGGCCGACAGCGTGGCCCACGCATCGTTCTTGCCCACGCCGGGCGTGCCGATCTTCGAGCCGTTCTTCCACGTCTCCGCGCCGAACTCACCGGGCTGCGGCACGAGGTTGAACGTCCAGAGTTGCTTGCCGGTGCGCTTGTCGAAGCCGCGGATATACCCGGGCAGGTTGGCAACGCGAATGGGGTAGTAGCCGTGAATGTGCGAGCTGCCCACCACGATCACATCACCCACCACGATGGCCGGCGACGAGTTCGCGATCTGTCCGTGCTTGGGATCGATGCCCACCGTGCCATCGGCGCCGATCTTCTTCACCGGGTCCCACGTCTCACCGGGGCGCGCGGCGCGTGCCGGCGCGGCGTCGGAGATGATGAGCGGCCCGCTGTCGTCCACCGCGAGCGGCACGAGCGGGAAGCCGAGCCCGTCCTGCAGATCGATGATGCCGTTCTTGCCGAAGGCCGGATCGGGGAGTCCCGTCTTGGCGTCCAGCGACGCCATGTGATAGCCCGGCGTGATGACGACGACGCGCTCGGTGTTGCCGTCCTGCCAGTAGGCGAGTCCGCGACCGGCGAACTGGCGCGGTGCCTTCTGCCACCGAATGCCTTCATCCATGCGCCACATCCAGAGCGTTTCACCGTTCTCCGGATTGATCGCCGTGGCCACGCGACGCGTGCTGGCGACGGTGAACAGGCGACCGTTCGCGTAGAGCGGCGTGGTGCGGTAGTACTCGTCCGCCCCGAACGTGCCAGCAGCCCACTGCCACGCGATTTCGAGCGAATCGAAGTTCTGCGCGTTCACCTGGTCGAGCGGCGAGTAGCGCGTGCTCCACGCGTCACCGCCCCAGTAGCGCCATTCGCCCGGCACGTTGCCGCGCACGAGCTGTTGCGGCTGCTCAACCGGCGGCGCGGCATCGAGCGCTTGCACGTGCCACCAGATGACACCGGCGAGGGAGAGGGCGCCCATGAACGCGGACGCGACGTACTGCTTTCGGCGCAACGAATCGGCCATGGCGGGGTGCTCGGTCGTGCGGTGGGAGGAGGAAGCGAGGGGAGAAGCTACGGAACAACAGGACGTCAATTCGGCGACGCCACCGCGCGACGAATCGGGGCGTGGACGCCGAGCTGCTGCGCGCGCTCGACGGTGCCAGTTTCACCGACGGGCATGTCGATGCGAATGCGGGCCATCGAACCGTCGGTCGGATTGAGCGCGCGCCGCCCGGCCGGCATGCCGTTCATGCGCAGGATGTACGCGAGCACGAGCGTGTACTCATCCTCACTCAGCGAGCCCGGTTCGGTCTTCGGCATCTCCTCGCGAATGTACGTATAGAGATCACCGAGTGTGCGCCCCACCCACTTGGCGCGAAACGGGGTGCCTGTGTGCGTGATCGCCGCGTGGCACGACTGACAGAGCATCACGTAGAGATCGCCCCCCGACTTGGCCTGCGCGGCGGTGTAGACGCCGTCGGCCGTGGTGAGTGACGCGGCGCGCTGCTGCGCACGCGCGGCGGCAGGTACGAGGAGCAGCACCGCGAGCAACGCGGCCGAACGACGCAACGCGCGTGGGAGCGCGGCGGACCAGCAAAGCGGAAGACGCACAGGAGGACAACCGGAGGGAACGAGCGGACGGACACTCGGAATGTGCAGGGTGGACACGGCCGGGACCAGTGTGGGGGGCCGACGCGCGAGGTTCGAGCGCACGCGCGACGTGACGCGGGCGTCACCCAGCGTCCGAACGGGTCGCCCCCCGCAACGCCGATCGGGCGGCGAGCGACTCGCGCCGCGGCCCACCCGACCACCGCCCGAACACCCCCGACAGCCCCCACGCCACCGCGGTCGCCACGAGCAGCAGCAGCACCAGACGCAGGATCACCAGCCACGTCGTCGCATCCGGCGCCGCGAGCGACACCTCATACGCCAGCAGCTCGCCCCCACGCTCCATCATCCAGTGCCACGCCGTATGCCCGACCAGGAGCGACAGGACCGCCACCAGCGCCGTAGGCCGCGTCACGCGCGCGAACACCCATGCCAGCAACGGCGTCACCACCGCCAGCACCGCGATCTGTCCGAGTTCGACGCCCACGTTGAATGCGGCCAGCGACGTCACGAGATGTGCGCCGGCAAACTGCAGCGACTCGCCGAGCGCGAACGAAAAGCCGAAGCCGTGGACGAGGCCAAAGGCGAACGCCATCGGCCATCGGCGCTCGAGTACCTCGGCCGGTCGCAGCACATTCTCCGCTGCCATGTACACGATGCTCGCCGCGATCAGCGTCTCCACCAGTGGAGGAAACCAGAGTGCATCGGGGCGCACACCGAGCGCGGCGGCCACGAGTGTGAGACTGTGCGCCACCGTGAACGCCGACACGATCGCGAGGAGCGGACGCCAACGCCGCACCGGAATCACAAGGCAGCACACGAACAGCAGATGATCGATGCCGCCGAGGATGTGGTCCACGCCGAGCCGCACAAAGCTCGACGCCGCCTGCCACCACGTGGGATCGAGCGCCACACGCCCTGGATCGCCCTCGAAGCGGAAGGCGCGTTCCGTGCCGTCGGCCAGTTGCGTGCGCACGACCGTCGTGGTGCGCACCCCGAGGTGCGCGAGCGTTGGCTCGAGGGTGAGGCGCGCGTCGGCCGGCACGTCGTCGAACACCAGCAGCACGTCGAGCAGGGCCTGCGTCCACACGAGCTGCACCGTGGTGTCCACCGGAGGGCGCTGCACATGCGCGAGCGCCGACGCGAGATCGTCGAAGCCCCGCTCCGACGGCAGCGACAGTCGCACCGCGCCCACACGCGCCGGTGCCACCGACGCGCCGTTGGCTCGCAAGGACAGACCGGGCACCAGCCACAGCTGCGCCGCCTCCTGCAGATACGGCGTCACCCCACCCAGCACGAGCGTGCCGTCGCCACGTAGGGGAAACGCCACATCGCGCATGGACTCGAGCGGCACGCGCACCAGCGCCTGCACGGTGCGCCCCTCTTGTTGCACGAACGCGACCACCGTGACCCGCTCCGGGATCTCGTGCGCCTGCGCGCGCCTGGCGAGCGGCGGCAACAGCAGGGCCAGCGCCACGGCGAGCGCAGATGCAAAAACGGACCGGAGCAATCGGGACATGGGTACGCGTGCGGCAACCGATGGCGGGGCCTCGCTGGACAGCCGGTGTCCCGAGGCGTTGATTGGAGGCGAGCGGTGCGGGGGCCATGGTCCCCCACCACTCACCCACCGAAGCTATCACCCGCCCCGACGTCCGACACCCTGCGGTGCCGGCCCGCGCCCCGCCTCGCATGCCCCGTTCCCGTCGCCCCCTGCTCGCGGTCGCCCTTGGCGCGGCCACCGTTGCCGTCGCGCTCGCGCAGTTCGGCGTAAGTGACGCCATCGCCACGCAACAGCAGGCGCCCTATTTCGAAGTCGACCCGATGTGGCCCAAGCCGCTCCCCAATCACTGGGTACTCGGCTCCGCCATCGGCGTTGGCGTCGATTCGCGCGATCACGTCTTCATCATTCATCGCGGTGCCGCGACACTCAACGCGCGCACGGAAGGCGGCTCCGGCACCACGCCCAAGACCGGCGAGTGCTGCACCGCCGCGCCGCCGGTGCTCGAGTTCGATCCCGAAGGCAATCTCGTGAACGCGTGGGGGGGCGAGGGCGAAGGCTACGTCTGGCCGCAGTCCAACCACGGCATCTCCATCGATCAGGACGACAACGTCTGGATCGGCGGCAACGGCACCAACGACTCGCACATCCTCAAGTTCACGCGCGCCGGCAAGTTCATCGCGCAGTACGGCGTGCCGGGTCGTGCGGCCGACAGCAAGTCGATGGACGCCTTCGGGCGCGTGGCCAAGATCTCGTTCGATGGCAAGTCACGCGAGGCCTACGTGGCCGACGGCTACGGCAACAAGCGCGTGGCGGTGATCGACATGGGCAACGGCGCCATCAAGCGCTTCTGGGGCGCCTATGGCAACGCGCCGAGTGACAGCAACCTCGGGCCCTACAATCCCGACGCGCCGCTCGCGCAGCAGTTCCGCAATCCCGTACACTGCGCCGAGCCGAGCGTGGACGGTCTCGTGTACGTGTGTGACCGTCCGAACAATCGCATTCAGGTGTTCCGCACCAACGGCGCGTTCGTGAAGGAAGTGCAGGTCATGCCACGCACGCTCGGCGACGGCAGCACGTGGGACATCGCATTCTCGCGCGATCCGCAGCAGCGCTACATCTATCTGGCCGACGGCAAGAACATGCGCATCCACGTGATGGACCGGCAGTCGCTCGAAGTGCTCACGACGTTCGGCGATGGTGGCCGTCAGCCCGGTCAGTTCTTTGCCGTGCACAGCCTGGCGACCGACTCGAAGGGCAACATCTTCACGACCGAGACCTACGAGGGGAAGCGGGTGCAGCGCTTCGTGTACAAGGGCGTGCGCGCGGTCACCAAGCGTGACCAGGGCACGGTCTGGCCGACAACCGGGCGCTGACGTCCTGCCGTGCGCGCCGGCGCTGTCCTACGGATGGGACAGCCGAGTGTGATCTGACGCCCCCGACCGGTTCGCCGGTCGGGGGCGTTCCTGTCTGTAACTGCTCGCAACACCGTGAGTTGAGCACTCGGCGCGACGCTGCGCGGCGGGGCTGGCACCGCTCGTGCGCTCCACGCACTCGACGGACGCGCAATCCGCGCGTCCCCGCCTCGGGTGTGGACGACGCCAGCCCGGCGCGGACCGTGTGCGTCGTTGGAGGGTGACCTCATGCGCCTGATGCGTTCGTCTGCGCTGCTGTTCGCGCTCATGAGTGGGGTGGGATCGATGGTGTCGGCAAGCGCGCTCGCCGCGCAGGCCGCCGGTGTGTTCGTGCTCGGGGACCGCGACGGTCGCGGACGCGACACGCGCGGCCGCAACGAGCGGCTGCTGTTCACCTGGTCGGGGCGCGTGGATCGCGAAGCGGTGCTCACGCTGCGAGGACGCGCGCTCGATGTCCGCGGCGATCGCGACCTGTTCGGTCGCAATGGCCGCAGCGAGCGTGCGAACGCGTCCGTGCCGCGTGATGTGGGCGAGGTGTTCGTGCGCGTCGCTGAAGGGCGTGGCGACGTGGACATCCTGCAGCGCCCCACCTCGCGCAACGACTGGACACTGATCGTACGCGTGCGCGACCCGCGCGCGGGTGACGATCGCTATCGCCTCTCCGCATTCTGGGTGGGCGACGATCGCGATGGGTGGGGACGCGACGATGACTGGGGGCGTGGTCGCAACGATCGCCGCGATCGCGATGATCGACGCAACCGGGATGACGACTGGGGGCGTGGTGGTGACTGGGGCCGTGACGACGACTGGGGACGCAATGGCGCGCGTCTGACCGCGCGCTGGTCAGGGCTCGTGGACGATGATGTGGAACTGCGCATTCAGGGGCGCAGCATCCGCGTGATCGACCGCAACGGTTCCCCCACGCGCGATGTGCGCAGCACGGTGCGGCAGTCGCTCGGCCGCGACGATGTCGTGCGCCTGCTCGATGCGAACGGACGTGGTAGCGTCACCGTGGTGCAGCAGCCGGCACCGTGGAACGGGAATACCGCCATCGTGCGCATCCGCGACCGACAGAGCGGGGCGGACCGTTACGATCTGACGTTCAGCTGGTAGCCGGTACGCCGCACGGGTTGCGCTCGTGCGCCGGCGGCAGTAAGAACGAGGGGGGCGGTGGTGCCCCCTCGTTCGCATTTGGTCACCGGGAGGTCGCCGCAATGCCCATCGATTGGACCCTCGACGAGACGCGTGGAATCGTGCGCCTCGTCTACAGCGGGCCCGCCGTGCACGACGAATGGATCGCCGCCATGCGTGACATCTTCGCACATCCGGCGTACCGACCAGGGTTCGGGTTCGTCGCGCTCGTCGACGACGCGCATCCCCCCGACAGTGTCTACATCCAGCGGTCGGCGGCGTTCATTCGTGAGCACGCCGCCACGCTGGGAGATTTTCGCTGGGCCAACGTGACCAAACGTCCCGCGCACTACGGCATGACACGCGTCGCACAGGCGCACAGTGATGATCTGCCGGGCGATCTTGCCGTATTCGACAACGAAGCAACGGCGATCCTCTGGGCGATGACGCCGCGTCGATCGCCGCTCGACGCGATCGACGCGCCGACGCTCACGCAGGAGTGAGCGTCGGCTCCTCGTCGCGACCGGCGGGGACGCCGCAGGTTGGGCAGAACTGGAAGAATGCGTTCTTGCGCACGGTGCAGCTGCCGCATTCGTCGAAGAGTTTCATGCCGCAGTGCACACAGAAGTTGCTCGGTCCCGTGGGCCCGGTGGCAATCGCGCGCTCACAGCCGGGACAGACGCCCGAGCCGATGCGCTTGAGTGCCTCTTCGTAGCCGAGCGCACGACGGCGCTCCGTTTCGCTCTGCGCGGCGGCCTGCTGCCGCTTGTCCACGTAGCGTCGCATGGCGCGAATGACGTAGTGACCCGCCACAAGACTCGCGATGATCCCCACACCCGAGCGCACATAGCCGCCGTAGCTGGGCAGATACGGCACGAGTTCCACGAAGAACACGAACACGCCGAAGAGCACGAAGCCGCGATACAGCGGCCAGTACTCGGTGCGTCGCTTGCGCGCCACCGCCCACGCGGCCGCGAGCAGCAGCGGCAGCGTGATGGCGAGGCGCACGCCGAAGATGCGCAACTCGTGCCCGAAGCGGGCGCGTTCGTAGCGCTCGGACGCGGCGTCGTTGAGCGCCTGGGCTTCGAGATCGAGGTTGGCCCGGGCCTGCCGCACGTCGAGCAGTGAGGCGTCGACTGCTTCACGTTCCGCTTCGCGCGCACGCGAGACGTCGCGCAGTGAATCCAGCTGTCGCGTACGCGCGATGACCTCGGGGTCCTGCGACGGATCCGTCGTGGCCTGCCGCGTCGCGATCCAGTTCTCGAACGTCTCGCGCGCGGCGCGGTACGCGTTGCCGCTCGCCGTCTCCGCCAGCATCAGGCGTTCGCGCTCGGCCTCCTGATCACGCAAGACGCCGTCGAGCGAATCCGACTGCTGCCGACGCCGCGCGTCCGCGTCCTGATCGAGGAAGCTGTCGAACGAGAGGCGCTGATCGACGCCGGGCAACTCGCCCACGATCTGGCCGCCCAGTCCGATGAGGAAGCTCGCGAACACGATCGAGACCACCCACATCGCGATCGAGAACAGCCGTTCCGGTACGCGCAGCGGATTGAAGGACATGCGTTATCTCCCGGCGCCGCCGGCGCAGGGCGCAGCCGCTGAGCCGGCCGTACCCTGTCCGCGGATCCAGACGTTGTCGGCCGGCTCGCGGTCGGGGAACCGACAGCCGGGATCGAAGGTGATGCGCTCGATGGAACGTCCACCGAACAGCAGATCGGCGGTGAAGGTGCGCGCCCCGCGGAACCAGACATCGACCGGATACGTGACCACCGCGGTGACACTGTCGGTCATGACGGCGTTGCGCATGGGGCGAATGGGAGGACCGGTGGGCGCGAACTTCACTTCCAGCACGACGGGAGATGGCATGTCACCATCCTGCCGCACCACCACCGACGTGCGGATACCGGCCGTGGTCACGCGTTCGAGACGCGCGTCCACACTGCTGGTGGTGAAGAGCCAGCCGTACCAGAACCATCCCAGATCACGACCGAGCGCGCGATTCATGAAGAACATCCAGTCCCACGGCGAGGGATGCTTGAAACGCCACGCCTCGGCCCACTCACGATGGGCGCGCTGTACCGCGGAATCCCCCACGATACCGCCGAGTGCCGACAGCATGAGCGGCGTCTTCGAGTACGTCGTGAAGCCGTAGAACTGCGGACCCGCATAGTTGGCGTTCCACATCATGGGCGGCTCGGCATCGTTCCCCACCGTGCGCCCGTACGACTGACCGAGTCCATCGAGACGCGGCGCCGCACCGCGCGCATCGGCGGCCGAGAGGATGTTCATGTACTGATTGAATCCCTCGTCCATCCAGCCGTACCATGTCTCGTTGTTGGCCACCGTCATGGGCCACCACATGTGCGCGGCTTCGTGATCGGCGGCACCCTGATTGGAGTTGATCACCATGGGATACTCCATGCCCGCGCTCGGTCCGTCCTGCAGCGTGAGCTGCGGGAACGGATACGGGAACCACAACCGCGAGTAGTACTCGAGCGCGTGCCGCGTGATCGGACCCGCCTGCGCGAACAGATTGGCGCGCCCCGGCAGGTAGAACATGTGAATGGGGACGGGCCCCTTGCCGGGGATCGTCGCGCGCGTGGCGTGCCACGTGAACGACCGCGCGGTGGCCCACGCGAAATCGTTGACGGTGTCGGCCACGTAGTGCCACGTGAGCCAGCCGGTGTTGCTGCCCTGCGTGCTGCGACCGGGGCCACGCTCCTCCGCGCTCACGATGGTCGTGACGGCGTCGCTCTGCGTGACGCGTGCAAGCCGCTCCCGTGCGGTGGGCGTCAGCACGGCCTCGGGGTTCTGCAGCAACCCGGTTGCACTCACCAGCCAGCCGGCGGGCGCTTCGATGCGTACGTCGAAGCGACCGAACGGATTGTAGAACTCCGAGGGTCCGAGATAGAGCTCGTTGTCCCAGCCGCGCAGGTCGTCGTACATGGCGATGCGCGGATACCACTGCGTGGGCTGATACAGCGAGTCGGCCCAGCGCTGCGTCATGCGATGGCCGCTACCGGGACCACCCGGGAGCTTGTGACGCCACTCGATCTCGAGCACGGCGCGTCCCCGCGGCACCACCGGCCGCGCGAGACGCACGCGCGCGGAGGTCGAACGCGCGCCGAGCAGTTGCGGCTGCGCCGGCGTGGACGACTGCGCCACCGGCCCACCAACGGGTGCATTCAACGACGCGTCCTGTCCATCCACGCGCAGTCGCGTGATCACCATCCCGTCAGTGGTCTCGGCGGGGACCCACGGCGCCGCGTGCGGATTGGTGCCGATGAAGTGATTCGGATCGAGGCGCAGCCCGATGAGCGGAAGCGTATCGGGGCTCCCGTTATGCACGGTCACGCGCTCGCGGCCGATCAGCTCCGACGTGGCCGTGTCGATGCGGACCGTGATGTCGTAGTCGGCCCGCAGCTGCCAGTAGTTGCGCCCAGGCCGTCCGCTCGAATCGCGCGTGCCGTTCTCGAGGGCGCGGCGGATGGCGTTCGTGATGGGGATGGTGCGCCGAACCGCGCGCTCGGGAAGCGGCGGCGCGGCCTGCGCCGCGAGTGCGGACGTCGCCACCGTGGCGAGCAGACAGCCGGGCAGCAGGCGACGACCCGTGCGACGCAATCTCGATCCGAACGACTGCATCAGCGAATCTCCACGTAGCGCTTCATGCGGGCCACTTCCTTGGCATCGACGTACTTGCCCATCTCACGCTCGAACTGCGCCATGGCCTTGTACGGGCGATACTCCTTGAACTCGCGCAGCATGCGAGCACCGAGGCCGGGGATGCTCAGGATATCCTCGTCGGTGGCCGTGTTCAGGTCGACCGGCACGAAGACGTACTGTTCCATGCGCGCGACTTCGGCGGCGTCGACGTACTTGCCCATCTCACGTCGGAATTGTGCGAGGGCCCGATATGGCCGGTATTCGAGGAACTCGCGCAGCATGCGTGCGCCGATGCCAGGCACCATGAGAATCTCTTCGCGGCTCGCCGTGTTGAGATTGATGTGCAGGAACAGCTTCGGATAGAGCGCCTTGCGCTGCGTGGAATCGAGCTTGGTGGCGAGGAACGCGTCCACTTCGCTCATGCTGTTGAACGGGCGGCGTGCCACGATTTCGCCGGCGATGGCGGCATTCAAGTGCGGCATCGTGGCCATCGCCGCGGCAGTGGCCGTGTTGATGTCCTGCACACCCTGCGACTTGCCAACCTGCGCGACGAGCGACGCCGGGGTGAGCACACACACAGCCGCGACCAGCAAACAACGCATCGATGAGCGACGCATGATCAGGAATCCTCGTAGGAATGAAGGGGGAACATCCGTGCAACCAACAGGCCCAGCAGACCGAACGGGATGAGCGATCCGGGCGCGAGCACCGGCGTGGCTCCGCTCGCGACCTCACGCCACAGCGCCCAGCTCGCGAGCTCGGGGCTGATCTCGCGCTCGAACTCGAGGTTGCCGCGCCAGTGCAGGATCACGCCGGCCACGCCGAGCAGGACGAGCGCACACATCACGCTCTGAAAGGCGGCGCGCGCCGCCGTGCTGCGCGCGAGTGCGAACCAAGCGCCACTCGCCGCCGCGAGGAACAGGCCGCCCAGCGGCAGCCACTGACGCCAACCCTCGTAGTGCTCCAGCAGCAGCAGTTCAGCGAGCGTACCAAACACCGCCAGCGCGAGGATGAGCAGCAGGCGGACGCGAAGGCGATCGGACGTGGCCGAGGAGGGCATCGCTTGACGTGGGGAGGGGCTGTCGGGAAATCTAAGGGTCGCGCCGCCGGTTCGGGTGGGCGACGGACTCCTGCCCCGCTTCGCCGTGTCCTCCGATCCCGACTCGATCACTCGGTCAGTCCCCGCGTTTCTACCGCTCACGTTCGCGCGTCGGTCGCTGCCCGAATCGCGCGCCCAGGCGGCCGAGTTTCTGGCGTCGATGCAACGTCGGCGCACGACACGGCACTTCAGCACCGATCCCGTACCGCGCGATCTCATCGAAAGCGCCATTCGCACGGCAGCAACGGCTCCCAGCGGTGCGCATCAGCAGCCGTGGACATTCGTGGCTGTGTCCGACCCGCAGCTCAAGGCGCGCATGCGTGAAGCGGCCGAGCGCGAAGAGCACGCGTTCTATCACGGCAAGGCGCCGGCCGAGTGGCTCGAAGCACTCGCGCCACTCGGGACGGACGAGCAGAAGACGCACCTCACTGACGCGCCGTGGGTGGTGGTGCTCTTCCGGCAGATTCACGGCGTGCGTCCGGACGGAGCCAAGCGCACGTTCTACTACACGCAGGAGTCGTGCGGCATTGCGGCGGGACTCTTCATCGCCGCCGTGCACCAGATGGGGCTCGTGACGCTGACGCACACGCCGAGTCCCATGGGCTTTTTGGGCGAGCTGCTGGAGCGGCCCGCGCACGAGAAGGCGATGCTCGTGATGCCGGTGGGTTACCCGGCGCCCGATGCCTCAGTGCCGGACCTGCAGCGCAAATCGCTGCAGGACGTCGCCATCTTTCGCTGACTCGCTCAGCGCGAGCGGCGTGCGCGCGTGTTCTCGAAATACCGCAAGCCGCCAGCGGCCGTGCCGACGATGAGGTCGAGGTCCCCGTCGCCGTCGAGGTCACCGGCGGCGGGCGCGGAGAAGAGTCCCGTGCGCACGTCGAGATCGGCCACGCGCTCAAAGCGGATGTCCGCGCCGACGGACACGTTGCGCCAGTGCTGGACTCCGCCATCCTCGCTGCCGAGGAACAGATCGGGCTTCCCGTCACCGCGCAGATCCACGAAGAGCGGTGCGCTCCGTCGTCCTACGTCGATGTCGAGGAACGTATCGCTCACGAGTTCGAATCGTGGTGCGGTGCGTGTGCCGACGTTGCGATACAGGTTGAGCTGCCCGCTCCCCTCACCCACGAGCAGGTCGAGGTCACCATCACCGTCGAGGTCGGCGAACGCCGGGGCGGTGTTGCTGCCGCGCGTGAGGGTGATGAGCGCGCTATCGGCGAGCGTCCACTGCGGTGCAGTCGTACTCCCCGTATTGCGCCACACCTGCACGACATCGCGCCAGGTGCCGGTGATGAGTTCCGCGCGGCCATCACCATCGAGGTCGGCCATGGTGGGCGCGTAGTGGAAGTCGCCACGCAATGGCAGCAACCCACGCTCCCGGAAACTCGGCGCCGCTGCGCTCCCGACATTCTCGAACCACGTGATCGTGCCGGTGGCGTCGGTGTCGGGTGCGATCTTGTTGCCCACGAGCAGGTCGAGATCGCCGTCGCCATCGAGGTCCACCAGCGCCGGCATGGACTCACTGCCCACGTCGATCGTGTTGATGAGGCGACGCGTGCGCACCGAGAACGTGCCACGCGATTCCTGCGCCACGAAGAGCAGATTGTCCACGGCCGTCGTGCGCGGCGTGTAGGCGCCGCCAATGACGCCAATCACGAGATCGAGCAGTCCATTCCCATCGAGATCACCAAGGGTCGGCGCGTTGTAGCCACTCGTGCGCACGGGGGCGCCTCGCGGAAAGCCGACGTGCTCGCCCCGCAGATTCGGTTCGACGCACTGCTGGGCACGATTCTCCATGAGCAGCACGCCCGCCTCGAAGTAGTCGCCCCAGAAGAGATCCTGGTCGCCATCGCCGTCGATGTCGCCGAACGCGAGCGTGTTCGCCCCATGGCGCTGCGAGCCGTGCTCGAGGCCGGGCGCGTGTGCGGGACCGCTCGGCTCGGCGCCGGGTGAGCCGGGAATGGGTCCGGTGACGATGATCCCTTCGAACTGCTCGGTGTGCAGCACAAAGCGCGGCACTCCATCGCGCTCCGTACCGGGCAGCGCTTCGAAGCGATCCACCGTGCCGGCCACGCGTCCGATGAACAGGTCGAGCCGGCCGTTGCAGTCGATGTCGACGATGTTGAGGATGTTCTGTCGATCGGCCGGAATCGGCTTCCCGTCGCTGTCGGCGAGGGAGTCGACGGCGATGCGGAACTGCGCGTCGGCGCGCGTGCCCACATTGCGCCAGGCGCGAATGTAGCTCACCGGACTCTCGCTGAGCAGATCGATGCGGCCGTCGCCATCGAGATCGGCGAAGCGGTACCACTCACCAATGGGGAGATCGTACCAGCGATCGCTCCGCCAGGTGAGCGTGCCATTCACGTTCTCGAAGAACATGAGCGCATTCGACTGCTCCTGCACGAACAGATCGAGGTCGCCGTCGCCGTCAATGTCCACGAGTTGCGGGCGCGGTACGTCGAAGCCCCCCAGAAACGGCTGGAGCGACGGGCCGCCGTTCGCGTCCAGCACGGGGAACGGATCGACACGCCGCTCGAAGCGAGGTGCCGTGTCGCGCAGTGCCGGCGCGGCGTCGGGTGCCTCCGGCCCCCCCGCGACAGGCCGTGCCGCCGCACTCTGACATCCCCCAATGGCCGCGGTGAGCAGCCACACGACCGCGCCCAACCGTTGGCGACGCCATCCGCGCACCGACCGCACGCCCAACGATCGCAATCCGAGCCGCATCAGCGCGCGCGCGCCGCCCCAGCGCCTGTGGGCCCGTTGCCCAGCGGCAGCGTGGCCTTCACCGCACCCGTCATGAGATCGAGGATCGTGAGCCACCCATTATTTGCCGCCTGCCCGTCCATGCCGTGCATGGCGTGCCCACTGTGTCCTTCGTGTACGGGCGCGGCGTTCTGGTTGGTGACGAACGCGTAGCGCCCATCAGCGCGCAGGATCATGCCGTACGGTTGCGCGAACTTCTCGTCCATGGTGCGCTTCACCTCCCACGTACTCGCGTCGAGTTCCGCGACACCGTTCTTCGCGAGCAGCGTCACATACACCGTACGACCGTCGGGCGAAAAGCGGACTTCCCACGGCTTGCCGGCCAGTGGCACTTCGCGCGCCGGCGTGAACGGCGGCGGCGACGTGAGATCGAACACCAGCAGCGTGTTCGACAGTTCACCACCCGCCACCATCCAGCGCCCATCGGGCGAGAGCGCGAACTGCACCAGCGACCGCTCGACACCGGGAATGGTGGTGAGACGCACACGCCCGGTCTTCACTTCGATGGACGCGATGCGATTCTCGGCGAGTGAGGCCGTATGCACCCACGCGCCGTCGAGCGAGACCGCCAGCGCGTGCGGGCGCGGAATCACGATTTCATGCTCGTCGACGAGCGTGAACGGTCGCCGCGCAATCACGCCGATCGCCTTGGGCGGATTGACCGCCGTCATCGACCGGCCCACGTAGAGTGAATCGTGCACCGGATCGAGCGACAACAGCCCGGGCGTTTCGAGACGCACCTGACCAACCAGCCGATTCGCGCGATCGAACTTGAGCACGCGCCCATCGCCAATCAGCGACACGTACCAGAAGCTGCCGTCATTCTCCACGGCCACGTGATGCGGCTTGGCGTTGGCCGTGAAGCCAAGCGTGCGCAGATCGAGCACGGTGTCGATCGCCAGCTTCTCCTGATCGATCACCGAAATCGTCGCGCCCGCCTGGTTCACCACGTAGAGCTTCGAGCCCTGCTGGGCGTCGGCCGTGGCGCCCGCCGCGAGCACACTCGCGAGCGCGGCCCAAAGCACACGCCATGGCGTGGCCCGCACCGACGCCGCGCGGCTCACTGCACCACCCGCCGCGTGCGGTCCTTCACGAAGAACACGCCTTCACCGATGCTCGTGACCACGATCGAGCCGCTCTTGAAGTACGGATACACGCTCCACGCGCCGTTGAACGTTGGCGTGCCCGGATCGCCGGGGTGCGTATCGAGGAAGCCGACTTCCTTCGGGTTGCGCGGATCACTCACATCGAGGATGCGCAGCCCCGACGTGTAGTTGGCCTGATACATGCGATCGCCCTTCACATACAGGTTGTGGTCGATCGCCTTGCTCGTGCCCACGTGCTCCTTCACCAGCACCGGATCGGTGAGGTCCTGCACGTCCCACACGAGCGTGCGCGTGCCCTTGCCCGCCTCGCCCACACCGGCCGACTCGTCGCCTTCGTCGTTCAGGTAGAGGAACTTCTGATCTTCGGTGAGCCAGGCCTGATGCGCGTAGGCCACATTCGGATACGCCGCGCGCGAGAGGTACACCGGGTTCTTCTTGTCGGTCACGTCGGTGATCGCAATCGCCGTCTCGTTCGAGCCGAAGCAGATCTCCTTCCCGGTGTAGCGCTGGTCGGGGCCGCGGTACACCACGCACTGCGAATCGTGCGAATAGCCGGTGCCGGCGCGTCCGGTCTTCGTGTCACCGAAGCAGCCGGCGAACTTCGGCTTCTTGGGCTCGCGCACGTCCACCGCGTGATGGCCACCACCGCACGTTTCACCACCACCCGAGCCGCCCACGATGTACATGAAGCCGGTCTCTTCGTTCGACACGATGTTGTGCGCGCTGTTCACGCGATCGTACGTCACATCGGGCGCGAACAGCTGCGGCGTGCGCACGGTGCGCAGGCGCGTCAGGTCGAACACCTGCATGCCGTGCTCACCGGAGTTGTCGGCCACGATGAAGACGTGGTCCTTGTACACCTTCATGTCGCGCCACGCGGCCGACGGCGAGCCCTTGGTCTTGGGCAGGTTGCCGAGGTAGCGCGGATTGGCCGCATCGGTGATGTCCACGAACGACGTGCCATCGGTGCGACCGAGAATGGCGATCTCGCGGCCCGTCTGCGGATCGGTCCATCCCCAGTTGTCGTTCATGTTGGTGCCACGCTTGCCACCGATCGCCTCGATGGGGAGGAACGACAGCAGCGACGCGTTGCCGCACTCGAACTCGCCCGCCTTGCCGTCGCTGCCGCAGAGCACTTCCTTGCCCTTCACGGCGCTGAACGTCTTCGCGGTGGACTGCGGGAACACGATCCCAAACGACGTCCACGCACCAGCCGCCGAACGCGCGAGGAACATCACGCTGCCTTCGCCACCCGCGTCCGTGGGCATGCCGATCGCGGCTGTCGCACCAGAGATCGCCATCGCCATGCCGAAGCTCGCGCCGGGTTCGATCTCGCCCACGCTGAGGAGACGCATCCCCTCCCACGCGCCCGTCCGATCGGGCTGCACGCGGTAGATGCGCCCGGTGCGGAACTGGCTGGCCGGTGCACCGATCCAGAGTTCATTGCCCGCGATCGCCACCGACTCACCGAAGCGCGCCGTGCCCGACTGGAACGGTACGAAGCTCTGCCGCTCACGCCAGATCTCGGCGACGGTGCTGTACTCGAACACGGTGACCTGTCCCATGCCCGCGCCACGACGTCCCTCCGGCGTGAACGCGCCCGGGGCACCCGCCACAAGTCGGTTGCCCGCGAGCGCAATGCTCGCGCCGAGATTCGCATTGTCGGTGCCGGCGCCAGCGACCACCATCGCCTGCGGCGCGTACGAGCCATCACTCGAGCGCGTGAACACGAAGACGGCGCCCTTGCCGGTGCCGCGGCCAGGCGCGCCGACGGCGACGCGATCACCGTCAACCGCAATGGACGAACCGAACAGATCACCATCGGCCGCATCGGTCGCCTCGAGGCGCGACGACGGCGCCCACGCACCAGCGGCATCCCGCTTGAACACAAACACCTTGCCACGCTCGTGCGTGGGCGCGCCAACCAGCGCCAGGTCGCCCTGCACGTACAGCGCACCGCCGAAGTTCGCGCGCGGCAGCGGCGTATCGGCCGTCCACGTCCCGATCGACGTCCACGTGCCGTTCGCCGCGCGACGGTACGCAAAGACGGCCCCGCGACCGCCGTCAGCCGACGCGGCCGTGCTCTGGCGCGTGATGAGCAGCGTGGTGCCATCGGTCGCGACCCGCGCACCGAAGCCGTCATTGGGCTGCGCATCGGGGGCCGCCAGCGTGCTCACCGCGCGCCACCCCGTCGGGCCGCGACGGTACACATGCACGCGCCCCGACGGCGTGCCGCGCGGTTCGCCCACGAACGCCCATTCGCCGCTGAGCGCGACGGATGAACCGAAGGCGATGAACGACTCGGCGGTGGCAACGGCGTCGATCGCGGTCGCGGACGAACCCGCTGCGACGGGCACGTCGGCGCGCGCAGACGTGGCGAGCCGTGGATCGTTCGCGGCCGGCGCAATCAGCGCGGCGATGAGCAGAGCAGACTTCATGGGCATGACCTCGAGCGAATGTCGAAGGCGGGGAGGAAGGAACAGCGATCTAATATACGAGAACCGGCGACGGGGTCCGTCTGGCGACGGCGAACGCCCGAGGGGAGCGAGACGTCAGCGAATGCGCACGCCGACGCGGTGCGCCACTCGGCCATCACGTCGCGGATCGAGCGCGTAATCCAGCGACCAGTTGTCGAGTGAGACACCAACGCCGGCCGTGTACGGCCGTTCAACCGGCGCACCATCGCGCACACCGCCGCGCAAGGCGAGCGACACCCCCTCGAGTGGTACCCAGGCGAGTTCCGCACCGCCTGCGGTGCGGACGGTCCCATCCGCGTCCAGCATGACCTGCGTGAAAGCCGACAGATCCCAAAAGGTCGCCAGCGGATAGTTACGCCCGCCAAACGCAAACACGGTGCGCCATGGCGCTTCATCGTCAGCCAGGGGGGCGATCGCGCGACCAACGTGCTGCACGATCACGCTGGCGTTCAGCGCATTGCCCGGGCCGAAGGGTAGCGTCGCGGCGGCGTCAACCGTCGTATGCTCACGCTGCGCGTTCTCGTTCGCTTCACGCGCGTACGTGGCCGAGAGGCCGACGCGCACCGGTCCGACGCCGCGCGCTGCACCAGCGGTGAGCGCAACGCTCGAACTCACGATGTCGCGCGGCGATGGACGGACGAACGCCATGTCAGGCGCCGAGCCGCGCCAGGTCGCCACGCGTGCGCCGAGGCCAAGCCCCAGTCCGCCCAGGGTCTGCGAACTCGCGAACGCGCCGTTCGTGGCATCAGGATGATCGGCCTGTACGGAGAGCGCCATGCCGCGCGCCTGCGTGAGCATCGCGGGATTGTAGAACAGCACGTCGGCGTCCGTCAGCACCGCCCCGACATTGCCCATGCCGAGCGCAACCGCGCTCGCGGCGCGTCGCAGGGCATAGGGACGCGCGAGGACACTCGGGGCAGGCGACGCGATGTCGAACTGCGGCGCGGAGACCTCGGGCGCCAAGGCGGCCTCACGATGCTGCGCGGAGAGCGGTGCTCCCACCACGAGCGCGGCAAGCGCCGTCACACGTCCGAACGTACGGAACGACGGTCGAGACCGCGCACCGCGCGCGCGCAACCGCCTCATCCTTCCGCCGACTCGAACGTCAACGACGCACTGTTCATGCAGTAACGCAATCCCGTCGGCTTCGGCCCGTCGTCGAAGACGTGCCCCAGGTGCGCATCGCAGCGCGCGCAGTGCACTTCGGTGCGCGTCATGAACCAGCTGCGGTCGGTCTGCGTCTCCACGGCGTGCTCGGCGATCGGCGCCCAGAAGCTCGGCCAGCCCGTGCCGGAATCGAACTTCGTATCGGAGGCGAACAACGGCTCGCCGCAGCAGACACACCGATACGTCCCGCGATCGTGGTGGTCCCAGTACTCGCCGGTGAAGGCCGGCTCGGTGCCGTGCTTTCGGGTGACCTTGAACTGGATCTTCGTGAGCTGCGCGGCCCACTCCTCGTCGGACTTGCGAATCTTGTCGGGCATCGCTCAAATGAACCGCATGCCGCCGCATCACGCCAGCGGGGGAGCGGCGTCGCTCCCTCGTCCCATCCTCGGGCCCCACGTCCCCCAGCATCGCGGCCCGTTCATGCGATGGGTGGGACGAACCGTCCTGCGCACCTTCGGGTGGGAACTCACCGGGACCATCCCCGACCTGCCCCGCTTCGTATGCATCGTGGCGCCGCACACGTCCAACTGGGACTTCCCAGTCGGCCTCGCGGCCAAGTGGGCGCTCGGCTTCGACGTCACCTGGCTCGGCAAGGACGCGCTCTTTCGCCCCCCGCTCGGCTGGTTCATGCGGGCGATCGGCGGCATGCCTGTGGACCGTCGCACCGCCAACGCGCTCGTCGAGCGCACGGCCCAGGCGTTTCGCGAACGCGACCAGATGGTGCTTGTGCTCGCCCCCGAAGGCACGCGCGACAAGGTCGCGAAGTGGCGGAGCGGCTTCTGGCACATCGCGCGAACAGCCGACGTTCCCGTCGTGTGCGCCGCGATCGACTGGAGCCGCAAGCATGTGCGCTTCGGCCCGACGCTCACGGTGCACGCCGACGTCGAACCCGACGCCGACATCGCCCGCATCAAGGCCCACTACGACGACGTGCAGGGATATCACCCGGCGCTGCAGGCGTAGTGCGGTTTCGGTCGCCATGCCTCGCGCCACGTTGCTCATGACTTCGTCTCCTGCTCCCACGTCGCTCAGTGTCGCCACGCTCGGCGGCGGCTGCTTCTGGTGTCTCGATGCCGTCTACCGCGAACTGCGCGGTGTACACGGTGTGCTCTCCGGCTACATGGGCGGCGCGCGCCCCAATCCCACGTACGAGCAGGTGTGCAGCGGGGCCACGGGACACGCGGAGGTCGTGCAGATCACCTTCGATCCGGCCGAGATCACGTTCCGCGATCTGCTCGAAGTGTTCTTCGTGATTCACGATCCGACCACGCTGAATCGACAGGGCCACGACGTGGGCACGCAGTATCGGAGCGTGATCTTCACGCACGACAAGCAGCAGGCCGCGACGGCGCGCGACGTCATCGCGGCGCTTACCGCCGACGGCAGCTGGCGCGATCCGATCGTGACCGAGGTGACGCCGGTGCAGCCCTTCTACGCGGCCGAGTCGTACCACCAGGATTACTTCGCGAACAATCCGCGACAGCCGTACTGCCTGGGCGTGGTCGCCCCCAAGGTGGCGAAGGCGCGGAAGGTGTTCTTCGAGCGACTGCGCCGGAGCTGAGCCGGCGGCCGCCGCAGCGACGGGGGTCGCCCGATCCGGCGACCCCGCACGGACAAAACCCGACGCGACCGTCGCATTTTTTCGCGTCCCCCCCTTCCGCCGCTCCGGCCCGCGGCCGACATTCCACGCGTCCCCCCCGGGAATCCCCAGCGTCGCCCACCCGGCGTTCCGGGGCGCGTCGTCCGACGTGCCCTTCGTGGTGTGCGGCGCGCCACCGGAGCTTCCATGCGCGTCACCACTGTCGGGGTCGTGGGCGCCGGCGCGATGGGCAGCGGCATTGCTGCCCTCGCTGCGTCTGCCGGCCTCCGCGTCATCCTGCTCGACATCCCCGGCTCGTCCGATCCAGCCGCCCCTGATCGCAGCGGGCCCGCGATGGCGGGTCTGCAGCGCACCCTGAAGGCCAAGCCGGCGGCCTTCATGCACCCATCGGCCGCCGCGCGCATCCGCTGCGGCAACATCGAGGATCACCTCGAGTGGCTGCGGGACTGCGACTGGATCGTCGAAGCGATCATCGAGCGCCCCGAGCCCAAGCAGCAACTCTTCGCCCGGCTCGAGCCGCTGCTCAAGCCGTCGGCCGTCGTCTCGTCGAACACGTCCGGCATTCCCATGGCGGCGCTGCTCGCGGGACGCGGTGAACGCTTCCGTCGCCGCTTCCTCGGTACGCACTTCTTCAATCCCCCGCGGTACATGCACCTGCTGGAGCTGATCCCCACGCCCGAGACGGATCCGGCGGTGATCGGCGGCCTGCGCACCTTCGCCGAGCGCATTCTGGGCAAGGGCACCGTGATCGCGAAGGATGTGCCGGGGTTCATTGCGAACCGACTCGGTGTGTACGGCATGGTGAGCACGATGCGCCGCATGATGGAGCACGGCCTCACCATCGACGAAGTGGACGGCCTGACCGGGCAGCTGCTCGGTCGTGCGAAGACCGCCACCTTCCGCACGGGCGATCTGTCGGGACTCGATGTGCTGGCGCACGTCACGAGTGGCATGGCGACGGCCACCGGCGAGGACCTCGCGCTGCCCGAGTGGGTGCACGCCCTCGTGCGCGATGGACGTCTTGGGGACAAGAGCGGCGCCGGCTTCTACCAGAAGACGAAGGACGGCGTGCTGACGTGGGACTGGCGCACAGGACAGTACGTGCCGCAGCAGCGACTCGCCGGCGGTGATGTGAATGGGCTCATCCGGCAACCACATGCCGCGCGTCTGCGCGGCGCGCGGGAGCTCACGGGATCACACGGTGCATTCCTGCGCGATCATCTCGTGGACGCGGCCACGTACGCGCTCACGCTCGCCGAATCGCTTGCCTACGATCTCGTGGCGATCGACCGCGCGCTCGTGTGGGGCTACGGCTGGGAGCTCGGACCGTTCCAGGTCATCGATGCACTCGGACACGATTGGCTGCGTGCGCAGATCGTGGCGCGTGGGCACGACGTGCCCGCCCTGCTCGACCGCGCGCAGGGCGCGTTCTATCGCGCCGGCGAATACCTCACCTTCGCCGGCGCGTACGAGCCGGTGCCGCGCATCGCCGGCAACATCAACCTCGCGCTGCAGCACGAGGCTGGTCGCACGCTCGAGGATTTCGGCACGGCGCGTCTCGTCGATCTTGGCGACGGTGTGCTCTGCTTCGAGTTCCGCAGCAAGATGAACACGCTGGGGCAGACGCTGCTCGAAGGGCTGGCGACGTCGCTGCGCAAGGTGGAGCGTGGTGGCTTTGCCGGTCTCGTCATTGGCAACGATGATCCGCGCACGTTCAGCGCCGGAGCCGACCTCGGCGCAGTGTCCTTCGGGGTCGCCGCCGGCGCGTGGGATGAGATCGACGCGAGCATCGCGGCCTTCCAGCAGTCGGTGATGTCGATTCGTCGCGCGCCCTTCCCGGTGGTGGTGGCCGCGCACGGCCTGACCCTCGGAGGCGGTTGCGAGTTCTCGCTGCACGCCGATCGCGTGCAGGCCGCGGCCGAGACGTACATGGGGCTCGTGGAAGTGGGCGTGGGTGTGATTCCCGGCGGTGGTGGCACGAAGGAGCTGGCCTTCCGCTTCACCGAGGCGCTCGCGCCGTACGACGAAGCCGATGCGTTCGAAGCGATCAAGCGTGCGTTCAAGCTCATTGCGTTCGCGACCGCCAGCACCAGTGCGCACGAAGCGCGCGCGCTCGGGTATCTGCAGGCCGTCGATCGCATCAGCATGAATCGCGACACCTTGCTCAGCGATGCGAAGCAGCGCGTGCTCGATCTGGCGCCCGACTACGTAACGCCGGTCGAGAAGCGCATGCGCGCCCTCGGACGCGAGGCCTACGGCAATCTGCAGTACGCCCTCTGGGCGGCGCAGGAAGCGGGACAGGCCTCCGCACACGACGTGCGCGTGGGTCGCGCCGCCGCGTACGTGTTGTGCGGCGGTGATGGTGCCCCGCGAGAGGTAAGCGAGCAGGATCTGCTCGATCTCGAGCGCGAGCAGTTCCTGTCGCTGCTCGGCACGAAGGAAACCCAGGCCCGCATCGAGCACATGCTCCAGACGGGCAAGCCTCTTCGCAACTGATGACGACCCGGGAGAACTCGCATATGCATGACGTCGTGATCGTCAGTTGCGCACGCAGCGCGGTGGCTCGAGGCAAGGGCGATGGCGCACTCGCCAGCGTGCATCCGGTGGAGTTGTCAGCCGCTGTCATGCAGGCCGCGATCGCGCGCGCCGGCGTGGACCCCGCCGTGGTGGAAGACGTGCAGTGGGGCTGCGCCATGCCCGAGGCCGGTCAGGGGCTCAACCACGGCCGTCTCGCCTGGTTGCGCGCGGGCTTTCCGGTGGAAACATCGGCGGCCACCATCAACCGGTTCTGTTCGTCGGGACTGCAGGCGGTGGCGTATGGCGCCCAGGCCATCATCGCGGGCCACGGTGACGCGGTGCTCGCCGGCGGCATCGAGATGATGTCGCAGGTACCGATGTCGGGGTACCACACGCGTCTCTCGCCCGAGATCACCGAGCACTACATCGGCATGGGGTTCACGGCCGAGCGGGTGGCGCAGCGGTGGGGCATCACGCGTGAGATGCAGGACGACTTCGCGTTCGCCTCGCAGCAGAAGGCGGCGGCGGCGCTGGCCAACGGTGTGTTTGCACCGGAGATCGTGCCGATCACGGTGCGGCGCGAGCAGTGGTCGGGCGCGGCGCGCACGGTGACCGAGGTGGTCGTGGACACCGACGAGTGCCCGCGCCTCGACACGACGCGCGAGGGGCTGGCCAAGCTGCGACCCGCGTTCAGTGCGAAGGGTTCAGTCACCGCGGGCAACGCCTCGCCGTACTCCGATGGCGCGGCGGCGGTCCTCGTGATGCGTCGTGATCGCGCCGACGCGTTGGGACTGCGGCCACTGGCGCGCTTCGTGTCGTTCGCCACGGCGGGTGTCGCGCCCGACATCATGGGCGTGGGACCGATCTACGCGATTCCGAAGGCCCTCGCGCGCGCGGGGCTGTCGCTCGGCGACATCAAGCTCATCGAGTTCAACGAGGCGTTTGCCGCGCAGGCGCTGGCGGTGATGCGTGAACTCGAGATGGACCCGTCGATCGTGAACGTGAACGGCGGCGCGATCGCGCTCGGGCACCCGCTCGGCGCGACGGGCGCGAAGCTCACCACGCA